>Ga0207841_1000024_pt1 | contig 314592 bp, 295 predicted proteins | sample HigsolmetaGSP18D_FD_184846 | JGI IMG/M metagenome (GOLD analysis project Ga0207841, IMG submission 184846) | High solid enriched microbial communities from the Joint BioEnergy Institute, USA - SP1-8-D (SPAdes) | ecosystem: Engineered > Bioreactor > SSF (Solid state fermentation) > Aerobic >...
GCCTTCTTTAGAGCTATCTTGATCACTCTGCGGTGCTGACATCTTGATTTGAATTTGTTGAGTATATCGCGTCGCGTGTTGGGTGGCCCGTTCGGTGGTGTGGCCCGCTCGGTGGTTGACTACGTTAGGACCCGCAGCGTGGCTTAGTCAGCCAAGGACGAGATGGATCCGGACCCATGAAGTCCCGCAACCCTAATCTAGCCGGCTTCTTGCGCCCCCAGATTTTAAGTATTACTAGTTAAACTACTGGGGATTCTTGGCTCATTAGTCTATGAGTCTTTCCCTGTAGCTGCTGGTACCCACCTGAGGTTGGTGGTTCTAGTTTGTTGGGTCCAAGATGATATTACGGCTACAATGAAGTTGGCACTACTCCGTAGTAGATGCAAGTGACTAGGTGCTTAGTATGTACAGTACATCTGAACAGAGCTATTCTGAGTTTGCGTGTGAGCTAGTTATAAAAAATGGCATAAATAAACGGGCAGACAGCCAGAAAGACACAAAAAAAGGGAGAGTGGGAGGGAGCGAAAAATAGAGAGAGTGGCCAGAACGTATACTACACACATTAGATAGGGATAGCCGTGATGATCTGAGAAAATAGCATACAGTGTGCTTGAATTTTTTTTTCCAGGTCTCAACCAGCCGCCTGTCTCACGAACAATAGAAGCTTTCCGCAGCAGTTGGATCTCCGACCCCGTCATAGACTGCCTTCTGCGGATACGGACAGAGGATTCTGTGATTAACCGTGCCGTTCTCCGTGGTATAATTGGCAGTCAAGGTTTCCGGAGCGATGCCCTGCTCGACCCAGGCGACCAACTTGTCAAAGATATCGGCCGGGTGGCCCCCCGACGCGCTGTAACAATGGGCCAGTCCGGGAGATTCGAAGAGCCGGTAATAGCTGTGCACGTTCGGGTCTTTAGCCGTGACGGCATTGTAATACTGTCTGGTGCCGTTTGGCGGGATGATCTGATCTGCCTGTTCACACGATTAGTTTCCAAATCGTGAGTTCGAAGTAGGTAATAACAAACCAGGCCATGGAACGTGAGCATCTTGCCTCCTGCATCGCGAAACCCAGAGAGATCCGGGTCGTTCGTGCCGGCAATAGCATCAAACTCTCTGACTGACTTCTCAAAGATCTGGTCGAATTCCTCATGGGTCATGTTCGAAAGAGGAAAATCGGGGTTCTTCTCGACAAAAACCCGGATCCAGTCGGTCAAAAGACTCGGGGGCGCAGCGACGCAGGTCCCATTTTTGTCGCACTCCGTGTTCGCAGGACCAACTGTGTCAAGACCGTTGCCGCTCAGGATCGCGTCGCGATTGATCCCATACCAGAGGAAGCTGCCGTTCGTTGACCTCGCGCCCATCCATGCGGCACTCGCCACGTCCGCTGCGATTTTCGAGATCTTCTGCTCCGCCCCCGTGTCACTGCAATTAAACGTAATGCCGACGAGAGCATGAGGATCGAAGTGGCACGAGTCCGGATCTGAGAGGAGGCCGTCGATGACACCATCATTACCATCACAGGCCGCTATTGCTGCCGCAGTGAGGGCGTTCAACTCGCAGGGATACGGATATTCATCTTGTAAAGTCATTATCAGCTGGGGCCAGTAATCGGTGACCATGAAGCGATCGATGTTGATAGCCGGAGCCGAGGCAACGATGCCGTTGAACGCAGTTGGATATCGCTGTGCGAGCATGAGTCCCTGCCGACCACCCTGCGAGCAGCCGCTCCAGTACGAATATTTCGGAGCCCGTCCGTAGACGCTCTCTGCCAGGCTTTTGCCGATGATAGCAGCGTCGTTCAGCGTCACGGAAGCAAAGTCTTGCAACGCATGCCAGTTGAGCTCGCCATTGCCCCGGAGCACCCAGCTGGAGGGATCGCCAGTGAGGTCACTATAATGTCCTCCGTCGGTTGTGACGGCCACATATCCCTGGCCCACGGCGCCGATCATGGCCGGGGCAGACAGGCTGGAGAACCCTGCCGTCCATCCACTGCCACCGATGGCCTGCATCCGTTCGTTCCATCCGTCAAGCGGCAGGTAGACCTTTACATGGACCGTGTCGTTTTCTCCCGGATGCGTATAGGCGACGGTGACGTTGCAGAAGCTGACATTCGTGACATCCACGGAATGGTGATTCAGATAATAACCTTCATGGACAAACTGCGAGTAGTTGGAGACGAGCGTCGACTGAAGCGACAAGATTTCCGCGCCAGGCACAGTTGGGTAGGGTATGGCGTTCCCCGAGCACATAGAAGGCGAGAATGAGAGCGCCATATTGGCAAGGCAAGATGTTAGAAGTTGATTTCCTCCCTGGAACAGAAGAGAGATGCCGTAAAGGGGGGTTTCTCGAGCCATCTAATATACCAATGTCAGCCGCACGGGCAACAACAGGATACTCTGAGGTATCTCTTACTTTGAGAGCCGAATACGCGTGTTGGTCCACGCATCATTGCTCCTTAGCTAGGTAGTTAAACAAGTAGGTAGGGTCTCCGCATTGCGGCTTGGTAAGAGAAAGATCTTCGCGCATCTCTCTCTAGCTTTGCGGACAGCGGCGATGCCTTGGCTAATCCGCACCATCCGACTTGGCAAAAGCATTTTCAAGGAAAAGTCTGATAAAGAGCTAGTCATATGTGTCTGTTCTGCATGTAGCCGACCAAGTGTCCCTTTCAGGCCAGATTGATATCAGCACAGACGATCCAGATAGCGCCGCGGTTCTTAGCCCGGCGGTTTATGAATACGCGTATTCGCATCCAGTCAAGGACCGCCAAGCTTTGTCCAAGACCGTGGGCAGTCGTATGGAATCCACAGGATCGGCCGATTCGAGGATAGTATACGCGTATGCACGGACCAAGAGCAGTAGCCCTAACCAAGCACATACAAACTATGCATGTACTTCAGAACATAGATACTCCTGAATACGCGTGTTGATCAGCATCCTAAAGCCCGTTCTAGTCAGGATAGCTGAAAATACCTGACCGTGATGACTAAAGTACTACGTAGTCCAACTGGAGCTGCGTGTCTGGCAATCAGATTATGCATATTCCCAAAATAGGTCCTGAAGAGCATGAAGCAGATAAAACAGAGTACGGGGTACTCTGCTAGAAGTATATACACCATCTGCTAGTCAGCAAATATAAATCTATATAGCACCCCTCACACAATTCCATCCTTCCTCTTTACTGGTAATGAGCATGATTTTTTCCTTCTTTGCGTTGATTCGAGACTGAACATTTTCCTTCACTGTCGCTCCCTCTATCCGCTGTTCTTTTTGTACAGTTACGGACTTCTCCACCGTCATCCTGATATCAGGTTGCCAGTAGGAAGTTCGAGTTGTCTGCTGGCGTGACATTCTCCTTCGACGACCTACCTACCTATCATCTCACCTTTCGATATTTCCAACTCATAGGGATATACGACTTTCCGATATTGCATAACCTCCACGATGGCACAGCTCCAGCCTTACAAGGGAGGCTACTACCTGTGGCTTTACGTCCCGTCTCTAGCAGCCGCCGTGATCTTCCTACTCTGTTTCCTAGCATTGACAGCGGCCCACTGTTGGCGTCTATGGAAGACGCGTGCTTGGTTCTGCATTCCTTTTGCCGTTGGTGGTTTTTGTAAGTCAACAGAAAAGAAAAAAATCCATAAATTTACATACTGATCAACGGATGCAGTTGAAGCCTACGGCTACGCCGCAAGGGCTGCCGCGCACAACAAAACGGGCAAGCTGATGCCCTACGTGGTCCAGAACCAGGGCATCCTCCTCGCCCCGGCCCTGTTCGCGGCGTCGATCTATATGACCCTCGGCCGCCTCATCCGCTGCGTCAAGGGCGAGAAGTACTCCATCGTCCGTGTCGACTGGCTGACGAGGGCCTTCGTCCTCGGCGACATCCTGTCCTTCCTCGTCCAGGGCGCCGCGGTGGGCCCGATGATCACGGGGAGCGATCCCACGCTGGGCGAGGCCATCGTGCTCACCGGTCTCTTCATCCAGATCGTCTCGTTCTGCCTCTTCCTCGTCACCGCCGTGGTCTTCCACGTGCGGATGCACCGGTTCCCCACGCTGGAATCGTTCGGCGAGGAAGGGGCGCGCTGGAACCAGTGCCTTGTCATGCTCTACTGGGTCGGCGGCCTCATCATGGTGCGGTCCATCTTCCGCGTCGTCGAATACGCCATGGGCCAGTCTGGATATGCGCTGCGGCATGAGTGGACGATGTACATCTTCGATTCCGTGCCGATGCTCGCGGTGATCGCCATTTTCTATGTGTGGTTCCCGAGCCACCTGCGGGTGGTGCCGAGGGTGGAAGGAGTCCAGCTCAATGAGAATGATTCACTAAAGTGATCGATGCAGCAATTGAGACTGGTTATATTTGATTAGTATGGTTTTGGATCTGTATTTTGTTGGATAGAATGTGTCAGTAGCAATTCGATGGTTGGAAACTAGAGAGATGTTACAGCCTACCTACCTACCTTCCAGATACCTAGTTTAGACGTTCATTTAGCACGCTAGAATTTCGTTGACTATGGCGGTCTCAGACCACTGGAAGCCCTCCTCCTCCATAATAGGCCCGATGCGTGGCAGTCGGTCTATGCCCGATCCTTCGGGGATCATTCTTATTCACCCAATTACCATATTCACTTATATAATCTGGATAAAAGATGCCCGATCACAGAAGTCTGTACTTACCTGTAAAAGGTGGCAGAAAATCCCCTTTTCCTTATTTCCTTCTTTATCGCCGCTCATCATCATCGATATAACCCAAATAGATCAATTAAAAGGTTCTCATTGCTTCCGGAGGCACCCAGTTGCTCTCGTGCGCATAATTCTCTGAAAAGGCGAAGGCTACAGTGAATAAAGTAATTCGGTGAATAAGAATGATCCCCGAAGAGTCCTTTCACAGGGCACTGCATATTAGTATACTCGTCTACCATTTACCTAGTCTGTTAACTATCACCTCCAAAGATCAATTTTATATGACTATGATCGTATTTACCTTCGAACAACGTATCTATCTATTGCTACCCAGCTAGCTGAGTATCTTGAGAATTTAACGGCTTCTCGCTGAGTTATACAGTACGGTACTACGCTATACAAGAATCCGCCTGAGATGAATCCACAGAGATTGCTGCATCATGTCATGTCTGCGCTGTTCCCGACAGGAAGAGATTATATTCTTAAGAGTGACGCTTATAGCCTATCATTCTGTCACACATTCTTTTCTACAGCTATAGTGTTCCTCTTGCTCCTTCAGCCAGATCCAGACTTCGATATTGTGATGACACCCATTTGTCCCTGTTCGGTGTTCCAAGGTCGGAACAGAATCCGCGAGGACGATCAAGCCGCCCATGAGGGCGATGCAGTAGCCGATGCAGAACTTATACATCAGGCGAACAATTTGATGATGGAAAGCTTTTTGTTGAACACTATGGACTGACAACAAATCGGATCTCTCTTTTTGGTAAGTGCTCAATCTTCACTTCCTGGACTCATATATAGCCTCAGGCTTATGTTCCGTATAGTCCGGAATGGATATTTTGACAGGCTCTCTCTGTCATCAATGCCGCAGCAACATGGAGAGTGAAAAGACTGAGCTTCATCCCACAAGCAGTAAACAATACATTTGAAAATTTCATCCTAGAACCGGAAAACAACCTAAGCGTCGGTCCTGACACGAGCCGCCTTAGCAAGGCCTATTTCGCTTTCTGGGAGGTACGCCGGAAGCACCCAGGTGAATAGTGATAATGTGAAGGGAGGGAAAGTAATTAACTGAACCGCAACCCCCCCCCCCCCAATCCCTGCCCCTTCACTTCGACAGCTTCAGAACATTCACCCTTCATTACTTGGTATTTGATCTCTCTCACATCGGCTAGCCATTTAGGTATTCGCGCATATATACCTAGTTTTACCAGCCTTAGAGCTCCAAGGAACACATTGCCGGGGAGAACGCATGGTCCCCATTGCTAGATACATATCGTATATTACATTTGCATACGGCCCACATAAAGAAGAATGAGCTGGTCTAGGCTCTGAATCGCACCGGTTGACAGTGCCTGGCCCTGTTCTTCTTCTTCTTCGGCGCTGATTTGAAAAATCAAATCAATGGGACTGGGAACCGGGAGTTCACGGAGCTCCCTGAAGGGAGCATCGTGGAAGCGTCAAGTCAGCACTGCAGCGTGCATTCGGGTTGAATCCCTCCCCCAGGCGCCCACCGAAACACCTATGTACCTATCAATGTGTGCAAAATGTAGTACTACGATGTTGTCACTAATCCCCGACCGGGGTTCCTTTCGCCCGACGATGATCAGTCGTCGACAGACAAGTCGTCGTGTTGGGGCGATCAACAACTTGGACGGTTTGTCATTCTCAGATCATATCCTTCTTCTCAACAGTGCCTTTGAGTGGGGACCGCGTGTTAACAGGCCCGACTGGCAACGGCGGGCAGGCTTGAGACACATGCTCAAGCTCTCCTTCTATAATTTCAACAATTGGTTTGCAATAAACAATTCTGTCTTCCCAAGATTTATATTGATCCTCCCCAAAATCGGCTCCCATCGAGTCGAGTTTTTTTTTTTCATGTTCAATTTGGTCGAATCTATCGAAGCGCCTGACCTAACTATCCTGACGTTCCACCTTGCTATCTATAATATCCTCCACGCAACCAGGATGAGAACAGAGATTGACAAATGCTTCGATGAACTTGAGGAGATTGACTGCTTCGCCCAGGACAGAAGTACTGATGTGGAAGCTGCCATAGCAAGTAATATAGGAATAGTTAGATGCCTCCTCTTACTTACAAAGCTTCTGCGTCAGGTGCAAATTCCTGCCGGGGTTGCCTTCTGCTGTGTATCGCCGCCACATACACCCCCCTGCTTGCCTCTGGGGTCACCCTTGGGTAAATCGACATTACTCCTGTCATGACAGCGCTGCGTGCGCTCACTGGTGGGAGGTTGACCCCCTCTCTGGTAAGGGCCTTGCCAACGAAAGGGGAACAAAGGTACCCAGGTGAAATTCCAGCGGAAATCCAGGGGATGGCCATTATTCCAACTTTGATATCTTGGATTGCGCGCAACGGGACGGATAGACCGGGGTGATGGATGTACTGTACTTACTACTGTACATGTACTTCCTTGTTACTTTCCAACTTGTCAAGTCGACGACGCTCATGTACTGTACAAGTACATTACAAGCCAAGGATGAATCTACTACTACGTAGGAACCCAAACAAAGGCACACACGGAAACTTGCAAACAGACAGAATGGGAATCAAATAACCAAGACTAAAACTAGACTAGACGAGACTGAATACAGATATAGGGACAGGTAGACAGACAGGTGGACAGACAGAAATTCCGGAAACAGGACTACAATTCGATATGATAAAACAGACACCGACACTGGAACCGCCCGGACCCCGATTCAATCGGATGAAGCCCAGGTCGAGAGCGTTCGCTGCGGAGGGACTGACAGACAAAAGAAAAAGAGAAAAACCGCGTGCAGACAGATTTACATAGGAAAGAGACAGGAAGAGGTCTGGTCCACGTCACGGTGTGCACCAGACACGTGTGCGTCAGCCGGCCAGGGTCGGATCGGGGGTATGACCATCATGGGGACAGAGACCAAAAAAGAAAAAAAAAACAAAAACAGACCCCAAGACACGAAGAAAGAAAAAAAAATGAAAAAGACCCGACCCCAAGAGAGAAGTAATCAAACATCCAATGTCCAAGCGTTCCATCGGAGGGAGAAAGATTGCAGAAGATAAGCCCGAACCATCATGGGAATATGAACAAGATATCTCCAAAAAAATTCCTAAAGATAGCGCCGTCTGCTAAAAATTCAGCAGGATCGTGCATGTCATCGGAGCGAGGCATGGTCACTGTTCTTTCCTTTCAGATCAACAGATCAACCTCTACGCAACGAGGCGGGTGGCGGGCCGCAGGAAATCCTCGCTGGCCTGCTTCGACACCGTGCCTGTCTCCGTCTGGTCGTCGACGCCGTCGGTCTCGTGGGCGTGCTCGTCGTCATCCTCGACGATCTTGGTCGGGATGTCGTACTGCTGGCTCGCCCGCTCCGGGATGGTCGAGCTGCTGACCATCGACATCGACGTGCTGGACCGGTTGTGCACCAGGTCCGGCGTCGGCGGGACGGAGCTGCGGTTGTCCGGGTTCAGGTAGCTGTGGTCCCCGTCACCCAGCTCGCTGCCCTCGTGGACGGACCGGCGGTCGTCGTGTCCGTCGTCGCCGCCGTCGTGCCTGTTGGCATCGTCGTCATCATCGGGATCCCCCAGCTCGGCATCCTGGGCCCGGTGCAGACCTTCAACGGCAGCGGCGCACTGCTCGCTGATGTTGCGGATGATGTCCGCGATCGCATCGGTCTTGTCTCTCAGGTAGCGATCTGCGACGTCAGACATACTGAGCCTCGATTTGCGCGTGTGTTGTTTACCAATGTTCAGCAAGCTCTCCGCGCTCACGTTGCCATCGCCCCCACTTCTCCGGCGACGGGAGTCGGCGCGGTAATAGCTCGACCGGGAAGAAGCCGTCGAAGAAGACGAAGCACGCTTGCTCTCGTTGCGGCTGCTGTCTTCTTCCTCCGGATCTTCGAGCGCGTTTTCGTAGGTCTGCTTGATGTAGTCGGAAATGTCCGGGGCGCTTCCGATGGAGCGGAGCAGGTGCTCCATGTGGTGCGCCTGGCCGTCAATCAGGCTGCGGAGGTGGACCACGATGCGCTGGGCCTCGTCCCGCTGGCGCGTGAGCGTGGCGTTGGCCTGCTGCAGCGCGGCCAGTTCCTTCTGGTTGCGCTTCCTCTCGCGCTCCAGCTCCTCGGCGATCTCCTGCTGCAGCACCAGCGCCTCGAGGGCATCGTCGCGCTGCTTCTCGGTGCCCGAGAGGCGGAGCGTGAGCCGAGCCAGGTCGTCCTTCTGCTGGTCAATGAGGGCCGTGAGCCGGCGGTTCTCACGCTTGTGGTTCTCGATCTTGACCTTGAGCTCCGACGTCTCCTTGGTGAGCTGCTCGGCGAACGTCTGGAACTTGAGGAACTGCAGGGAGTCAGTGGTCAATTCCAGACACGTGTATATATATATACGACAAAAAAAAGGCAACTGACCTGCTGCTTCCAGGTCTCCAATTCCTCGACCAGGAAGTTGTTGCGCTTGGTGACCTTGGACAGCTCCGTGTCCATCCGGGCCTTGAGGTTGATGAAGTCCTGCCAAGCCTCCTGGGCATCGCGCGAGTACTGGTTGCGTTCGCGCACGATCTCGTTCAGGTGCCGCATGGAGACCTTGGTCATGAGCGGCTTCTTCACGGAGCCGCCAAAGAGCGCCTTGACACCGGTGTTGCGTCCCTGTGGGGAAGTTAGCGTTTCTGCAAAAAAAAGTGGGAAGAGACCGGGGGGAAAAAAAAGAAAGAAAGAAAAAAAAAAGAAAGAAAAAACTTACAAGTTTCTCGCACACATGGTCCATGACGCTCATGACCGCGTCCTGGTTCCACCATGGCGGGTCCTGGACGCTCTCGACCTCACCCTTCATGACGATGATCTGGCCGGCCGGGATCAGCTTGCCGCCGCCGTAGGCGGAACGCAGGTGCTGGGGCACACCGGTGGGCGTGACATCGCCGTTCAGCGCCTGGGTCAGGCGGTTGATGAACTTGGTCCGCTGGCCGGGGGTGAGCACGTTGGGCGGGTTCGACGTGAGGACGAAGTTGCGGTCGAGGTCGACGACGAGGGCGTCCGGCGGCGCCGTGAACAGCGAGCGGCACTCGGCCGTGATGCCCAGGATGTACGGGCCCGGCTCCTGCACGAGGTCCCGGGCATGGCGGGCGTGCACGACGGGCACGTAGAGACCGCTCCACTCGTACACACGCACGCAGAAGCGCACCGTCTCCGCGGCCATGGTCAGCATCGCGGGGTAGTGGCTGATGAAGATGATGCGGCGGGTGGGGGAGACGGCGGCCTCGATGACGCCCACGATGTTGGGGATCGACAGGCAGCAGAAGAGCGGCCACATGGCGAAGTTCTGGAAGCCCGTGGGCGAGGACGGGAACTGGTAGCACAGCGCGTAGTCCTTCATGTCGATGCGCACCAGGTCGTTGAGGCGCGGGGCCGGGAAGCTGAGGATGCGCGACACCTCCTCCGCGTGGAACAGGTTGGTGGCCTTGTTCCAGTGGATCCACATGCCGCGCAGGTAGTCGCCCAGCAGGTCGTAGAGCGGGTAGCGCGAGAGGAAGCTGAGGCAGTACGGGATCCAGTAGGTCTCGTCCGGGTTGTCGTAGAAGTCGGGCTCCGTCTTCTTGCGCAGCTCGCGGATGGTCTCGGCGCGCTTCTCGTCCGCGCGCGACCACACGCGCAGGGCGATGCCGTACAGCGTGTGGGACGAGTCCTGCTGCAGGACGAAGGCGTGGTGCACGCAGTGCGGCTGCGTCTTGCCGGTGCAGATCTCGACGTCGTGGGGGAAGCATGCCTGCGCAGTCCGTCAGTATCCAGAAGGGAAGGACTCGACCGATGGAGACTCACCCTCATGGCGGCATGCAGGGCGCGGGCAATCTCATTGTCGTGCTCGAGGCGCGGGCTGCTCCCCAGGATCTCGGGCAGCCAGAACTGGGGCACGGCGCCCTTCATGTGCTGGATCTTGCCCTGCGGCGGCGGCGGGGCCTTCACCCACTGGGAGGGCTCGCGGCCGACACCGCAGACCATGTAGGCATGGGTGAGGGTCTTGGGGGGCCGCTGGGAGGGCTTCGCGCTGATGTTGGAGGGCGAGGGCTGCGTGATGCGCGAGTGCAGCGACGAGGTGCGGCTGGGGACGGCGACGGAGCCCTCTCCCTGGTCCCTGGTGACCGGGCGGTCGCGGGTGGCCGGGCGGATGAAGGAGTTGGAGTGGTCTTTGAGCGACGGACCCATGGTGACTGGTTGGATGCGAAGACCTTGGTGTTGATGGGATCGATCACAAAGGAGGGGGAGGAGTCGAGGGTATCACATATATCTCTCTCTTCTGGAGACGCGGGATGGTATTCGACACTCGAAGAGAACGTGCAGAGCGAGAGATGGGTCGACAGAGAAGACTCTGAGCAGCAGCGTGCTCGATGGGAAAGGGGGGGGGGGGAACAGGAAAGGAGCGGCCGCGTGGGACGGGATCACAGAAGACAGAGGTGACCGATGAACATCTCCCGGACGAGATGTCCACGCCGCAGAGGGAAGAAGACTCGCGAGAGGCCTCTTCTCGCTGACGGGACGAAGGGTGAAGAACAAAAGGAGAGGGAGGAGGCGGCGACAGGAAAAGAAGACAAGAGGCGTATGGGGGGAGGGGAGGCCCGGGCACGCGCTCGGCCCCAGGGGCCGCGACGCCGGCCCCCGCCACGCCAGGGACCGCTGATGATGGTGTGCAGCATGCGAGTGGTGATACCGCCAAGGCTGGGTGATACAGCTCTGTCCTACGGTGCTGTCGGATCGGCCTCCGTCCCGCCGTGGTTGCTGCCGGCAGCCATCCACAGACACCGGTATCGATCCAGATACATGATTGCTACAATCATCTCTGCGTTTGCTGGTGCGGCTCGTGTGCGCCGTTGGCCGGGGGGCTCAGGGGTACCGCCCTGCCGGCCCTCCTGGTGCACGGGTCTCGGTCCGCAAGGAAGCAGTCCTCTATTATTTTCTCTCCCGCGCATGACGCATGATCTTAAAACACCTCTTATCTCTCTCGAAGCCGGCTGGATGACATGCGCTTGGTGCAGAGCATCCAGCGCGGTGGGAAGCCCCTCTTCCGACGACGGAGCACTCCATACCGGACATGGATGCTTCAACGAGCAGGATGCCCGTTTGCTGCAGATCCCGCGTCCGCTTCGCAGCAGCAGCACCACGGACCAGTGTATAAAAAGAAAACTGGCCGAAAGCAGAGGTGAATCACCCCGGCGGGTCCCGTCCCACCGCTCTCCACCCGTTCTGGAAGGGAGAGAAGTCGCGTTATCACACATGAGCTGCAGGCCCCGTCTGCATGCCCCTGGACGGTCACGGGCTCGCGGCTGCCCCCTGCGCCCGCCATCTCCACAGCCTTGCCCGATCGGGCCACCGTCCGGCGCCGGCCGCGCGCGGGCGTTCGCCAAGCCGCCCGGCGGGCCCGGGCAAAATCCCCCATTGGCGGGCCCCCTCAGCCCTCGCCCTGCGCACCCCTGACGCGAGCAACAAGCAGGTCAGGTACCGGTCCTCCTGGCGTACCTCAGGTCTCCGTCCCTCTCCGTACCGCTACCGGACCCGACCCGCGGCCAACATCACCATCGTTCTCATGTCATGCAAATGACCTTGTGCACGAACTGGGAGTGCGACCCAGAGTCGAGGAGAGGACCGGAGGCGAGATCCTCCTTTGAACTCCGTACTTGGTACACGACCAGAGTACTCTTGTACCCTGCCTCTGCGTTTGCAGCGCCAACCCGGATTCTAGCCGCCAGTCGGAAATCTTCTCCTGGAGACTCCCATTCCGTTCTCTTGGCCGCGCAGGCTGCAGGGGACTAGATGCGCGAATCCTCCGCATCCGCCTGCATGCACTCGTATGCACAACCGCTGCATGCTCGATCGATCGACGCTCCCCAGAGGCACCCGTCCAGAATATCATTCATTCAGAGATAATTCAGAGATACTTTGTATCCCGCGTTCTTTGCGGCGTACCGGATGCCGTGCATGTCTCCGCCCATGACGGGGTCCCAGCCACTCTCTGCACATCGAATCACCACCGTCCCCTCGTGACAAGCTCGAGATCCCCGATAGCGATAGAACAGAAACACGCCGCTCGCGATCCCCGATTTTCGGCCAGCCTGTCAGAACGCTGCTGTCCCGCACGCCCTCGCAAGCCAGACCGGATATGGCGGTATCAACGGGACCTCCCGCCTACCCCGCCCGCTCTAGCAGCCCAAGGTTCGCGCGCGCGCCCGGCCGTCTCATCTGCACGCTTGGTCACTTGCGCAGCCAGTGGCTCCGCATGTAGTCATCTTTGAAAAACTTTGTTTTTCTATTCGACCCATCTGAGGACGAGACTCCGCAGATGGGGAGGTAGATGATGATGATGATGATGATGAGGCAATATGCTACGACCAGGACAGACATCATGTATACATACGCCCAGTTCATGTCCTTGTGCAAGGTACCCGCCTAGGTACTGTACATGTACCTACCCACCCAGGCGCAGACCACAGCCAGAAGACCCTCCTCTCCATGAGATCAGACATGAGACCATGAGCTCACAGGGCGGTGGGCAGGTCGGTTCCTGCCAAGAAAAACAACCCAAGAAATATCCATTATCATTGCGCCTTGCCCTGCTTATCGATCCGCCCTGCTCCATCCATCCACGCGGGACCAGCCCGCGCGGGACGGACGCGGCGCGCGGCACGCCGAAGCACGAACCCTGGATGAAATGAAACACGGAACCGCGGGACGGATCCATCTTGTCGACCAGTCATCATGTACCTGCGCAGAGGATATACAGATATATATATCACATGAGCAACAGGCCCGAGAGGGGCAAGAAAGAAAGAGGGGAAGGGAATATCATATCGCCCCTCCTTCTTTTCTCCAATCTCCACCGATGTGTGATATGACGTTGGACGGCAATCACGCCACCAGCCAGTCCGATGACAACCGGCAGCAAGCCACCATGCCGATTGGCGATGATCCTCACACAACTAACCACGCTACACTACCTACCTTAAAAAAAAGGGAAAGGGGGGTGGTGTTGAGTTCCGTGACCAAAACCTACCTACCTGGACATTACATTCTACCTACCTTAGGTACCTATTCTCTCATTGCCACTGCCGTTGCCATTCTCAATCCTACATCTGTATGTATGTACAGTACATACATACATACAGAATCATTTATTTTATCGATAAGATCGAACCTCGAACCTGATTCCCATCACCATGCACGGGTTACCGTAAGGCCAGGGAGGACATGTACAGTGCACACCACACCCGATCTATGGCATTATCGCAATAATGATTGATGGGTGATTGATTAATGCCGATACAGCATGCATCATAGTATCTGTATCTGTGTCCATCGAGGCTCAGGGATTATTTATTGATATGCCTGCACACACATACATACATACACACGACTATTGCATGGGAATCCTTCTAACCTGCATCGACATCATGGAGAGAAAAAAAAAATATATCTTCATATGCCATAATGGTAACGTAACATCGCGGAAGAAGCTACCAAACCAAAACCAAACCGACGCCTCCCGCTGGAAAAAAAAAAAAAAAAAAAAAAAAAATAAAATCATAAACCATAGCTGGCACCGGCATCGTTTCCCTCACCATGTGGATTCTTCCACGCCAGATCATGCAAAAAGACTACTGAAAAACGTAGATCATCCCCGACCGGTCCACGCTCACGACCATCCCGTACGGCACCCGCAGCACCGCCACATCCATGATCGAGTCCAGGTGGCTCTTCAGCAACTGCTGCTGCTGCAGGCTGATCACCGTGCTGCGCGGCGGCCGCCCGCCCCCGCCGCCCTTCTTCGCGCCGCCCTTGGCCCCGGCGCCGCCCTTGCCGCCGCCCGCCGCGGCCAGGCTGGGGATGTGCTCCGTCGTCACCAGCAGGTTCGGGCTCGGCTGCACCGTCTCGTAGCGCGGCCGCCCCGTCGCGGTCGGGCTGTCCGGGACGAGGTCGAGCCCGCTCACGACCGCCGAGAACTCCGGGCGCGCGAGGTCCCAGAAGCGGATCTTGCGGTCCGCGCCGGCGGAGATGATGAAACCGCACTTGACGCTGTCCTTGCCGTCCTCGGGCGTGTCGTAGCCGACCGCCAGCGCGCAGATGCCGTTCCGGTCGATGCCGGACAGCGATGCGCCGGGCCCGCCGAGGCCCGGCGTCACGGTCGGCTCGACGACTCCTGCCGACGGTGTCGTGGCGAACCGGCTGAGCATGCCTTCGGGCCGGTCGTCGTCGACGCGCCACGCCTCGTAGTCCTTCCACGTCGTGTTCACGGGGAGGTTGTGGGCGTTGGCGCTGCGCGGGCTGCCGTTCGTAGCAGCAGCAGCAGCAGCAGCAGGGTTGTTCGCGATCAATGAGGGAGACGCAGCCCGGTAGACCTCGCGGCACTGCACCTTCTCCACGTCCCAGACGGTGATTTCGCTGCCGTGGCTGCTGCCGCCCGCGACGCAGACCCAGCGCCCACGCCCCTTCGTAGGGTGCACTTGGAGCCTGTGGATAGTGCTCGCACCGGGGAGACCCCACGCTTTTAGCCGTACCCGGAAGCGGAGGTCCCAGAGGTCGAGAATGCCGTGGGTTGTGCCGACGACGAGCCAGGTGTGTTTCCTGTCGCAGCAGAATGTCGTGGGTGTGCCGTGGTGGACGGGGTTCTGCAGTGAATACACGGGGAGCATCGTCTTCATGTCCAATGCCAGGATGCGGCAGGTGTTGGTGGCAATGAGCAAGGTGGACTGCGCGTCGGAGCGGAAGTGTTCCATCCACACTGCATATTCGGCGGAGCCGTCGTCGGCAGTCGGCAGTTGATATTCGCGAACAAGCTGAGGCTTGCCGTACCTGACCGTCTCGTTGGTGTTCTGGTAGTCGATCTTCACAGCATGGATGCTCCCGTCCGTGGCACCACTGACGAACGTGTGGGTGTTCTCGACAAAAGTCAGGGCTTTGACCTTGGCGCCGGCCGCATGACGGTGTGTCTGGCGAGATCGCGGTGTCAAGTTCTTCTCCAGACGCGTCGTATCCCACACCTTGACGGTGCCGTCGTCTGAAGCGGTGACGAAAAAGGAGTGGTCCGGCGCCACTGCTACGCGATTGACAGGCCCGCTGTGCTCGCCGAACATGGCCACCAGGTTCCCTTCCGGTCTCCAGACCTTATCTAGATCCTGTCCACTGACCTTCTTGATTGGGCGGCGGGGGTCCACCTCCTTGACATATGGGCCGAGGTCGAAGAAATCTGTAGGGTAGTTCTCCGCGAAGACTGAATCCAGAAGCCTTAGGATTATCGGGTCATTGCCAGTGTACGAATGGCTTGCGCGGTACTGCGGCGGAGCCGGCTCCGGAGTCCTCGTCTCGTGTGCCATTGCCAGAGCGGACGGTGGTGAAGCATCCCGCGGAGATGGCACATCCACCTTACCAAAGGCATTTGCTGAGGTCATGGCCGTTTCTGCATATGCCTTCGAGCCATCCTTGCGATTGAGGAGACTTATTGCGCTCGATCTCCGTTGAACGCCTGACGTCACGTTTCTCAGAACGGGATTTTCCGCTTCCACCAGCGTGGACAAGTTTTCTTGCTCCGAGGCTTTGTCAGTTCTCCGCATGTTGCCAGACGCCTTCCGCTCCACATCTGAGCTCGGGGTAGACGAAGTCTGCGAACCCGGCTGGGCACCTGGTGAAGATGACATTGGCGAGGCTACCTGTGAGCAGGTGTCAGTCCTGATAGCCTCCACGGTGTTCTGCCTCGGAATTGGCACGGTCAATCCGTTCTGTCGTTGGCTTCTGGACCGTTGGTGTTTCCGTCGAGCACTCTGTGCACTTTCGATGGTGGTCGATGCGTCCAGTAGAGCATCGGCGATGGTGTGCGGTTTCCGCTCTCCAGTATTAGTAGCAGTTTGTTGCTGCTTGCCGAGGGAGGCCCTTCGCTGTCTCACGGTCTGGTTCTTGTCGAAGAACACGGTTTGTGGAGTAACTCCATACTGCGTCAGAGGGATGATGTTGTTGAGAGGTGAAGCCGTTCCGATTTCTGCTGTATCTTTGGGTTGTCGCATGGCCACTCTCCAGAAATATTCCTTGAGAGCCAACAATTTGAATTCATCCTCCTGCGTCATCCCCAGGCTTCTCAGCCGGGAGAGCCACTGCTCATCTTCTTCGTTCTTGGGATACCCACTGAGAGAGGATCCTATACTCTTGTAGTTTCCTCTGGAAACATGGATGTCTGTTCCGCCTAGACTGAACGTCCCATCTCGACTTGCTGACTTCCAGAATATGCCTTTTTCAGACTTTACAGCCCACATTAATACCATGTCGTATATACTCTTTGGCAACGGTCGTTTAAGTGCATCAAGAATTTCGCCTTCCGAGATTTCCGTGATATTAGTTTTGAGGAATGGTCGGACCAGGGGCGTGAGGATCGAATATTTGTCAGCAAGTGACAGAAATTTTGTCGATACGGAGACAAAGTGCACCGCAGCCTCGCGGATCCAGTTATTCGGATGGACGAAGAAGCGCACTGCGATGTTAAGGAGATCCCACGTTGTTGATCGCTGGAACAGTCCAAGTTCTGCCATGGCTGCGAGGGCGCGAAGAACTCTTTCCACAACAAACTCCTCAGGGTCTGTCAAAGATTGGATCAACAAAGGCAGAATATATTCCTCCAGACTTGTACCTCCCACGTAGGCTGCAACGCCAACTACTGCTTCAAAAAAAGCGCATTTCAGGATCCAGTCCTTGTCGTTCAGATATGTGTTTAGGTGACTGAGAATCACCTCGTTCGTTTTCTGTTTCCCGAAAAACACACAGAGGCTGGAGACTGAACCAAGGAATGCCCGACGAACGGAGGTATCACTGTCGGTGAGGAGGGCCTTGGTGTGAACTTCAAAATAATCCAACAGATCAACCCTTGCAACATCGTAGAGATTATGATAAGTGACGTCCTCGGTCCAACCCGCTTCGGAGCCAGCCGGCAGAAGGGCATGCAGTCGCGAATCAGAGCGCAACGCTTGAATCATATCAAGGAATCTGAGGGATGACTGGGCCAACGATGCAATACACGAGGCATATGCTGCACGGACCATGGGGCTCGGGTTCGAACTCGACGAAGGAATGAACGGCTGGAGTCTGGGAAAGATGTACTCAGGGAAGAGATAAGCGTTGACCGGAGATACAACCTGGACCATCGCCAAAAGCTGTGCCAGGGTGCGTATCGCAGCCACCTTTACGATATCCGATCGATCATTAAGCAGGATCATAACGTAAGGCAGTATTCGATCCAGCTTCGCTTCGTCAGAGAGCCTTTCGGCGAAGGCCAGCAGAATGTCACAAGCCTTGACTCTGGCGGAGGCTTTGGCCGTGTTTCGTATATTAGAGACAACGAGAGTAAGGAATATTAGAGCGCCGTCATCCCCCTGAGACTGAGAGCTTGAAGCCTGGTGTCGATAGTTTGGCAGGTCGAGCTGTACAGGGAGCGTGTGACTTGTGAGTCTGGGCGTCGTGAATTTCGAACCGTCTTTTGTGTTCTTGGGCGTCGAGTCCAAAAAGTAGGATATCTTGTCAAAGTCCAGGTATATCCGTTCAATCCTGTCGTCAGATTCACCCATATTACCTGACTCAGCATCGACATGCGCTTTGCCTGAGGAAGGGTCAGTTATCAGACACATGTACTGATGAAGGAAGCTGTAGAAGTATTCGGGAAATGCCCTGTTCTTCCAAAAGCTGAGATACTCGTCGGCAGAGTATCTCGATTCGGGGTCAATCTGGATCATGTGAAGTATCAATTCCCTGATATCTGGATCTTCGATCTTCGACAGATGACTGTGTTCCGGGCTATACTCTCCCTTCCGGTACTTGTACATCTGACTGAGGGTGAAGATTGGGGATTCTAGAAAAAGCTCCGCAATGACACAGCCGGCGCTGAAGATGTCCATGGCCCAATTGACGGTCCTATTTCCTGGTTCCTCGCCGGCAACTAGAAACCGCTCCGGCGCCAGGTAACAGGTCCGTCGACCCGATGTATCGAAATAGAACGAGAAGTCTGCCGGATTGTCTTCTGGAAGAAATGTCGGCTTAAATGAAGATGAGAAGTCAGCGAGATATAGCCAGTTCCAGGATGTGACCAAGATGTTTTCAGTCTTTATGTCTCCATGGAAGACATCTTTGGAATGGCAATCACGCAGGGCACATAGAAGCTGGAAGGCTATCCATTTCTTTTCTATATCCTCCAAGAACGGACGGGTGCTGTGGACGTCAGAGAAGATTCATTAGATATTTAATCTAAATGTGGAGCCCGTACCTCATCCGGTCGTAAAGAGAGCTGTGGATATACTGACGGACAAGGTAGCCACTGGTACTGGTTTCCAAAATCCGCTGATACCCCAGAGCATTTGGGACATCGGCAAGCGACTTGCGTTCCCCTGTTTCTGTGTGTTAGGGAGCTTCAAACAGCATGACCAGCGGTGGTACGGACGGATGATAGCTTGGATGTATGGGTCCATCTTCATGCTGGGATAAGGTTTCATGATAACCTTTACGAAAACTAGGCCATTTTGCTGCCGGGCTCGAATACTCTTCATGAACCTCCCACCGCCCATGGACTTTTCATACACGAGGTCCGACAGCTCGGGCACATCGATACCAGCCGACCCTGCAGAGAGGGTGGTAAGGGAGTAGCCTTGGCCCATGGTGGTGTCGATCCAACTTCACCATCGCAGAAACCAGGTGAGCTGCGACGGCATCGTCGACAACAAAAAAAAAAAGGCTCTGGGCTCTTATCTCTGACCTGGCGGATCTACGCGCCTTGAATGCAACGAGCGAGATCACCACGGCCGATCGTCGAAGGAGCAAGGCAGCGTAACGCTGCAGGTTGGATGTCAGGCGACGCAGTGGAGCAGTGGCACGTCACAGGAATGAACTGGCGTGTATTACATAAGCAACACTCCGCCCGCGGGCGGTGAGGATCAGCAGCATCCCCTCCTGTCCATAATCTCGACGCTTCGAATCGTCCAATTTGGAGTTGGCGTTGTCAAGAGACGTGGTGTCTTTGTTCCTACATCCTGTATTCGACAGCCTTTACTCTATGAACTCATTGGAAACTCATCCCTGTTCTTAAGAGGTCTACAGAGAGGTCCCGGACGGAGTACAGAACGCCAAGAGGTATGTCACCATCCGTGGTTAAACGAATACAGATACACCTCCACGTCCGGGCGATTGCCATCCTACACCCCGAGTTTTCTAACCGTCGTGCATCGCTGGCAGAATTCGGCTTCACAAGTTCTCGCTTGTTCTATTCTTTTGTGTCTGATTAATTCTTCATCCCAGTTGGTCCTCCGCTCGTTTCCCATAAGATCGAGGTATCGCCAAGATGGTAGCGGGAGGCTTGGCTTCCTCGAGGCCGTCGAGTGCTCTTGCTGAAAATGAGGACTTCGATGTCCCCATTATTAACGATGATGAGCCGCTCGTCGACGTTGTTCAGAAACTCACCAAGTAACCCACACCACCGGAAGTCCCCTGTCTTTCTACCCAGTGCACTGACTCCAGGGACGTCCTCTAGTTACCTAATACGTGCAATCCCGGATGTCCCATACACATTCGAGCAGATGAGGACATCTGTTTTTGGGCACGAGCTCAGACCATTGATCACTTATCTATCGGAGAATGTCCATAACCCAAACATCATCTGTGCCCTGATGTATGTCTTCCTTCTTCAGGTCCTCGATAAGGAATTATGCCTAAGCTTACACTTCCAGGATATCAAAATGGCAATTTGCTAATGTCAATGATGATGATTGGGGCCTCAACGAGAGTCGTGGATATGCCTGCGAATTTGTCGCTTGGCAGTTTCTGACTTGTCTTTCCCACCGCGAAGTCATTGATTTCTTGCTACAGGAGCTCCCTTCTCCAAGGAAAAATTCAGTAGCGCTCACTGAAGCGGAGAGAGGTTTGTCTGGCTTCGTACCGGGCGTCGGAGACCAGTATTGTAGAGCGGTGGACGAAAGGACCACCCTCCTTGACAAGTCTTCTTCCTCGATTTATCGATTATTTGCGGCAAAGGATGACATTGAAGGTCGTTCTGTACGCGACCCACGTAGAACAGCAAGCGCACCTGCCGGATCTTATGTAGGTGAACAATACTCATCATTCTATGGCTTGAATGCCCTGGAAATTGCGACGATCGCGCATGCAAAAAAGTTCCTCAGTCAGAAAGTGGTTCAAAGGATCATCGACGACATCTGGAATGGTGAAATCGTTTTTTGGGATACCCTCAGTGTGCATTCGAGGAAGAAACCACAGATTTTCAACAAGAGGTAGGGGCAGGTGATCGCGCAATGACGAAGGGTGTTGTTAACTCGATCCGTATTCGCTTAGGACGTCTGATCCCTACTCGCGGTTAAGGGTCCCGGTATACAGGAAGGCGTTCGAGGCGGCCTTTTTTGTTTCCTTCTTGTTCTTGTATTATGCAGTGCTCGTCGAGCGGAATCCTACGGGAATTAGCCTTCTCGAATCCTTAATGTATACCTGGATTGCTGCCTTTGCCTATGATGAGCTGGGTGGTATAACAGATGCTGGAATGTTGTTCTACCAGATGGGCTTCTGGAGCATCTGGAATCTGGCGATCATCGGAACTGGAGTTGCATTTGTCATTACCCGTGAGTCATCGTCCTTCGAGAGTCCGCCTTGCAAATTCTCCTCACCTTGCACCATTTCTTTAACCGTACCTGTCTTCCATGATGTCATTCGACAGGCTTCGGGCGATGCGCTGATGTGGGACCATCATCTAGGAACTGTGGGCCTAGTCAAGGGCAGCGAGTACATCACTGACCTATCTTTCGACATCCTTTCCATAGAAGCTGTATTCCTGGTTCCTAGGCAAGCTTAAGGCCCCTAAAAGAGGCAGAGCCCCTTTCCTATTGCTTCGAGCGGCGTCTAACGGAGGCGGTGTCCAGGCTCTTCTCGCTTGTGAGCTTAAATGCTTACTTTGGAAGCCTGGTATGTCGGAACACACCACTCTCGCAACCTTAGGCTTTGTTGCTAGAATGACTGCTGACATTTCCACGCATCCACCGTAGATACCAGTTCTCAAGGAGATGGTATGGTCTTTGTTCAGTGTAAAGTCCGAACGCCTATGGTGGCGAGGTGGCTGATGGGGCCCTGTTCTTCAGACGAAGGCTTTTCTCAAGTTTATGCCAGTGGTCATCATTGTGTACATTGGTATGAACGTCTCAGCCACCCTCTTTTGGAGACCCTGCTGAGCGGATCACTTTTTTAGGGTTCTTGACCACTTTCACAATGTTGGCCCGTGATCGACTGACGGTGACGGAGATGTCGTGGATTCTGGTTAAGGTGTTTTTTGGGTAAGGCGGCCAAGATCGCTGGTTTTCCGCCGCCTATTTGGAGCGCTGACATCGCAAGGCAGATCGAGCCCCCTGGGACTTGTGCGTCGCTCTCTAGCCCTTCTGCTGTAGAATTGTTCAGATAGGATGGCTAAATCGATTGGCTGTCAGGACATCGCGCACGATGTAAGTGCACACACCTTGGCGGCTGTCATGCAGTCCTAATTGAAATTTCCGGGGTGTCTCCGGGAATGGTTGGCTCTCGCGTTTAGATGGTTGACACGCTAATTTCTAGATTTCCCCGATCTTCGGCTATGGCTTAATGTAAGTTAACTTCCCGGTATACCGAAAACCGCGTTTTATGTAGGGTCTGGCTCGCATGCAATCGCGATCACCGTTAAAGCCCATGACGATTTATTGATTGTTGTACCATCATGGTGTGCTATACTGTTATGTCTTGAGCCGAGGAGCCGGGGTTCGGCGCCCCGAGGCCAGTGATTTCTTGAAACGGCTTAGATCGCCCATCAATCTCGCGCCGTCGCGAGCCTCCTTCTGCGCGGTTCATTTCATGAAGAGCTAACGCAGGATTCCAGGCTGGTCTTTATTTGTATGACGAACATCTTGCTGATATCCTCGTTGATCAGTCTGATGAGTATGAGCCTGGAAGGGGTGCGTATCACAGCCGCATGATCGCGGCGGATGAGCTGACATTTTTCTACAGGTTATGGCTCATGCGCGCGAAGAATATCTCTTTCAGTAAGTAATCTACCTGCGAGCAGCCAAAGTGCTGTGTTGCGCACAGCCACGCAAGATAACCTGCCGCTAATGTCCATCTCGGCTGTCGATCTACGTGCTGGAGAGCAGTAACTCGCGGCGGCTAACTCATTTCATGCCCCCCATGGTGAGTAAGCCTTGCTTCAGGGTAGATCATGTATGTCCTGGAGAATCGTAAGTTGCTAACTGCAGGCCATCTAAAACAGAACCTGATTCCGCTTCTCTGCCTCCGGCCCCTACGACTGTTCCTGTCCGCGGAGGCCCTCAGACGCGTGCGGATAATCCTCCTCAAGGTGACCCATCTGCCGTTTGTAGCCATCATCATGGCATATGAAGCCAGCCGGCGGTATGTCTCGCATCGGAATATTCAGGCTTCTCCCATATCCATGTCCCGGGGAAGCAACAATGTCCCCTTTTCGGCCGGCCAGGCCAGCTTCCCCACGCGCAGTGCCCCGCTGCACCCCGCCGCGACTCGGACCAGCATCCAGTCGTTGGTCTCTGGCAAGGGCAGGGTCAGCCCGGGACAGCGCCCCGAGACGCGCGGGCCAGGCGCGGCACCCGCCGGGCTCGACCGGATCAGTCTGTCGGAGGTGCTGGACGAGGTGGACCGGCTGCGACTCCAGGTCGACCGCGTGGCCGCTACCATGGCCGTCCAGCAGCATAGTCAGTAGCAGGGATGCCATCAGGTATCACAGCGAGGCGCAGGAGCTCCGTGGGAGGTGTTGGGTGGCATCGGGCGAGATTGCCACTGCCGTTGCGATTATCTACACGCACAGGCTGCATGGTTAGCCTCACCGGCTCCACAACCCTAGCGCTAGGCCGGCGGCTTGTCCCTCGCGTGTTTCCGGATGCTTGTTCGACCCGACTTAGCAACTTTTTCTGTCATGTCTCATGCACACACACCCTCCAAGTAGATCGTCTGCAGAGTATGGGAGAGGCTCTCTCGCGCTGTCAGGCAGCGGCCACGCATCCCATGACCTGAGCAAGCCGCGGAAAAAAAAAGGACGCCGGACGGTTGGCTCGAAACAGCATAAACCTTGCATACTAAACCCTTTCTTCGTGTCGGTTGCCTCGCTGTCTGTTCCTTTGATCTCCCTTCCCGGCCGTGCGCGCGGGTGCTCCAATCAACCATGGCGACGCGCACTGCAGTTTCGCCAAGCATGGTATCCAGAGTGTCGGGACCTGGCTAAACCGCTTCGATCTTGGAGTCCTGCGAGGGCAAAGCCCGCGGGCGTTGTCGTTCGATCGAGTCGCTCGCCGCGCGATGGCGTGGTGGCCGCCTGCTCCCTGCTGCGTACCCGCCGGTACACAAGTTACAGCACCTGCTAGGCCCTCCCCGTCGTCGGACTCCCCCTTCGCTTGGCTCCGAAGCTGCTCATAACGCCCTTCCCCCGGTCACAGGTGGGAAAGCCCGTTCAGACGACCCGCCAGGCTCCCCTCTTGATTCCTGATCACACAGTTTCGGCGCTAAGAGAGTGTCGCGCCTATCTGGACGCTTGGGAGATGGCTGGAGTCCAGGGACAAGGGCCCCTTCTCCCACCTGCCCCGAATCTGCCTTGCGTCTCTAGGCATGTACTCACGTTTCCAGAGCATCTCACCGCCGTTGATGCTGTGGCCTTTCTCTTTCAATTGTCATACAGGTCACGATGTTGACCGTTTCTTCAGCCACAGTCTACCACTGCCGTTGCTGATTCCGGCCAGCTATATGTTGCTCGATTCTCCTTATATACTGCGCACTCTCGTCCTTCCGGGCCTGGATATCCGCAAGAGCTCCAGGGTCCCCTCGTTGGCGCGAGGAACAAGTCTTCTCCTATCCTCTCAATCGCTTTTTGACCATTCGTTACATTCATCCTGAACCCCCATCCCCTCATCCTGGCTATGAACCTCACTCCAAAGTCATTCCCTGTGTCCTCTCCACTTGCGCAAGCGTTGTCTGGAGACGTTGCGGCGCTGGACGGCACTCCGGATTACTCCTCCTCTTCGCATACAGAACATCTACACCCCCAGGCCATGGTGAATGATCCTCAGCAACTGTCCGGACTTGGAATCTTGCATGGTGGAATGGGGATTCCTCTCAATCGACTGAGGGGCTGTCCGACGTCCGAGGCATTGCAGCTTCCTTCGGACGGCTGGGGGGACCAGACGATTCCGGGCCAAAGCTTCCCTGATGCGACATTGAACGGCGGCGGTTTCCCGGCACCGGCATCCTATGAACAATATGACAGTCGGCCTCCGGTCTCCAGCGCGGCGTTCGGCATCTCCAACCTTGCATCCCATAGCATGGGCGCGTCTCTATGCTACAGTCCTAATGTAGGCCTCAGAGGAAGCGGTAACACTTTTTACGATCAGTATTCGGGTTCCTGGCCTGTCACACCTCGTTCTCAGACCAGCACCCCTTCGGGCAATTCCGCTAGAGTGAAGGGGGAGATCGACAGAGCCTGGGATGCTTCGATACCACACCGGCCTGCTTTCCCAGATGCCCGTGATGAGACCCCTGTCCACGGCATGACACATCTCCCTCGCGCTACCATCAGCGACTCCTTCTTTACCCCTCAGATGACAAACGGACAGAGCGGCGACAGACTTTTTGAACTCGACCCGAATGTGGGACCTCCTACTGAGCGTGAGCGCAGAGACTCTACTCAGACTTCCTCGATAGGGTCACCGAGATCGGACATCACCAGCAGAAGGACGTCGAGGCGTCAAAACTCGCCCGTGGTCAACGGCCTCCAGTGCACTGTTTGTGGCTACCTCTTCACAAGGCGTTCGAACTGCCGTGAACACATGAAAAAGCACGATCCTAACCAAAGGAGGGACTATGGCTGTGAGACTTGCGGGAGGACCTTTGGGAGAAGGACAGACCTTAAAAGACACGTGGATAGTGTAAGCTGGAATCCTGTTCTTCGACTGGGAAACAGCTGACGGAGACCTTCAGATACATCATGGGACTAGAAGATTTGGCTGTGACCAGTGTGGTCGTCGTTTTACTCGCCAGGACACCCTAACAAGGTGAGTTCATACCCGGAGATTTTTCATTTCACTGGTCAATCGATTTCTGACAGCAGCAGGCACTGCGCAGATGGGTGCAGGCGAAAGCAACGCAAATCGCACAGATCCCAGAGTCCCACTTCGCCGTTAGAGTCGATCCGTTCATGTCCCTCTCCACCATCGGCTGTCGAGAGTCAGCCGCATGCACGACATTCGGAATCATCAAATCGATCGTATGCAATGCGCACTTTGACGCGGCCAAATACGGTCAACAGTACATGTACAATTAGCGACGCTTGAGGCGGCCGACATGCTTGTGGCCGAGCGTTTTCCTCGAAACTGAAATATAATGATACCCCAAGGGCATTTTCCCTTTGAAGCCCGTTGGTTAATTGGGTGGTTGGAGAGCTCGATTCGGCTCTTGACTTGCCAGAATACGCATAGGGATGGTCGCTGAGAGCCTTTCGGGTTTCTTTTTCTTTCTTTCTTTCTTTCTTTCTTTCAATTTTTTCAGCTCTAATCTTTATTTTGTGCCTCGAATTTTTCTCTCCCACTCAGACACCCAGCTTCATACTTTCCATTTTTCCCTTTTGGATAAGACTTCTTTTGATGCACTTTTCTCGTGGCTGAGCATAACCGTTTCGGAAGAGGCTGATAGATGTCAGGCGTTTATGAGTGGATGGTCCTGGACCGCCAAAACCATGTAAGGCTGCTGGATTCCCCTTTGTGCACGTTTTCCTTTCTTGCTACCTCTGGTACCGGCTGCCGGGGGCTCCCTAGCTACGTTACTGAATTCCCTTTCCTCTTTGTTCCGATACTGCTGTGTTCTGCGTTCTGTGCGTTTCTGGATTTCTTCGGTGGTAGAAGCTACTGCTGTACGGAGTACTGAGTCATGACAACAAACGTTAAATGTCTTAGCGACACCGTCATTATTAGCGAGTACTGGGTACTCTCTATGCTCCATATACTGTACAGAGAATGGGAGAACCCCGGTCTCCGTCTATGGCATCGCACCCTTGCTAGGTAGGTCCTACTTTATTTTGACGGGTTGGTCTACGGAGAATGTCTCTTTTGGCTTCGTCCTTCGGGGCTTGGCAGAAGTCTGCAGGAGTCGGTCTGTCAGTCATTATCCATCTGCTGACAACCTCCCTCCCCCCCCCCCCCCCCCCCCCCCCCCCCAAGCTAAAGTAATTTCGCGCGATGACACGGCTGCTGTACGCTTCCAATTCGTAGGAACCACTACTAAATCGCCAGGCCCGGCAGGGGGTCAAGCGGCTGTCCGTGCCTCCCGCTTGAACGGTGACGATCACAGACTGGTACAGAATAGCTAGTTTCAAATGGGCGCTGGAGAGTCCGACCATAGGGTCATTGGGCCCTTGGTCCGCCCTAGCAGCGCTGTTGTTGCCATGGGTTCTGGACGCGGGAAGACGGGAACGTCTTTATAGCATGATCCACAAGCCCGGGGAGTAAAGCAGTGGCCAGGGCCCTTTTCGCGCATCTCTGCCATCCGGAGCATGGAGTACATACGGAGTACCAGTGCTGCAGTGGAGCAGGAGCCGTGGCATGGACCAGCCGACCCCGATTTCTCCGTGGCTTGCCTATCGTTTAGCCCCAATGTCCAAGCAGCGCACGAATCCCGAAAAGGCTCTGTCGCTATTATTGTCGTCGAATGGAGTTCCTCGGCTTTAGTAGGTATGTGTCCTATATCTACATCGCCGGCCAGTTGGCTGACTTGGACGAGAATCTGTCCACTCGAGCGCATAAAGCGGCAATCACCATTAATCCCCACGTCATTCCCGCTGGATGTGTTTGGCAGGATTGCCGGAGGGACCTACGGAATCCTCCGTGCTACCACTTACGAGTCAGTACAGACGAACAAAGAAGCTGTCGGCCTGTCAGCAGAGGGCAGTGGGGGCCAGGCGGTGGGCCTGCGCGCGCGGATTGCTCTCGAGGACACCTGCTTGGCAACCCCGATCTTCGTCACAACTCGGACGTCGCTTAGTTAGACAGCGACGATCCCGCCGTCGAGCCCATAGCCATGATAGCGGTGGGCTCGAGCGTCACCCGGCTTCGCGATATTTTCCCAAATTCCCAAGTCTTAGGGCCTGGCCCCTTCGGAGATCGGAATGCCAAACCTCGAGATCCTAAAATGCGCACCCGACACCGCGCGGAGACGGTTCGGCCAGGCCCTGTCAAAGGACGGGCTAGACAACGGGCGAAATCCCCCGAGTTCCCCTGATGAAGTCCGTCCCCTTGACTGACAATCGAGCTCCCCGTGTAATGAATCCAGGCCATCGAGCGAATCCTGGGGGCAGACAGCACCCAACAAGCGCCGGTTGCGATCCGCCCAATGGTAGCGCCAGCTAGAAAGCGCCACCAACACTTCCTTCTCTAATCGCGTCTGTTGACTGGACCATTTTCTGGCAGCTCGAGCAATTTGGGCGACGCGGACTCGGACGCAGAATCCGCCGCCCTTGTCTAGCTTTTCTGTTTTTATGGTGTGTCTGCAAGAGACCTTGAAGAAAGAGCGGCAAGTAGATCAACCGGATCAACCGTGCTTGAGCCTTGATGATGCCCTGGAACTAACTGATTCGGCGGTTGAGACCTGTCTGTCATGGTGGTCCGGCTTTCCCCAGGAGTCCGGACCACCAGTTCCTGAGGGCTTGAGCCTGAGCTCTTCTGTCTACCGACTACTCCGTACATGGGCATATTGCTGTAGGCAGACCCCGCCTTTTTCATCGGCATGTCCGCCACGGGAAATTAGCGGTTCTGCTGTTATTTTCTCAGGTCCCACTTCACATGGGTGCAATGTTGAACATCAGCAGTTAACCAACCGGCAAGACTGTCTGGGAGCGGCGCAAAGCGTACCATCTACGGAGACTCCTGTACATAGGACATTGGTTGCCATTATTATCTGAATTCAAGCAGCCAGTCCCTTCTGAACACGCTACCCGACTCGATTGCCTAGGTTAGTCCCTTCCGGGAAAGCCTTCTTTTCTTTTGTTGCCTTTAACGTCGCAACGGTCCGGTTGAAACAGTCCCCTGTCCTTATGTACAATGCAACGACAATCTGTGGCTTGACCAATCCCGGACAAGGGCTACGTATTGATCATGTTGGTCGGATCCCTGAAACCGCTGATTTCCGGTAACGATGTATCCGTCCCCAGAGGGTCCAGCAAGGCTCTTGGGCTGCCACTTTTTAGGCAGGCGTATCGGAGTACATATATCAGTGCGACTGGGAAGAGTTGATTGATGCTCGACTTGCAGGCAGTTTCAGGTCGAATATGTCATGTACGACCCTGCACAGAACACTGTTTCACTGTCGATGCCACTGGGCTGCATTCTGTCAGACGTCAATATGGCCAAGAAATCCTAACCAGAGCTGGAGATGCAGTATATAAGGTAGCAAGCAACTGGTGACAAATCATTCCTCCGGCCCACGGTGATTGGAAGATGGCCGCAAACGCATCGCCAACATTACATAGCCATTTAGCAGGCTGGAGTACGGAGTACACCATATGAGCCATTTTTAACCTTTCACATTCACAATGAATTTCAGGTGCCCATGCATCAAGCAGGGCGAGCAGCTCTCGCCTCTTGTGTGAGACACTCTCAGAGTGATAAGCATGTCATTGCAAACAGCGGTGATGCACCCGGGGAAGCTTGCCTTGCATGCTTTCATCAACCTGCAGCTGTCATAGAATACCATCCCCGGCAGAACATCGGCTTCCATGGAGCAGACATCATCTGGTTATATCAACAAAATATGCATTCTGTCCCTTTAATTGGATTGCCGCGCTAAACCAGAGTCCTTACTTGACGGACCTCCTGATAAATGTCTTGCCGTTGCAGTGCAACATAACAAGCTTTTTTTCGATTTATCTTTGATCTGCTCCCTAAGTTTTGCTTCAGTCCTCGGAGGGAAATCTGTGCATACATTAGATTTGTCATATTCGAACCTATTTCCGGAAGTCCATGACCACAGCCCTACAGGAGCAACCCTCACCTTGCTTGGAGGTACCGCAGCACTGGTCCTAAGAAACATTGCCACGCACACACTGAAAGCCTGACCCGACCAGCCAGAAACGTCTCCCGTAAAGCTTTTTTTCTTCTCTCCGCGGGATTTGCGCATTTGTGTTCCACAGGCCAACATACAGTGACAGATGATGGTTGGCTCTGCATCTGTCCGATGATCAACGACAGTATTTGGTGCCCCCACGCCCTGGAGAGTTCCGATTTCATCAAGACAAAGAGAACTCTGTGCACTTTTTTGTCATTCCCTCAATGTGCAGCAAAGTGATATGTCACCCGTTGGGACACTTGACTCTGTGGAACGGATGGCTCAAGGCATCTATCTACAGCGTGGCATTAGTCCGCAAACGCCTTTGTACTGCACATGCGCATCTCTTGCAGAAAGTCGGTCGGGGTTGGAACTCAAGCAAGAGAAAGGCAAGACAGGCAGGCTGTGCATCTTGCGTCATCTGACAAAGGGTCTTCTTTTTGACTTGACACAAAGCGAGGGTCACACCGACAGATCTGGGGCTTGCAGTCTTCTTTCCAGAACAAATGCTGAGACACAGCCCCCGGTCCCCCACACCGACTCGCACTCACCAGGGGCTTGCTTCCACACCAGCAGGATCGATATCCCTGGACGGCCCAGCTTCTGCCCCTGCGTTAGGAGCATGTGGCGAAGATCATGATCTGTGATCGCGCATCTGGTCGCGGTCAGGTGCGCGGAGGCTTAGTCAGCCCCTTCTCGCGTTGGGGCGCGGAGGACTTTCTGCCGCGCATCACCGCCCCAGAACACGAGCGCGGGCCGCCCCGATGCACGGGATACATCAAAACTCCGTGGAGTTGCCGGGCATGATCTCCGTCTTGTTGAGGCCCCTCGATTATCATATCTGCCCCCCTCGTGTTCCCGTCAATCTCCAGGATCTCCCGCATTTCCAGCATCCAAGTTGAGCCATCGACTGCCAAGATGAGCGCCACGGTCACTACCACCGCCCCCAAGGTCACGGCGGAAAACGTCCTGACGCTCTTCCCCGACGTCGACACCTCCCTGGCCCGCGAGGTCCTCCCCACCGCGCCGCGGCCGTCAGCGCGCGAAGGCGGGGATCTGGACGGGTACGACGAGGAGCAGGTGCGCCTGATGGACGAGGTGTGCATCGTGCTGGACGAGGATGACAAGCCGATTGGCAGCGCCAGCAAGAAGACCTGTGAGTTTCCTGCCGTCTCACTCGTCCGTTTTTGCAGAGGACCTAGAGCAGGGATGCTGACGCCGTGGTCTGCGATATACAGGCCACCTGATGTCCAACATCAACCAGGGTCTCCTGCACCGCGCCTTCTCCGTCTTCCTCTTCGACTCCAACAAGCGTCTGCTGCTCCAGCAGCGCGCCTCCGAGAAGATCACTTTCCCGGACCTGTGGACCAACACCTGCTGTTCGCACCCGCTGGGTATCCCGGGGGAGACCGGCTCGGAGCTCGACGCCGCGATCCTGGGCGTCAAGAGGGCCGCGCAGCGCAAGCTGAACCACGAGCTGGGCATCAAGCCGGAGCAGGTGCCTCTGGACAAGTTCGACTTCCTGACCAGGATACACTACAAGGCGCCTAGCGACGGCAAGTGGGGAGAGCACGAAAGTATGCTGCCTAACCTGAGCCCCGAATCTGCTGGCATCGATAACTGATCGTCTCGCGCAGTCGACTACATCCTCTTCATCCAGGCGGACGTCGACCTCGAGGTCAACCCCAACGAGGTCAAAAACACCCGCTACGTGACCCCTGACGAGCTCAAGCAGATGTTCGCGCAGCCCGACCTCAAGTTCACGCCGTGGTTCAAGCTCATCTGCAACTCCCTGCTGTTCGAGTGGTGGAGCCACCTCGGCACCCCGGAGCTCGACAAGTACAAGGGCGAGAAGCAGATCCGGCGGATGTTGTAATCGTGCTTCTTCGACCTTCGATACGACGTTGCTTCGGAGGGCAGGACGTTGATATTCTCTTCTGAGCTCGAGCAAGCTTTCATCCACAGATTACCAGTGAGATTGATACCCAAGAGGGCAACACGCGTCCGTCGTTAGATTAGACGTTTTATCCTTACTGCATAAGGACGTAACCTATTTATTTGTATAATTGCAGATAATCCGGAGCCAGGAGCTAGAAGCTGAAGCTAGCAGCTGTTGAGTGACGGGCAGCAGTCAGAATCAGTTTGTAGATAGTCGGTTCACTTTTTTACGGTTTTTTTTTTTTATTATCTAAGATAATAGTCTAGATTTTAGGTGGTTAATTACCTAGTTACATATTGCGCTGCGTGCGCTTGGCTGGCAGAGCAAAGCAGAGCGGAATACACGCATTGCGGAACATGTCTTTTACAATTACTATTGCACTGTACTAGATACCTATCTATCTATATAGGTACCTAAGTATTGGTTGGGCCCTTTTACTACTGTACTGTCCTGTCCCGTCATTTCCCCGAGTATAAAGAATCAAGCAAGCAAGCAAGTGACATTCATTATCGCCCTGTCCCTATCTCTCTTCCTCTCTCGGTCCGGTCTCTTCCCCTCCTTCACGCACATTCCATTCCAGCTATGGCTATGGCTATGGCTTAAGGTAAGTTGCTCCTGTCCGGATCTATGGAGATCGAACTAGGTTCGGAAGAAGACTGGTTATTAGCCATCAGGTATTAGCTAAGCTGGGAAGAAATCCTGTATGGACAGTGCAGGAGCAGGAGTAGTAGTGCTCTGGAATGTAATGCATGGACCGTGCTATCGTTTTTGTTTTCTTTTTGTTTATTCTACGGGATGTATGGAAAGGGGAGAGGGGGTCTTCACTTCTCTGGTATATTTCACTTGGGATGGAGGAGGTGAAGATTCGGCTAGGAGCTTGGAGTCTCTTGTCTGCTCGGGTCTGCTTGGTTATGTAGACCTAGGTATTGTGTTCACTGGAAAGGTAATGGAGTAGTATATACTAGAGAAGGGTCTGCCCATGCTGTTCTAGAGGACAATGATATTTCCAGAGGTCAATTCATTTCCTATTCTATTTCCCTGCTTAATCGTTATTCCTATTTTTCTTTCGTTCCATTTCAACGCTTGTCCCTCTGTATTCGGCAGGCAGGCTAGCATGCCTTCTTTCTTTCTTCCCATCCGTGTAATTCACTACTACTAGTAAGGAATGGCCCTTGTCTTTTCACTTTCAAGCTGAGCAGTGCAGTGCAGTGCAGTGCATGATGGCTGCCTGGCTATTTCCCCGCTTTTCTTCTCCTCTATGTCCTGTCTTTCGCCCTTCGTCATCTGTCTTATTATCCTTCTGCTATCCCGTACGCACATACATCATTAGTTAGTATGTTCATGTCTATCTAGAATCCAACCCAGCATTCTTTGCCGCGGCGGCTATTATGTAATGTACAGTACATACCTAACTTCCCTTGGCAGATAGATACCATCCAAGGTTGCAGGTCTTATTCACCTCCCTCCCTCCCCACTACCTCTTTTATCACCTGCTTTCTCCTTCACGGATTGATTGATTGATTGATTGCTACAGCTTACTCTTCAACAAGAAAGAAAGAAAGAAAGAATCGTCATACCCAGACGGCAGCGATTTCTGCTGACAGTCTTCCTAAAAACGCCTTTTTTTATACTGACGAGTGTCTGGGAGATGAGGGATACATCCCAGCCACGAGAATGGACGTCTATATGTCGAGTGACTTGAATACATCTTTAGCACGTTATTAGATGATCATATACACTTACATACTTACTATTTACTGGATGAATCTCTACGATGGATCCTCCCCGTCCCCCCCCCCCCCCCCCCCCCCCCCCCCTTTCCTTTTCCCCATTTGTCCCTTACATGAGGTGGAATGGATTTGGAATCCCTTTTTGAGCTGTGACGGATTCATAATTTAACCGAGATCATCATCATCATGACGACTGCATTGGAAGCGGCTTGAAAGACAAAGCGGCAAAGCACCAACTGCGTCTGGCTATGAAGGTACCAACTTCAGCACATCTGGTATGTACTGTACATCTGATAGTGCTAATGCTTAATCGACATCAGCGTATTTTCTTTCTTCTTCAGACACCAGAACAACGTGCTTTAAATGTATTCTTTTGGGATTCATCTTTTTCTTTTTCAGTGGATCTAGACTACTTACTACTTTATCTTCAAGAATCACAACTATAAAAGAAATTCATCTAAACATTTCTCTTAAAGTTCTGACATCACGGCGGACGATTATGCTGTGCATCTTCAGAGCCTGCGCAAGATCAGAGCTAGGGAGAACAGCCTCTATGTCTGTTACATCTTTGCTGAACTTTCTTTCTCCCCACTGACTGGCACTGTAGTTGAGAAGACTTTTTTTAAAAAAAAAAGCCGGCATAGGGCGCAGCCAACAGGGTCCACCTTAGACATATACCTAATTACTTTGACGTCAGTTTATATACTTCTTAGTTACTTACCCAACATACATACGTACCAGACTGTTCATGGTTATAGAAAGATCTGTCCTGTCCAGGTTTTTACTTTTCTTCTGACTTTTCCCTTGCCTGGATACTCAAGCAATCAAAGAATATCGAATATCGCCCTCGTCATGTGAACCTTGTCCGCTGATCAGAGAAGGAAACAGCAGACAGGCGCGGAAAGTGAATTTATTTATCTAGGTATATACTATATATACAGCAACGGCGTATAATCCTGGAGATGGAGATGTGCCTACATTCGTTGCATTATTCTTCCCCCCTCCCCCCTTTTCTGGCTGTTTTACTCTTTTATCACTTTCTTCGATGTACTATATATTTGCGAAATATGGACCATTGATTATCTGGTGCAGTCGATTCAGCTCGATGAATGATTACTTTTTATATTATATTGGACTTCGGTACTGGACAAAATAAGCCATCGCATTTGGAGTATTTACTGTAAATAAAGCACAAAAGGAGGCGTATAGTCCGAACAGCTTTAGGGTCTCCCAAGGAACGCAATGTGGCCCACAATGCCGAAGAAGAGGCCTGCAGGGCACACGAGAGGAGGCTGCATTTCTCTCTTCAATTGGTGGCACGAGGCAGAGGAAGCTGCTTATTGGAAGGGTAGAAGGTAACAACAATGCTTTTTTCAGGACTTCCTCAAAGGACTGATTTAGAAGAACTAACATTGCAAAAAGGCCCACGGGATTTTACGATGAATGGGGATCTGGAGGGAAAGGACTTGTTGATACAGGCCTACTTGTATACCTCCCTAGGCATCTTCGATCTCCTTGAACCTCTCTGCGGACCCAAGGCAGATAATCGGTTTATATAAAGAAGGGAGTGGCTCTACCGCTGTCCGCGGACTTCCTTGCCTTTTTTTTCTCCTTTTTCTTCCTCCTATCATGTAAAAAGTGAAAAAGCTTCTCTAGATTACTTCTTTGCTTTTTTTTTAAAAAAAGGGCACGTGTTCCTGACTTGACTATACGCCAGCACCCTCCAAGTCAGCCCGAGGTAAACTGCCGTTATTCCTGCCAGCGTTGCATGCGGCTCTGGATAGGAGTTGACCCTCTTTATATAATATAGAGGGATGTTTTTCTATCGTCTTTCGTCTTTAAAAAGTCTTTTTTCTATTAAGACTAGCTACATCTTTACTTTAAAGAAAACCATATAATTCTGACTGGATACTTCTTTTCCCGAATCGAAAATTGCAGTGGAATTCCTTGATCTTAAATAAAACAATTCGCTACATCTTTTCCTATAGGATTTCAACTTCAATAGAGGCCGGCGAGACACAAGAAGGGAAGGCCCTCAGGGAATGAGAAGAGGCGCGCAAGGAACGAGAGGAAGCTGCATCTATTAGAGAGCGCACGCAGCTGAAACGTCCCACACCTGATCCAGCTGTAGAGTCGCCTCTCCAGTCGGAGCGGCCACGGACAGACAAGCTGCCCACGGCTCCTAACCGGGGGAGCTTCCCGGCCGGAGACCGCGTGAAAATTGGACGGCCAAAAGGCTCCAAGAACAAGACTGTTCGGTGCAGAGAAAAAAGAAGCCGCTTTTGAGTATATATGAAGGCTAAAAAACAGATGAGCCTGCAACAAGTTACTATACCGTAGAAATACCTTCTCCTCTAACTCTTTTCTGGGATCGGAGTTCTTGATCGATGATAGTACTTTCTGATTTTTTAAGATTGTTTCTGCACCCTGAAATCGGCATGCGTTAAAGGACCATATGTGCCAGGGGATTACTATCACTGACTATGCGGACATTGGATGAGGATACTTACATGTTGCCGTTTACGGAATCTGGTCTTGAAATCAAAAAAAGACTTGATATCAGAGCCTCGCCTTGGTGCAATTCCAGCTTAATTCCACAAAATATCCACGGAGCAGGGACTACCTATTCGAATCAGAGCACAAACAGCAGATGGAGGTCCATGATTCTTTACCATAAATCAGGACACGGACGAGGAGGACCTCTCGGACGTGACAGACTGGAGGGATTGCCCGACTTCCCCACCCCCGGGAGAACCAGTTGGTGGGGGGTCTCCGGCTGCGCCGGAGACCCCTATCTCTGGGGGCAGGGTGCAGGTGGTTATCCGGATGGCGGTGAAGGGGTCCCGTCCCTGGGGACAGTTGACAGTAACCCCTCTCTACAATTCTATAGAGGACTTGAGAGTGATATTCCGAACGTCAATCCACTTGCTGAATTTCATGAAGAGATAAATCACCTACATGTGTTCTAGTCCTTTTGTTCGAAACCTCAAGCCGTGGAACAATAAACTGCAGGACAGTGTTATGATACAAGACTTGATCGATGATGGATCCTGAAAAATTCCTTTCAAGAAATGAAAGCTAAGAGATAGGGAAAAGAGCCTGAAGGATCAATGCATTTGGTTTCGATTGTCATATGCAGTATAGCAGGATATTCCCCGGCTGCTTATGATTTCCTTGGTGAGAAAAGAAGGCTTTTTTTACCTCGATCGATATGTCTCTGTTGTTATTCCATCTTCTTCTCTCCTTTTATTATTTCCTCTTCTCTTCCCAGGTTACCAGTCATAACTCTCTCTTGTTCTGCCTGAAAAAAGCTGGAAAAATCGACTTGAAATTCAAACATGTTTGAAGTCATCAGCAGTGTTGAGTGTGTCGTTGTGGGCCTCCACTTCCTTTGGGTAGTGTTCCACACTCCATGGGTCGTGGGCTGGGTTCAGCGGTTCAGGAGAGGCAAATGCAAAATGTGAAAAAGTCGAAGACGGTCTCGGGAGGGAGAGGAGGAGAGCTTTCTTTCAAACATTGTCGAGTGTTGAGCTCGGTCGCTAGCGTCCAGCGCCTATCTGCACTGCGTTTTCTAGATGTAGAAAGACGAAGCCGATGGAGCCGCTATTTCGATACGCCCTTTTCTTCTCTTTCCATCTGGACGTTTATTTGTTCTGTATAAGTTTCAAAAGTAACATTGTGTAAAGTGACTCCTGGAGGATCTTCGCGACCTGCTCGCTTTTTTACACCATCAAATCTTTCATCTCTCAGAGTGGAAGTCTACAGAAGCAGAAAGCCGAACATAAGGATCTGTTGTGATTGAATACTTAAGTCCTCCTTTCTTATTTTCAAGCTATCGTACCTAATTTGTTCCATCTAGATATGCCTATCATTCTCTTCACTTCAATCAAGCTGACGTACCAAGCAGGGCTGAATTTATTCTTTTCTCGTCCATAAGGCAGGGCTGCAAATTATCTGACAACATATATTCAGTACAGAAACTGTGTCCACTCGCGGAAGCCGTATATTCCATCATCCTTGGTGGTTGAATGCTTTTAGTATGCAAGAAGCTGCGACTAGGTCTCCTACATACTATGTAGAAACAAAAATACTGCATTATCCACATGTGTGATTCTGTGCTTCAAGTTCTGAACAAGGAGCCCAGCGTCATTATCTTCCATTCCATCAGTGCGTGTTTCGCAACTTTCAGGTTTCCATTCGTGCAGCATCTAACGTTTTCTAGTAATCGGGCTAACTCTCATTGTTGCCGGCGACTCGGGCCACGTCACTCTATTCATTGTTATTATCTTCCATCAAATGTTCGAAGGCATGGAGTAAAGGGACAAGGCTTTTACTTCAGATAACAACCTCCACGTGTATATGCAATATCGCAAAGTCTAGAAAGATAATTAATTATTGTTTGTGCCGACTATTAATGAAGATATATGATGCATAACAAGTAAAAACTGCAAAACAAGAGCCCGATGATGCTTAATTGCATGACCTTTCCCAACAACAAATGCAAGCCAAGGCCAGAATGTCCTAAGATAACGACAGTAACAGATGCCAGCAATATTGTATCGACAGTTAAACTTTTGTATAAATATAAGGGGCAAAAAGCAGTAGAAATTATCACTACGCATCCGTAGTCAAGAACAGTATGCAACTCCCTATAATCACAACCGCCACAACCGTAAAAACGACCTGAGTCTTCCACCCGCTCTGCACCAGCGCCGCCTTCTTGCTGTACTTCGTCACCGTCCGCACATAGATCGAAAACCCGCTGGCCAGACACGCCAGGCTCATGAACCAGAAGACGAGGCCGAGGGGGAAGGCGACCCGGCGCTCGATCCCCGTGGGCCTGGAGCGCAGGTGGAAGGAGATGATGATGGCGCAGGAGACGACGGAGAGGTAGATGGAGAGGCGGAGCCAGGCGAGGAACGTCCGCTCGTTGGCGCAGTGGTCGCGGGCGTCGGAGGCTGTGTTTTCGAAGAGGAGGGCCCCGGAGAGAGGGCGGGCTAGAAATATCGGCCCTGCGTCTTGAGGGTATCTGGATAGGGGCGAGACACGGTGGTTAGCTTTTTGTCAATCTAGATGACTTCTGGTTACATCTGTGACACATGAAGATATAGGAACCAATAAAAGCAGCTCAACGCGTAAGGATTGCACAGTGCACAGATCAAATATTGAAAAATATGAAAGAACTATATCTTCATTCCATTGAATAATTCCAAGAAGAATTGGAAAGCGCAGGAGAGAGAGATGACTCGAGCAGATAAACAGTTATGTAGACATAGACATCCATCCAGAAGCTCGTCCGTCAAATGGCGCATCCAATGACAACCGGGGAATTCACAGAGAAGATATAGCAAGCAAATAACACTATAGAAGCCGTGAAATGATCAGCAGGGTATATCTTACTCGTCAACATATACTGGATGAGAATTCAGCGGACTAATCACCGGGTTGTAGTAACGCCGACGGGACGCTTCGCCGTCGTGATCAGTGATTCGTGGCATGCTCTCTCAATTTAGCAGGCCAATACATTGAAATGTAAGAGAATATCACGGCGAGATATCAGAGGACTTTCTCCCGATGGTTAAATAATATATTCCGAGGCTGTAAAACCTCAGGACAGGGATAGCAGAAGAGCAATGGGCATCACATGACAGCGCCTCTGAGAAGGCGCTAAACCCGTTGTGGACGGATGGGTCTGACCTCGGGCCCGAGCTCCGAGACCAACCTGTTTGGTAGGATGCCTTGTGACGTCACTGCTGACATAATGAGGTCAAGATACATCTCCATACAATCTCAATATCACTCCACGATTCCTTTTAAAAAGGCAAAACGGACAGTGTTTCATGTTCAGACATCCAGACGAGCCTTTTGGTGCTGCACGCTGTGCTCGAGTTGGAATCAGACACGTTCTCCTCCCCAGGGTTGTCCCCGAAGTACCTCTGTACTACCTTCTATTTTAGTCCTGGTACTTCGACCCTCCTGTTCCTGCATAGAATTTGCCGGGATTAACTATTGTATATACCTATTTGGAAAATCTAAGTTCCAGTACGCAGCAGATCTGCGAGGGAGCAGCAAGTTGTTGTGGCTGCCATGCTTCACGAGAAGCCATCATGATGATATTCAGCATCTGTCTCTTTCAGAACTGCCAGAAATTGCATGTTTTTATACCTCTGGAGGCTACGATGGAACTTAAAAGGTGAAATCTCATCCAAGATCATTTTCGAAGCGCTTCTTCTGCAATTAGCCGATATATCGGCACAGCCGCCCCGGAACACAATCGATCCGAACCAAGACCGCAAAAAGGTCATTGAAAATGAAGCCGACTAGTTGCTGTAGTCTGAACTCGAACATCTTGCGATAAGAACACACATGGTAAGTCTTTAAGTTTGTTCAAATCCATATGGAGTGGAGCTCGTGAGGACCTTCTATGTTAAGAGTGGGGTGCGGGGCATGCTGGAACAGGAATCTGGTGAAAAGGCGAGCTCCATGGATGGATGCAGATGCACCGCACACCCTTCTTGTATATCTCCCCGTAGATCAATCGGCAGCAGAGAAGCACAGCCATTTTATTGTATATGTAGGCCGGCTTGGTTTAATTCTTTTGACTCGTATGCAATACGAGGGCCCTCGCCGCAAGTGGCTAAGATGGGGCTGGGATCCCCGCACGCCAACAAGCGCCCGCTCTCCCGATGTCTGCAGAGCCTTTAAAGACTGCCGGCCCGCTCTCAGTCTCGCCGATTTGCAGCCAATTGCTGCCTCTAAACTCAGGCGCATTGGAAGAACTGCCCGATGATGACACTTATTCGATGAATCTGCTATAGAAAGTAGCTCACTGCTACTTGTACATACCTTGGCCTCCGCCCTGTGAACGACATAACCCCGCCGCTTCGTCACCAAGGTACTGTACATACTATGGCTCGCCCTTCTGCTCGCTCGGCCAACCTGGCAGATCACCATGGCCTCTACAGTCGGTCATTCGCCTCCAGCTCACCTTTGGCCGAATCGTCGATCGCACGGGATCTGTCAGATTATGCGGACGACGAGGGTTCCGCATTCACGACCGACGAAGAGGATTCAGGAGCGTCCACCGTCCGTCCAGCGAACAGTCTTCAAAGCACCAATCCTCACTCGCTCGCCGGATCGTATCGTCGACCAAGCTTCTTTACGGTAGGATCTCGTGGTACCGTTGTGCCTCATCAGCTAGAGCCCGACAGGTTGTCCCGGTGGGAGAGGGAGCAGGCTATCGAGGAACAGAGAAATCTCTTGAGAGATAACAATCTGTTTCCAAAGACCCGTCGCCCGAAGAAAGCTAGTGGGCGCTTATCTCGCGATCCCTCTATCTCTACCGACGACGATTTTTCAACGGCTGCTTCGCACATTACTACAGACAACGAATCCGTCGTCACTACCAGAGGGCAGCCGCAAGGCGGTATGATGCCGACAGAAACCACGTCTTTGCTTGGTAGTTCCGATCTACCCAATGGCGATGGAGGAGAAGCGGAGGACATTGACAGGAAATGGGAGGAAGCTGTTGCGGCGGGACTGATACACACGACCTGGAGACGGGAAGCAAAAGTCATAAGCAAATACGCTGCTCCTCTGATTGTCACGTTTCTGCTGCAGTACTCCTTGACCGTTTCCAGTGTCTTTACAATTGGACACTTGGGAAAGGTGGAACTTGGTGCGGTTAGTTTGGCTAGTATGACAGCAAGTATCACTGGGTTTGCTGTTTACCAAGGTCTTGCTACTAGTCTGGATACGCTCTGCGCTCAGGCGTACGGGTCGGGCAGGAAGAAGCTGGTTGGTCTGCAGATGCAGAGGATGGTCTACTTTCTCTGGGTGATCACAATCCCAATCGCACTTCTCTGGTTCTTCGCAGACAAGATCCTTGTGAGAATTGTTCCCGAGAAGGATGTTGCAATTCTCGCCGGTCGGTATTTGAAAGTAGTTGCCCTTGGGACGCCCGGGTATGCGTGCTTTGAGAGTGGCAAGCGATACGTGCAGGCTCAGGGCCTCTTCTCCGCTCCTCTTTATGTATTGCTGATATGCGCGCCGCTTAATGCGTTCATGAATTGGCTATTTGTTTGGGTATGTACTCCTTCCTCGCAGGAGAGATCTGGATTGTTCCGCTGACAGTCTCCGCATAGAAATTTGGCTGGGGCTTCATCGGCGCACCCATTGCCGTTGCTATCACGAACATCCTCCTGCCCCTTTGTCTCTTCCTCTACGTCTACTTCGTTGCAGGCTCCGAATGCTGGGACGGCTTCACCTACCGAGCTCTAAAGAACTGGGGTCCAATGATCCGACTAGCTCTCCCGGGAGTTGTCATGGTTGAAGCCGAAGTACTTGCCTTCGAGCTCCTAACACTCGCCTCCTCGTATCTTGGAACCACGACGCTCGCCGCTCAATCCGTTCTCTCCACCATCACGAGCATCACGTTCCAGATCCCATTCCCGCTGTCCATAGCCGGAAGCACGCGTGTCGCGAATCTGATAGGAGCCACGCTAATAGACGCTGCACGCACATCTGCCAAGGTCACAATGAGCGGGGCTGTCATCGTGGGCCTGTTTAACATGACAATGCTCTCCTCGCTGCGGTATCACATCCCAAGGCTCTTCACATCCGAGGGGGAAGTCATCGAGCTCATTGCACAGGTTCTGCCCCTCTGTGCAGCGTTTCAGCTATTTGATTCGCTCGCAGCCAACTGCAACGGCATTCTGCGCGGGCTCGGCAGACAGGAGATTGGAGGTTACGTCCAGCTCTTCTGCTACTATTGCGTCGCGATGCCGATAAGCATGGGGACAACCTTCGGACTCGGATGGGGCCTCATGGGTCTCTGGAGTGGCGTGGCAGTCGCCCTGTTCCTTGTGTTCTGCATCGAGAGCCTGTTCCTCAGCCAGACTAGCTGGCAGCGCTCCGTTGAAGAGGCCAGACGGAGAAACGCAATGGGATGATGACTGACATTTTTTTTCTTTTCTCTCCTGCTCCTGTCTTCCCTATCTGTGCAGGATCGAGCAGTACAAAGCAAAGACCCATATACGGATCACGTATTTATAGACGTCTTATCTGCCTATATATAGAGTGGGGAACCTCCTGTTGTCGCAATCAATGCATGGCAGCTGTTACATACGGAACTTCGTTCGTGATATTGCATTTGGAAATACTGCCATTTTTGCGTACATGATCTCTCTGTATATACTTGATGATGTCACTGTTTTGGTATGCGGCGTGGATTATGACTGTTTGGCAGGGGAAACTCGTTATGGATATCAGTCTGTTTCTATTTCATGCTTTTACATTCATGGCTATAGCATTGCGAGAGGAAGAATATGTGAATCATATCTGTCCGCTCTCAAAGTTCGTTATCTGTTTCATATCATAATCGCCCTTTGGAAGTTATCAAGCATGCCGAGTATCATACCTTTGTGGTCGAAAAACAGAAAATGAAAAAGCAGCCGGATATCTTTTGGTCTCCGTTCCCACCCGGACGAGCGCAGACAAGAAAGCCTCGACAAGAGAACGCTAGTACTCCAGAATAGCCCACGTAGCCTCGTCAACCGTCGAGAAGATCAGCCCGGCGGTGAGCAGCTCGTCACCGGCCCGGGTAACCTCGGTGACTGGCATATTCAGCCGTGCCGCAATCATCTGGATGTGCAAGCCCTCGTTGCTCTGCGGCTCGTTCTTCAGCAGGTTGTACACCTTCCGTGCCGCCGGCGTCATTGCGGGCAGAGGGCGCCCACTGGGTGTTGTGCCGTAGCCACTATCCACGCCTCCTCCCATGGCGCCTGCGCCCGTCGCTCCTGCACCAACACCACTGCGGGCTGCGCCGCCTCCAGGCGGCCCTCTCGTGAAGAAGAGATGTACAGCCGTCGCCTCGAGCAGGTGACAATGCAACTCGTTGATATCCGTCAGCGGCCGCACGCAATGCGCGCTCACATACCGCTTGTTCCCGAAGGACTTGAGCTTGCCCCAGACCTTGGCGTAGCCGTTCAGCTCGACCGCGGGCTTCGACACGTCATCCGTCTCCATGCTGTCGTCCCCGGCCGTGGGCGCGATCGACCACTGCTTGGCCTCGATCTCGCCCGTGCCGTCGTCGATCTTGTACGTCACGTTGGTGCTCTGCGAGCTGATGTTGCGCACCTGGCCGACGAAGCAGATGCTGGCGGCGTCGGCACCGTCGATCTGGAACTCGGCCTCCGGGTGGGCCTGCGTTGCCTCGAGGGCTTGCTTGACTGTGACGGGGCGGAGGGAGGCAGTGCCGCTGTCGCCCTGTTTTTGAGGTCTATGTTAGCTCCTGTTGAGATATACTGCATCTATCCTTGTCTCGAGGATCTTGGTGAAATTGGCATAAAATAACAAAAAGGGAAACCCCTTACCTTTGGCCCAGCGGGACTGTTCATCTCGCCAGGCATAAAGCCCCCGCCGCCGCTCATGCCTTGTGCCCCGTACGAGGTGGTGTAGTGATGCCCGTAGCCCCCCTCTGTAGATGTTGAATTAGCCACGTCCAATCCAATGGTTCAGGAAATCCAAAGGGAAAAAAAAGCCACCCACCCATCTTTGCGTGTTAATGTTCCCGGAGACCGCCCCCAAGTTGAATGAATGTCCCAGTCGACCGTTGTCCGTGAAGCGGACTCCCATATGACCTTTTCCGGCGAGACGTGTTGGACGCGTCGCGGGGTCTGCGTGTTTGCCGTGTTTGCTCGTCGGCGCCCGGAGGAACGTTGACCCCGCTCACCGCCTTCGGGTGTGTTTTTCGAGTTTTGATCATCGACGAGTTTGGTGCATGAAATTTTAGGAAGAGCCTGCGGAGCTGTCTACAGAGAAAGGAAGATCCTCTGCTCTTGGGAACACAGCGGAGAAAATCTTCGTTTCCGGGAGCTAAGTTTTTTGGATCCCAGCTTTACTCAGATGGTCCAGGAGACCTCAGTCTGATCGCTGTTCCCCTCCCAAGCCGCATCCCGCTTTGCGGCGCAAAATAATATCACCCACGGTCAGTTACACTTGAAATTTGCAGACAGGCACAATGGCTCCCCGCGCGGCATCTCCGGCGTGCTCAGAGAACGAGTTCGATATCTCAAAGGCTCTCTTCCAAAATGACAGTGACTCCGGCAAGGAGAGCTGGGAACAGATCAAGTCCAAGCCGAAGCCCAAACCCAAACCAATAGAGAACCTCGACATGCTAGGCGGAGGCGACAGCGAGGATGACGACGACGACGAAGCCTTTATCGCCGCGCAGCAGCAATCTGCCAATCGCAAGGCGTCGAACCTGAAAGGCAGGACGGTGAAGAAGGGCGGCGGGTTTCAGGCCATGGGTCTGAATGCGCATCTCCTCAAGGCCATTGCGCGCAAGGGGTACTCCGTCCCGACGCCGATCCAGCGCAAGACGATCCCCGTGATCCTGGACGATCAGGACGTGGTCGGAATGGCGCGCACGGGTTCCGGGAAGACGGCGGCGTTCGTGATCCCGATGATTGAGAAGTTGAAGTGCCACAGCACCAAGGTCGGCGCGAGGGCGTTGATCCTGTCGCCGTCGCGGGAGCTGGCGCTGCAGACGCTGAAGGTTGTCAAGGAGTTGAGCCGGGGGACGGATCTGAAGGCTGTGCTGCTGGTTGGTGGTGACAGTCTGGAGGAGCAGTTTGGGCTCATGGCTGGTAACCCGGATATCGTCATCGCGACCCCTGGTCGGTTCTTGCATTTGAAGGTCGAGATGGGTTTGGATCTCTCAAGTATCCGTTATGTCGTGTTCGACGAAGCAGATCGGCTCTTCGAGATGGGTTTTGCGACGCAGTTGACTGAAATCATGCACGGGCTTCCCGCGAATCGGCAGACTCTTCTGTTCTCTGCGACTCTGCCAAAATCCCTCGTGGAGTTTGCCCGTGCTGGTTTGCAGGAACCCAAACTTATCCGTCTGGACACTGAGAGCAAGATCTCCCCCGATCTCCAGAATGCGTTCTTCACGGTCAAGTCGGCCGAGAAAGAAGGGGCGCTGCTACACATCCTCCACGAGGTCATCAAGATCCCGACCGGTCCTACCGAAGCTGCTCAGAAGCTAAAGGAGGAGGAGGCGAATTCGAAGAAGAATCCCAAGAAGCGGAAACGATCAGAGATGGAGAAGGCTATCAATACCACCGAGTCCCCTACGAAGCACTCTACGATCATCTTCGCGGCCACGAAGCATCACGTTGATTACCTTTACTCGTTGCTTCGTGAAGCCGGGTTCGCGGTGTCTTACGCCTACGGTTCCCTGGATCAGACTGCCCGCAAGATCCAGGTCCAGAACTTCCGTTCCGGCATTACCAATATCTTGGTCGTGACGGACGTTGCTGCGAGAGGTATTGATATCCCTATTCTCGCTAACGTCATCAACTACGACTTCCCATCCCAACCGAAAATCTTTGTGCACCGCGTCGGTCGAACTGCCCGAGCAGGCCAGAAGGGCTGGAGTTACAGTCTCGTTCGGGACGCGGATGCCCCGTATCTCCTCGACCTGCAGCTCTTCCTTGCCAGGAGGCTTGTTCTGGGCCGGCAGGCTGGCGATCAGGTAAACTATGCGACGGATATGGTCGTTGGCCGCCTGCCTAGAGAGCCTCTGGCCAGAAGCTGTGAGTGGGTCACAAAGCTCCTAGACGAGAACGTCGATCTCGAGTCTCAACGTGGAGTCGCAATGAAGGGGGAGAAGCTCTATATGCGCACGCGGAACTCCGCTTCGCTGGAGAGCGCAAAGCGGGCCAAGTCGGTGGTTGCCTCCGACGACTGGATGGCTCTGCACCCGCTGTTCAACGACGAGGCGAGTCAGCTGGAGGAGGAGCGTGAGAAGATGCTGGCCCGGATAGGAGGCTACAAACCGCAGGAGACCATCTTCGAGATCAGTGGAAGACGAGGAGGCAAGAAGGATGGGGATGATGAGACTGTCGACGTGATCAGAAATATACGGTCTACTTTGGAGGCTAAGAAGAGACGAAAGCAGCAGTCTGAGAAACGGTCTGAGATCTTGGAAAGCCAACCTAGCGGCGAACGGAAGGAGTCGAGTAAAGCGGAGAAGAAGAGCGATGATGATCTCGATGCTTTCTCTGATGATGATGATGATGAGAATAAGAACAACGTTGATGACGATGATGATGCTCCCCGAGGGCCAGCTGACAACATGTCTCTGGCATCCGAGTCCGACCTCGAAGTGACCTTCTCTTCCTATTCACGGCCGGACAAAAAATCGAAATCAAAGAAGGATCTATCCGCCACGTCCTTCCAAAACCCCGAGTACTACATGTCATACACCCCCGCAAACCACTCCCTCGCCGAAGACCGCGCCTACGGCGTCCACTCCGGCTCCAACACCAACTTCGCCCAGGCCGCGCGCAGCGCAGCCATGGACCTCACCGCCGACGAGGGCCACCCAGGCTTCGCGGAACCCCGCTCCATCATGCGCTGGGACAAGCGGCACAAGAAGTACGTCTCGCGGCGCAACGACGAGGACGGGTCCAAGGGCGGCGCGCCCCTGATCCGCGGCGAGAGCGGCACCAAGATCGCGGCCAGCTTCCGCAGCGGGCGCTTCGAGGAGTGGAAGAAGAACAAACGGCTCACCCGCCTGCCGCGCGTCGGCGAGACCGAGTCCCCCAGCCTGCGGGCCGAGATGGACGCCGTGCTCTCGGGCAAGCGGTACCGGCACAGGAAGGAACAGCTCCCGAAGCCTGCGGACCCGCTGCGCAGCGACTACGAGAACAAGAAGAAGAAGATCGAGGCCGCCAAGGAGAGGCAGCTGGCGAAGGCCGGCGGGGCCGCTGCGCTTGCTTCCTCAAAGGCGAAAAACGAGCTGCGCAGCAACGAGGATATCAGGAAGGCGAGGAAACTGAAGGAGAAGAGGAGGGAGAAGAACGCGCGGCCGTCGAAGAAGAAGATATGAATCAGATAGATAGCGTGGTAAGCGGTCTGTTTGATTTGAGGAGTGCGAGTGCGGGTTCCTGGGTGAGATGTCTCCATATTGTATTGTCAGTCTTGGTGTATGTCTATATTATGAGATATCCAAGCGCTTTTGTTGTATGTATATGTTTATAGCAAAGCTTTTTTTTCCCTCTCCCAGATGAGGGTAGCGTGGACTTTGGGGGCCTTTTTTCATATATCCTTTCGTACACTATATGTATGGATTATGAAGCGGTGCAAAATACATTTACAATATATGGCATACATCATCTTAGGTATTTGGTGAAGCTAAGAAGATTCTGTTTTATATCGTGCCCTTCTTCATAGGTGTTCTATTTCTCCTGTATAACATCGATGCGCCTGTCCTGGATTTTCAGTTTCTGGGACCATATTGCCTGCATACATAAGTCACTGAGGGGGGTTGGAAATGGTGGGAAATATAGTACTCTCTACATAGGGACAAAGGGGTATCTATCGTGAAGCTGGTTCAAAGTGCTGGATAATTAATTACTAATATCGATAATGGAGTACAGGTGTAGCATGTCTTGATGTGAATTGAAAAAGCAGGTTTAGATGTACTCCGTACTGCACATATGTGCGTAGGTAGAGGCAGCTGTATGTATGTATAGGATTTTTTTTTCCTATCTGCGCTTCTTGGGGGCATCTTCACAGTGACAAGAGCTGCCGCGTTGTATGTAAAGTACTCAGAACCTCTCTTCAATTTGCAGTGTCATAAAGGTGAATCAATCAATCGGCCTAACTATCCACTTTTCCAAATCTTAAAAAGGACCTGGCAAGGCAGAAAGAAGCGGAATCAATTGATTAACTGATATTGATTAATTAATTCCATAACAGATCCAGCCGTCCATCATTGCTGCCCATCGGGCAGCATGTCAGTCGGTCAGTTAGGCATCTGGCGGGATGGAAGTATAACTCAGCAAGCAAGCAAGCAAGCAAGCAAGCAAGCGGAGACCAAATTCAAGACGTCATAGCCTAGTTAGTTTGATAGAGCCTAGCGCACGTATAGTATAGATATGGTATAGTACAAGATCAGCGGACTCCGACTCGTGACGTTAGGACCATGGTGTCAAGGGTGCATGGGGACCCTGCGAAAATCATTCTGCTGGGTCCAGAGTGCGGAGTAATAATTGTCATACCATATCACATCACGCATCACATATCATGGACTTGACCCGCAAGTCGGTGGCCCGTCGGGAATTGAAGCCTTGCGGCGTTTGGATATCATCTTTCTCCACATCAACCGGTTGTCCACGGGCCACGGCTGACTGGTTCACTCACTGGTCCGGAGACCGGAGATTGTCAATGGGTGGCACGCTCGACAAGCTAGACTAGAGCCTCAACTGATCTTATGCATGTTGTGATCGACGGCAAGGGTTTGCTTATATGGGACGAGCTTATTATTTGCGATTCCATCCGATATAGTGCTGCTGCCCGAATGAATACTCCGTAAAAACCCACAAACTATTGGCCGCGTGCAATGTGATGAGAATGCGTTGGCTTCTTCGATAGTTTGTGCAATATCTCGTACATACAGCGCAACTGTGGCGAAGGAGGGCTGTTTGATTTCGGAATGGTTGGGCCAGGCGGCGTGTATGCGGAGAATTTCACCCCAGCGTGCTATTGTCCAAGTTAACAGTTAATCAATAATATGGAACCCGCGGACCGTCCCGTCAGAATAAAAGGGCCCTTGTCTGGCTTGCCTTGGGCGTAGATCGCGACTCCACCGGGCGTGAAAAAGATCCCCGGCGGGACGCGCGGGACCTCGCATCTTGATCACCACATGCTCGCCACCGCCAATCTGGGCCGCCTTCTCATTTTCAGGACCAGGCCAGAGTAGCAATAATAATGCACTTGTTCTTCTCTCCCCAACGTCTTGCTTTTTCTTCCCGCCGGATGAGAGGTGGGACGGACGCTGACTGCGGTCGTACTGGACGCCGATAGAACCGCGATTAGGGTTCAATAGTCACGCCGCGGGCGGTCGATGGTTTTTTTTGGCGGACCTTGTCCTCACCGAAACTCTCACGTTCTTCTCTCTCTGCCCCTCACTCGCCGCTGACGGCTGGAGAAGGGACGAAACGAGTCAGTTGACAGAGCCCTGATTTTGGGGATTTCCGTTGATCGCGCAGATCTACGTTATCGCCAATGACAATAATAATGGCAAGAGACAAGTAATCATCCTTCGCTTTAGGTGAATCGTTTCCCCTCCCTCTTGCCCCGTCGCACGAACCGCCCCAGATTAGGTGCCCAGGAATTCAGGACAGCCGAGGGAGTCAGGACTCAGATAACGTCGTCCGAGCTGACTCCATTTGACTACCAACCATCTGGCATCTCGATCCACCCGTGGACGTGGTCCGGCCAAGAGGGGCTGCTGCCGATACGCTATGTGATCGACAGCCGTTTAAGCTGCTCATCTGATCGTCATCACAGGGAAAGCTCCATGCAAGCTGCTAGAGCAGCATTTTACCAGCAGGCATCAGCGGAGAGAGACAGAGCGCTTGACAGGCAGGAGACCATCCTGTCACCTGTGCAGAGGGCACTCGGGCCAGACACCCCCATCGACGCCTCTCTGGCCAACGAGATGGCCTCCATTGGAACCACCCCAGGAACCCGCCCGAGGTGATCGACAATGATCACCCTTTGGTGCTGTGCCTTCGGGGATGGTTGCTCCACAGCTTCAGCTTTGGGGGGGGGGGGGGGGGGGGGGGCTGTAAGTTTCCGAGGTTGGAACCTGCGCGCGCATCATTTTTTTGCCTCTCGACTACTTAACGCTAGTACATACAGTACTGCGTACTGTGTCATGTACCACTATACTACTACAAGGCTACAAGCAAGTGCTCTCAAATCCATGCACGCATGATGCCCCCTCCCCAGTTCTCGACCCATTGCACACGTATCGCCTATTTGGGGTTGGGGCGCTCAGCTCGTGCGCGCGAGGAGTGGCACGTCCGACCGCTGTCTCGTCCTTTTTCGCCAACGAGCGACACCCACGCCCAATCCCAGTGTCTGGACGAAAAAAAAGGATTTCAAAATGAACACAGAAGTTACCTCACGCGAGTCAATTATGAGCATTGGTGTGACTCTGCTAACCTGCCACTGTACCCAGTTCCCGAAGACCAAGGGGTCCGACCCCTCTGAATACATACGGCGTATCTATTCATTCACGCAGATCATGCGATAGGCTCGCCCACGGAATGATCTGTGAAGGGGGAAAAAGCGTAAGAAATAATGACAACATCTGCTCGACATCTTCCAAACACAGCGGTTCGAGTGTCTATCCGCTGTTCTCCGTACAGGGGACAACAGTATGTATGTACTATACTTGATCCCATAAGCAGCGGCAGACGGCCTGGGGAACCATCGAGTGCCAGCGTCAGCATCTTCCCGTGTTGGACGGCATGGGACAGGGGGTTACACTGACATTCTCGGCCCCAGGCGATCGTACCCGTGGACGCTGGGGTCGTGCGAGTACGCCGTCCGGCGGAACCTGGCATGGTTCGCTGCAAATCGAAGGATCTAGCTATTAAGGTCCCTTAAGATCGATATTATTTCTCCGCAAAAGCTTGCACGCATAACCCGAATACCCCTGTCCCTAGTTCCTGGCCCCGGAAAAGACAAGGATGGTCTAACGAGAAAAATCGATGTAGTCGACACTGCAAGTGTTAGAGAAGACACCAAACGCACGATCTGGCCATGAGAAAATGAGGCCGGAAAGCAATATTCCGGATCAATTTGCAAGAAGAAATGGCCCCAAGGTCACAGCAGCCAGAATGTGACGAGAATGCGCAAGCTCTTGGGGACCGATCTATATATCATATTGATGCCTGTCTAGCACTATGCACTAAGCCTTTCAGCCTTAAGGGGATCCCTGGTCTTAAAACCCGTACTATTCCCACAGCGTGGATCGACGTGCATGGGAACAACGACTATTGCGACCTTCACGAACTGTCTGCGAATATCCAGACGAGGCGGTTCCTGGTCAGTTGTAGGCATCTTGGTTCTGAAGTTTACTTTCTGACACGGTCTGGATCTCTTGATATGCTGGTCCGAAAGCGCCAATTAGCCAACTCCCCGAGCGGTTGGTTGAATTGGTAGAAAGGCGTTGGACCCCTCTCCGTTATCATCCCTGGAAAGCCGGTGATGGCTTTTGCGCGTCTCCCGTAATTTAGTGCAAGTTAACATTCCGACACGGCTGGGGGCCGTATATACCATCTCGGTTTATGGGTGTAAAACAATATAACTTAAAACAAAAGCCGCTTATTGGCGAGAATGGAAACTTCCGCGCCGTGGTCGCAAAACACGGTGGTTCGAGGAAAAACTTGATACCTTGAATGGAATGCTCACCATTGTCCGTCCTTGCGGATTTTTTGTTCTGGAGAATTATGGCTGATACTGCTTTCTAGTTCCGTTTTCGAAAGCAGCATGAGAAACTGGAGCCAGCACCGTACTTCGGAATTATGCCAGGTCTACCTGGGAAAGGATCCCCGAGCATTAGGCTCGAATTGTCCTCCGATCTCCTTCTGCGCGCCATAATGTGTGCCATTCGTTGATCGCATCCCCTGAAGCAGGTTTGCACGCCGTCTCCAGGCCTCAAGTCCCCAGCGGTGCATTGGCGGGCTAAAGTGACGCGCGCAGCATTTCAGGAATCAAGCTTTCGATCTCCTCGGAAATCAGCAATCGTGCTTGCTCGCACTAGCTCCTGGTGCTACTCCTGCTTGGGTTGTGGCGGTTGAACTATTGACTCTCCTCTCACTTCCGCCCGTCAACTACCAGCAGATCGTGTTGGCGCCTCCCCACTGGGCTGCACGAACCGCGTAGCGTCGCTGCCCTTTCGGAACTTGCCCCAAGCGTACGCGGTAGTGCAGCAGGGAGGAGGTCCCTGCGGCCATTCGCTCGACTCCGCGTGTGTGTGGTATGTGCACACTAACCGCCTGTCGGGTTGTTGTGGTTGTGCAAGTCAATCCATTTTCCAATGATCGCGGTCCGAGTCCTGTGTAAATCATGCTGCCCTCGGGCTCACTCACTCATTCCAGCGGTCTCGGCGGTCGCACCGGGAGGGATGAACCATGCAACAGGACGCAGTTCGCATTCACGACCCTTTTCCAAGTCAGCGGGGAGACCGCAAAACGGTGCATTCCTCGCGGGAGAGAGCACTCCGGACGGCACAAGGTACAGTGGGGGCGTGCTGCATAGGCTTGTGGACAGTAGTAGCTACAGCTAACCCGAGCGCAGGAGAAATAATGGGCGGATCGACGGGCCTCTATTCCTCGATACACTGTCAGGAGGGTTGGATCTCAACGTTGGAAAGCTTCCAGATAAACTCAGAGCTCCAAGCTTGTCTCGCTGGGAAGCGAATTCAAACGGTTCCGAGATCGAGAGAGCTGCTACTACAGCCTACTGCATACTGACCGGCGGACGCCTAAGATCGTGTCTAGGCTCACAAAAATGCGGGCTCGGAGAAATACTAAAAAGCATTGTCGATATAACAACTACGGGCCGGACATGACAAACGCCTTGTGCTGAATTTCTCCGCCACTCCAGTCGCCGAGCCTGTGCTTCTTTCGGGGCATCCTAACCATTATTGTTATACTGTACAGTACGGAGTAGCATAACCTACATACATGACCGCAGTCCATATATGGTCGAGTCCACGCCATACATCGCGCCATGCAGCGCGTCGCCGACGACTCGGTACTCCCGTATTTCCGCATCCAGTTCGTGCTAATGGGGAACTTTGTCATTATTTAGGTTCTCGGGTTGGTGCCTGACTATCTGTAGCGTACGTCCTGCAAGTGGGCCACGGAGCTCTCCAACCCTAGACGCAGTGATACCCCCATTATCCGTCGCTAGCGGCAGGTTGCGGCTTGGAGAGCCGGGGAGTGTGGAGTGGGCCGCCGGTCCACTGCGGGAAATAGTCGTCCTCATTCGGCCAGTAAAGCTGGCGTGGACTGTCAACGACCGGTTTTGATGCGCCTGCTAGTCTGTGAGCTGTGAGGCTGATTTGTGACTTCCGCGTTCCTGGGGCAGCTTGCCAGAAACCTGCAGACTGGTGCCCGAGGATGATGAAGAACCTGGATCTCTTCTCATCGCGGCCCTGCTCGTGTTATGACGGGGGGGTATGTACATTCTCCATAGCGTCATGACAAGTGGTCGAACGCTCTTGCAGTGCGGCTCCCCTGACTCCCTGTACTGCGCGCATAGTTCCTAGGATAACCCGGGGCCCGATTCGTCCATCCTCGGTGTGAACACAACAATATCAAGATAGTGAGCACGCAGCGGATCTGACTTCACCCGCCAAGACTGCAACTGGATGGATCCCTAGGGATCAGGATCATTCGTTCGAAAGGCCCAGGCTCTCTCCTCGTCCGGAAGTCTCCAATCCATTGAACCTCGCTGAGCCACTGCATGTCCGTTGCCTCACCCATCGTCTAATCTAGCTACTTCTAACCTACCGCGTATGTCCTTCTTTGGAACGGAACGGACAGGCCCTCCCAGAACCACAGGCCTGGTCCCCGTGGGCCCCACCCTTGAGGATTCCTCTATTGTTCCCTCCCCCGAGGGTCTTCTCTTTGCTCGCCCGCCGGGCCGCCTGGGCGGCCAGTTTTCCCTGCTCCTCCCCTCCCGGCCAGCGGAGCGTAGCGCATGTCAAACTGCGACGGAATGCACACAGCTCATCCTTGCCGAGCTGACTATTGGAATTGGGTGCAGCAGACGGGCACCGACGTCGATCCCTTGTTCGGTCTCTGCCTTGCTCATCCGGGCGCCTGATTGGTGTCGACTCACCAGCTGCTGTCCCAAAATCGACAACTCCACAGACGACAACACTCTTCTGGCGTCCGACCCCTCCCCCTCCCACCGTCTGGCTTACCCATTTGGGTCGGTGTCACTGACAGCGGCACCCATTCCTAATCGACCGTCTAATGCAAGCCACGGCGCCGGCTCCAACGGAACCTCCAGAACGGGAAGAGCAGAGACCAAGGCCTTTTTAGCAGCTGTATGGAGCCGTCTGAGGACCAAGCTCCATTGGACTGCTTCTGTACACGGTGTACTGTGCCCAATTCAATACTGCGTTCGGCGGAGGGTGATTAGATCTGCCATTTATCGAGATCAGGAGCACCGAGTCTATCTTTGTAGTCGGCTTCTGCACTGGCAAGTACCCACTAAACTACAGTCAAGTCTCCTTCGCACTAAAGCATTTCCGCTGAAGGTCACCAAGCCTTGCCATGACCTGCAGGCGGAGCCCTGGGTAATATCGCTCGTTCTCCGAAGAGGATGATGCTTAAGGCTTGAGCTAGCGGGACTCTTTCTCTCACAATCCACGTTCGTTGACCTCTCCTCAACAAGCCTGGGGCTCGGTTCCCTTTTGGAAACTAGCAGGTTTCCTTTGTTATTTTTTTTCTTTGCTTTTTGTTTTATCATTTCTCTTCCCCTCTATTTGGGCGTAGGAACCTCAACACATGCCCCAGTCTGTGTCTCGCTTCGTGGGAAACAATTCGACGTGTCATTCGCTGCTGCTTTAGCTCCTCGAGGCGTCGTTCGATTGTGACGAACGGTATTACTCTCAGGAAAGGTACGACGTGATAGATTATTGTCTGATGCTGGATACCCTTGGCACGTCCTCTGAACTTGGCTGGTCTCCTGACTCCAATCCGGAGGAGAAGTTTATTACCTCGCGAGCGAGCCAGACGCCTCTACATGCTACTTCGGCTGCTGATCTACACAATCCGGATCGTGGCTACCCAACGAATCGCGGGTTTGATGCTGACTGCCAGAAGTCCTTACTCGTTGAGTATTAGCAGTCCGCGATAATCGACATCACCTCCGGATTCAATCTCGTACCTGAACAGGCGATTCATATACGACAAACCTCTAAAGATCCAATCTTGTCTTGCATGTTTCACCAGATATGCGGTCGGCCTATCATTCAGTCTATTAAAAAAGGCACATCTCATCTGTGCTCTATTTATTCTCTTGTGCACACACGCGCGCACAAAAAAAAAGGATCACGTTTCGGAGAAACGACGGATAACGGGACCTGCCTCATGCAATCTCTACTTTTACCCCATTCGTCCTTTCCCAATAAACAGTTCGGAGACTCCAGATCCGGCCTTGAATCACGGCCGTTTTCGTTGAATCTGAGCTGGTCGACCAACTCCCACGGGCCCAGCCTTCGGGCTCCTTACCCTTCTCCCCCTATGTCTGGCTCCCCTCCAGCAGAGAATCCTTCTGAGCTGTCTCGAGGAAGTAGGCGTCGGAGACGCTCAGAGCCTTACCCAGCAACGACAAATGGCGCAGTCGAATCGATCCTTGCTCCTGGACCCGCCCCGACTGCCGGGGAACGCGAGGGGCAGCAGCATGCGGTATCAGCGCAGACACAAGCACTTCCAGGGAGACCAGACATGATTCAGGAGGGTCCGCCTGCGTCACGGCCTCCTGAGTATGTTGGGGGAGTATCAGTTCCGGCGGAAACACTGTATCTTCAACCTGGACCCACGACTGCGGCTCCAGGGACAACAACAGCAACAAGGACACTTCCACCGAGACAGACACGGCGGACAAAAGCGCATGTGGCATCCGCGTGCGTAAATTGCAAGCGCAAGCATCTGGGTTGTGATTCGGCTCGACCGTGTCGACGATGTGTTCTGGCGGGTAAGGCGGTAAGTTTGTTTCCAAAGGGTTGTTATTATTATAGGGCTTCTCAGTTGCTAAGATAGAGATGAGTCGACCTGCGTGGACGTCACACATAAAAAGCGAGGAAGACCTCCCTTAAAGGCGGAAGAAGCTCCTCTGAGACCGTATACATCCCCATTCGAGGATTCCACGACGGCACCTAGAGAGTCGCTACAAAGCTCACCATCGTCAAGCCGCGGGCATTTCCACAGAAGAACTTCTTCACGCGAGATTCGTCCCATTACGGATCTTCAATTTTCAAGAGCAGGTGATCCTGGCCGAATTGGAAGCAGTGGGCTGGGTCCTGCGGCGGTGGTTCAGCCGCCCAGGTGGTCCCCTTCAATGTACTCTCCTCCTCAGACGCTGGCAACTTCGCCTTCGATGCCTGCTAGTTTGGGACCACGACCATTTTCTTCATCTGGAGTGTTGCAGCACGCGGTAGGAACTCAGGCGCCATCTCCATTTATCCAGCCTTCCTCGAGTGCGATTCCAACAGCAGCTCCGAGCGGTGGTGGTCGCAGTCCTGTTGAAATATCGCGGCCTGTGCCTCCTTACGTTGGCCGGTCGCTGCCCCCAGCTGTATCTCCACGGCTGTATCAACAACCTTTTCCAGCTGCACCTTCGCCGTACATCAACAGGCCTAGAACCCCGAATCGGCCGGCCGCCACTGAGCCGCCCGTGTCGAGGGAGTTGCAGCCGCCCTACTTTGATTCTGGCATTCGGCTACCCCCTATCCTTCCTCCGACGACGACGGCAACGGAGTATGGTCCGATTCCATCAGCTCATCGAAGGAGTGATCCCTTCCCGACTCACTGGTCGTTCAGAGAGAGGCAGGGGCATCTGCTGGAACAGCAACAGCCGGCTCCTCCTCCTCCTCCTCCTCCCCGTGAACCAAGAGAACCGGTTTCCCATCAGACCCCTCCTTATCAACGATATCCTCCCGAATTAGCTCGCCCTGATGTTACGCCAAGGCAATCCGGTCCTCCAGCTCCAGCCACGCCCATCCATCCGTCGCCAGAGTCACCTGTGCGAACTCAAGCTGGACCACCGAGAATAGCAGCGACTGAGAGCGATGACAGCCCACGACCTGCGAAACGGCGAAGAATGGCGCTGGACGACATGGTGAATGACTAACTAACATGGACATAGACGAAGTGGATTGATATGACCTGGACGGCTGTTTTCCTTAAGACTAGGGGAGGCTGGGAACCTCCCTTTAGTTCTGAAATCAGAATCCGTTGCGGGATCTACGATACCTTAATACTCTAGTAACATTTTCTATCTCCGGTTTGTTGGTGGAGGCTCAGAATTCGATTTTCTTTGCTTTTCCTTCCTGTCTTTGCAGGCTAACTACCCAAGTGATACCCCATTTTCGGGAATGAGATATTGCACATACTATGATACATTGCACGAGTTTTTGGTTGGCTGGTCTTCTGTCTGTCTGTCTGTGAACCTTGTTACTCGATCGATTTGATTGCATGATATATGGTACAGGTTGCGCCGCTGCCCTTTTTCCCATCTCGTTTTATCTTATCATGAATGTGAGATGTTTCTGTTTCCACGGACGAGCCGACGGCTGTTCTGTTCTCTTTCGATGCAGTGCATGCTGTGGTGTGGTGACTTATATACACTGACTGGTATCTGTCTGTTGCGTCTGCCTACCCTTGATTGCTGCTATACCTACAAGGGACGACATGGTGAAAGGTGTACATTATAGAGAGAAAGAAGAGAGAAATCAAGAAAGGATTAGGCTGGCTTAGTCTAATACGCTTTTGGGCCGACCTCTAAACTGACATCAATACATCAATACATGATTTCTTGTCTGTGATAGACTTGTTTGCGACGTTTATCCTTGTTCCCTTTTTGAATTTATTAACCTGAATTCGTCCTGCTGCATCATGACCACCACATGCTTTATGACCCGCTCGGAAGAATCAGCAGGCAATCAATTCTTCATTGAGGCCTTGGAACGGAGACTTTGACGAAGCTAAGGTAAGCATCCCACTGCTTACTTCCGTCGACGGCTCCCGTGTCACATCATACAGCTGGCTGTCTCGGCTGCCAATCATTAATTATCCGCCGTGTCACCCGAAAAATTGTCTTGTGAGTCTCTTCCAATAAGATTCGCTCCTCCGCATGAGATGCACCATCCCGAAAGGCCTAGGTGGGGAGGAAAATTCACCGTCCCGAGCCGTGTACAGTATTGGATGATTGGAACAGAAAAGTAAGACTCCGGACGGGTCCCTGCGTTTCTATGTCTCTCTCTCTCTCTCCGGATTCCGGAGATATATTATTAGGAGGATATATGTACCCGATGCGGAGATCATGCAGACACACGTGCTTCCGTGTTTTTTTAATTTCCTCGAGCTGAACAATTCTGTGTTACAGACTTGGACTTTGGTGGCCCTGCCCTGGGGGGAGTGCCGAGTGGCTTGGTTTCACCCGTCGGGGTGTTCCTTTTTAACCTTTCCTTTTTTCCCCTTTACTTTCCCATGGGGCTTGACTTTCGCCTGTCTTTGCCCCGTCTTGTCTGTTTTTGGCGGTCGGATCATGTCTTAGAATAGTGACGGTCAGAAAATAGCGGGAAAGCCTGATCAATCGATTGATTGATTGATTGATTTATCAATTGATTGGGAGACGAGCAAATGAAATAACCTTCGTTTTCACCCTGCAAAGTTTAATCAGATCAGTCTGGTCTGATAGGCGGTAACGCTGACGCTGACGGGATGTGATGTATAAATGTGCCATGGCAATATTATTGAGTATGAAACATTTCCAACCAGCAACGGACGGACGAGGGTTTAAGGGTTGGGTTGGAGTATAGTATCAAACACAAACCCTCGCCTCGATAAATCAATAATAGTAATGATAATAGGTAGGATAATGGTGGGTGAGTGAGTAAGTGAGCAAGTGAAGCCAATGCTGCCTTAAGTACGTAGGTAGCTGCTTGTTATTATTCCTCCGTCGTCTCTCATGAGCACATATCTCTAAACCTAGGTAGGTATATACAGTACAGGACAATACACACCAGCTACCTTTCAATATATGTACTGTGCATGTACCTACCCAGAGATAGATATCTATCCTTCCTTCGTTCCTTCCTTTCAGACCTACTACTACCCTTAAAGTTGTTAAAACCAGTCATATCATGCCATGCCATGCCATTCCATTCCACAGCCCGGAAAGAATCGTACATACATCGCTCCCGCTTGTCCTCCGAACGGGGACTGTGTGACCAACTCGGTGCCCAATTCTCTAACTCAAGTCAATTCCACCGCAAGCAGTCAGTCAAGTGTTAACTGGTAACTGCTGGTGGAACACTGCGCAGCGCTCCTGTCAGGTCCCGCCCGCCCGCCCGCTCATCCACCCATCCATCTGTCTGTCCGTCCGTCTGTCTGTCTGTCTCTCTGCGACAGGTCAATCAATTGACAAGTTTTCCGCTTTTCAAGCGGGCATGCTTGTGTCTCTCAGACGATTTTTTTTGATCCGGGGGAAAAGGATCGATAAGGTTCTCTGTGTCCACGGAGTTCGGAGAGGTATGCACAATACCTAGCTCTCCTTGGAACCTTATGGTAGGCGTCCATCCTAATTATTTATTATAGGATGGACTTCTCCAATGAAATTAATGAAAGGGGCTGGTCCGCGTCCACACCACTCAGCAGCCTTAACTACTTGCTTGCGGGGTAGGTACTAAGTAGTACATGACTCCTGTGTACATGCTTACTGACTGTACCCCATATCTGGCATGAATCCTCCCCCCATACTGTGGAGTTATGGAGCATGTACGTGGTACTCTAGGCGGGATTGTTCAGTACTATAAAGATAGCCATGCACATACCTGTACTATACTGTACAATAGATTCCCTCCTGTTTTGGCCCTCTAGTATTAATAGAACATGGCAGTCTCATAGTATGAGGTAGTACATGTACATATTCCTAGGAGCATATAGCATAGCGCAGCATTTTCTCCGGTTGTTTCTTTGCTGTTAAAAATTGAGGAAAAATGCTGACACCTATCCCATCCCATCCAATTAAGTAATTTTGAATATGGGTTACATAATGTAGCCTTGTACAGTAAATATATGGAGGGTCGGAAACTTTTTTTTCTTCATTTCCTTTTCTTCGATCGATCAATGCAGTCGATCAGTCGACCCATCGGGTCTCAAACTGAGACGACATACCTCCTAAACCTGAAACTAATCCATCCTATCATAACCCTACCTACCTGGGTTTGGTAATTGTTATGGTTATTGTTACGCAGCAGACGGGATGAAATGAATGGGACGGTGACAATTTTCATAAAGTTCAGTGTCTTGCCTTGTTTTGGTTTGTCTTACGCAGTTCTACAGCAGCTAATACCTCCTACATAGCTAGGAACTTAGGTAGATAGGTACTTAGGTACTTATGTACAGCACCTATTCGTTCATTGTGGATTCTTCATCTGTGACTTGGCACTTACCTAATGTAGCACTGTTGAACCCAACTCAGGCCGGGAACAGGCTAAAAAAAGAAGGAACTTCTATGGACACAGTACTCCGTACATCGTGTCAGATAATAGGTAGTTAGATTGGGTGATTAGTCATTGATTATTGATGATTATTGATTTTCTCAGTACAGCACCAAGTATCGAGTACGGACTAACATGAAATGACATTCCATGTATGCATGCATGCTAAGAGAGCATAGTATGTCCTGTACGGTAGAAACATCCCATCACATTCCATCCCATCCCCAAATGAGAAGCAGGCTTATTTGTGGGTGGGTGGATAAATCTCTTTTCCTCTCCTCCCTACATTCTATCCGCTCTCCTGACAGTACTACAAAGTTGCTTGGATACAGTACCCATGGAGGTAGGAGGATTCCTAGCCGACTCCACAGACTACAGGGGGAGTGGCTCTTCCCTGTCCGCAAGCATACTATGTATGTGCGAAAAGGCTATTTGTCGCTAATGTACAGTACCAATGTATCTATTTATCTAACCCAAGAGACCCATCCCACCGGACAGTCAGGTCAGGTGATCCTTGCATGACGTCTGCGCGTGAGCTCGAGGTTGAATGAATTAGGGTTTCTGGTGTCCTCTCATGTCTGCCAGCGCAGCATGCAAGATGCTAATTCAGTCTTTACCGTTATTCTAGTTGTAGGTAGATAAGTTCTTACAATTCTAATCGGCATTTCATCTTATCAAGAAAAGTTGAGGTGAGAGTCTCCTTCTCAATAGTTCCTACCAAGTTGGATTACGTACTGAACTCTGATTTCCTGATTTGAATGAACTACCAGACCTAATGGTTGAACTTGAAGGGATATTGTACTGGTCCAATAAGCTAGAGATCCTAACGCACAAATAATGATGTTGTTGATAATGATAGACTCCTTTGTTCCGTAATGGCAAAGCATAAGTGCAACCTGGAAAGTACTCGACAACGACCTTGAAATAATTAGAGAAATAAGTACACCACCTAACAAACCTCTGCCCCCCCCCCCCCCCCCCCCCCCCAATAACTCGAATAACGCCATCCTCGGTAGTGGTCCATAAGATACGATGGTAAGATGTTCAATAGTTCGGTCAGTCTATTGATTCAATAACTCGATTGGCTGAATGACGGGAAATCGGGAGTTGTATTAGTGGAAAAATGATATCGATCCAATAATATCTAATCCATAGGCAAGTGGTCATCACACGTAAGGCAATTGACAAATCGGGGAGAGGTTAGTGGTGTGAGCAATTTGAAGTATAGAGTTGCAAATTGTCGAAGGCATTATTTCATCTCTCCCATGGCGGCAAAGATCATTGCGGACACATGTTTCTGAAAAGGCTAGAGGTCGAGATTCCACAATTTGTTGGGTGAGATTTTCATAAAGGGAAATTGGTGTTGTTTATTCTTTTCCTGTTCCGAGTGGTCTGAATGGTTGGTTGAGAATGTAATAGCCCTGGGATTCTTTTATTGGCTTGACTAACATTCGCCTGGTGTTTTGACAAGTGACTATTGTTGGCTTCGGTCACATGGGTAGATTCAGTACTAGACTGGTATCGCCACTCAACTTTGATCTTGGGCGGGGAGCTCAACTGGAGTCTCCTTTTTTTTCACGATTTTTCTTCTTGCGCCGTCCACACTGCCTCTGCCATGATCGCCAATTCGTTTGCTGTAAACTCGATATCACCTTCCGGCCCTTGAGGTAATCGGAGTACATTCTCGAAGGGAACAGTCCAAGGCGCATTGGTCACAGTTGCGTCTGGCTGGTCTACACGCTTTGAGATGACCAGCTGTTGGACGACATCAGGTCCAGTTCGATCCGGATCCGCCCGAGTTGGGCCGGCGACAAGCTCCCACCTCTGGATTGTGATCTCCTTCTTTGTTTTCTTGATGGAGACAGCCAAAGCCGTCTTGACCTCTCCATTAGACTCATTGAGCCATCATTTTGCGTCCGCTTCGAGCTTGCTCTTCGACTCGGAGTATCCAGTCTCGACCACCATTGACGGCCAGTTTGGCGTTCGGCCATCCGGAAGGTCCATTGGACGATACTATGTATCAGGTCTCTTGGCTTTAGATGATCCCTGTACCTCTTTCCGGCCTGCAGAGTGTAATCTATGATAGACATTCATCTGCATAGTCTTGGTCCCCATGAGAGTGTCAAATCTCTGATCTACTTCCTCGTGAACAGTAGTTGTCATTTTGACAACAAGGATTTCAAGGTTTTTGTGGTAACAGACCCAGGATTTTCCAAGTATGCTGTTGTTCGTCTCTCGTATCTCTCGACAGAAGATATTTTGCCAAACTCCTTGCTATATCAATACGAGCGGAAAGGATTGTTTAACTTGATATTGTCAATGAGCCTATTATTTCATAATGACTCGTAAAACTGCACAGTTACTCGCCATATGCAGTACCTGCTTGGGGGCCGGGCCAGTGGTTCACTTTGGCCGAGCTAATCCCAGATTCACCGGGTAACCTTAAATGGACCTCATATGCACCTGCCAGATAGGTATGTGTCTAAGTAATTACACCTCCTGGCCATAAAACCCCTTCTACAATCCGTTTGTGCCTTGAGTCCTACAACAATCTCCAATGATATGTTACTTTTTTTAGCTTAATTGCTGCGTTCCTACCCAATCTACTTCCCTCCATGACTTGTCGAAATTCATCCTTTTGCGCGAAGCGAGCCTGCATCACTGTTCTAGCGCTTGCTAGACAAGTCCCGAGAAGAATAGGTAAAGGACTAATTGATTGATATGTCCAATTAGAGTCTGTTTCAGTCCATACTGTTGCAGGTGCTATGGCCAGACTTTACCAGTCTAAACATACGATCCCATTATTACCTTGTAAGGATTTATAAGGCTGCAATTAAGCCATTCGCTTGACTATAGCCTTATATCGTACAGGCTCTGAGGGGGAGAATATCTAAAAGCCCTAGTAGAACTACCCTATCTCTCCTGTACGCGGGGCTAGAACCCCTCTACTGCCATGGTCATGAGCGAGCAGCGGGAAAAGGTTCAATCCACAAACTTTTTATAGCTCTAGCCAGCCCTGCAGATGAACTCGTCATGTACCACACTACGTTCTGATAATTACAGCAAAAAGTATAGAGAAAGCAAAAGGAATTGGCGCTGCTGGGAATCGAACCCAGGTCGGGACGGAGCCGCAGTGAGAAGCCACAACGTCACATGCTAACCACTACACCACAGCACCCAATATGTTTTGATTCGATCTCCAACCGAGGAGTCGCTGGACATTATTCTCCTCTATCTACGTATATAAACTTTCTTATCCGACTAAGTATTACCTCGAGGAACTTCCTCCTTTCCTCTCTGAGAACATTTTTATGACGCCAGTTTTTTGCAGAGGTGGCTGGGGCCCTCCTTCGAATTCTTACTTGTACCGTCCGGCCTCGACATTGACCAAGTTATTATGAGATATCAGAGTAAGCTACTGTTATAGAGACTTAAAGAAGTAGTAAAGAAGAAAAAAAAATACTAGCTCAAGTGCACTCAAAAGATACGAGCAGGAAACTATTGGGAATTGAGGCCCCCTCCGGTACCTTGACGACTAGAGTCTTGCAATAACATAAAATATCAGTATACATCTGTATAGACAGACCTGGGCTAGAACTGCAGTGAAGTCATCAAATTCATCAAATCAAGCAATAATGCCTTTAGGACCGAGGGCAAGCCCCAAACACACGCATACTGCAAGCGTCAAAAAATGAACAATGCACCATTCTACATCACTGTGAACTTCAACGCCGCACGCCCTCAAGGGGGGGATTAAATATTGTAGGACAAGAAAAAAAACATGCAGCAGCCGGGATTCGCTGGTGGTCACCCACCCAACTACTAACCGGCCGGCGTGTGGCTTAAGTACGGCTGAGCGGACGGGAAGCCCTGTTTTCCACACCCTATGGCCGCATGTACTTGCCATTTTGTCTTATCTGCTATATATGGGAGTGGGAATACGTTTCAACTTCCAGCAAGGAGCAGTTGCAGCCAATGGCAAATGAGAAAGTAGGTAGCGAAGGTGGACGACCATCTGGGAGGGAGTATATATAGAAAATCAAAAACTCTTACCCCTCGCTTTTGAGTGCGGCATATGTATCTGCATACTACGTTTATGGGCAGTCGTAGGCTATGCAGTCGCTCTGCTCAAAAAAAAAGCAGTATGCGTGTTCTCCGATTGTCTTTTAGCTTCCAAGTCCATCATCAATCAAGTCAATCAAGTATAGCATCATAATACTTAATGTTATTGTTTTCTTTTTTTAGTAGAAAGAATAAGATTGTGGTGGCTGGAGAAAAAGACATTCTCAAATTAAAAGCAACAGTCATAATTATTGAGTAAAGGCGCCTTGCATCGGCCACAGTCATACTTGTGCCTGCCTTGTTGGACTGCACACATTGAGATCACCACCACAAGTTGTTGGTCTGACAAGAGATATCCGGTGCAGTTCGGCTCGGACCCGCCCGGGTTGGGCGAGCGACAAGGCTCTCCTTCCGGCTTTTGTGATAAGTGGTACGTATGTGACTATAAATCAGAAACAGTATAAAAAGAAACAAAAGGGGGACGGATTCATTTTGCCCAACGATTGTTATGGAATACGGAATTGTAAGTAACTAAGATTCTGCGGTGTGATCACTCGATATGTCCTTCCTAATTTCTCCTTAAAAGGTATAAATTTAGCCATATAAGCCAGATAGTATATTACATCGGTAGTCGCAACACACATCGACCAGGCCCGCGCTATGTCGTCCCTTGGCATAGCAAATAGCCAGACGACCGGGGGCGCGGGAGAGGGGGGGGGACGAAGCGCTCTCTAGTAGTGATCAGGTCAGTCTTCATCCTGGCTGAGGAGCTCTTGAAGAGTCTCATCGAAGACAGGATGGGCAGGAATCTGATCCACCGGATATATCAAGGAAAGCGATATTTCTCGTCTTTCTTTCTTTTCGATCCGCTAATTTGGCATCACCTCCGAGTTTCGAGCTTGCTCTTCGACTCGGAGTATCCAGATCGGTTCACGACTTGAGAGAATTAGCAGTGCATATGCAAATTAGACCATTTATTTTTTTCCCCTTTTAACTGCTGCACCATCTTCTCCTTCCTTGCTTGGTTCAGTGGTGCCAAGGTCAACCAACAGACTTGTTGTCTCCAACCCCAACAACTCCGTCTGATCCTTTCATCGTCTCGATGTGGAAGATGAAGAGAGTCCGGAAACGCCTGACTTGCCGTTTCCATGGAACCTGGTGCTGGCCAGGTCCCGGCCGGCTCGCAACAGAGGGGTAGGTAAGGTCCTCGGGGTTTATTTATAAACTCCGGCGAAGTAAGGTTTTGATTGAGGGCGTTTTCTAATTTCCTTCGAGTTTCGCGCCGAGCCGCGTGTCTTAGAACATATACACGACCAGAACTCACCAACTCACCCCAGCTCATATAGATAGCGTGCATTGGGCCACTGAGACGACAGAACAAATTGTTTCAGGGCACTTCGCACAATGTCATCAGCATAGGCTATGAATATAATATACCAGACAGACTTACTTCTCGCCTGCTATCTGCTCTGCCTGAGAGGGTATTGGATGTGTCGTTTCGACAAGATACAGATCATAATGTTTTCAGTCACAGACACACAAGACAAGACAAGATCTTTCAATTTGTGTATAAGTATGTATGTATATCGTTACCGAGCTCTTTCAATGTACACATATATATCTCGACAGAAGATAGGGATATTTCGCCTATATCTGCAAAGACAACAAAATAAGCAGGGTTTTAAACTTCTTTATGAAACAAGTCATCATTCTTTATTTTTCAACAAGATGCAGGATGATCACACGGTTCCTGTCGTAAAAGACCTCGGTCTTTCTTTCTGAGTACGCTGTTGCCAGATGCAAATCCAATCCCCAAAGGATGCTCTACGAAAGCTTAGGTAAAATAAATAAATGAAAAAAATAATATCCTCATCCCGGACGTGTATAAAGATATGAACTACCTAAATGGCCTTTAAACTTCTTCATGAGCACGAGTGGTCATTATGTACTTTTTATTATTTTGACATGATGATGGGGAGGATGGGATAGCAAGGCTTTTTCCGCCGCCGTCGTCGTAACAGACCCAGGATTTTCCGAGTATGCTGTTGCTCGTCTCCTTTATCTCTTGATAGAATAGAAATCTTCTGGGATATCAGTGAAGAGGATGGAAGTGCCTCTATCTTTTGGTTCCTGTCTTGTCATGTCCATACTTTTTATGAAAGAAGAAGAAGAAGACTGGAAAATTTTTCTCAACTGAGCTAATCGATCAATCACTTCTACTATTCCCTGACATCAATATAATAATCACTCCCTCCCAATGTCCCCATGGCAATAGAGGTCTAAATCATGCAAGAGAACACAACTAAGTAGTGATTGGGCCATTCAACAATTCATGTGCTTCGCTAATGATGACAACGGAGAGAGAGAGAAAGAGAGAGAGGCCCAGCTGGATAGAACATATATAAATAGCTGTGATTGATTGATTGACTAAGAAGGTATATAAGTACTAGATGATCTTTTATGCTGGGGTACCAGTTAGCACTGCGGTGTATACGCCTAGTAGATTAGGTTCTCAAGGTAGGTTCTGTCGTTGTACAGTACAGTATATGGAATGGAAAAGAGAGATCTAATAATGCCGAACAGGTACTTGGTAGATAGATAGATAGGCAGGTGAAGAGGGAACGAAAAAATAAGCCAAGCTCATAGAACGAGAAAGCAATATATATCGATAAGAGGGGGGAAGGGGGGTCTGCAAGCACATTCACCATCTGTCGGCCTACCTAGGTACTAGACTAGATTGAGGGGGGAACAATGAATGAATTCTTCACTGCATGTACTCGATAATTCTGTCCTTTATTTCACTCTGGCCCGTGAAGTGCTTTCTTCTACGCGCGCATTTCACTGGGCAGGTAACCCAGAACGTTGTACGGACTAGTTGGTTGTCCCTTTCCTTTCCGACCCACTCACTGGGCTCCTAGGACCACCACAGAGGAACCAACTCAGCCTTGATTAGACCTCATATCATAGATTAGATTAGATATGCAGGTACCGTACCTAGAAGACCGGTAGATAGGTAGATAAGTAGATAGGCAGATAGGTAGATGGCAAGTAGCAACAGGAGCAGTAAACGCGTGTATGGAGTCTACACCTCCCAGCTCCAGCTACAGCTACGGATACGAACAAAATACAAAAAGACTGCTTTTAGATAGAGCAATCAGAAAGTCTCCTCAGTAATAATAGTAGTAGTAGTAGTAATGATATACCCAGGTATTTATGTATTCATTCACTCACTCCCTTAAAAAATTTTTTTAATATCAAAAAAAAAAAAAACAAAGTCCCAGCAAAAAAGCCAACTTTTTCTTCATGTTTCCTCAACACCGACCCTTGTTGCTTCTTTTTTTTTTCTCGAAAGGTTCGCTATCTATGTACAGTACATGCAATGCATAAAGCAGTAAAATAGTAATTGTCAGCAAGTAGGAAATCAAAGACAGAAGGGGATATCAACATCGACATCGACATGGACCATGCAATGCAATAATACAATGCAGCGGCACAGAAGATATAGACACACACACTCATAGACATACGGGAAGTAAGGACAGTAAAAAAGAGCTCCTACGAAAGCAGCCCACTCGCCAGCACCTCCAGATCCTCGAGCGTCTGCACCTCGACCGGCTCGCCGGGGGCTTTCTTGCGCTCTTTCTCTTTCTTGCTCTTTGTGTCTTTCTTCTTTTTGCTCTTTGCCTTTTCTTGGCGTGCGTCTTCACCGCTTTCATCAGAAGCATCTTCATCTTCAGACTCGGATGACCGCTTCTGCTTCTTCCTCGGGCGGGTATCTTCGACATCGTCGTCTTCTTCCTCTTCCTCCGGCTCCTCCGACCCCGACTCCGACTCGGAGTAGGATCTGTCCATGTCCTCCATGTCGTCGACATCATCTGCACCATCTTCGGCTTCTCCATCCTCATCATACGGCGCCAAGACAACACCACCACCGACACCGCGCTCGCGCTCCAGACGCTCCCTCTCCTCTCTCTCGCGCGCCTTGCGCTTCTCCTTCTTCTCGCGGCGCTTGCGCTTCGCGATCTCCTTGTCCTCGACGTCCGCGATGCGCGTGCGCTCGGCCTCGCGCTCGACGAACCGCGCGCGCTGCTCCTCGGGGGCACCGGCGGCGCGGAACTTCTCCTCGTCCTCCATCTCGTAGACCTCGTGGGGGTTGCCGTCGTCGTCGTAGACGAGCTTGGTGCCCTTGGACATGTACTTGAGGAGCTTCTTCTTGGACTTGAGCAGCTTCTCGCGCCGCTTCGAGTCGATGATGAGCGGCTCCTTGGTGCCTTCGAGGTTGACGACCTTGACTTCTTTCCGCTTGACGCGCTCTTCCAGGTCGTCGTCCCCGCCGGGGAGGTCCTCGTCGCCGGCCTCGTAGCGGCGCTTGACGGAGAGGAAGTCTTCGTCCTCGTCCGCGTCGCCGGCGATGCCGTTCTGGCCCTGCGCGATGGCCGTGCCGTCGTCGTTGATCAGCTTCGAGTAGTGCTCCGCCAGGACATCCTGGTTTCGGCGCTCGAACATGCGGTCGTACTTGGTGCGGACCTCCTTCTTCTTCTCCTTCTTCTCGCCGCCCTCCTCGTCCGAGTCGTCCTCGTTCTCGAGCCGGGCGAGCGCCCGGGGCTTGTTCTTCTGCGCCTTGGTGTCCTCGCCCTTGATGAACCGGATGCGCGGCGCACCGGGCAGACCCAGGCTGGCCGCGTACTCCTCCAGCGGCAGCTCCTTGAGCTTGAAGACCTCTTTATCCTTCTGCAGGAAAATCGACTTGACGTAGGAGATGAACGCCTTCTGGCCCAGATACTTCAGCTCGGGGTCCTTGAAGCACATGTTCTGCAGCTGGTCCTTGATGCTCTGCTTCTTCTTCTGCTTGATGTTGACCCGCTCGATCGGGACCTTCTTCTGCTCGAGGCGCTTCAGCATCGCCGGCTCCTCGGTCGGGTCGAGGAACAGCACCGCGCGCCCGTTGCGCTCGTACCGCGCTGTCCGCCCGACGCGGTGGATATACGTATCCGCGTCCTCGGGGCAGTCGACCTGGATGACCCAGTCCACGGCGGGGAAGTCCAGCCCTCGCGCCGCCACGTCAGTCGCGAACAGCACCGCGTACTTGGCCGACGAGAACCGGGTCGTGATGTCCAGCCGCCCGCCCTGCTTCTGCCGGCCGTGCAGATGCAGCAGCGGCACACCGGGCTGGAGATGCCGGAACGACTCGTACACAAAGCGCACCTGCTTGCCCGAGGACAGGAAGACGAGCGTCTTCGCCTTGAGGTTGTTCCGGATGAAGCTCCACAACACGTCCAACTTCTGCGGCAGCGGCACGACGACGTAGTGCTGCTGCAGCGTCGACGGGGTCGAGGTGGGCGCGGCCTCGTGCACCGAGACGTACTCGGGGTCCTGCAGGCTCAGGCGCGCCAGGTCGGAGACCTTGCGGGTCTGCGTGGCGGAGAAGAGCATGGTCTGGCGCTCCTTGGGGAGGTGCTCGACGATGGCGTCGACGGTGCTCTGGAAGCCCATGTCCATGATGCGGTCCGCCTCGTCCAGCACCAGCATCTGCAGGTTGTACACGTCGAACGAGGCCGTCTGGTCCAGGTGCTGCAGCATGCGCCCCGGCGTGCACACGAGGATGTTCATGCGCCCCAGGCGCTCCTGCTCCTCGCGCAGGCTCTTCCCGCCGATGACCAGGCCGGCGGAGAAGGTGTGGTAGCGGCCGATCTTGCGCAGGACCTCGAAGATCTGGATGGCCAGCTCGCGCGTCGGGGACAGGATCAGGGCGCCCAGGCCGTCGTACTCGGTCCATTGCTTGCGGTAGAGGTTCTCCAGCACGGGGACGAGAAACGCCAGTGTCTTCCCGCTGCCGGTCTTCGCGGCGCCCAGGACGTCGCGGCCCTTGAGCGCGTGGGGGATCGCGCGGGCCTGGATGTCGGTCAACGTCTTGTAGTGGGAGGCAGCGAGCCCCGAGGCCGTGGCCTCGGACAGCGGCAGGTCAGAGAAGGACTCGAGGTTGCATGTCTTGGGATCGAGCTCGTCGACCCGTTGCCTCAGCGAGGCGAGCTCCTCCTCGCCGCGCTTGCGCTTGAGCGTCCGGGCATTGAGCCGGACGGGCTTCTGGCCCTTCCCGCGGTGGGACGCCTGTGCCGGAGCCATGGCTGGCGGTCCGTCTGTCGTGTCGAGAGAGTGACCGTGAAGTCCTGGAGTTGATGGTGAACTTTTTTCGGGATGTGCTTAGTCAGCCGCCGCGATAAGATACGGCGCGCGGCGATCCTTCGAGCTTCGATCTCAGCGCTTCCCCACACGCGGAGAGCAGCAGCAGCAACCGATAACCTACGTCATCGAGAGTCTCGTACACCCACACAGACACGCGACGATGGCTGAGGACGAGGATAAGGAGGCCCTCGAGGCGCTCGAGAAGGAGGCGTCCGAGTTCGCCAAGGTATGACACCATCCGCGACCATCACATTCCATCACCGAGACTGACACGCGACCACCCCAGGACGCAGAGATCGACCGGATCCGCAAGGCCTTCCCGCTCGACGCGTAAGTATGTCGCAATTCGATCACGAACAATATCACAAACTGACAGAGAATCGGAACGACAACAGCTACGCCGTCCTGGACCTGCAACCCGGCGTGCCCGAGTCGGACATCCGGCTGCAGTACAAGAAGAAATCGCTCCTCATCCACCCGGACAAGACCTCCAACCCGGCGGCCCCGGACGCCTTCGACCGGCTGAAGAAGGCGCAGATGACGCTGCTGGACGAGAAAGCGCGCGCGCACCTGGACGAGTGCATCGCCGACGCGCGGCGGCTCCTGATCCGCGAGCACAAGTACACGCTGGACTCGCCGGAGCTCAAGACGGAGGAGTTCAAGCGGGAGTGGCGGCAGAAGACGGTGGAGGTGCTGATCGAGGAGGAGGCGCGCCGGCGGCGCCAGCTCAAGGCGAAGATGCAGGAGGAGGGGCGCGAGAAGCGCAAGGAGGAGGAGGAGATGGAGGCGCGGCGGCGCAAGAAGGAGGCCGAGAAGGCGTGGGAGGAGACGCGCGAATCGCGCATCGAGAGCTGGCGCGACTGGCAGCGGGGGATCGCCAAGAAGAAGGAGGAGGGGGAGAAGAAGAAGAAGAAAAAGATGAAAGTGCTGGGTTGAATGTCTCGTCGTTCGTTCATTTTTTTTTTTTTTTTTTTTTTTTTTTTTTTTTTTTTCGTTTCGTCCTTCCGTCCTTCGTTCTCTCTGCGGTTACCCATAAATCTTGGTGCTGTCTGTCTTATCTGTCTGTCTTTCTACTGGCGTCAAGGAAACCGGATATCATACCCTAATACATACAATCCGCTTTCACCTGGTGCATCTCTCCGAGTCTTATCTACGTAAAGTTCATATGCTATCAACTGTACAAGCTCTATGTGTCCAGGAACGAGTTATGACTCTTAAAAAAAATGTAAGTAAAAAGGAAGCTGTCATTAGAATCCTCATCAGCTAACTCAATATATGATTAGGTAGTTATCCAATTATTGTCCTGCAGTTACAGATCTAGCCAATCTCTCCTGACTGGCTGCTGCCGCTACCCTACCTGGTCAACCAGATCAAACAGTTAGTTCAGTCTTCCCGTTCGAGTAGGTTAGACACCCATTTACTTATCTACCTGCTTTGCTAGGCAGATAGCTAGATAGACAGGTATCTATCGCTTCACCGTACCATCAAGCAACTCGACCGTATGCTTCCACACGGTCTCCGGCATCCCCTCCTCTCGATACCGCCGCATGGTCTTTCCTCCAGCCCTGCCCTCGCCCTTCCAGTTGAGGAGATACGCGCCGCTCCCGGGCTCTCCGTTCGAGCCGATCGCGACGCCTTCAAGTTCTCCCTTCGGGATGGGCACGCCTTGATTCGTCTTTTGACCTTTGTCCCTAGACGGATACCACGCCGACGTCGAATGGAACAGATTCCGCTCCCCGCTCTCGGCCAGATCGACCGCGAACGGGCGCATCAGCAGCGGCCACAAGATGTAGTTCACGAACTGCACCACGGGCGCGGGGAAGCTGTTGCGGTAGATGTTGGTGCCCGCGACGAGCCAGGGGAAGACGTGCAGGAAGCCGACGGAGGTGTGGACGGCCGCGAGGTGCTCCATGCTCAGGGAGGTCATGGTGATGGCGTGCCCGGCGCAGCGCAGCACCGAGTACGAGCGCTTCAGGTCCAGGTCTTGCCTGTCGATGCGCGACTCGAGGCCGCCGCCGAGGACGCTGACGACGCGGCTCGGGCCGGGGTTGTCTGGGGATTCGAGGAGCGGGAGGAGGTTCTGGATGAAGCGCATGCGGGAATAGTAGCGCAGGGCGAGGAGGCTGTCGAGTCCTTCGTTAGTTTCTGGATTTGTGCAGCATGGAGTCAGATGTAATTCCTTCTCAAATCAATCAATTGACGAGAGCCTGTAATAAGCAAACAGACAGACAGACAAACAGGAAGAAGAAGATAATTGATATACTAACCCCTCCTCCCCGAAACCGGCACTCCCCCCGGCGTCATGAACAGCAGATTCAACCCCCTACCGCCATCCCTCTCTCTCTCCTTATTCCGCACATACGCACACACCGCATCCACATTCCGTATCAGCGACACATCCATCTCGATGAAATCGAAGTGTCCCCCGGGATTCAGCCTCCTCAGCTCCGCCAGCAGCGGCTCCGCGCGCGCCTCGCTGCGGCCGACGACGTACGCGGTGGGCCGGTCCGCATGCAGCGCGAGCTGGCGCAGCGTGCTCCGGCCGATGCCCGTGGTGCCGCCGACGAAGAGGGCGGTGATGCGCGGGATGGCGGCGCGGAGGCCCTGGGTGTTGGAGGCGCGGACGGCGGAAAGGGAGGGCATGATGGTTTATTCCTTCTTTTTTTTTTTAAAAAAATTTATTGTACCATTGCCTTTTGACTCTGTAAGTGGTGTGTTTGACTCAATTCCTATTGGAACGAGGGGGGGAGAGCAGCCCCGTCAGCTGCTGAGGATCGTAGATGTTGAAGATGGGTGGTAGGTTGTAAGCAGAGCAAAGGATCCATAACTGTGTAGTAGTGATGTATGTGTATATACCTACAGTGAAAAGGTTAGTATGAGCTGGACGTTTGGTCCCGTAAACATACATACCTAGGTGAGCATTAAAAAAATCCTAATAATAATCCTGCTGACGAAGCGGGAACATCAGAGTCCGGGATTGTACGCCGCGATATGACATGACCGCGGGAGATGTCATGCTTTGCGATGGAGCAGGGAACGGATCCTTAATTAATACTGAAACCTTGCTGGTAAAGGTCAATCGAGTTTTCTCTCCAAGACTAGAAACCAAATTTTCCATGGCTGTAGGTGGTCGTTGACACAGTACTAGGTACTGTACTGTACGGCTGCACAAAAAGAAGGGGAGCGGGCGGAGGCGGGTGAAAGGAAAGCCAGGATCTCGTCATGGACTCGGGCGAAAAGCTTCAATTGGATTCTTAGAAAGTCAGTGGACGAAAAGACGTCACTGAGTTACTTAACTCCGTACAAGTGCACTGTTCATTAAGGTTGACTCGAGAACATTATGTCTCCCTGTTACGGCACAGTAGTACTACTAGTACTTAGGAAGCACTGGCGAGGACTTCCAGAGAGGATCAGGAAAGCTAAAGCTTACCTTCAATAGGTACATGTACTGTACTTAACTCTTGAATTTTTTTTCCTTGAGAATTGTAAGAGGAGAGAACAAGAAGTCCAAAAGACCATGATTAGTACTTATGTAATGGAGCACTTACTGTGCATCAGTATGCAAGGATTTCAGGGTTTTTTTTGGGGGGGAGAAAGGAAAGGAACCATGTGGCTCCATGATAAACATGCAGATCTCACAAAGTAGAATAATAAGGAAATCACAATTAGTTGCCTAGCTGAGTCTCATTCCTCCGGCGACATTATAATTATTCCATGTCAGGTTGTGTGGGGGGATGTACAGTGCTTTTTTTTTAAAAAAAGAGGAAAAAAAAATCCTATCTAGACGGTGTCAATATGCATCTGACACACAGACTTCATCTAATCTAACAGCATAATTTAATAATAATACTTACCTAATTATCTATCTCTCAGATCTATACATATACGTAATCTGTACACGTCCAGATCCAGATCCAGGCAACGGTACGCCAGTGCACAAACCAACTTATTATCATTATCCATCCAACTGGATAATTTACTAAAGTAGGGAAATAGACAGATACTTGGCTGATGTCGGACTGGATGTTGTACTGTACATTACATACATATATCTCAATATCAATGGCTTTGTTTACACTACTACTAGTAGTAGTAAAAAGTGCGGAAATGAAAGCCTCGAAGGGAAAAAAAGGAGAAAGAAAGGGGAAAAAAAAGATGATTGGCAAATTAGAAAAGATTGAATGGCCTGGCATGGTGGGATGTTTTAACTGTGAATGTATCATTTCGGGTCAAGGTTACTACTACAGTACAGTTCTCACTGTCCAGGTGCCACTCAACCGAGTGTGTGGCAAGGCAGATGCGGTAGAGTTCTGGATAATGATGCAGTGGTTCTTCGAGGACGTCTATGTCAACTACCTAAATAGATTCCACTTCTCTGCCCTGCTCTCGTCTACGTTGTGCGAGGCTGGATGATAGGTCGTATGTCGCACTATCACGTCAGACATGATAGTGAATGGTACAGAAGACGACATTAGAAAGGTGGAGGCGATTATATCTTTTTTTCCCTTTTCTTTTGAACCAAGCCCAAGTCCAGTCAATTGAACTGATCGATTCCTTGCTGATCTCCTCGCCAGTCGGAATACACCATCGACTGGTACAAATCCTAATAGTACACAAAAACAAAAAAAGAAAACCATTAACGCCCACCACATAGCAATTACCAAAACCAAGATAAACCCCCAAGTCGATCCAGTTTCAACTCTATCGCACATGCTCCTGACGCTTTTGTCGGACATGATCAATCCCACTTCCCGCTTTTGGTTTTCTCCAGATAATATGTAAACATTAAGACCATAACAACACACCACCGTCCAGTCAAATACGCCTGACCCGAGAAGGGAAAAACAGAAAAAAAAAAGGTATCAAGTAAAATATACATACAAGAAGGGAAAGCAAGAAGACTCTCGTGGCGGCCAAACATGCGACCATGATGTTGCTCGCTCACGCGGTCATGGCGATAGCGGGAGTAGGCGACTCGGTGATATTGGTGGGGATCGGGGTCAGGTCGCCATCCCCGGAGTTGCTCTTCTCGCTGGGCACGCCGCTGGCGCTGTTGTTGGCCTTGCTGTCGCTGTCTCCGGTGTCGACGGCGGCGGCGGCCTCCTTGGCCTCCGCGCTCTCTTCGGTCTTCTTGGGCTTTGGGGCGCGCCAGGTCGTGAGCTCCCAGAAGACGCCCGTGAAGCTCTTCAGCTGGAAGGGCTTGCGCTCCCACTTGCGGCAGGGAGTGCCAGTCCGGTCCAGGGCGCGGAGACCCGCGTTGATGGCGCCCTGGTTGGCCTTGGGGCCGAGCTTGTGTGTGGTGGGCATGACCTTGCTGTGGTCGATGCTTCCGTCCTCACTGTCATACCAAGTTAGTGAACACTGATCCTCGCAATGGGACGAAAGGATAGATGTTCAAGGAGCAAGGGAGACCTACAGTCTGGGCTTCTTCTTGGGACCCGGCTTGCCCCTGGGCTTGGGCAAGACCTCGCTGATCTGGTTCAGATTCCTCTTGCTGCCCGGCTTGGGACCCGGGATGCCCTTTCTGCGCGGGGCCTCCGCGGGAGCAGCGGGAGCAGCGGGAGTGGAGGCAGTATCAGAGGCATTGTCGGCGGAGGACGCAGGAGCAGCGGGTTCCGCGGTGGAGGCGGGCGACGAGGCTTCCTTGCTGTCCTTGGCCTTGGAGTTTTCCTTGTCCTCGCCCGAACTGCCCGAGAAGCGGCCCAGCAGGCCCGACGGGAGCTTGAGGACGACGGTGCCCTTGGACCGGCTGGAGCGGCCGTTGGTCGAGGGGGAGGAGGCGGTCGTGCTGGAGGCAGCCGGCATGGCTGAGGTGTGTGCCGCAGTGGTATCCGCGAGCCTGGACGTGTCCGTATTCAGTCGGATGGTGAGGATCGAGGTTGGGGGATGGTGACGATGGCCGCGGCGTGGTGCGTCAACCACCGGTCAGGCTGGTGGATCGAGGCCCGGGCAAGGAATGAGCGGTGCGGCGAGCCTGGACAGGACGAGGCAAAACTCTGGGAGCGACACGGCAGGGCGACGTGGGATCAGGGAGGGTGGTGGCATAGTACGAGGGATGGAGGGATGGGGACGGGGAGAGGAGGAGGAGAGAAAGGGGACGGGGCTGGGGCGAAGGGAAGGGAAGGGATGGAGAGAGCGAAGGCGAGGGCTCGGCGAGGCGCGTGTGTTGGTTTCATTGTGGTTTCTCGTCTAGCAGAGTCTGCGGTCGGTCAGGGACGCCGATGGAGAGATGATGAGCTGCGGGCGGGCGTCCCGTCTGGTCACATACCGCTGCCGTACGCCGTAACTTACGGGAACACGCTGAGAACCCCCCCGCCAAGCCCGTATGCTTACCGTCCCGCACCGTCTCGTCACATACCGCGCCGGGAGCGCGCATCTCACCTCTTCTCCTTTCTCCTGTATCTCGTCCAGCTGGTCGTGTGAGAGGCGCTGCTGACGCGCCTCTTCTTCTTCAGCGTCTGGATTGCAAATCCTGTCCGCCTGCACGACAGGCTGTCTGTGGACGATCTCTGGATCGCCGTCCCGCCGGTCGACCACAGACCACGGCTGCCGGGTCGCGTTTAGACTTTGGACGACTTCTGCTTCCACTGCTTCCGTCTTGCGGGAAATTCTTTTCAGTAATGCCACAGCGATCGCTTTTCGCCCGAGTCCGTACACCACGGTCTCTCCAGCAGGAGATCCCTCATGGCTCTTGTATCCCTGACAGATACATCATCTTACTATATATGTACGGAGTACTTCCTCCAGCATCTCCAGATCCAGCGTGCATGCCACAGGCATCGCATCCCAGCCCGGGTGGACAGCGGACAAAGAAGAAAGCTCTCGACCCGTCCGGAACCCACGGTGCGCATCATCTCCGGCTGTCACCACCAACCGCCGGGCATGATGTGTGGTTGATCGATCGACCACCGGCTTCGGCTATCGCCCCAGCCCTGGGACACGTTGCCTCGTCCACCACTGCCAAGGAGATCCTTCGCGCCCTGCACTGAGATACTCACGCAACTAGGGAAAAATCTGTCATTTGTTGGATATCCCATTGCAAGGCGGATACAAACCGCCTTGCTCAGCCTGACACGCGACAGTTCACCGGTATGCATGTTGATCTAGGTACCTAGGTACCAAACAGGCCGTTGGGTCTCCCCAGCAGATGAAGGGATATCATCTGAGGTAATAGGGACTTTTGAGATACCCGTGTCTCAACAGCCGATGTACTCCACTTCAACTGCATTTACTGCCTGGAGCTGAGAGTGACAGCACCCTCACCGCGACAGACCCCTTCCACAAGGGAGTGAGGAGAACAAGGCCTCCACGCATCACCAAACCCAAAGACTGGCCATGATTTTCGACAATGGTTGTCTTCACTTTGTCCCTGTACTCAGCTAACCGCAGCGAGAACTCAGTCTCCTTGTGGTAAGGAGACTGCTTCTTCCATGCCTTGAAAAGTTTCTCTTTGTAGCGATCTCCCAGATGAAAATGAAAGATCGGGTCACGGACAACTTGCAGCACGTGATGGAAACAGTTTTTATCTTTCTATACTATGGATTTATTACTAACCCTTCAGGCTGTGCGCTTGCTGGCCAGGACCACCTCATCGCTGTTGTGGATGTACTTGACAAGGATGGGTTACACTCCGGTTTCCAAGTTAAAGAGCTGTCATCGCCCTTGCGATGATTGTTTGGCATGGTGAACTTGGTCAGGTTCAGCCTTGTACAGGGGAACAAGCAGATTCGTCACATTCTGTCAGGAGAATCCCTCTTCGCCTTAAATGCACAATTGCATCCAAAACCCACGTGCTCTCGGATATTTCGAAAACAGGGACACATGAGCTTTCTCCATGAAGAAGCAACCTTTCGGCACCTTTCCCATCGGCTACTCTGCGCTCGTCACCGAATAGCGGTTGGAACGTGTTCAGGCCGTTGTTGCAGCTGACGAGCGGTTCCGTCGGGGTGGCTGGCTTCAGTGTGCCGGAGAAGGAGACAGTACTCGTCCATGCCTTCTTCAAACGCTGACATGGTCGTGTTTCCTGGTGGCCTTTGATCAGGTGCCGATGGCATACATGCATTCCCTCGCAACGAAATTGGTCGCATCTGCGGACAGCTGTTGCGGAGCACGCATGAAGCACTCGACACTCGATTCGTAGGTGGCAGGGTTTGCACAGTCGAGTTACGGTGGTCGGGCTCTCGATCTTGTCTCGTAGCCCTCACGGATGGAAACAAACGACAGAGGCCTGCGAAAGAAGGGTTCGAACAGCAGGAATATCGCCCGCTCTTCTGGCTTTAGGATATGCTTCGTAGAATCACTCTTGGGTATTTCTGTCCTTATAGGCATCATGACATCAACAGGATGTAAACAGGTCACAGGCACAGGCTGTGCTAAAGGGTTATCAGCAATGCAGTCATCCGTGTACGGTAACATGGGAGTCCGGAGGCCGCGTCACCTGGGTTCTGGCCTATTCTACATGGAAAACTAGCAATATGAAAGAAAAGGGCCGTAGCTGCTGCTGAAGGGTTATATGTCGCATCGAAGAGGATTTCTTGGCTTGTGACTAGCTACTGTTGGCTGCCGGCAAAGTTCATATAGTAGCTTTACTGGATGGCGATGTAGGAAAGCTTCATCGACATGTACTTCCCAGGTCCAGGAGCCTCGAATCTCGACAGAATAGCACATCCTGCTTGCTCTTACTGCTCTCTGATGGCCCATGCCTGTCACACGGAAATCACAACGGAGAGCGGTCAGCTAGTGACCCGTGATGCAGTATATCCTGAGCACACAGTAAACAGGCTCGTGTCGACCTAATCCCCCTGGATTCTGTCTATAAAATAGCACCGAAGACCAATTATTACAGGTGTTACTCCTGCAAGCTCGGTCCTCAAGGAGACCGTGGCTGGACGGCTTCATGGGACGAGACGGGAGTGCTCTCCCGGGTACAAAACACGCCACCTGGCCCATGCTGCGCCCTGTCAGATGAAAGTCATCCGTCCATTGTGAATAGCAAGGTCGTACTCCCTGGTGGCCGTCCTGGATCTCCCGAGTGCAGCGGGTGAGATGCCGCAGCTGGCCAGGACCGGGAGGCGTTGGATGGGAGGATGGGCAGAGCATCACAGAGAGGAGGCATCCTGTAGAGCTACTATACTGCCATCTACATACTGGATACAGACCACAAGCAGAGACCAGGAATGCAAAGGGACGCCGCAGCCACATCTGGAAGCATCCCCGCGTGAAGGCCTGCTCGGCTCTGGGCTCGTTCTGTCTCCTTCTACCCCTCAGACGGACGGACGACCAGCCGGACCGTGGATGTCGTCCTCCCCGCAACAGGCACATCATGCCATCCCCTCTGGAGCGATAGTCCTCTGCTTCTTTCCTACCTCTGCTCCATCTTCTGTTTGTGCCCTGAGCATCTGCACCGTCTGCTCCCCGAGTGCTTCTGCTGCGGCTCACCTGGCAAGTGTTGCCCCCCGTTCACGGAACAAGCGTCACCAGCGCCAGGAACAAGCACGACCGCAGAACCAGAGAACAGACGACATCCGGCCGCCCCGTCATCCAGCGTTCCGGTCGCTGGAGAGGTGCTCCAGGAGCGCAGTCAGCGTCAATTTCACGGCCGCTTTTGCATCCGGTGCCTGAGTCGGACGGCGCGTGAGGCTTTCATATGTCCAGCAGAGCCCGCTGGGGCGTGGGTGGTTGCTTGTTCCTATCACCGACGACAGCATGACCAATGCTCCCTTCCCCCCAGGCTCCGGTGGAGCTCCTCCAACAACCTCATATTCCGGCCCAAGCATCTCCTCGGTGCCGCGCCGCTCCTCCTACGCCTCTGTCGTCTCCGGCGCCGCCGCCTCGCCACAGAACTACAGTCCCTTCTCGCACCTGGTCAGCAGTAATCACGGCCTGCACGCCAGCTCCACCCCGAGCAGCTCGTCGTACCCCCCGCACTACCACGCCGACGGCAGCAGCACCACCAGCAGCCGCCTCCCACGGCACTCGTCCGCCTTGGATGCAGAGATGCAGATGAACACCGGCGGAGGGAGCGGCGGGTGGAGGAGATCGGGCGGTCCTCTGCCCGCGTACTCGAGGCAGTTTGCCAGCTACCTCGGGTACGATGGCTTCCTCCACGGCGCGACGGGCTCCTCCTCCTCTTCCTCCAGCTCCTCCTCCTTCTTCGTCCCCTCCTACCTCCGCAACTCGAGATACGTCGAGCGGCTCGAGGCCGCGCACCGCGCCAAGCTGGCCGCCCAGCGAGATGCTGCCGCGCGCCCGTCCCTGTCCGCCTCCTCCAGCCATGTCAATCTGCACCGCATGGCGCCCTCCCACCGCGGGATGACGTATGATATCATCGAGAAGGAGCCCCCGGGCCAGGATGACGATCTGATGCCGCTGCCGTCGAGGTGGAACGAGTCGGACAAGTATGTCGGGCTGGACCTGCTCAACGACGGGCTGGAGGTCCGATATATGGGTCCCCCGAACAAGCACGACCACGAGGCTGCTGCCGTCCGCGCAGATCATCCCATGCCGCCGCAGTGCGGGATATACTATTTTGAAGTTACCATACTGTCCAAGTCGAAAGAGGGGTACGCTTGGATTCCGATCCTGAAGCCACAGTGAGGTAATGGTCGCTGACTTTGGAAACAACAGGATGATTGGCATCGGGTTTTCGAGCCAGAAAGCGTCCGTCGAGAGGCTTCCCGGGTGGGAGCAGGAGTCGTGGGCCTACCACGGAGACGATGGCAAGTCGTTCTTCGGGGAGAGCCAGGGACAAGGGCGGCCCTACGGTCCGACATTTACGGTGAATGATACGGTTGGCTGCGGTGTGAATTTCTCGACGGGGTGTGCCTTTTTCACCAAGAACGGCGTTTTTCTAGGTAAGCTGAGTCCGTGACTTCCCGGTTGAGAGCAAACTGACGGGCCACAGGGAATGCGTTCCGGGAGCTCAGAAACGTAAAGCTTTATCCTTCGGTTGGGATGAAGAAGCAACCAAATGTGCATGTCAGCGTCAACTTTGGGCAACAGCCTTTCGTATTTGATATCGACGGCATGGTCAAAGTATGTTCCTTCAAGCGGCTAGTTAAGGCATCTCTACTGATCTTTTCTCTGCAGAAAGAAAAACTTGGGATCCATGCAGAGATCAGTGCGACGAGCATTGCTAATCTACATCCTCCCCTGGACGAGACGGCCCTTATCCAGGAGCTTGTCGCGCAGTTCCTTGCGCATGATGGCTACGTCGAGACCGCCCGAGCGTTTGCAGAGGAGGTCCGGCAGGAGTCTGCTGCGCTGCAGAACGGCCGGGCGCAGCCGCTCAAGCAGTACGAAGCTGAGGATGACGTCGATGCGACCAACAGACAGAGTAGGATAGCCTGTGCACGTCGAGTTTGATCTCATGCTGACAGAGTCTAGAAATTCGGGCGGCGATCTTGGACGGGGATATCGACAAGGCCCTGAAGTATACCAATGCATACTATCCGAACGTCCTACAAGACAACCCGCACATCCACTTCAAGCTACGGTGTCGGAAATTCCTCGAGATGATCAGGCGTTGCAACGAGCTGTCCACGACGACCTCGAGACGCGGCAAGTCTTCGAATGGCGCGATCCACGACGACAATGACGTCTTTGACCAAGAGATGGAGCTCGACGACCAGAATGATGACGCGGATGGAATGGACACTGGGGAGCCGGAGTCGACCACCAAATTCCAGGAGCTTCTCACCGAGGCCGTCCAGTACGGCCAGCAGCTGCGGATGGACTACCCGACGGACGAACGGGGCGGGGACAAGAAGCTGCTGGACGACATATTTTCCCTCGTCGCGTACCCCGACCCCAAGTCATCTGTCCACGGGCACTACCTCGATCCGGCCGGGCGAGTTGCCGTGGCGGAAGAGCTCAACTCGGCAATATTAGGTGAGCAACTACACACACTATTCTTAGAAACCCGACGCTGTCGATACTGACGTGTGCCTGCAGTCTCGCTTGGCAAATCCTCCTCCGCTGCCCTGGAGCGGCTGTACAAGCAGACAGAAGTTCTGGTCAACGAGATCAGCGACGAGGGCGGCGCTGGGGCGTTCATCAACGTCCGGAAGGATTTCTTGGTTTGAGTTTCGAAGGGTCTCCGGCTTCACTGCAGTTTCAGGTTGATGATGAAATGTTGCTTTGCTTTAGTTGTCACATAAAACCGGCGTAACGTTGTCGTCTTTGCATGGTGTCTCATTTCGAATTGTCATGTCTCCTCCTTTCGCCGCTCTGTCTGTTCTGCCCGTCTGTCATGGTTCTAGCTTGTCTACCTGTTTTCGAAACGCGTCGCATCATCGCCACCTGTCCTGCCTGCCCTGCCTGCCTGCCTTGCCCTGTCATGTGCTGTCATGTCATGTCCTTAGTTGAGTTGGGGTTTGATTTGTTATTTATGGGACTTGAAACTGACACGTGCGTGTGGTCTGCTGGTGACACCAATCGATCGATCTATCTATCTATCTATCTACTATATTGTCTCTACCCGCTGTCTATCCAGATCCGAGTCGACTACGGAGTGCTCGTCTTGGTGATCCACTAGCATTCTCCTTTTCCTCTACTGGCTCTGGGGCTAGAAGACCGCTCGAGTAGGGGACAGGTCAAGGCTGTCACAACAGTCCGTGAGTGAGTCGGCAGTGACAGCGACGGTGACAAGTTACGAAGGACGCATGACATTATATCGATGAATGGAGATGAAAATCTGGATCTGGATCTTGGTTTCCTTGGTAATTAATGTTGAGGCCGGGTCCGGTAGGTAGTCGGGTGGTTTAGGTGGTTTAGGGAGGCTGGAGGGTCCCCCGGGCCGTTCAGTTGGAAGGAAGGAAAAGGGGGTATCACCGGGCATTGAGTGGATGGATTGGCCTTTTCTCTTTCTCTCTTTTTTTTTGCATCGCATCTATCCATGTATATCTTAGGATTACTACATCTTTAGTACAGGGGAGTAAAAATGATGCATGGCATTGACATTGAGATTGACAGCGACATTGAAATAGCATCCACCATTTCTTTCAATTTCCTTTTCCTTTTTCGTTCTGTTCGGGAACAGGCAGAGGATTCTTGTCAGAGTCATGTGATTATTATTTACTTGGTGTTTCCAATGTGGCTGAGCTGGATCTACTGTACGTATATCCATCCACATCCACAGGCTATATAGCCTTGCGTTCATACGAACCACTACTGTACAGTATGCCGTTTCATCCGTGAGGACAGCCCAACTAACTCTCCTCCTTTTCTAGCTCGACTCAGCGTACATACATACCACTGTAGCACTGCTGAAGAGAGAACTCTTGGTGTGCATTCTATTTCTACAGAGGACTCCATGTATCGTTCTCTTACAGGGTAGGATTCTATAGATAGATGGACACAGATCGGGAAAAACAGGTACCGGTACCTACAGTAGTTGCCTCAGTTAGGCTAGGTAAGGTGGACATGCATGGCTGCCATGCATGCCCATGCGCGTGTGCTGTATGTGCTGTACATGTGGCGATCGGAGAAGCAGCATGCACGGCAGTTACCAATTACCTAGGTAGGTAGGTGGGCGATTGAGAGGGATGCATGTCTTCCATCAATCCATTGGGTTGCTCTGGCAGAGGACAGAGTGCTACTATGGTCGGTACGGAATGAGAGCACAGGGCCCGAGTGTCCGTCAGTGAGTCATTGACCGTGTTGGACGTCAGAAATCTCGCAACAAGTGGTTTGGACGAGGAGCTGGCGGTGCGCTGGCAGCGGTGGAGCAGAAGAGAGAGAGCTTCTCCGCATGTGACGCCAGGCCGAAGAACCGCCGGCGGTATGGTCCAGGTATCGTGTCTGGAAGACGTACGGCCGTTACGGGCACCGTACCAGGCGGTCTGGCGGCTGGGCCAATCAGCGCCGACGGAGCCGCAGCCCTGCGGCGTCACGGGCCAATAAGGCGCCCCGGCGCCCGGGAGGACCCCGTACCGACCCGACGGGTGTGGCGGAACGGGACGGTACGGGCGATACGCGACGCCGCCGCAGGCCAATCAGAACGGCGGCCTTGCTCGGGCCCATCGCAGCTCTCCAGCTCCTCACCTCCTCTTCCTCCTCCATCACCAGCTGTCCACCACCCTCGCATCGCCCTCGCAGACACGCTGTGAACACCTGTTCAGAGCTCGATGGTCCGTCCTGGGACGAACCCCGTCCCGGACTCACCCGCTCCGCTGCCCACCGAGGCAGAGAGAGAGAGAGAGACGAGAGACAGAGACGACTCGGACCAGGACACGACAGGACCCAGTTAGCTGGAGAGCTTGTCAACGAGGCCAACTCACGGCTTTTCTTTTTCGCTCAATTCTCGAGCCTCTGACAAATGGAGGGCGTCGAGGGCTTGCAGGACTACCATGACTCGGTTCCTGCAGCCCGCCAGCAGCCACGCATTTCGTCGTCGCCCGAGGCCCCTCCGCTCCGGTGCTGCTGTGGCCGCTCCGAATGCGCATATCTCCAGCATAACAATGCCGTCCTCGAGGGCCTCGAGCGGGACGTGGCCACCGCTGCACAGCTGGGTCAGGTATGCCGTCTCTCATTTTTTTTTTTTCTATTATATCTGCACATTCCGTCGTGAGGCCTTCTCACGCAAGCCACATGCTGTGAACGCGTAGGTCGTTTCTCTCCTGAGTGGGGATTCCCTGCATACTTGTTTATTTTCCTCCTCTATCTCTCTCCTCTGGATGAATTCCAAGCTGGTTTGGTCCTCTCCGGTTCTCTCCCAGTGCACTCTAGTCGGTCTTTCTTTCTTTCCTTTTTTTTTTCCTTTCTCTTTCGTTTCCAGCAACCTCTTTCCTGTTATCTCTTGTGGAGTCGCTGACATTTTCTCTCCAGGCCCTGCTCCACCGCCATGAGACGTACATGGCTGAGGCGGAGGCCGACCGCAAACGGTTGCTCGCAAACGTCGAACGGCTGGAGCGGGAGAAGCGTGAGCTCGAGGACGAGAATGCCCGCATCCTCGAGGAGAACCGCGGGCTGGTCGAGCAGCTGCACGGCCTGACCCGGGCCGTCGCCGAATCCGACTCCACCATCAAGACGCTGACGACGCAGCTCGAGAGCGCCCAGATCGAGCTCCGCAAGATGGCCATGTCGGCCACCCGTGCCGAGGAGCTCGAGGTCCAGCTGAGCATGATGGAGGCGGAGCAGATGCAGCTGCAGCAGAAGCTGGCCGTCTCCCAGGAGGGCGAGCGGTCGGCCGTGCAGCGCTGGAAGAAGGCCGAATGCATGCTGCGGGATCTCCACGAGCAGGTCGACAGGATGGAGAAGGAGGCGCGCGAGGAGCGGGAGCGACATGTCGAGATGATCCAGCGCATGGAGCGGAGGCGAGCCGTCGAGCGGGAGCTGGACAGCGCGGCTGGACGGCTGAAGGGGGCGGCGGCCACCTCCGCCATGGGTCGGAATCAGGCAGGGAGCAGCGTGGTTTCCAGCTTCGTCCGCGACATCCTGCAGGACAACGCGAACCTGCAGATGAGCATCGTCGAGCTGCAGGAGATGCTCCGCAACTCGCACGAGGAGGTGCAGCATCTGCGTGAGCAGATTCTGCTGTGTCAGCAGCCTATGGCCGCAGCAGGCTCGGACGGGCAGGATGGACGCGAGAGGCAGCCCCGGACGACCCTGAGCGAGGAACTGGAGTCGAAGGCTTCGCAGAGAATCTCCCAGGAGTTCCACGTGCACCATCACTACCACACGCCGGCTGTGTCGATTGGCGCCAAGGGCGGCCGTCGCACCCGGAAGAAACGGCCTGTCCTGATTCATTCGGCCTCGGGGACGCAGAATCCCCAGCGCCCGCGCAAGTCGTCCACGTCCTCGACGTCCACCACCATGTCCCAGGCTGCCGTCACGATACCTCACTCGGCCGCACGCCGTCGGTCCCGGTCGTTGCAGTTGCCGGCAGCGGATTCGTCCACGCCGAGCTCACCGCAATCGGGCTACAGGTCGTCGTCGATCTTCGACCGGGTGGACACGGGATTAGACTACTCGGAACCCACGAGTCCTGAAAGCAGTGTTTTCTCCCCGGCTATGACTGCGCGACGTCGGAAAGGCTTGTCCGATGTCTCATTGCGCACGATGCAAGGACCTGCAGATTCACAGGAGGGTCCACGGTCCCTTGAGGATGAACTGGGGAGCCAGAATCTGGGAGAGACTGTCGGCGCCGCTGATGACATGTTGATGATCGAGCCTGCCATCCCCGAGGAGACGGAAGAGTCGGATACTCCAGAACCAGGCGCCCAGCTCGGACGGAGCGCTCCTGATACTGACAGCAGGATCTCGTCGCCCTTGCGGGTGCATCACCTACGGAAGAAATCCGCCTCCCACGAGAGCCTCTTGTCTGTGGCGGGAATGGACATCCACACCCTCCGCGAGCGTCCATCCCAGCTGAGGTTCCACTCGATGTACTTTGCCCGGATGCATGGGCGGAATGCGTCTGCCGGTGCACAATGTTCCGCGACGGCGCCCGTCATCTCTGCAACCAACATCACGGCTCTGGGGGTGTCGCTCCGTAGCGCCTCCGTGTCTTCGCAGTCGCTGCTCGCATCTGTTGCTGCGAGTAGCAACCGGCATGCGGGGACGTCAGAAGCATCCGAGGACAGTCATAAAACTAACGACAGCACAGCGACTCCTAAGCCACGCAAGGCTGCCACCTTTGGCCGCCGTGTCGGAGGCTGGGTCCTGGGCCGCCGCTGGGGCGTGGCGCCCGTGTCGTCGAAGCGAGACATGCAGGCCGGTGATGCCGTCAGCGCGTCTTCACAGTCGACAGCATCGACGGCAGTTTCGAAAACACCGAAGCCCAAGCCAGACGCCGCGCCCAGACCTCCCGGTGTGAACCAGAAGGGTCCGGTCCTGGGGCTGCGGCCCCCGGCCCCGGCTCCGAGTTTGGTGAACGCCAAGGTGTTGGATGAGGAGTCGCTGAAGGAGAGTCTGGCCGAATAAGCTGGCTTCTGTGTCATATTTTTTCGTATTTTGTGTTTATTTTCTGTACTCCACTGCATACGGGCGTCATCTCTTTTGTCTGGGTGAATCTCTATTCTCTGGGTAATGTTACGACCGCTGCTATCAACGCCTTCACTCTGGTTCCTTGGTATCTGACGCATCTCTGGGTTTTGCTCCTAGACCGGGTCACCGCTGAGCCTGTATCGCTGACTAAACTGTAGCACTACGCTTACACATTCGTTTTTTTTCTTTTTTTTTCCTTCTATATTTCTCCCCTCTTGTGTCATTATGTGATCTCTCTCTCTCCCCCCTTTTTCCATTTCTTTCTGTCCTTCTGACTGACTGACTGACTGACTGGCATTTTGAGCTGGTGTTTCCGGATCAGGCGCTGGGCTGGCTGGTTAACTGGTTACCTCGGTAGGTAGGCAGGTTGCAGTGCAGTACATAATGATAATGATACCCACAATGCATGGAAGGCTTTTCTTTGTGTGTGTACATGTCTATCTGTCTGACTATTTTCTTGTTTGTTTGTCTGTTTGTTTGCTATCTAGGCTAGGGTAGGGTAGGTTAGGTTAGGTATGTGTCGTCTAATAAGACATCTTGCTTGGATTTGAATGGTGTTTTATTTTCCTTTTTTTTTCTTTTTTTCCATTTCTCTTTCCAGCTCTTTCCATCTTTCCATCCCTTTTTCTCCTTGTCTTTACCATTGCCATGACAATGGAATGGATTAATTGAATTGAATTGGCTGGTTCGTTGGTTGGTTCCTGGAAGCTGTTGTTGTTAGCGCGGAATGGGAATGGAATTGTTGATGTGGATATATAGATAGATTGATAGATTGATAGATAGTACCTGGATAATTATAATAAATAAATAAAGATAGAGATGAGAGAGAGTTCCGGTCTAGTCCAGTCCAGCCGTGAAGAGCATAATGCGGCTTGCCAGCGAAGTGTTCGATTCCGATACCATGATTGGGAGAGTCGATTTCCGGCCATCCGGGAGAAGAATCTGCTACTGCAAACATTTAAGCCCAATGAAGGAGATGCGCACATGTTCGGGACCGATTAAAAGCTGGTTTGTAACGAAGACACCTGCCGTACTGTCTCCGGAATACTGTACTTCATCTGTCCCCCGGGAAAGACCGACGAACCTGAAGAGAGAATGATGCTCATGTCGACGGCAGAGCAATAAAGGGTGACTTACCCAGAATAGGAACGCTAAGTAAACGTTACGGATTATTAACAGTCTTGGTGTCCAGTACGTTGCGACTTTAACTGCCCTTTACTTCAACCTAGGGGTGGAATCAAATAAGGATTTTGCTTATTCAGATTCAAAAATATTCAAGGAGGCATTTTATGTGTTCGAAATTCGAATATTCGAAAATCATTTGAAAGTCTGCGCAAAAGTTGAACTGTGTTAAGTGGACTGGCTGACGCCTGTATGAATCAAAAAACTAACTTGCGTGTTTTATTGCGTCTTTTCTGTTTACAACACATTATTATTGCTGTGTAGGACATGCAAGCCCACACATATTATGACAATGAATGACAGCAGTATTCCTTCTTTATCTACAATGGATGATACATTTCTTTACATACCTAGACACTCTCAACGGTCTCAGAGGATGACTATCATCTCTTGAATGATGGGAACGACGATAAAGCACTTCCGGGAGACCGTATCTTCAAGAGACTTTGTTTGGAAAAGGGGAAAGAAATGAAGAAAGTATTGGAATGAGCGGGAAAACCGGGAATAGAGGTACTCCTACTATCGGCGATAATGGCAGTCAATTGCCTAGGGGGCTAACCTAGCGATATGCTCTGTCGCATCCATATCTCTCTCTTCTCTATAGAGCTGTGCTAGCCTTATATATGGAAGGCGAAGCTGCTGCCTGCAACAGACTGCAGAGGCTCAGGAGAGGAGAGGCAAGAGGGAATGTGAAGGAAACAGGGGCAGAGCATCCTCCCTTTTCACGATTATTTGTAAGTAGCAGTTGATGGCCCACTGCACCCTTGTTCCTCCGTGTGTTCAATGCATCATGAATCTATTGGTGAGGTTGCTAAATAGCCAGTATGAACTCGAGGGAGGATGAGTGAGCAAAAGGTGAGTATAAATGAGATTGTGCAAATCACCTCGAAGAGGTGAGCTGCTCACCTCCTGACATGTACATACAGAGCACTCAAACTGTACTCCAGATTCAATTGATCCAATTCAATCGATTGATAGATTAATTGATTGCCTCTAACTAACTAGTGAACAGGGGAAAATCTTTCTGAATAATTCATTCAGCCTAGCCGTACGGAGTATGTATATATATATATATATATATATAGACCGTACAGTACATGATATTAAACAGGACATTATCGATAGTAATGGAAAAAGGATACAGGCAGTAGTAGGGACTTTGGTAGTTAGAATAGAAGTATTTCCCCCGATTTTGGCAAGTTTCCGATAGGGTCTCTTCATCGCCCCTTCGAGAGGTAGGTCCCGTGTTGCTTACTTACTGCATTTCATCTCTGGCCTGCTGCGTGCCCCAAGTACTGTGTTAATTAAGTAGTAGGTAGGGGTTCCGACTTTAGTGGGGTCGCGTGCCTGATGGAGATAATTAATCAAGACCAACGTCCAACATGTACGATACGCCAAGAAAGGAGGAAGCAGTCGGGGTGATTGATTCGCCGTTATTCATCAGAAATATCTGAATTCAGGTCCAATTATCTGGGGAAAAAAAAATTCTACATCTATACAGAACAATGTTATGCATAAAACCATACCCCTCTATCAACCAGACAGGGGAAGACAAAAAAAGAGAACCACCATCTCGAATGACCTATCATTCATTGACCACCTGCCCGCGCGCTCTCCCTCTCCCTCTTCCTCCTCTCTAGAACCCGCTCCACCGCCTCCTTCACCTCGGGACTGTTCCTCACCCCGCCCAGCACCAGCCCCTCTTTCATCCCGCGCCGCAGCGTCGCCACGCTCTCCGGGTCGCCGCGGAACGGCGCGAAACCCAGCTGCAGCAGCCGCGTAGCTTCGACGTCCGTGGCCTGCGCCAGCTGCACGAGCTGCCGCAGCCGCTGGAGCGTCTGCGGACTCAAAAGCCGGCCGGCCGAAGAGGAGGAGGATTTTGCTACCTCAGGTGGCGTGACCTGCGAGATGAAGATGTGCAGCGTGACGGCGGCGCGGCGGGCCAGGGTCAGGATCTGGAACGGGAGGAGGTAGAAACCCGGCGGGGTGTTGGTCTTGTTGTCGGAGAGGCCGAGGAGGGAGCGCAGCCCTGCGGGCAGGTAGGCCTCGGGCATGAAGAGCGCGAGAGGGTGGGTGATCAGGGAGAGTTCGAGTGTAATGAGGGCTGCGAAGGTGTAGAAGCGCCACTGGAATTTCGTATTAGTTCTGGACCTCAAGTCATCGAGTAACAAGGAGAGAGGAGAAACTGACATATCGCCCCCACTGCGGCCACCACACCAGGTTCATAAACATGATCATCAGAAACCCGCCCACGTACTGCGGCAGCATGCGGTAGAGCGCCGCGCGCACGTAGTCCTGCATCGTCTTGCGGTGCTCGGCCCCGATCTCGAGGATCTCAGGCCCAAACCGGTCGTACGCGAAGCGCCGCACAGGGTCCAGCAGCGTGTCGTGCGCCAGCTTCAGGTACACGAAGAAGGCATCCGGTCCCGATCCCGCGGACGACGACGAAGCAAACCCGTCTCCGCCGCCGCTTGACATCATCATCTGCTGCTGCTGCTGCACCTTATCCGGGTGGTGCAGCGCCGCGAGCCTCCGGAAGCGGGACTTGATGGTCTTGTCGTCGGCCAGGGGTGAGACGCCCAGCACGCGGTAGAAATCGCCCGCAACGCGCACCTGGTAGAAGGCCTCGTAGAGCGTGTAGAGGAGGTAGCTGGTCACGACGAGGATGAAGATGCGCCGGCGGTGCCGGGCGTAGCGCGGGGAGCCCGGTTGGGGTCGGGGCTCGCCCGCGCGGATGGTGAGGCCATAGTAGAGGTTTTGGAGGAAGGAGGTTGCGTACTGTAGACCAGTCAGAGGATAAGATACGTCATTGGAGAGCAGGAAAGCTGGATGTAGTGCAGTCTGCCGCAGCTCGATAGGGGTGTTGATAGGGAAGTATTATAGCGGAACTCACGTTTGGCAGAACGGCCCAGCCGACGAAGGAGAGGATATACGACATGACGCCGTCAGCCCTGGAACAGACAAAGCCTTCCCATAGAGCTGCAGACAAAAAAACGGCTTCAGATGTCGACCTCGCCGTCGATATCAACCATCCCTATCGTCCATCAGGCCAACAAAGCGACTTGTCGTGTTGCGGTCGCCTTCCCGCCTTGCTCACCGCCTTCCTTTTCCGTTGCCTTGTCCGCACCAAAAGAAAAAAAGTTGTCGAACGAAGCTCACCGTCGCCGGCTTCGATATCGCAAACTCCACGAAGCCCTTCCCCAATTGCGCTCGCCCGCCATGTCCGTCGACGCGATGGAAATCGACTCTCCGGCCGCGCGGGCCAGCGCCTCGCCGGAGCGGGAGCGCAAGCGCAAGCACAAGCACAAGGACCACCACACGCCGTCGAAGAAGCGCAAGCACGACAACGACGACAATGCGGCGGTGGTGGTTGACTCGAGCCTGATCGCAACGGAGGCGTCGCAGGAGAAGACGAAGAACAAGGAGAAGTCGAAAGACAAAGAGAAGTCGAAAGACAAAGAGAAGTCGAAAGACAAGAAGGACAAGAAGGAACATAAGACGGCTCAAATACAAGAAGCTGGCGACGCCGACTCGCCCTTCAAACTCATCACCGCGACCCTCTACCTGCCTCTCTCCCCGATCTCGATATCGCAGACGCACGCCCTCGCGTCGCTCCTGGCGGAGCACCTCTCCCCGCTGCTTCTGACCTACTACCCGCCCTTCAAAGGGGTGATCCTCGCATACGACAATGCGTCGATATCCAGCACTCCGCCCACGCCGGCCTCCGTCGCATCATCCTCATCCAAGGATAAGGATACCGAGAATCCAAAGCCTCTAACTCTCGCGATGACGGCCAACGAGTACGGCGTGCTCTACGTCTACCTGACTGCAACCTTTCTGGTCTTCCGCCCCCAGCGGGGCCAGACTCTCGAGGGCTGGGTGAACGTCCAGTCCGAGGGCTTCCTGGGCGCGGTCGTGTACAATCTGTTCTCCGTGGGCGTCGAGCGGCGACGGCTCCCCGCGGACTGGAAGTGGATTCCTCCGGGCGAGGAAGAGAAAGATAATAATAGTAATAACAATAATGGCGATAATCAGACTGGGAAGTCTCCCAAGAAGAAATCTACAACCTCTACAGTCTCAGACGCAGACTTCGACCCTGAAAAGGAACACTTCACACCTCTTGACCTCAGCAACAACTCAGACCCCCTCGTCGAAGACCCCGATACAGAGGATTCCATGCAAGGCCACTTCGAATCCGTCTCCGGCCACCGCGTCCGCGGCACGATCCGCTTCCGCGTGCGCGAGGTCGACATCATCCCCGGCGCGGAGCGCGACCGCTCGTTCCTGAGCATCGAGGGCACGATGCTCTCCCCCGAGGAAGAGGCGCGGCTGGTGCAGGAGGAACGGAGCGGGGTCCCGTCGTCGGCATCATATTCATCGTCATCATCATTATCTTCTTCATCTTCGAGCAGCAGCAGAAGATGGGGAGATTCGTCGTCTGCCATGTCGGGTGCGCTGGCGGGGTCGTCGTCGGCGGCGGCTGCGGTGGCGACGGCCTCATCTTCGAACCAGAGTAGCAGTAGTGCCCAGCAGCCCGCCGCGGGGACGAAAGACGAGTCTGGCTCGAAGAGTAAAAAGGAGAAGAAAGAGAAAGAAAAGGAGAAAGCAAAAGAAAAAGCCAAGGACAAAGATAAGGACAAGTCCTCCAAGTCCAAATCCAAAAAGGACAAGGAGGAGAAATGAACTTATTCCATTGTTTGTTGATAACCCACATGCATTTTCGTTGTCATTGTCATTGTCATTATGGCCTGCGATGTTTCATCTATTCATTCAATTGTACTGTACGTTGCGCTATGTCTGTGTGTATGTACATGTATATACGTACGGCGTTGTAGAAAAGGGAGCAAAATGGGCATTTCATTTTCACTATTTCATTATTTTCTCTTTCCTGTTTTATTTACGGTTCATATACATGTTCTCTGTCTTCTAGAGATAATATCTCCGCAACGAAACGACAGTCTATCTTATTCGGGTAGCTACCAAGCTGCGGTAATGAAGCTCACCACCGCCAGTTATGGTGGGTGAAGCCCTAGAACCAAGACTTCAGACTCGAGACCTGTTTTAGGCACATGAATAAACGATACTCTGAGACCTCCACAGCCTCGACGAGAGATTGCAGAGGTAACTTCAGCCTCATTTTCATTTTGAGTAAATTGACTTCAATGGCAACGCAACCAGGTGGTTGTGTTGGCTTCCCGATGTGACGTGACACATCGATAATTGTCTCTGATCTGATAACGCACGTTGCAGCTATGCGTGTATACATAAAAATAGATGTACACCGGTACACATGTGTACAGGTAGCGGTTTAAAACTGATCGATTAGCCCGCCTACGCTATTTTTGACCTGATATGTCGGATTGATACAGCCGGAAGCTTAACTTCGTCGTGGCACGCGTCAAAGGCTTGGCTTTCTGTCTCTAGAATGCGGATTCTTTCTATTTGGTGAACCTGAACAGGGGCCGGATGGCCCGAGCTGGCACAGCATCATAAAATGAGGCGCGAACTGCACCATACACCCCGCTGCGGCTGGTATGCAGAAGATAGGGTTCCGTCACTATGAAAATCAGGATGACGGTCGCGAAATTCTGTACGTACGGATAGGTATGTTAGTCGAGTGGAAGAACCCTGTCTGCGTCTCTAAGGGCGGCGATTCGAAAGGGATGCATTGGGCCTGAAGGTGATTGGCTTCTGTACGATGGTTAGTAATCACATGTCTTTTATATTTGTCTAGACAAATATGCGCAGAAGAGAGAAGGGTGGACCCACCGCAGGCGTCCAAGAACGCTTGGAAGGTATCTCGGTTCCGGAGCGTCGCGGAAATGAGAAACTCCTGGATTCGATAATTCTCGAAAAGGTCGCGTAGAGTGGACAGGAGAAGCGGTACCAGATCGGTGTCATATATCTGTAACGATGGACAAAATCGCCCTGCCAGTCAGTGAGAAGAGAGCGGGAGGTACACAGCTGCTCGTACCAGATCAGCGCCCAGTGCGACATCAAACTGCCGAGGGCGTCCGGACTCGATGTCTCCAAATTGACTGTCGTCCAGCGGGTTTCCCCATTCCCAGATAGCAGGCTTGATTCTGCCCGGATCCAGCTGGTTGCGGGCCACGCAATCCTGGATGCTGGATATCAAGGATGGCTCGCGGTCAGTGACCACGATGCTCTCGACCCCCAGATGCTTGGCACAGAACATGGAGAGGAACCCAGTCCCGGCGCCCAGCTCGATGACTCTCTTCCCGCGCACGAGGGCCTCGCCCTCTAGGGTGGACAGGAATGTCCCGAGATGCAAAGCCGCCTCCCACGTGCGGAATCCCGTCGTCCCTGACGAGAGGATCAAGCCCCGTGATTCTGAGGTTATCACGGTGCGACATTCCTGTCCAGCTCCGGAATGAGGCGCCGTGTACTTGATGTACGACAGCCGCTGGGCTTCCTCGAGGGCAGACGGCTTCGGTTGCGCAACAAGTTCACTCCAACAGCTCATGAGATCATCCAAGATCTCCTAAACAAGAACGGAAAAAGTCAGAGACCAAATTGATTGTAGATTTTTTTAAAAAAAAAACAAAAAAACAGAGAGAGTACTTGAGTTAGAGACAAGGATGAGAGATGCAGAGATGCAGATCATGCATTATGCAGGCATGATACACACGAGGGCAATAGTCTTGTGGAACGGTTGGACAGAGCTTCATCGTGCAGAGGGGGTTCGTACATCCTCCTCCGGGTTCGAGATGGACTCCTCGATGCGGGACAGGATCATCTTCAGGACTCGAGCCCGGTAGCTCGCTGGCGGGATGGGCCAGAGCGCATCCTGGTTGAACATGCGCTCGTAGATGGCGGCCTGGACCGCGGGGTTGACGATCGCGTCCGCGGGCGGGACGCAGAGGTCGCGAGGCTCGACCAGCTGGAAGTACTGGGCGACCAGCTTGCGGAGGCAGGCCTCATCGTCGCCGGAGAGGGCGGACATGAGTCTTGCTGCCGCTCTTGATGAGCTTGATGAGCGTCCTCGAGTGTGCTGGGAGAGGATGGAGGTGATGTTCTCCGCGGGCGCGCGTGCCCGATCGGGGCTAGCGCGGGCCAGGCCCTAGCCGAGCCCACACCCGAACGGCACACCATCGCCCAAATCGAAAATACGAATAATTGAATCTTTAGACGGCATCGACAGCGACACCAAAACCGCTTCGACAACTCACCCCAACGTCCCCCCCATCGAGTGTCTGCTCTCTGTCGACGCAGATCCTCCCTGACTGTCGGTGGTTCGCTTTCCGTCCATAACTCGCCGCAATCATGGCCGACGCCCCCGTCACGCTGCGGACGCGCAAGTTCGTCCGCAACCCGCTTCTGAGCAGGAAGCAGATGGTCGTGTAAGCATTCCCTCACTGCAGCCCTGTCAATTCGGTCGGAGGAAAAAGTGTCGAAGGGAAAATGGCGCAGAACAAAGGATGGTTCATGGAATGAAAAGAGAGGGATACACCAATGTCAATTTGAAAATATTCATAAAATTCCAGACTCTGACAGTGCTCCTTCTCTCCGCGCAGGGATGTCCTCCACCCCAACCGCCCCAACGTCTCCAAGGATGAGCTCCGCAGCAAGCTCGCCGACATGTACAAGGTCAACAAGGACCAGGTCTCCGTTTTCGGCTTCCGCACGCAGTACGGTGGCGGCAAGAGCACCGGCTTCGCCCTCATCTATGACTCGCACGAGGCCCTGAAGAAGTTCGAGCCTTACTACCGCCTTGTCCGCATTGGCGCCGCCGAGAAGATCGAGAGGCCCAGCCGGCAGCAGCGTACGTTTCACCCTGTTCCATCCTTCTGTCTCAGCTGGGAATGCTGTTGGAACGGCGGAACTAACACGACACTCCCACACCTACAGGCAAGCAACGGAAGAACCGCTCCAAGAAGTTCCGGGGAACCGCCAAGGTCAAGGGCCCGAAGAAGAACAAGAAGGAGTAAACGACGACCACGTCCGCGGTCTGAGTCTGATGGAGAAGAAGAAGAAGGGGGATGGAGGAGAAGGAGGCCGGCGGGGGCCGTTGATGATGATGATGCTGGATCTGATAATAGCGGTGGTAACCGGTGGCGCATACTGTGTTTTCATTGGTGGCACGCCCATATTATCATGACCATGAACGATGACGGGTGGGGGAATCAAAAAAAGAATACAAGGAGCGACACCAACGATGTTCGGGAGCTCTGTCATATCTGGATGATAAATACCGTTTTTTATGGACTTGTTTTCTTTTCACATCATCATCCATCCACCGCCATCATCCATCCTCATCATCGTCATCATCAACCCCTGCATCATCGGGTATCGTCGATTTCGATGTACTCTTACTCTCTAAAAAAGAAAAAGACGAATCCTCTGACTATGATGCATGCAACAAACACGGGAATGCGTAGCGCTAGTATACCCAGAAAAGATATTACCTATCTATACACACATCTCCACCTCCATTGGAACTGGATTGGAGCAACCCATTGTCATTGCCGTCACGGGTACCTACCTATCTAGGTATATACGCCAAAAAAAAGAATCCTCTAACTATCATGCGCATGTATGCAGCGCAACAGACACACAGAGAACGAATCTTCACGCTAGGAGCAAGACAAGACAGACAACATTCGTCAGCTAGAGCTAGCTTTCCCCCACCCCTTTCCTTTTTTTTTCCTCCCTTCTCTCCATGGACTCCCTCTGTGCCTACGAATCGAATCGAATCGACTCGAATATCTATCTAGATCCTTGCCTTGCTTGGCTCTGATTCCACTAATATATATATACACTCCCGTATCCGTGCTGTACACAACCTATGTACCTACCTAGGTAGCCGGAGAAGACACATAATATATGTATAAATTCCAGCCCCGATATAGACTGACACCCATCTCCACCTCAACAGGACCACAACCTACCTATTTTCACCACCTGTCGGGTAGGCACGGTACACACCCATCCAGTCAGGTACAGTGCAGTACAGTACCTTAGGTACCTAATTCATAACACAGCACAAAAAAAAGCCTTACTTATGTCTCAGTCTCAGTCTCAGTCTCAGTCCCTGGGAGGGCAGGCAGGCAGGCTACCTGCCTAGCCGCGCAAGCAGCTCGTAGTACGTTACAAAGTGTCACAGACAGACACCCGTGGACATTGAAGTCTACATACGCACAGTACCTACCTATCTAGGTATGTCGACACAGACCTATCTAAGTATATATACAGGTACAGATGTACAGTACAGTACATAGGGACAATGCATAATCGATCAACTAATCAATCAATCAATTAAATAAATAGCACTACTATTATTATCGGGCAGAAAGGTGCTGCAACATTACATTTAGGCAAGTTATGTATGTATGTAGGTTAGGCAGGTAGCTGTCCAATGTATATGCAAATTGGCGCAAAGATTAGAATGATAAAACTTCCTTTCTCTCTCTCTTGCTCTCTTTCTTCTGTTTCGGTATTGTACTAAAACCCCGAATATTAAATCACTTTTGATCGCACCAGCGACCTAATCTAAGCAGCCCACAGAAAAACTTATCAATTAGCCTATCAAGAAGTAGACCACAGGTCCGTCACGTCAATCTACCTACTGTACTAAGTAAGTAAAATCTATGCGGAGATAACTGTATCGTATGATGACACATCCACACCGATGGTGGATAACATAAGTATGAAGTGAGCCCGACCTGAGTCCGGCGGTTATAAGACAGCCCTGGAGAAAGTTAAAAAGAAATCCCGAAATAAGTTAGAACCCAAAAAGAAGAAAATCCCAATGGGAGGTAATTCCATTTCCCCTCGAGGGAGAATAAAATAGAATACCTTGATAGATCCATCCAGGGATGGATGAATGGTTGGTATGGTATATCAACGACCCGAAATCCGTCAACCATGGACGGTCCCGCTCGCGCAATAAGAATGATGAGAACAAAACAAGTAACCAAAAATACAAAGCAATGAAGTAGATACCCAGAAATAATAAGTAAGCCGAGCAGGTTTTTTCTTTTCCCTTATTTTGCTTGCCCCCCTCACCAAAATTACAGTCAACGTAACGTAACCACCCATTACATCCGTCCAGACCAACAGCCGGTACTGTGGTCCCCGGCTGGTAGCTGGCTTTATCAGACACAGAATGGTCCGGTCTATGCTCGAGAGGAGGGATTCGTGACGTATGTAGACAGCAAAGAGCAACAAGACGCGGAGGGATGCAATGAATCGAGAAGAGTACAAGTGATGTTCCTTTCTATTTTTCCTTTTCCTTTATCCGTCCCACAGAATCGTCGACCAGAAAAGGCACGGATAGAAGCAGATAGTTTTCTGTGGAGAGCGCAATTCGGTGCCATGGATATTTTCCCACAAGGGATGAAATGGGAGGGGATGCGCTACACCCCTACCCAACGCATGGAAAACAGGTCTAGTAACCGCCCGGGTTACTCAGAGACGATATGGATGTCCGATGCGCATCTGTTACTGCGTCGGACTGGAGGATGTTGAATGGCGAAGGGTTGTGATGTTCCGACTGGGGGAGACGGATGTACGGCAGCCCGTTCATCAGGGTACCGGAAGAGCCCGAGTTTGCTCCGTCAGAGCGACGCTTAGACTTCTCGCCGGTGCTGTAACCGTAGATACTTGGACTGCAACCGCCGAGCGAGAGAAGGCTTTCGCTTTCTCGAGACATGGTTCTCGTGAGTCCGGAATCGGTGCCCGTCTGGAAACCGTCGGCCGGATCGACCATGTCAGCTCCGCGATATGTGTTGGATGAGAGGGAAGGTGGAGAAGAGCTGCTGGTTATATATCCAAAGACCATATCCTGGGCGCTCGACGAAACCGTCTTTGTGCCGTTTACCGAACTGGCGCTGCTTCCTCCGCTGGAGCTGGACATCGTTCCGGTTGAGGCCTCACTGCTCGTCGAAGAAGTGCTCTTGGGACCCCAGTGATTTCCAGCCTTGTAGCTCTGTCCCGGAGAAAAAGACAAGCCGGACAGAGACAGGCTCTCTGGAAGTGTAGTAAGCGAAGTGGGAGGACTGCTTAGCACCTGACACCGGCTCGTTGGGTTTGGGAGTGTCCGGTCAGACCCTTGACAGCTAGACGACAGAGAGGTTATGGCAGGGAAGAGCGACGGGATATCGGTAGACGGCGGCGGGACATGAGAAGAAGGCGTTATGTAAGGGTAAGCTGGCTGTCCCATAGGGCTTGCCGAGTCTTGATCTGAATATGGTCCTCCATTCTGTATTTTGTTAGTATCGGGGACCGGTCTCCACGCTTTGGGACTCCCTAGAGCTGCACAGTAACTAACCATTACACTCGAATTAGCATTGGGCAGCATGTAGGCCGGCGATTGAATGTTGAACATCGCCGAGGGATCTTCTTCGTAGTTGATATTGTAGGTAAGAGGATATTGGGTCCTTGTAAATGCATTCTGCTGGCCAGCTGTTCCTAGGTCATAGCCGGACTGCCGCGAATAAGAGGCTGCGCGGAGGGTTGGTGAGTTCGTTGAGAGAGCAGATGTTTTCGTGAAGTTCCCCAACTGTGAGCCAGACGAGGAAATTGCGTGTACTGCCGGGTATGGCCACCCGGAGTAGCTCGTTTTTGTGTGCACTTCTGATGAATTGACCTAGACGACGGGAAAGAATTAGATTGGTCTTCATAGTAGGACGTTAGCGCAAACAATGCTATGCAGTAGTAACTCACCCTCAGAAATTGGCAGTTGGGCGTGCCCGAACTCCGGCAGTTGGAGCATCCTTGTCCATCCCCGGGGTCACCACTGCACTTGATCTTGCGCTTTCGACAGCGACCACACTGATGGCACAGATTAGAACATTCTACGCACGAGACAGCTCAACGTACTGCAACTTGGATCCGCCGTCTAGGTGGCAAGGGGCGATTCTTGCCATCCAATTCGGCAGCTGGACTGACTCTACTGCTGCTCCCGTCTGAAAGTTCTTGCTGCCCTTCACTTCGTGTGGACTGAGAAACCGGTAGTGGTGTTTCCTGTTTCGACCGTCGATAAAAGTCGACCTCATCCTGATGCGTATAGTAGGTATGGGCCATTACTTGTCTTGGTTCAGCTTCCAAAGTCAACAGAAATCGACACCATGAACTGACTTACAGACTGTGTTGCAGCACAATTGAGAAAGAGACCGACAGAGAAATGCTCCAATGGTATATGGACAGCGAAGATGATGACCAAGAAGCCTACTAGACTCAGCAGAAGAGAGTGAACATGCTTAGGTATGTCGGTCGTCAAGTATTGAAAGTAGAAAAAGAGTGCGATGAAGGGACCTATCCGGAATCAGAGCAGATTTATGCCATATTTTGGCAGCGAGATTGCTATTGCCCTATTCTTCTTCCCCAGCAGCATGTCTATGCTTCGGACGTGGGGAATTAGACCCGTCATAATTCGCCTTGAAGGTCCGTGGGGTCAGGCATTTCGCCATTTCATTTGCTCGCCGTCAGGACGGTTTGATTTGGTGCCTGTGTTCTTTGTTGTTGTACCAGGGGAGAGTATGCAAACTGCCGTGGGTTGCACCTGGTTCAGGGTCTACGTGAGGAATCAACTAGGGCGGGTTTCCGATGGGTAACCAGACTACCAAAATTCCGGTACTGGGAGGCTCAGTTTCACCAAAGTAACGTCACACGCATTGGACACTGCCCTGGCGGCGATTGCAGAAGAATCAGTCCCAACTTGGAAAAATTAGGACGAGTGTCTGTGGCGCAGGAAGACATCAACGCCAACTGTTGCTGGGAATTAACCGAGTCTTTGGAGAGACCGCGAGCTGCCTCCTCTGTTGTGACAAACAGAGTCTGCTACTGTACTTTGCAGGCTGGCAATCACGGAAGCTTAGCTGAGTCTGCATGAAAGACTTTAGTCGCCGGAGGGCAAGCAGCCGCGACTGCGTTTGCCCATGTTAGAATGGGCCTTGGGAACGTACCTGTCAATTATCAGTTAACTGGCAAGGTTAAGTCGAGCGGTCGCTGCCAAGGGCTGTGTTTGCTCGGGGAACCGGTTGCCCGCCAAGCTGATTGGTCCGACTTCTGCAGATATAGGCATGAGAGCAAACTTGTCAGAGACGGTCGAGATTGGACTGCGATTTCGGCCGCCTGTGCTATCTAAGGCACGCTCGACAGCAGTCCTCGCTGTGAGCAATTATTTTTTTTGAGAACGTGTACCGCCAGGTTTTAATCCGGAGGTGGATGTACCCCAGAGTGTCCACGGACCTCTCGCAAACGAACGACCTCAACCCTAAAATGTCTCGGGACTATCTCTCAATGTCTCAGTAGACGGCAGCAACATCTAAGTGCTGTATTTTAACTGTGTAATCCTGAACGAGTGCCAATGGAACATGCATGTACAGACTGGTAGGAGACCTCTTCCCAACATAGACGTCCTTGAAGAGAGAGGGAGGGCACCCAGGATGGTTGGTCTGCTGGTAATCATTTCAATTGAGACCGGGCACCTTCCTCGCTCTCGATCAGTAAAAAAAATCCTGCTTGATATATGAGCGGCATGCAGTGAGATCCAGAGATCCACTTCGACGAACCAGCACTTGAAAAAATTCAACAGGTTGCTCGGGCTAATGGTCTTGCTACAGAAAGTATGGAGGCAGAAGCACTGTTGTCACCACCGCCCCGATTGGCTTTGGATTGTTTCGGCCAAAGAAGCGTCCTACCCGTCCCCATACACCTAACGAAAGATAGACGTAGCCAAGGGCGGCAGATAGCAGATGCGACTTCTCTTCCAAGGATCTAGCAATAGCATATGGTGACAGCCGTAGTGCCAGACCCCAAATCTTTCTTTGGGCTCTAGATGAGAGTCGGCAATAAGTTCCATGGCGAACGGAGAAGCATGTGAACATGCAGAATGCCACCAGCGGCGAAGGAGGCATGGCCCTTTGAACATTCTGGAAACAGCATAGAAGAATACGGCGGCTGAAAAGATGTCCCTGGCTTGCCGTGCCCCTGGGGTAATGTATATTTTATTTACGAAAGGAATTTGTCATAATCCATGGATGTCTGAGTAAGGGCGAAGTACAGCAGATCCCAGGGGTGTCCTGGGTTTTTCGTTTCATTTCAACTGCCGCCAAAGGGAGAAAGAATGAATTCCATCGAGATGTGGGAAGCTATCCGCAGACTTGAATATGAGAACCATCCAGGAACAATCACAGATTACATCTTGGAAATTGCTCTTGTGATGCATGTCAAATTGGTTCAAATTGCTTAGCGGAATGCACCCGTTTCAAAATTAGCAACCCAAAAGATTCTTTTCTGGGAGATAGCTCGAACGAAAGCTACTACCATGCATTTTCCATATAGGATATCGATGCAGCTAGATGCATCGTAGATCATCTGCAGGAGACCGTCCGTTTCTTGTCAGTGCTGGCGCCGTGAAACAGATGAGGGATCAGGATGAGTTAGCCCATCAGAATCCACATTCAGAACCGATCTAAGGACTGGCTCATTCGCAATTCCACTGTATAAGATGTTCAATTCCCAGAAAGGATAGTGAAGCAGGCTTCCATTTGGAACGGGGAAGTCCGGTGGGACGATGCCCAATCCTCAAACCAAGAGGCATTGTGCAGCGGCAGCCCTTCCTTGTCGCCGCATGAAATCATCCCAAGCTTCTTGCGAAGGTTGCCCCGATCTGGAAAGCGTAGGGACAGATTCAGGAACGACGCCATTCATGATGCATTGCCTTGGATGCTTAGGGTTCGGGTTGGACAGCTCAGTTTCAGAGATGCGGAGACACAGGGAAGGCCAGCGGCCCAGTCGAGAACATCGTGGTTACACAGGAAATGCCCATTGGCTGCCATGCTGAAGGCTTCTGTCGGCGCGGCCGTGGCGTCGATGGGCGGGAAGAGATGCTTGACGGATGCACGATGGAGAGAGGATGGAGGTGCAGCCGTCGCCGTGCAGATCTGGCCGGCGCGGCGGCCCCTGCAAAAGCCACCCGCGGAGCTTCGCCGCCCTCGCCGCTCTCCGCATCTCGTCCCAACAGCACGGCGGAGGGTCCTGACATCCGCAACCACCAGCCTGGGCTCAAGAATCTCCTCCCTGTCGCAGCCTGCCTTGCCGCGTCGACTGCCGCAGAGAGTCTCCGGGTTTTCTGTTCTTTCGCCTGCCTCAGTCGACCTCGCCGCAGCCTGCAGCGCCGCGATCGCGGACCGCCATGAGCGTGCTCCTCGAGACCTCCCTCGGTGACATCGTCATTGATCTCCTGGTCGACGCGTCTCCCAAGGCATGTGAAAAGTAAGTTGCGTTTGCCTTTGCCCTGCGCCGGTCGTGAACAAGCTGGAGTGGCTGAACATGAAGACTAAGACCTCGTTGTTTTGTTGTAGCTTCCTGAAGCTATGCAAGGTCAAGTACTACAACTTCTCGCCGGTACACAGCGTCCAGAAGAACTTCACCTTCCAGACCGGTGATCCCATTGGTCCTGGTTCCCCCGAAAGTGATGGCGGGTGTTCGATATGGGGCCTCTTGGAGGGCCCTTCGAAAAGGACCTTCCCGATCGAACTGCCGCCGAAGCTGAAGCACACGGAACGTGGCACGGTGAGCATGGCAACGGTCCCGTCGCCCAGAGACCCCGATGAGCGTCTTGCGGCAAGCCAATTCATCGTTACTCTTGGAGATAATCTCGACTACCTGGATGGCAAAGCGGCCATCTTTGGGAAAGTCGTGGAAGGCTTCGACGTTCTCGAGAAGATCAACGCAGCTTTCATCGACGATACGGGTCGACCGCTTAAAGACATTCGGATTCGGCATACGGTGATCCTCGATGACCCCTTCCCCGACCCTCCGGGTCTGGTCGTGCCACCAGAAAGCCCGTTGCCCTCGAAGGCTCAATTGGCCACTGTCAGAATCGCCGACGATGAAGAATTGGACGAGAACATGGACGAGGAGGCAATGGAGAAGCTTCGACGAGAACGGGAAGCGAGAGCCCAGGCGCTGACATTGGAGATGGTGGGAGATCTTCCGTTCGCCGAGGTGAAACCGCCTGAGAACGTGCTTTTCGTCTGCAAGCTCAACCCCGTTACACAATGTGCGTAATTGGCGAATGCCTACTATGGACAGCACTGCTGACAGAATAGCAGCTGAGGATCTTGAGCTTATCTTTAGCCGCTTCGGTCCGATCCTGTCTTGCGAGGTTATACGGGACAAGAAGACTGGTGACAGTCTGCAGTATGCCTTTATCGAGTTTGAAAACCAGAAAGACTGCGAGCAAGCTTATCTCAAGATGCAAGGCGTGTTGATTGACGACCACCGCATCCACGTCGACTTCTCTCAGAGTGTACGCTACCGTCTAGCATCCCCGCGATGTGAACGCTGCTAACCCACGGTGCAGGTCGCAAAGCTGTCACAGAGCTGGCGGGATGCCACCAACGCTAAGCGTGCCAGCCAAAGAGGAGGCTTTGGCGGCATATCTGGCCTGGAAAAGAAACGCCAGTATCGGACGGATGATTCCCGGCAGGAAGATCGCTACGGAATGGTGTTCGACCGGGAGGAGATGCGACGGAAGCCCAGCGAGCGTGAGTCGCACCGGTCGTCCCGACGCGAGAGATCGCGCAGCCGGAGCCCGAGGCGGAGGGATTATCACGACGACAGACACCGCGATAGACATCGCGACCGGCGCTACGACGACGAACGCCGCTACGAGCGCAGCCGTCATGATTCGAGAAACGACGATCGGTCTTACGACAGGCGACGGCGCTGAGAATGGCGGTGTGCCGTGTGGCGCTGTCGAGTTTTGTTTCTCAGCATGTTCTACCGTACCGTACATATGTATATGGGAATAATATAATGCATTGGGCAGCGGACATGGGCCGGGGTGTCGAGCTTTCTGTATATAGCAGGGCGTTTTGCAATCCAGCTTGGGAGTGTTATATCCAGCCACTCACGATTTCCAAGCGAACCGCGGAAGGGCCGGTTTCTGCTCCCAGCTCTGGACCAGCTGCTGCCAGACGGTAGCATCGACCGGGCGTAGCTGCGAGGTTGACAGGGAGCACTGCGTATGCAGTCGTACGGAGTAGATGTAGATGTATGCCGTGTGCAGTCGTAGACGTGTCGTATGGAGGGAGCAATACCTGTAACAGTAAGTCTAGCAGCACCACGCTGCGCCACGCAGCGGCGGCTGCCCCGCTGGCCCGCAGCCCAGAGGGGCCCAGACGCCAACAAAGACATTCTCCAGCGATTCTAGCCCGCATCGTGACGATAATCGACATCGATAGTCGTCTGGCCCGGCCGCGAGCTAGCAGCCCTGGAAGAACCGCTCGTGGCGGTGTGCGAGTGCCAGTGAGACATCCTCCCCAAGCTCCAGCTCCACCCCGCGCCCGCGGCCAAATCCAGAGCGTCCACGCTTCCTCCTGATATACGGCCTCTTGCCTTCTCCTTTCCCTCTCATTCTGCCGTTTACTGTTCAACTACTGATCTCTAGAGATACCGATACAATGGCTGCCGCAGTCGAAGAGACCGTTTCCAACCTCCGTGAGCCCTCCCCCGCGGAGTTTGAGGAGCTCAAGCAGCGCTACGAGGCGGCAGGACAGGGCCAGGTGTTCGCATTCTTCAACGAGCTGAAGCCGATCGAGAAGACTCAGCTCTTCCACCAGCTCTCCAGCTTCGACCCAAACCGCATCAACGAGCTGGCAGACAAGGTGCTGAACCCCTCCAAGGCCGCTGCTCAGGATGCGCAGCCCACACTCGAGCCCCTACCGGATTCTGCCACAGCCTCGCTCATCGACTCGAACCCGGAGGATATCCAGAGATGGTACGACGATGGTCTGAAGCTGGTGGCGGAGAACAAGGTCGCGGTGGTCCTCATGGCCGGTGGACAGGGCACCCGCCTGGGAAGCTCCGCACCCAAGGGCTGCTTTGACATCGGACTCCCGAGCCACAAGTCTCTGTTCCAGATCCAGGCCGAGCGGATCGCCAAGGTGCAGCTCCTGGCCCAGAAGGCGTTTGGCAAGGAGAAGGCGATCGTCCCGTGGTATGTCATGACCAGTGGACCGACGCGCAAGCCGACGGAGGAGTTCTTCGAGCAGCACAACTACTTCGGTCTGGACAAGAGCAATGTCATCATCTTCGAGCAGGGCGTCTTGCCCTGCATCTCCAACGAGGGCAAGATCCTCATGGAGACCAAGTCTAAGGTTGGTGGTCTAAAACCAGTGTCAACAAAGGGAACAAGGCACTGACTACGGTACAGGTTGCTGTCGCCCCTGACGGAAACGGCGGTATCTACCAGGCTCTTGTGACATCGGGCGTGCGGGAGGACATGCGCAAGCGCGGCATTCAGCACATCCACACCTATTGCGTTGACAACTGCCTGGTGAGGGTCGCCGATCCCGTGTTCATCGGCTTTGCCGCATCCAAGGACGTTGATATCGCCACCAAGGTCGTGCGCAAGCGCAACGCGGCTGAGTCCGTCGGCCTGATCCTCCTGAAGAACGGCAAGCCCGACGTCGTGGAGTACTCCGAGATCGACAAGGAGACCGCGGAGGCCAAAGACCCCAAGCAGCCCGACGTGCTCAAGTTCCGCGCTGCCAACATCGTCAACCACTACTACTCCTTCCGCTTCTTCGAGTCGATCGAGTCGTGGGCGAACAAGCTGCCGCACCACGTGGCCCGCAAGAAGATCCCCTGCATCAACATCGAGACTGGCGAGCCCATCAAGCCGGAGAAGCCCAACGGCATCAAGCTCGAGCAGTTCGTCTTCGATGTCTTCCCCATGATCCCCCTGGAGAAGTTCGCCTGCATCGAAGTCAAGCGCGAGGACGAGTTCTCGCCGCTCAAGAACGCCAAGGGCACCGGCGAGGACGACCCGGACACAAGCAAGCGGGACATCATGCAGCAGGGCAAGCGCTGGATCGAGAAGGCCGGCGGCGTTGTCGTCTCCGAGGGAGACGCGCCTGGCGTCGAGGTCTCTCCGTTGATCAGCTACGTAAGTTATCACCAGTTTCGTTTTCCACCTTAGCTATTACCATGCTAACACCTGATCCAGGGAGGCGAGGGCCTGGAGTTCCTCAAGGGACGCGAGATCAAGGCACCTGCTGTCATCGAAAAGGAGGAGGCAGCGTAAACCTGTGCTTTGTCGGAAACAACGCCCAAGGGTGGCGCTTTCGATGCTGGAGTAACGAGTTTGATGTCAACCACGAAGAAAAGTATAAAATTAATAACTTACACTAAAGCATAAGCATGAGCATACATACATAGACTACGGTCGATTATATTATATTTATATTAGCCTTTCATATTCGATTACAGCTGCGCGTATTGTGCGCTGCATAAAGCTAAGTACCTACAGCAGGTAGTTAGTCTAGTTCGGCTCGCAGGAATTGATACTCCATTGCGTTCTACACATTGTAATATTAATGCACATTACAGTACCTACAGTATATTAAAAAGTTCAATGACAGTAATCTTCTGTTTTTCTTTTTTTTTTTGGTTTCGGAGCCAGAACGGTGCCGCCCTAGAGGCTATAGTGTACTCAGTGATGGCTCGCTGATGCTCGCTGTGCATGTAACCAAGGTTTAGTGATCGCAAATAAACCGTTGGGCCACCAAGATTGTAGTCTTGGGACAACAAAACTGTCCATACATACTACCTACCAGGTGTTCAAGTACTATATATGAATCTTCGTTTGCGATCACCATCGAGAATATCAGTTCCCTCTGGATTGACTAGTCCCCAAAACAGTCTCTTGCCCCTCTCACATTTCACCCACAATCTCTCACTTTCAGCCGTCTGTCTGAATCACCACTTTTGTCTGCTGTGCATCGTGCGAAGACACTCAAGACTTCCAGCTGTTCATTTAGAATATCCCATTTGTTTATCATCCTTAGGTTGCACCCAGTGCAGTCGAGTAGTCTGTCAGTCAGAAAGAGACACTGTTGCTTCACATTGGCCAAGCGGGCTACCTCCCGACATGTCTGACCACGGGCTGTCTGAGTCGAACTCCCCGGCATCAGTCGCATCATTAGAAGAAGAAGATGATGGCACTGACTACACAGGAAACGGCCTGAGGCTGGATAGCTCTCCCTTTGGATTGGAGAAAATCTGGGACTACGAACCCGGCAGGCATCATCCTGTCCACCTTGGAGATCAGTTTGGGAAAGGGGGCCCATACCGGGTCATTCACAAGCTAGGAAATGGCGGATTCCGCCAATGTCTGGCTTTGCCGAGATCTCAAATTTGAGACTCCAAAGTACATTGCTCTGAAAATCCTCATGGCCGATGGATCCACCGACGACTGTCGGAAATTACTACGCGTGAACAAACTCAAGGAAATAGGCCTGGACCGAGAGGCTGGCGGAAAATACATTTGTCTACCTCTCGATCAATTCCGGATCAACGGCCCTAATGGATCACATCTTTGCTTCGTCTACCCTGTTGCCGGACCGCGGGTTTCTTGCATACTACATGTATTGAAAGGATCTGAAGACCCGGATAGGACCTCGCGGAAGATCGGCCTCCAGGCTGTACAGGCCATGGCCACGCTGCACAGCCTTGGGATATGCCATGGAGGTTAGTTAGTCCTCTGTCTTATCGCCTAGAGGCAGGTTGTATCTAATCATTTATCAAGATTTCACACCAACGAATATTCTCCTGCGAATCTCAGGCCTTGACGGCCTTCAGGAGGAGGAAGTGTTTCAGGCACTCGGGGAACCAGAGCTGGCGCAAGTTTTGACAAACTCCGGAGAGTGTCCATCCCAGCCAACGGCGCCGAAGTACCTCGTTCGTCCGGTCGATTTCCACAAAGGGACTCCCAGTTTGTGACGGACCAGGTATGCCTCATCGACTTTGGTGAATCATTTGAAGCTTCAGCACCACCAGAAGACCTTGGGATCCCAGAAGGCTATCGCTCGCCAGAACTCATACTGGACCACGCGGCTGGCATCGGTAGTGACCTGTGGGCTCTGGGCTGCACGCTTTTTGAGATCCGAACCGGGAGAAGGCTGTTTAGTCTGTTTGATGATGACGTGGATGATCATCTCTACTTCATGGTTCTGCTTCTCGGAAAACTCCCCGAGCCGTGGTGGACGACGACGTGGGGGGCCCGGAAAGAGTGCTTCGAGGATGAAGCAGATTCTGAGGCTCGTGCGATCAAGACTACTTCAGCCTCTGGGGGTACAGACAGGGAGGGGATCACCGGTGTGCTCAATCCCTCGGTTGCACGCGAACCGCGCTCGATCCAGGAGGCGCTTGCACCCGGACTTTGGTATGTGAATATGGGCATCGAGAATGAGATCCATTGCGACATTCCACGGGATGAAATGGAGGTTTTTGCAGATCTACTGGGGAAGTTACTGAAATATAACCCTAACGACGGTCTCTCTGCCAGTGCGGTGCAGAACCACCCATGGTTCAAGATGTGAGGTAACTTCTTGAGCGTTGCGTGTGAGATTAATGTGCTTTTCCATCACAGATTCCTGCCATGTATGTACATGTACCTGCTTGCACATTAGATCTGGATGTTATATCGACGCATCTCTTCCTGCCTAATTCGGAAATGCTGGCACTTGCATAACCCATCTATGCAGAGAAATGAACTGCACCAGGAGGAGCCTATATTTACCATGTACATTCCACACTGCAACCACGCTGATTCTAACAACTCAGCTACATAATCCTGCGTATCACTCAGGGTACGGCGGCGGCAAAGGCCTGGACCAGAAGTTGGCCTCTCCGCCGTCCGCACGGTACTCCTCCGCCGTCCGGCCCAGGCGGTCCCTGTGCAAGACATCCGCGCCGGCCTCCCTCAACACCTGCTCGACCTCTCTGCAATCAATCCGGCTGGCATAGTGCAGCGCCGTCCAGCCATCTTTGTCCGCAGCGTCGATCTCGACGCCCTTCTCGATGAGGAGGCGGACGGTCGTCGCATGTCCCCCCATTGACGCATAGTGCAGAGCCATGCGTCCGAAGCCGTCTCTGTTGCCCAGCGGAGCGCCGTTTTCGATGAGCAGTCTCACGACCGCGTCGTGACCGCGTAGCGCTGCGTATTCTAGGGCGCCTCGCCCGGAGACGTCGCGCGCGGCGAGGTCAGCGCCTCGCTCGACCATGATTCTGACGATGGATTCGCGGCCGTCTTCGCGCGCGGAGATGATCAGCGGGTGCTGACCGTATTTGTCTCTGGCAAGCAGGTTATCTCTCTTTTCGGACAGCAGCGTGATCACTCTCTCGTGGCCCCGACGGGCCGCCAGGTGTAGTGCGGTCGACTGATCTTGGTCCTTCGCGTTCTGCTCGACTCCGTGGTCGAGCAGCCAGCGAACGACGTCTTCGCGGTTGTGAACAGCAGCAAGATGCAGGGCAGTCTGGCCGTCTTTCTGCCTTCCCTCCTTGTCGGCTCCTCTGAGCACAAGGAGCTCGATGATATCTATAGACCCTTTCAGAGCTGCTACGTGCAATGGGGTCTGTCCGTCTTTGTCTCTAGCGGACAGGTTCGCACCAGCGTTGATGAGCAGATCGATGGTCCTGAGGTGTCCATTCTCGACTGCCAGGTGCAGTGCTGTCTGTCCGTTCGGCCCTTTTGCTGCCACGTCTGCTCCGTGCTTGATCAGGATCTCAACCACCTCCGCACAGCCATTTCGGGAGGCAATGTCCAGCGGCATGAACCCGTGGCTGTCCCTGACGGTCGTATCGATCCCTATGCTCAGCAGCAGTTTCATCATGACATGGTAGCCCTTTTCAGAGGCCTCGAGCAGCAGCTGTGTCTTGTTCGCCAGATTTAAGAGCAGGATGTTGACCATTGTGTCGTCCATGGGGTAGAGGCCATTTCTGTTCCTGTTGACCGTGATGTGATGGGCCTCAGGGTCAACTGGAGCACCATAGAAGATGAGCAAGCGAGCAGTGTCTAGGTGGCCGTTCTTGATGGCCAAGCTGATGGGTGTTTCATGCTCGTCGTCCCAGGTGTCCACTCCGACCCCTTCCTCGAGCGCCTCTAAGACGAGGTCGAGATATCCCTTAGCGGCTGCTGCGTGAAGTCGGAATGGCTTTTGTCGCACTTCGTGGTGTCCTGGTCCTGTGCCGTACCTCGACTTAACAAAGTCGGCCGCAAATTGTTTCATCGCCTCTCTTGCCTTAATGGTAGACTCATCATACGAGCCAAGAGCGTTGCTCAACACTTGGATGAGTTGCATGAATGTTCTCCCAGCATCAGCCCAGCGTTCCTCGTTGCCCAGCAGTTTTGCTTTCCTGTTGCAGAGATAGACGAGTTTCCCGAATGTATCTCTCGATAAAGGCTGCTGCGTCCATTGGTCGTCCGGATAGATTTGTGATCTGAGAGCGTTTATCACATCTTCCAGGATATCAGAGGGGTCTTGGAGCTTGTTTGCACTGCAGAGGGGAGGTATTAGCAGCCTGTATGCATCCTCGGTTGAGACCAGTCCACTCTGCTGCACGGCTTCCGCGATTCCTCGGATGCTGTCTTCCACCAGCGTGAACAGATTTGCGCCTAATCCAGGAGTGACGTGCGTCTTCCCTTCGAGTTTGTCTATGATTCGTGTCACATTCTTCAAGAAAGATGCCAGCAGATATTGGCCGCACGTTCTCTGCAAGGTCGCTCTTGTGACAACTCCCAAGAGTCCATCCGTCTCTCCGTTCGATCCCCTTTCGGTGGCTTGCAATCCTTGCAGATGAAAAACACGCATCTCGTCCATATTGAATTTGAGGCGAAAGCTGTTGAGGTCTCGGATTTGGTACTTTTGCGTTCCTCTGTATATCCACCAGTCGTATACGATACGGTTGAAGGTGCTATCTGGCCCAAGGATCCACAGGTTATGTACGGCCTCGGAGCTCGAGGCTCGCGGGAAATGCGACATCCAGAGAGAGAGCACGGCCTCCACTTCTTCTCTCTTGACTTCCCAGGCAGTCCATTTGTCGTCAACTTTCCTTCGCCTTAGGATGATCTTCAGTACCGCGTCTTCTGTGACCGAGGAAGGAGATTTCTGGACCGAAATGGGCAAATCCCAGGTGAATTCTCCCATTTGCTGAAAGTCCCTTTTGATAACAATGTCCCCCGTCGGCCTGAAAAGATGATTCATAATAGCTTGTATACTCCGGACAACTTGGTCGACCGTCTCGGGGAATATGCTTGGCCACCCAGCCAGCTCTGCGAGTCTGATTCTTGTGCGTAGAACACGGGAGGCAAGGCAGGATGCCACTGCGCTATCTCTTTTCTCTAGACGGGGACTTACAAGAATCTTCCCGTCTTCACATTTGTTAATTATTTTTGCCATGGTATCGAGTTCGAAGCCTGCCGGTAATTCTCGAGCTTTGGGCACCATGGACAGGTTCCGCCGGATTGCAACCCTTAGAACCACCATGATGCCAGTTGCGAGGAGCTGTGCAACGGCCGCGGACCAGTGCATTGCACGAAGTCTGTGTGATGTCAGCATGAAAAAAACAAGTGGCAAGCGTCAAGAATAGATACCCGATGAACTGGAGGACGAAACCTGCAAGAAGGATTTAGATTTGACTCCCCAAAGCTGAGCGACTGTCAAACTTACAGATCACGCATAATATTGTGCCAAGGAGGGTCGGAATCTCCAATCGCTCTAGTTTTTTCGTCTTCCTAGAGGTTCTGATTACCTGCTGATTCGGAGTGTTATAGATAGCGAAGGATTTGAAGACCTGGTCACCAACAATCTGGCCGCGTTGTAACCACACGATTTGAAAAGGGGATCTGTTCGTGTCAGCGGCTTCCCAGACCTCTTCATCCGTGCTCGCCTCGACAACGTATGCACAGATATATGCTCCCAGAGTCATACCGACCGTGCCCACGATGGTGAAGGGAAATGCGTAGGATGGAACCCCGAACATCAACCTCATCTTCGAAGGCACGGTTATCAACCCGTCATACACAAAGATACCTAACTGCAAAGTCGCGCCGATCACCGCTACCAGAACCAGTTCCCAGGTCGGGACCGTGCCGCCGGAGATGTTCAAGAAAAGATTCGGCGGCAGCCTTGGCTCGCCTGAAGACGACCCGGACTCGGATCCCCTGCGTGAGTTTCCGGCGTCGCCTGATTTGAGGATATATAGATTCTTTGCTATGGCGGTGTCCAAGGTGTATACTTCGGCGGAGCTGTTGCCGTCGACATTGTCAGTACTGTCCACGCGATATATCAGCTCCAACATAGACGGGGTCCCGACGACCCGTACGATGCCGACTCCGTTCCACAGTTCGCAGATATCCGACGACGTGGAGCTGCAGGTGCATTTACAGAAGTCAGACAAGCGTCTATCAATAAGTATATAAAATGTGAACGAATCCTCGATCACTCACCTCATCAGCTCGAGCTCCGCCGAAGCCTCAGGCTCCCTGGCCCTTCCGATCACAGCCTTCAGCCACCGGCTTCCCCCGACTCTGATGGCAGAAACGACACTGGTCAATATCCCGATGGGCGCGCATGCGAAGATGAAATTCTCTATCCACGAAGTGCTGTGGCTGAGGAACTGGAGTGCGACCTGTTCGCCGAACAAGGTGAGGAGCGGGGCTGTCTAGATGTGAGCTTCTCTTTTTTTATTCACAGGAACAACAGCATAAAGAACAAGAATCGAAGAAGACGAAGGAAAAGGAATTCAAAACCTAAATCATTAAAGAGACTATTCGAAAAATTATCATCTGTAAAATCCTCGCCGCAATCTGCAGCTGCGGTTGTGGTGGAGGGATGGCCAAGGAAGGCGACGATCAACGCGAACAAGAACATCATCATCATCATCATCATTATCATCCACCGGTGTTTTCGGGAACTCCCCCAAGATTGCACGTGTCTTAGATAAAAAGTTAAACAAGGAGAAGAAAGCTCTCTACCGCGCATCATTCATCTAAACCCTCACTGAAAAAAAAGAAATCCTCAATGTTTATATTATGACCCGCGTTATATCTTCTGATCCTCTCTCTCTGCCCGCGTGTTCAAAGTAGTTGGATAGCAAGGCTGGAAGAGCCGCATCGCTCATCACCCATACAGAAGGAGCCTACAGCCTGACAAACCTCCACGTCGGTATCCTGCTAGCTGAGGCTCCTTGCGCCCCGTCCAGTCGGCCAGATTCCCCTGCACCGAGTGAGCGGTTCGTGGCTCAGCCTTACGCCTCTGAAGCTGAGACTGAAGGCGGCAAAAAAATAAAAACACAGGTTTCTCCAAAGAGGGCACCCAACATGACATAGAAGAAGAAGGCACCTACCTCCATATTGAAGGCAAGCAGTCGGCGTGGCGAGTGCCCAGGTGGGGTGTGACATAGGGCTAACAGAGAGAAATTCCCTGTTCAGGAAGTTCAAGTCGTCATGGTACAGTACATGCTACCCTAAGTAGTCCGTAGGTAGTCGGAGAGGCCGAGGAAGGAATTTTCAGCCTCATCCTTGTTTTATCTATAGCACGCACGCAAGCAAGTAAGCAAGCAAGAGACCCGTAGGGAGGGACCAATCGGCACAGGAACTTGGAAGTGTTGAGAGATCTTTCTTTTCTAGAAGCTAGCGGATACATACCTGGTCCATAGGTATAGGTAAGCTGCTAACCAATTGGATTAGACGTGTACTTATGTACTCCACGATAATGTACAGTACAGTACATGATGCTAGATCGGGTTTGATGGTTCAATTGGTACGTAACAACCATCATGCATCAAGTTCAGCCGTCACAGATGATATACTGTATTGTACACACTTAGGCGCCAGGGTCAGGTATGGTAAGCAGGCAATATACCTAGTAATCTCCTAATATTGCCCCATTAGGTACGTACAGTACCTTGTATCTTTTATCCAATCTGGTGCCGGAGCTTCGGAGATCTTTATATATATAGTTCATCTTTAAGCTCAGGTACCGTAGCCTATGCCCTCAATAATTGAAGATGATGCGATAGTATCTAATAGAACCATAGAACCCTATCTATTATTATGATATAATGAGATCCTACAAAAGAAATGTCAGACTACCCAATGTAAGTAACCGTAGTATATTGAATTGAAGAGGCTGAACAGGAACAGGTATGGATCCCGCATACAAAACAAGTACAGCACCTACCTACCTACCCAAGTAAGTACCCAAGTGAGTGCTCAGGTATAGTAAGTAGTAGTTAGTAGGCAACGAACTGGTCCGCTCCGCCCCGCCCCGCCCCGTCCCGTCCCGTCCCGTCAGCATCCCGCTCCACTTGTTCTGACCAGTGTTGCGTTGCGCCCGTTGCGTTGCGCCTATCATCATTAAAATTAGAATCAGGCCTGGAAGCCCTTCCATCTGACGATCCATATCTACAGTATCTATTAGAGTGAGGCTGAGCCCCGCCCGCCCGCTTGGGCTGCTTACCCGACAAGTCTTTTGTCTTTCTCCGCGGGAGTAGGCAGCGCGCGGAAAGTTTTGTCCATTTGATTACCTAGTTCCCTGGGTAGATATGTACATGTACCCTACGTATATGCAGGGCAAGGAAAGTAAAGTACTACCCTATTATTCCAGTGGAGAAAGGCCCCGGAGAAGGCTTCCAACCACAGTCCCTAACTGACCCCTCCGGTTGGGACAGGAGGGGCCAGAGGTCATTGTAACAATGTAATCTAGTCTAGTCTAATAATATGTGAGGAATGCACGTGGGGTTCCTGCCAGCTGGCGGGGTAGGGTAGGGTACCTACCTGCCTAGGTAGGTAGGTAGATGCGAGACACCTGATTGCTCCGGGGTTGAGGCTCAAAGATCGTGGTCTGATTGGGTCGGGCACTGGCAATTCATAAGGCATGAGATCTATTTCTGGATTCAGATTTGGATCCACTCTTAAGGCTTTTTATATTATTTAGGAATGCATGTGATATGGACATTTTATCATCGAGTCACTCTGCTACAAGAGTAAAAAAACATAATGTGACGTATATATGTAACACAGGCAGAGCAACTTTAAAGGATAAGCGCTTATTTCCATTTTCCCAATTGATTCATTGCAAAAGGAAAGTCCTGAAAAGTTTCTAGCAGAGAAAAATCCAAAAATGAGATGTAAATTGCGGGATGAGATTCCCCCCTTCACGCCGGTTTCTGAGCTATAATGACATGGCTGTCAAACATATCGTTAGTGTTTTGCAAGTTCCAGGTCATCCATAAGATGTATTTCCTCATGTTGGTTCTATTATCAGGAAAATTGAAGCAGAGTTAGGCAAGGTAGGTAGAAGTACTCACAAATCAAAAACATAACGGATATCCTTTCTCATCACGTCCGCTCGCACTTTCTCGTTGAGGGCATTGACTTCCTCCTTGGACCATCCTAGCACCTCTGTAAAAGGGGCAAGGGTGAAGGCCTCGACGCCCTCGATGAAATCCATGGCTAGAAAGGCGCCGATTTCTTTCTATATCATGTAACAGTGTTAGTAAGAGACAGTAAATTAACATAGTAGCAGTTGAACTTTGAACTTTTATAATGTTATCAAAAGAGCCTTGGTAAGTAAACTTACCAATCTCTCATCCTTCGGCCACGTCCCCATGGGCATTTTGAAAATCCTCTCATCGACATTGACAAACCCAGCCTCTTGGACCCAGCGCTTGAGCGAACGCATCGGGTCCAGTGTGCAGCCGACTTTGTCGCAAGCCTGGCTGAGGAGCCGCAGCATCTGCACGACATGGTTCTCATCGGGCTTGAGGGTATCGTCGTCCGAGTAGACGTCCGGGTTGCCATCTTGGAATTCGACCCAGCCGCCTGGCTTCAGGTTGCTGCAGAAATCTATTATTAGCCCCAAGAGCCTAAGAAGAAGCGGTGATTTTTTTTTGGTGATCGTACTTATAACACCGCCGCACGAGTCTTGGTCAGTCGCGAATGGATGCGGCCATGTACCGGCAGTGGATGTAGTCGTACGGTTGGATGTCCACCCAGTCCTGTTCGACGTCGTCTACGAGGAACTCGACGTTTGGAGGGGTCCTAAATGCGCATAAGCTAAGAGACCGGCTTCAAGTCCCGATGTAACTTGACAGCATCCGCATATATGAAAACATGCCATTGAGGCTGAATGGGACTGAGGTCATTGCCGATGATCTATACCTTATAGCATATTTCAGAATAACTAAGCGTAGTGAACTTTTCCAATTCTCTCGAATGAACTCACCCTTTCCGCCGAGGGATACTGCTCACCTGGAATTCATCAGTGTGAGACCATCATAAATTGAACAGAAATAAAAGAAAAGACCTAGGTACCACTAAGTAGGTAAATAGCCAGGTAACTATGTTAGCTAAGTTGAGCAGATCGCGTGGATTACGGCACTGGCACGGCGGTCAAGCTGATCTCTAAGTTGGTACATACAGTTGTATAGGCCAGATCCCCGTTCCCGTCCCTATATCCAGAATCCGCATCCAATCCGGATTGATGGGAGCCAGAAACAGGCGATCACCCAGGAGTCTGGTATAGACATGGTGGCGCATGTCGAGTCGTTCTTGTTCCCGCTCGTCGTTGGGAATTTGTAGCCTGCATCAATCAACGATCAAGTTCCGCTCATTGACTCGAGTGTGAAAAAAAGAAGGAGAAAGAAAATTGCCATGGCAGCATGCATAGATACCACTTACTCCCTGCCCGATAGCTATGATAGCGGCGGCCATGCTTCCACTCGTAGTCTCGCACGGAGTATGTCGAGCTAAGAATTCGATTGGAATCAGCGAGAGCGCTACGAGGGTACCAATTGGCCGGGGGTACGGAGTATGCGTCGATCATACAGTTCGTATCTGTAGACAGACAGGTTTTCCTGCTGGACCGACCTCTTATAAGGACCTCCGCGGGTGTTCGTGTTCAATTCGAAAAGAAAAAGACGTATGGACATACTTCAGTATCCACTTCCAACGCTGGTGCACGCACTTTAGCCGCTTGGCCCATGTTAGGTCGTCAGCAGCTCTTCGGGGCCTGTTCTTTATTGATATGAAGAGGATGGTTGGGATCGGGATTGTTTCCCAAAGGGACCGCGTAAGACACACCCCTGTCGGCGCCCTGCCAGCTGCAGGCGAAACCCCGCTTCTGCACTACAACCGCGCTGGTACTCTGCAAGACCTGCTAGTATGGATGCAATGCATGCATGGTCCTCGAACATCGGATCAGGATAGATGTAATCACATCTCCGGAGTATTTGTCATTGACAAGGGATGGTCGATTGATACTTATGCATCAGGAAGACATCAGAAAGGGCAAAGCCAGTTGGTTGCAGCCCGAGGCCCTGCCCGGACGGGACCCTTCTTCGAATGTCGATATCGGTATGTTCGTTGTTACCAGAGCTCTCCATTTTACGTGTACTTGGCCCTGTCGTCCGTTCAGCAAGCTCATTCAGCGTAACAAGGTTGATAGGTAGGTACTTCCTAAGTATTCTTTGCGAAATATTGTAGATAGAGGCATTTGAAAGCATGCAGGGAATTGCATGTACGTGTACAGTACATGATGCTGTACGAAGATTCCAAATATTAGTACCTGCCTATTACTTCCCCACAGCACTCTCTCTTGAAATGGTCTCTTCGATATATGCTCTCAAAGCAGGACAAAGGACCGACCCGCCAGGAATCTCACCACAACACCTTCTATCAGCCTCAGATACACCCCATGCTCAAAATAATACGACCTCAGCACAGACAGAAGATGCGTCCCCCAGTCACTAGAAAAGTGCTCGAGATAGAACGCCTTGGCAAACTCTCAGTGCTCGGGATACCAGCCCGCCATCTCCCAGTCAATGATTCCGACAACGTGCCCGTCTTTGACGATGATATTCGCATGTCTGAGGTCGCCGTGGGTGAAGACGATCTGGTGTTCGGAGATGTCACTGAGCGTCTTGAGGACAGAAGAGTCCACAGGGCCTGTTGACTTTGCAGTAAATGCCTCTACGATTGCGGCGTTGAAGGCTCCTTCGCTGCCGAGTGGTCCTATAAGCAGTCATAAGATATATGTCAATGTCAATTGAACGAAAAAAAACCCCTAAGGGATGGATATGACCGAACTCTTACAATCCGTCGACCACTCCAACAGCAAATCCGTAACCGGCCCCCGATCAACCGAGCCAACATATCCAGGCGCAGGAAACGAGCGAAGACGCTCAATATAACCCTTCAACTCCGCAGCAATCTGCGATTTCGTATCTCGATCAAACCCATCCCATGCCTTCTCCAGCGTCTTGCCGTCCATATACTCCATGAAGATGCAAGTATCATACAGACTCCCAAAGTCATCAACATCTCTCTCCAACGTCCCGTTCGCATACGCAGCATGCAGCTTCGGGACCGGAAGGACGGGACTTGCTCCGCGATGAACGCCATCGTCTTCGCCTCGATGAGCGATGCGTGGGTGCCGTATTTCACCAGCACGGTTGGTGAGATCTTCAGGAGCAGAGTCCCGGCGCCGACAGCGACTGTCTCCGACTTTGATGGATAGACTTGATCTGGTGGTATGAGCTCGTGCCCGGGGGCTTGGTAAGCACGTGGATCTGGGGAGTTGCAGTTGAAAGGTTTGAGAGTTCAGGCATAGCAGCTGCCTGGATGGCAGCGATTGAATACCATGTTCTGCTTATAAGTGATATGTACTAGGTAATACAAATTGCTGGAATGGATCTTACCACCATCTTTAACTATCTTGGAGCTTTTCCACTCGAGAGTATCCTTCTAATCACACATTATGTTGAAGACAGGTGACCAAGACAAGGACCCCCTCAAGACAGATGATTGCCGATTAGGGCGGGGTGAACCTCTGATCTATTTCTGCGGCTAAGCCACTGGGGCGAGAAACCACAAGACAAAAGAAAAGAGCCCAGTGGGCAAGAGTTCAGCATAGTAAATGTGAAACAACAGCAGAATAAAAAGGCCATGATTTTGTTTTTCTTTTGTTGTGTCTACAATTGTATACAGCTTTATGCACGCGGTAGGAGGACCTGTATAGGTAGGTAGAGAGAGACCGTGATCTGTGCAGGCCATGATTTTATTTAAAGGACTAGACACATTCTGTTGGAGTGTAAAGTTGAAACCTTGAGAATGGAAAGTATGGCGTCACACCTTTTTAGTTCAACACATTCCAGTCTTGTCCTTTTGGTTGGCTGCTCGGTAATGGTGGCCCAGTTGCCCAGCAGCATTTCAAGTTGGGCAACTGCTCTTAAAAAAAAATGAGGATTTCAAAGGTACCAGAAATGAAATCAAGCCCCAGACACAAAAGCACTGTACTGTACATACATACTACCTTCTACGTATGTTGCAGAACCAGCCTGAGGTTACAGCTATTTACCTATACCGTTCTGTCTACAGAACAGCAGACCACTGTAGGAAAGGATATTCCATAGTGGTATGTACAGCACAGGGCCTGCCCATCATCTATACATACTTTATAGTAAGTAAGTAGGTATCTACCACTCTTGACAACATCCACTTCACAAATAAAACAAATAAGGGCTTTCCTCCGCCTATCACATCACATCACATCATACCGTCCACAGACATGTATAGACTCGTTGTAAACTTCCATCTTCTAATAAAAAGTACCAGTAATCAAGAACCCCCCTGCGCAGCGCAGGGAGGAGGAGGAGCAGGAGTAGGAATAATAGGAGGTAAGAGGAATCTCCTCATCACACCCTCCGCCCAACTTCCAGGAAACCCCAACGTCTCCGCCTCCCTGATGGCGCGCTCCATGCGCGCGATGTATTCTGTTTTTGGCGGGCCGACGCGGACGCGCTCCTCGTCGACGTACACCAGGACCGTCACAGTCACGGTCTCGGTCTGGGTCTTGATCCCAGTCTGAACATGTTGTTGTTGTTCCCCGTCGTCGACCAGCCACCTCGTCACCACGGCCGGCACATACCACTTATTGTACGCGCCTTTCCCTTGCTCCCTGGGCCGAATGGCCCGATTAAACTTGACAGGCGGCGCCAGCAGCGCATCGTGATCCACGCCCTCATACGCATCCAGTAGGCGCTCGTCCGCGGGCGTCAGCTCGTACAGGACACCGTAAACGGCATCCTCTGGCCCAGAAACAGGGACGTCATCCCCGTCCGTGACCTGCCTCCCGACCCGCAAGAAGTCTTCCGGCGGAAGGACGTTGGCATAGCCCCGCTCGCAGATGAACCAGCGCCAGCGGTCGAGGCGCGCAATTGCGAGGGGCCGGGCGGAGACGGACGGGTCGTGCGTACAGCGCTGACGCATCTGCGTGAAGGAGAGGTTGGAGCCGTAGGCGAAGTAGAGGGGTCGCGGGGCGGAGAGTCGGATCTCCCCCGGACGCGGGTGCGGGTGTTGGCGTTGGATGGCAGAGCCAGGCTGACCGGACTCGGACTCCATTTATTATTTTTTTTAAAAAAAAATTGAGCAGGGATGTTTGCAAAGTGCGCCTGCTTGGGTGTTTGTTCTCTCAACAGAGTGAATAATGTCCGAACGTGATGTGCCTGTCCTAACTAGCTAGAGCTGAGCTGCTAGGTGGGTAGAAGTAGGGTGCTTCATGAATAATAAGATTGTCGAGAGCTGACAGTAGTAACAACGGCAGCACTAAATTTGATCAAGGATTGGGTAGTAGGTATCTAACCATGTACCTATTACTCCGTATAGCACAATGAAGAGGAGGCCTTGTCAACAAAGATGCCCCACGGACGCACCAGCGCCAGCACACATACATAGACTTCGAGAAACAGAAATCGCTTTGACCAACTTATCCTCAGCCTCGGCACTAGCCTGACCCAGCACACCTACCCGTACATACATACATCATACATACATACATATATATATCAAAAATTCGGCATGAAGACAAAAAAAGCCAAATCACAAGCAGAGAGCGACTCACTACACCTCATATGGCCTAATCTAATTCATAGGTAGCTACAGCCTACTAGCCACAGATAGACCTGGATCTTACAAGAAGACAAGAACAAGTCAATCATCTTCATCCTATTTATTCTATATTTATTTCTCTTCTAGAATTCCAAACAAAAAGAAACAATCCAAAATCCAATATGAATAATAATAAATAAATACCTACAAACATCTCCCCTTCCCTCCTTCCCTTAAGGTTCTACCAGGCAAACCAAACTTCTCTTTCTCTCCCCCTTTTCTTTTCTTCTCACCCCTCATAAAACTCCAATCGAGAAACGAACCAACAAACCAATCAACAAACAAAAAACGGTCAAAACAACAAAAGAAAATCTACATACACACAGACATGCATACATACACCAAAACCCCACAACCCCCAACCCCAACTGACCAACAACTTATGCAGATATGTAAATATGTATCCAGGCACGCACCGACCAGATAGACATCAGATGATATACAAATTACTAATCGGCACGCCCTGCGACCGGATGCGGTACCGGCGCTTGATGCCCACGCCCGCCGCGGCGCGGAACAGCTCGTACGTCTCCTCGCCGCCGCCGACCATGACCATGCTGAGCGGGCGGTGCCGCGGGATGCCGCCCGCCGTGACCTGCGCCTCGTCAAGGTGCGGGCGGATGAGGTACGGCTCCGCGGCGAGCGCGGCGAGTGGGAGGGGCGGTTGCGAGCCGAAGCCCGAAGATGAAGACGAGAGCGAGGTATATGAAAACGCGTGCTGGTGCTGGTTGTGTTGGCTGTGACCTGCAGCGTCATCAGGCCCCTCGTACGACACGACCACGACGAGCTGCAGCGCCGACCGCGACGGCGGAAAGGCCGGGATGTTGCGCAGCTTCTGCGAGAAGCTGCACCCGCCGCGCTTGATGACGACGACCTGGTGGTTGCGCACCACGTGGAGCGGGAGCCGGTGGTCGCACGTCTCGTCGGAGAGGTAGACCGTCGACCAGCTGAGGCGGTCCGTGGACGGTTTGCCCGAGTACGTGAAGATGGACGCCTCCTCGACGTCGGGCAGCGGAGCGGAGCCGAGGCCGATCGGCGTGATGGCCGGGAGGGAGAGCCGCACGATCGACGAGGAGGATGAGGAGGAGGAGGAGCTCTTCGGACGAGATTGTTTCGGTTTCGGTTCCGACGGTTGGGGAGTTTCTCGCAGCATGGACGACACGTGGTTCATCAACGTCGTCAGGGCCGTTCTCATCGTCGAGGAATGCGAATGCGGGTACGCAGCAGCAGCAGCAGCAGCAGTAGCAGGAGTTCCGACCTTGTCGTCCGGAGCAGCAGACGGGGACGACGAGCGATGATGCTCGTGGATCACGGGACTTCGACTTCGATGATGCTCACGCTCATGCTCTGCTGCTGCTGCTGCTGCTGCAGGATCTCCTCGAGGAGCGTCTGCATCAGCGGTATCATTTCGTTGTCGTTGCCGGAGGAGCTCTGGATTCACGTCAATGACGATGTCAAGCATGATCGGGTCTCGGATCCGAGTGAAGTTCGGGTCCGCGGGATTGAGAACATCAAACGTGATCTCGCGAGATAGATATACCTTCTCGTCTTTCCCAAGCGGCAGGTTGTTGATCACCTGGATTCGGAACCCTTCCATGTAGGGCGATGAGGCTGCGTCGTCCAGAGGAACGTCCTGGATCATCCCCAGACGGAGGCCTCCGATGGCCTTGATGAGGATCCCATCCCGGACGCGCTCCAGGGCTCCAGGGCCAAGAATCATGCTCGGCAGCGTGGGGAAGGAAATATCGAGCGTCGGACGGATGGCCATGGGTGCGCTCGTCGCGTTGAACGGCACCAGTTCAAGGGGCAGAGTCCACGGATAGAACGTGTAGTTCGACGGCGAGGACAGATCGGACAACGTCACGCTGGGATGATCGCTCGCATACTCCAGGAGCGCACCCTCGACCTCATCCCGCTTCGGCATCAGATGCAGCCGGGCCAAGCTCGCGGCATGGAAGATGTCAGGGCGCGCCGCCGTCGAGGACTGACTGAACGGTGGAGGAACGGGCGGTAGTTGGCACATTCCCACCTCCACCTCCACCTGGATACCGCCCGACTTCTCCCTCTTCTTCCGAGGACGGGCCGCCGTGTTCGCGCTCTTCGGGATAATGAGAGGATGCCCCTCAGTTGAGAAGACAAATGGCGCGTCGATATTGTTCAGTGGGTGGCCGGGATCATACAGCAGGAACATGTACTTGGCCGTCTCCCCGAGGAAGAAGCTCTCCATGCGATCGCTGAGCTCACCGTTGCGGACATCCTGCAGCCCAGCCCAGCCGCACTTGGTCCAGCACCTCCGCTTGATGTCGCGGAGCACCATCTCGCCGACGTGCAGATACCACGGGTCCTTCGTGGCCCGGTACAGGTAGTAGGTCGACTCGATGAACTCCGGCCGGCCACCCCACCATCCGAGATCGCCCTCGACGTTGCCCGTAGCGACGTTCCATCGCTCGGGGAGCGCAGAAAACCGCGTCCAGACAGCGGTTGCAAGCAGGTGGATTTCAATGGCCTGGTCGAGGTCGCCGGCGAGGGTCAGCAGGCCGGGATAGTAGGCACTGAGGCTGTCGATCCAGAAGGCCCGCGTGGCACCCGTGTAGATGTCACCCTGGACGAAATGAGGGTGCTGGTACCCCGATCCCCGGTAGAGGTGCCGCTTCACTGACGCGTGCGAGTCCTGCCAGACCCGGAGGAAGGCCTCCGCCGAGTGCTCCTCCTCGCTCAGGGGCAGGTAGTAATCATCCAGAATGCTCCAGGGACTCTGGGGATCAAAGTCCGGGCGCTCTCCAGACGACAGCAGAATGTAGGACTTGAATGCATATTCGAAGAAGCTATCTATCCCCGCTCCGATCTGCAACAATGCCAGCTATCAGTCATCACAATCCAGGATCTGCATGTCTCGTAGATAAGGATAAGTAGGTACGCACCCCGGTATACGAATTCACCCACTTCCCCGACTCGGCATCGATCCCGGCGCCAATCAAACCGATATCACTCCTCCGGGACCAAACGGCCCAAAACGCGCGCTTCGCAAGCTCCTCGAACCTCCCGTCGCCCGTGAGCCTGCTCAGGACGGTAAACTCCAACACGAGACTGCCAGCGCCCGCGCTGCAGGTCTCCGTGATCTCAGGGCTACTCGACGCAGCGGTACCCTTCGAGCAGAATTCGCTGTCATCGTCGGCACCTCCAACGTTGCCACAATTAAAGGCCGCGTTGTTCAGCGGCGAGTTCGCATAGAACGTAACCCCATGCCGGAGGTTCACACGTGGGTAAGGGAGCCCCGTCGGCGTGAAAAAGGCAGGGAGCAAGCGGTTCCCCAGGTCAAAGGCCAGCCTGAGGAGCTGGCCGTCGTAGACGAACCCATTATCCCATTGAATACCCCTGCTGCCCTCTGGAAACGCCGACTTATCCCACGCTTTCGCGAACGAGGTCTCCGGTTCGGGGGGCGCGTACCCTCGGACGGGGAGTTCGCCCACGGCGAAGAGATGGGCACTCAGCAGCCCACCGAGCCCTCTGATAACCGTCTCAAAGACCTGGACCTTGCTGTCGACATCGAACCCGCGCGCCCTTTCACCCTGCCCAGCAGGACCGTCCGAGCCGTCCCCATACAGCCTCACCAGATCCCTCACACCGTCTTGGAAGTATCCCCACGCCTTGTTGCGGCCGGTATCGCCGTCGCCGTCGCCGCTGCTACTCGAAGATGCTAAGATCGCGAGGGTGGACAGGCTGTCGATCAGGGTGAGCGAGTAGTTCCCCAGGACGTCGTTCAGCTCGATGTGCGCGGGGTTGGCGCGGTCGCGCGTCAGCGGGCGGCAGGACAGAGGACGCAGCTCGTCCTCGGGGAAGGCGTGTTTCATGTAATTCTCGAAGCCATGGTAGAACATGTGCTCCGTTTCCGTCCTGAAAGTATTCATCTACCGGTCAGCTTGCGGATCCCATCCGACGATTGAAGCAGGGGTCACGAAGATCAACCAATGCGTACCTGAGCTCCCTAATCTGACTCTCCTTCATCCCCTGGGCCAGGGGGAGCCACAGCGACAGCAGCAGGACCCAGGTCATCCATGTTGAGCGGAGGCCGGACATCAGCGAGCACCGGCATCGCGTGCGCATCACCGGAGAAGCAGAGCGATTGCGCTGGGCATCTGAGCGTCCCTGGACAACGCCAGATGGTCCCAGGGCCTTGTCACCGGTCAAGTTCTCAAACCGAGTAGACGAGAATGAAAGAAGCCGGCGTGCTCTTTGCTCGTTGAGGACCAGCGAGGTCACATGTGAGGGCGACTTCAGGTGTTGGCGGCCAGACCGTTCTGCGAGGAATGGCCACCTATCCCGATTTCCGTTTACATCAGCAGTGCACGCTGCCGCCAAAACGGCAATATCGAAATCACGCAATTCCTCGACATAAACAGGCCTGCAAATCACTCGAGTATTATTATGTAAATGCTGTATTAAATGCAGGTAATATCTCCACGACAATGCTGAACATACGTACAGTCCATATCCAGAAAGATATACAGGCTACCCGATTTCGCGCTTGAAGTCATCACCAGCCAATAGCAAGCCAGAACCGTGTACCATGTCAAAGCTCTACAAAGGTAGCCGCGGAACAGCAGCTCCATGCACTTTATTAGAAAACTCCATGTCATAGTTTCTACCTAAGGCAAGGCTAAACCATGCGATCCTCCTCCGACGCGGGAGGACGCCCGGCGACGCGATCCGGGGCGATGGACCGTGGTTGCGCGTGGACAACATAATCAACACCATTATCAGACGTGTAGCTCGGAGGACGAGTCGCAGTATCCGGCCTGCTTTCGCCATTCTCGTTCACTGTCGGCATCGGTTCGACGCGCTGCCAGTACAGCAGGTTTGGGTTTATCCTCTGCGACAGCTGTCAGCAAGCGAATGTGGGTTGCACTGTTGAAGCCGACAGTAGGTACTCACCACGCTGCTTCTCCAGAGGCCGTATGCCGGCGGCGGTGGTCTGACTTTCTCACGTTCCTCACCATCCGCCGCTATCTCCTCGTCCCGCGCAAGAATCACATGGATCGGGCGCTCTGGTTGAGCATACCCCATCGGACCAACTCTGCTCGGTACCCGATTCGTGGCGACCTCGTCTCTGGGGCCGCGAAGCAGTATCATGGCAAGACGGAGCAGCGAGTGACAGAAGACAACTGTGAAGATCATGATCAAGAGGATCAGCAGGACTTGAAATTCTTGACCATAGGCGGAGCTGGAAACTGCGAACGCGAGGTCTGCAACCGTTAGCCCATGCATCCACCTGTATCAGAAATGTCGGGATAAACCATACAGACTGCCAGCACTATAGCAAGCACAAGGCCGGATAGACTACAGCTAAGGATCTTCCTTCTAACGAGCCTATCCTTCCAGACAGATCGGGAGACCCCGTTTCTGTGAAAAAGCCCGTATTTCCTCCGTGGTCGTCTAACCCAAGCCTCCCCATGCCGCTGCCCGTCGCCAGATCCGTGGACATCATGCGGCAAGACATCCGGGGTACTCTGAAAATTCTCAGTCGCGCTGGTTTGGAGACTGGACGACGTAAACGGTTGACTCGTCGCATCCGTCGAAACAGCCGGATCTATGGTCGCGTATGAGGGGGGTCGTCCGGAGGGCGGAGAGCCAGCGCCCGCACGACCGTCCCGAGCCTCCTTACGATGCCTGAAAATGTGGAACCCTCGTCGAGAGCCACTTTTCCTCAATGCGGGATGTTCCACCATCGGAGGGGCGCCGTCAGGAACATGGACAAGAGAGGAGGAGTTACTGCTGAACAACGAACCCAGCCGGGTGCGGAGGCCGCCCGGTCGTGTTCTGCTGGACGGAGAAGACGACGCTTGCTGGGACGAGAGCGGGAGCTCCATATCGTATGCGGTGGGTCGTCAGCTACACGATGACATCCCGAGACAGCGGGTATAATGTTGATGTAACAAAGAGACGTGCTCCTCAAAGATCCACCCCGTTCGAAACGCTTCCCCCGGAGTCGCACACGAGCACGGTGAAAGACTCCACAATCTCTTGGTTTACTGGCGCGGGCGGAACACGTGGTGCTCGGGAATCACTGGCGACAAGTGGGTAGCAGTAGCAGACAACTCGGGAGGCTGGCAAGTCGACGCGGATCTGCGAATCCCGTATACAGGAACGGAGGGGGCTGTCACTTCACGAAGCAACGCTCACTTCAAACGGACAGTTTGCTAACCCAAGCCTGAGGGAGAATGTCTAATTTGTTGCTTCTACAAGGACATAGTGAGCATGGAGAGAGAGAGAGCCGTAGCGCAGCGATCGACGGTCGATCCTCGACGGGAGAGAGAGAAGAAGAAGAGGATATGATGTGATATGGTACACCGAACCGGCAGGAGGAAGACAGCGCCGGTAGTGACAGAAGAAAAGAAAAAACGAGGGGATGGCACCTGTCCGTTGTTGGCTGCGGAGATGAGATTTCACAGGGCGATGGAGAGGAGTGGAGCTGCAGGAACAGCTGCACAGACGGAGAAGCCAAAATATACCGAGGAAAGGGAAAAGAAAAGAAACGGAAAAACGAGAGAACACACAGAAGCTTCGACTGCCAGCAGTTCGAGGCGCACCGTGTGAGGAAGGGCAGGCGTTTGGAGGAGCGAGAAGCACGGGGAGGAGGGAGGACAGCAGGAGAAGATGGATCGGGAAGGAGCGAGGGATATGGATATGGATGGACGTTGGAATATGGAAACAGAAACCGTGGGCCAGACGCTGGAACTGGAAGCTGCGGGGGGCGGCCCGGCGGACGTCAGCGGGTGGGCGCGAGGGAAAGCGCGGCCTTGCTAAGCCTCGGGGCCTGCGGGCACCACCTAAGTAAGCTCCATGCCCAGCCCGCCGGCCCTATCAGGCCCAGGGGCACGGCGCGCCGTCAGACACACTTGGGCAGCACCCCCCTGGAAGCTGGCAGGGAGAAGACCGCAAGGAGCCTCCATCTAGGCCTGCCAGTGCTCTCTGGGCAGACGTAGGAGAACCGCAGGCAGTAGAGAACTACGAAGATCCGGTTCTGACGCTGCGTACGCGGGCACGGAGCGAGCAGTGACATCTTCTGTTTCGGAGCCGCTGCACCACGACGGCTCCCCAGCCAATCGAACGGACTCGTCATGCGACACGCTAGCCCTCCTGGTGTCTTAGCATACCTCATATGGATCAACCCTTGCAAGCTACCTTACGCAGCACCATACAGTATTTATCAGCAGCGGCGGAATCTGATGGCAACTAGGTCTCCTTTATGCTACTACTAGGAGTTAAAGCTGGAAGCTGTTTCGACATCTCGAATCCCTTCGTTGCGCAAGATCCTGCGCTTTCGCACACAGTAGACCCTCGACACATCCGTATCTGACCAAAGGCCAGACATCCAGTACCGCCCGGCGTATGTCCGTCATCACTCGCCTTGCACGCATATGTGTCCCTTTACCAGTTTCCAATGATAATAATAATACCATTATTCAGCGGCACCTGACCAACACGGCTCCGAGGAAGAGCCGCCCTCCGCTGGCCGCCGCATGCCCGCACGTGAGTCGGCCCGTCCGGGGAATCAGAACGGCCGGATTCCTCCGGCATCAACTTGGTCTCAGTTGAAACAGCGGTCTCGCCTTTTTTTTTCTGTACACAGGGGTATACGGAAACGCATTCTGTAAACAAGAGAAGCGCTCAGTCGTGATCACCTCCCAAGCTCACCGAGCATAAGGTTCCGATCAGATGACGCAGACACAACTGCACCAGTTAGCAAAGGAGAACAGTGGATGGAGGACGGATGGAGAACTCACTAATAGGCTCGTCGTTTGGTGTGAACCGCACGTCGTTGACGGTGCCCTTGTGGCCAGGGAGCTTGTAGAGGAGTTTGCCCGTCTTGACATCCCAGACCACAACGGTATTGTCGCCGCTCCCCGCGGCGATCTTGTCGCCCTTTGGATCCCAGCTAGCGCGGATAAGGTTCTTTTCGAGACCGACGGGCGCTCCGTCGTACGTCTTGATATGGCGATCAGCCGGCGCGAACGGCCGGATATCCCAGGTGCGGACGGTCGAGTCGTGCGAGTTTGACAGCAGAGTCTGTGAGTCCGGAGATACCTGTAGGGACGTGATCGTATCCGTGTGCCCGATCAGGGTGTAGACCACGCCTCTCTTCCGTATATCCCACACCTTGATATCATTGTCGATGCTTCCGCTAAATATCTCGTTGCCCGCCTCCGAGAGAGCGACCGCCGTGATGGGGAATTCAGTCTCGAAATAGTCGATGGCTTCCTTTTGCCGCGGGTCCCAGATTCCAATAGTGCCGTCGTCGCTCCCGCTAACTAACAGCTCCTGTCCTCTTCTGCTGATGTCGAGACAGTTGATAATCTCCTCGTGACCCATGTGGCGACGGATCCTCTGGCCAGTCTCCAAATCCCAGCTTGCTACAATCATATCCGCAGATGCGGAGAATATCACTCGCGAGTCCCGTGACCACTGCAGGTCAAGAATTGCCCCCCTGTGACCGTTCAAAACGCCGTAGTTTTCGCATTTGCCGTAGGTGTTCCAGAGAACTGCATAGTACAAAGGAATTAGCAAGGAACCCCAACCTCGTTTTCCTTTTGGCTGTGACGTACAGATAGACCGATCCATCGACCCCGATGCAATGTGCTGCCCAGTGGGGTCAAAACGGCAGGCGAAGATTTCTCCAGAGTGGCCTTTCAATCTTCAATCAGCACCAGCTCTTTGTAGATGACGACATCGAACTCACCCGTAAGCTCCATGATAGGGGCTTCGAGTCCACTCGCACGGGGCATCTATAGGATCAAGAGTCAGCAAACCAGCCTTGACACGATGTCCATTCATCGCCCCGTGGTTGAGATCGGAAAGGGAAACTTGTAGCCTGACGTACCGCCTGCACAAGGGCGCCATTCTGCTTCGAGCTGCTCGCGACAACCGCGTTAGAGTTGGGATTCGCGTCTGGCTTCGGCCTTTTGACGAGCTGGCTCGAAGAACGAAAGGAGTCCTGACAAGCACGCTTATCTCCGGACATTGTTGCGACATGAAAATTCAGCTGCCTTGGATATGAAAACAAGTTGCGGCGTAACGTGGAATCGGAGGCAGCTGAACGAGGAGTAAAATCGAAAGGCGCAGCTACTGGAACGAAGCGCCGCGGAGCAGGGCAAACGGTGGAGCTTCTTCTTTCGGTTAAGTACGGTCTTCATAAGCGCCGGAAGGCGGTGAGGAACTTAGACGCGTTAGGCGCCGTCCCGCGCGTAATGAATCTGCTGAGCTAGGTCCACGTCCAGCATCGTCTCCGCGCGAGTTACCCCGTTGATCCACGAACCTTAGTGGGGGAGACGGGCATGTGAACTGGTGACGATACCGAGCCAGAGCCGCCAATTCATTCTTCCCCCCTGCAAACAACACATATCAGAAGCAGGTTATTCCTGATTCTGGAGCGTATCCGCTGGTAGCACCATGTCGTCCACAACCAAGGCCGCCAGGCTCGGCGAAGAGTATGTTGTCAACTATATCATCTCCCGTGGCATACGCTAACGCTTTATGCAGAATTTGGAAGTCAGTATACTCCATACACTATCGCTCTTACTTACAGCCCTGCCCCCGCTCGATCTTGACACGATTGATGGTTTCGCTAACCAGATCGACGATGAGCCAGAACGAGGGTCGACAAGGTCAATGCCGAGCTGGTGACGCTGACCTACGGCACGCTGGTCGCGCAACTATGCCAGGACTATGACAGCGACTACCAGGAGGTCAACAAGCAGCTGGACAAGATGGGCTACAATATCGGGATGCGGCTGATCGAGGACTTCCTGGCCAAGACGAACATGGGTCGGTGCGCGAACTTCAGGGAGACGGCGGATGTGATCGCCAAGGTACGAAAGACACATGCCAAGAGGCTACACAGACGATAAGGAGCTGCGCTAACGAACGCTGCTGCTATTTTCCACGAGGTAGGTTGGCTTTAAGATCTTCCTCAACATCACGCCCACAGTCACGAATTGGACGAGCGACAACCGGCAGTTCTCGCTGATCTTTGACGAGAACCCGCTGGCGGACTTTGTGGAGCTTCCGGACGACGGACGCGCACAGGACGAACTGTGGTTCTCGAACATCCTGTGCGGGGTACTGCGCGGGGCGCTGGAGATGGTAGGTCGAGGCCGGTCCTTTCCCGATCTGTCCTTCCTGTTACGGGTTCTGTCCTAACGCCCTGTGAAGGTCCAGATGCAGGTAGAGGCGCACTTTGTGAGCGACGTCCTGCGGGGAGACGACACGACCGAGATGCGGGTGTCGCTGGTGCGGTACATCGAGGACGAGATGCCGCCGGATGACGAGTGATTGGATGCATGGCGGGAGCCGTGACAGTGTTCAGAGGGTCGAGGCGTCTGGCGTTGGAGACGAGGTCTGGCAGGCCATTTACTTGATTGTCCGTAGGGTTTCCGATTTCTGATATCTATACCGAGTTTCTACAGTCCGCGCCGCTAGGTATCTAGATATAATATGGGCCTTCGACTAGATCCCTCAAGAGAGATCCGTCTGCCTTCCGTAGATAGAGAAAGATAGAGATCGTTTGCAAGCATCCCTGCTGCTGTGTCGACATCTCCGGTCCTCCCGCCGACGTAGGACGACGGACGTGCCTCTGGACGCGCCATGCCCGCTGGCCCGCTCCGAGGGGCCTGCGGGCTGCGGAGGGGCTCCACGTGACGCGCGATGCCCGAACGGGGGGCGGCGCTGCGGGATCGGACAGCGCTGCGAACGGTCCAGGATGTACTCGCGGGCCGTGCTGAGGAGTGCGCGCAGCACGGCGGTGTCGAGCACCGGCCCCTCGCCGCGCATCTCCCCCGAACTTTTCGATCTCTCTCACCTTCTCCTCTGCCCTTGACTCCCACGCCCGTCTCCCTTCTCCTCCCTTCTCTTCTCCCTCGATGCGAGCGTCTCTCCCATAGCACAAGCAAAAGCGGTCGCGGCTCCACTGCTGGCATCTCGCGCTCCCAGCCATCTCTCGCGCTTCCCAGCCTCAGCCTCCGCCTCCGCGAACTCCAGCTGTCCGCCGCGTGAGTGCATGACCAGAAGTACGCCGGCGGCGCACCTGCCAGCCCCCTAGCGCAGCTCCGACGGGATAATCCGCGCCGAGAAGCGACGCCTCGCGACGGGAGCCACGCTTTCTGACAAGAGCGTCGGCCCTCCAGGCACCGCGCCCGCCGTCGCCCTCCCACTCCCCTCAGATCCACCACCATCGACCTTATCCTGCCCAACGCTGGCCTGACCTCTTCCTCGCTGCACCGGCCCCCCTTCCCTCCGCTCCCTTGCTGCTCGGGCGCTGCTTCGCTCTTCTCTGCTTCTCTCTCGCATCGTGTCTCGCGTCGCCCCCGTTCGGGCTCCCTTGGGGCCCTTCTCTCTCGCCCGTCTCGCCTCCCCTAGGCGCCGTTCCGTATCCGGGCCTTGTCGTGCGCCTCCCTCCGTCTCGCCTCATCGCCGGCTGTTCTGCCGCGCATCTTTTCGCCGTTGTGCTTTTCCCCCCATCCTTCACCCTCTTCCTGCTTTCATCCCGAGTCCGCCAGGTGGCTGTCGCCCGGATCGGCGTGCACCTGCGGATTCCCTCGTTCTGGACGCTCGCGGTCTCCTGACGCTTCCACGCTCGATTTAGCCGGCAGGTCGTGGCCACGACGCTCCGCCTTTTTTTCCTCCTCGTCGATCCCAGTGGCAGCCGTCGCGACCACTCTTCATCCCAGGGAGCCAGCTCACGTCTCATCACCAGCTTCTCAATCCCGGCCTTCCCCCCCTCAGTGATAGCAGCTTGGCTCCGTTGAACCTCAAGGCGGTGGATCCCGGGCTGGAGTGCCGATCAGTTTCTTCGCGCGCTTTCGTCGTTACACCGTGGTGGCCTGCCTCGCCGCGACACACACGGTGGACGCGCACCGAACCCCAGAGCTCTGAAGCATCCAAAGGCCCCTGATCGCTAGCTCATCCTCTCGTCTCTCGACTGCACAGAGAGGTGACGGTAGCTGGCCTTCGACCATGAACCAGATGAACGTGGCCGGGATGAACCCCGGGGCCGGTGGCCCGGTGGGTGGAGTCCCCATGATGAACAACGGTTCAGCGGCTCCCCGTAATGATGCGAACGTGAACAACATTCAGGAAACCATGATCAACAACCTGAACACCTACATCTACGACTACTTCCTCAAACGGGGCTACCACGACTGCGCCAGAGCTCTGGTGCAGGACGAGTCGATCAAGTTGAACACCGATCCCAACTCCAAGACGAGCCCCGGTCACCGTCGCGACGGCGACGTGAACGGTGTCGATGGCGATGCCATGATGACGGACAGCAAGGATGGCGACAAGCTTAAGATCCCCGACGACCTTCCGCGGCCCAATCTTCCCAACGACAACCAGCAGTCATCCTTTCTGCTAGACTGGTTCAGTCTCTTCTGGGATATGTTCTGGGCGCAGCGCAAGAAGGGGAACAGCAACGATGCAAGGCAATATATCCAGCACACGCAGGTATGATTCGCCCGCAGATCCCTCATGGCACGTCTTCCTCGTTCTAACACTCTTTACTACAGAACATGATGCGCCTAAGAGAGCAGCAGCAAAACCAATTGCTGCGCCAACAGCCGATGATTCCCGGCCAGATGGGGCAGCTCGGCATGCGTCGCAACGGCATGGTCCCCCCAAATCTACAGAAGACCGTCTTGCAGAACAATATGTATGCTGGCTTGCTCTCACACGTTCCCGGCTGGCCGGAAGGTAACGTGGTACTGATGGACGCGAGCAGGAACCCTCAACAGCTGGCCTTTCAAAAAGGTCAGCAGGTCCAGATGATGCAGCATCAGATGCAGAGGGAACATTCTGACATGGATATGAACGGGCATCGTCCCCAGTCCCCGTCGTCCGCTGAGAACGCCCCATCTCCTTCAAAGCGTCCGCGGCTCGACGGGGCGCACATGAATGGGCAGCAGATGGGGCCCAACGGGCGTCCACAGGGGCAGGGCATGCCAGGCCAACCGAACCCGCAGGCACTGCTGATGCAGAATGGCATCAACCCGAGGACAATGAATCCGGCACAGTACCAGGCGTTCCAGCAGTCGGGCCCGGCTGCGCAGCAAAAATCTATCCAGGTATATGCTCAGAATTTGGCTCTTCATCACTCTCGCTCAGCAATGAATAACCAGGGCATGCCGAATGGCTTGATGAACCCCGGTGTCATGCCGAACCAGACGGATCTGATGCCACCGATGCCAGACGGCCAAGGTCTCTTGCCAATGGGTGGTGAGTACTATGGCGCTAACGGTCAGATGGCTCAGGTCCGCCCCGGAATGCAGACACCTGGCCCTCAGAGCGGCAACCATGCACTCCAGGATTATCAAATGCAGCTCATGCTGCTGGAGCAGCAGAACAAACGGCGTTTGATGATGGCTCGTCAAGAGCAGGATAGCATGGCCCGTGCTGATGGCCAGCCCGGAATGCCTGGGCAGCAGGGGCTACCCCCAGGCACCTCGCCCCAGGGCAGCAGGGCGGGTACGTCCCCGAACCCCAGCGATCAGATGAAGAGAGGAACCCCGAAGATGCCCCAGACCGGTCTTCCCGGCTCCCCGAGTGCCGGTGAGGGGATGGCGCAGGGCCGTGGATCCCCAGCGTCCATGAATTTCAACGGTGGCCAGATGCCACCGGAGATGGGCGGCCCTTTCTTCATGAAAGGCATGCCGGACGGCATGGTTGGCCCCAACATGCGACCACCGAGCTCGAATCCGGCTTTCAGCGGTCCTCAGATGGGACAACCGATGTCGCAGCAACAGGCTGGAGCTGGTAACCGGATGCCTAGCGGGAACTGGCAGCAACAGCAAGGTCCTCAGCAGCAGCAGCAGCAGCAGCAGCAGCAGGGCCAGCCGATGGTTCCGCAGCAGTCGCCGGCAAACCAGCCCCAACCCGCTGGAACCCCTCAGGAGAGGAACGCGATGCCGCCCCCTCAGGCGCCTCCAGCCGGAGGTGCGAACGCTGGCCGGACCCAACCCTCGTCTCCCCAGCCGGGCGCTGCCGCCCCTCCGACGCCACAGCAGGCGAACAAGCCGGCCCCGAAGGGCAAGAAGGATGCGAAGGATAACAGAAAGGTACAGTGCCCCCATTGTTTTTTGCTTTTCACGTCCGTTATCTTTATTGAGCCCGATCCTAGCGGCCTTCAAAGAAGGCAACCACCGCTGCCAATGCGAATACCGCAGCGACCCCATCCTCCGAAGCAGAACCTCCACCTACACCCACTCCTTCGACTCCTATTACTCCTCAGCATCCTAACTCGTTTAACAAGACGGCAACAAACACCACAAACAATAACAATACCAACACCAACGCCACCGCCAACACGAACACCAATAACAATAACAACAACAACAACGCGACGACCGCCGCTACCCAGCAACCGACGTCTGCGCCAGCTCCGCAACCCATGGTCCAACAGCCTCCAGATCCGAACCAGCAGTCTTTCAACGACCTCAGCATTCCAGACGTATGTTACTTGGCTGGTATTTTCTTCCCATCTGAGCTTCTGGCGTGCTGACCACGGGAAATAGGCGTCAAACTTCAATCTTGACTTCAGCGCCTTGGAAAACCAGGATCTTCTGGAGAATTTCGACTTCGACAACTTCCTTAACACCGATGCGGATACAGCCGGATTTGGGTTCGATCCGAACATACCATATACGACCGACGGCGTCGAAACCGGTGCAGGAGATGGCATATAAACGAAATCCTGGAAAACCATACCCCCGTTCAGAAGGAAACCGTTATACCCAGATTTGTGCGTTTCGTCTCGTCGATTTGGCCTGTTTGTTGCTCTGCTTCCTCCTATCACTATTTCCGTCGCCAAATGATTGGACATTTGTTCTATGAGGTCGGCGTTAATGTATCCTTTTCTTTGCATATATCCCTAACATACTACAACTTAGTGAACAGCGGCGGGATTGGCATATTCGATATTTTTAAGAGGTCGATCCGCGAAGCGTTAGTACCTGTGATGTGCCTCTGTTTTTTGTCCTTCTGTTGATTTTTCTTCGTTTGCTCCTCTTTCGCGCCTGCTTATGTCCTAGCATTAGCCGCTCTGCGTTCATGCAATCTTTGCGTCTCGAAGAACATGCCTTCAACGCATTGCCTTGACGTTACTGACAAACGTATCAGTATTCGTTGAGGAGCTAGCCAGCCCAGGGTGCATACTTAGAGGATCGAGGACAGGGTCGGATGAGGAGCTGTTCGTTCATATATCCATACCATTCCATTGTTAAATGCTTGTTGCTTCTTTGTTTTTTTTTCCGCTCTCCACTTTACCCCTCAAGGCTCTATTTTGGGAAACTCATTACAGGTGCTGCTTTGTTTTGTTATCTCTGTTACGGGTATTTTTGTTTTTCTCTCCTGGTTATGGTTTCTTGGCGGTCATGAAAGGTGGTTACGGAGCTAAGGGGAGGGGACCGAAAAGGGTGTGAGAAGATTCTTCCGGGAAAGCATTTCTCGTCGTTGGTTTTGTTTTCTCTGTGATATTTGTCTGTATCGGCGAACGTTGTGTTTGTTTTGACATTTCTGTCTATTACCGGCCCGTCCAGTACTCCTTTTTTGGCCCCGAGGCGGCGGCTGCTTCTTTCCTATAAGTTGTTTCGAGTTAGTACAGTACTTTAGTCTTTTGTTCTACCGCGTTTGTGTGAATGTGTGTGTGTCCATGTTTCTCGTCTCACTCAGTCAGTGATATACCATATTGTTGAATAGTTCAATAGTTTCAATATATGTAGTCACGCGTCTCACTTACAGTTGTCAGTGTCAGTGTCTTTTAAATAAATAGCTTCATGCCGATTGTCCGATTGATTGATTGATTGATTAGTCGGTCGAATCAATTGATTGGAAAGTGTCTCTACATAGTAACTATACTTATTGATTCGGGTCTTGAGACCGTCTTAGGACCCATGATGCTCCAGTCAGTCGTGCTTTATTCGCTATATTATTCGTATGAATTAGAACGAAAATGAAATGAACAACTCTCTTCGCTCATGGCAGCGTCGATAGGTCCAGCTACTTTCGAATTCAGGACTAGATAAATATTTAAATATACCCACGAGTACAGGATAGATAAGGAGTACCGAAAGGGGGGGAGATGAGAGAGAGGGGGAGAGAGAGAGCATTTTGTATGCAAGAATGGAGGGAAAGAAGTTGGAAAACAGAATATATAAACATACACTGTGGTACTCTATCTACTCCATGGGTACAATTATTTTAATATTATTATTATACGCATATGCCACATGACCAAGACATCCGTCCATGATACTGTATGTGAGTCCAGTCTACAGTGAAAACAACCAGGGGAGGAACAAAGGAAATAAAGATACCTAGCTATCCCTATTGTACTGTACATGCATAAAGGGGGAAAGACAGAGGAGAAAGGAATAGAATGTAATGAGGTAAGATCATCCATCTAGGCAGGTGGTTAGGGCTCGGTCTCCAGGGAGTAGCAATGTTACATCACAATCTGTTGCTGCTCTCCAGAGACAGGCCATGTGCTATCGCCGACAGCCCACAGCAAGAAGTGCAATAGAACTGTCATAACCAGAATAGAGGAAGCGGAAAGCAGGGGTGCCATGCTAACTCTACTCCGATTATGAACCCAGTTTCTGGTAAACTAGATCGACAACTCGAAAAGGAAAGCCATAGGAAGTAAAAAGAAAGTAAAAAGAAATGCAAGCAAAACGTCCAGGGAAAGTATCAGAATTTAAAGGAGACATGTTTCGATGGGTTTTGCACCACCTAAACAGGCAAGGCAATGAGCAGATCAGGCAAGCCGGAAGGGGTTCGTTCCATCCTTACATGTCTTGAGGCTCAGATAGTCGGTCACTTGCTATCAACGTCCATCCAACCGCTCTGAGCATAGACGGAGATTATATTGTCCCTCCAGCCCTCGATTTTGTGGCGCTGCGCGGCCGCCTCTTGGTCATACACCGTGTCTTCCTCCACCATTTTGATCAGATACTCGACCACGAGCTTGGAGCATGCCTCCCTCGCCGCAGTTCTGTCTCCCTTGATGTTCTTGACTTCGCCAATGGGACCCGCACGAGCGAGGAACGGATCATGCGGGAAGAACGCCGCTGCACGGTATTCAGCTTCCGAGTCGACGAGACGGCCGTCGGTTCTCTCGATCTCGAACTCTGGATGTTCCAGAGCGAGCATGTCGCAAGCTTCTGCTCAAAGGAATTCCCGCCCGACCCCATATGGGAAGGACGGGTGAACAGGGTTAGAATGTAGGGTCGAAACAGATACAATCGCCAAGAGTGACAGTCTCAAAATGCGTGTGCCAAAGGGTGGAAGGGGGAACATTACTCTCAAGCTGCTCTCTATGGGTCGCCAAGGGCCGAATGTGGTTCCGTATCTGACGAGGAGAAACAGTCCATCTCTTCTCGTCTTCTGGCTTGCGAGAAACTTCAATCTCCTCTATTCTGGGGTTCACAACAGGAAGCAAATTGGCAGGGAGCTGTTGAGGTATGTTCTTCTGCTTTTGTTTTGGGGGATCCTGCTTGTCCTTCGTTTTGGGCTGAGCGTGAGCCTGGCACACTGCTGCTCCTTCATTCTTCTTTTTCTTCTTCTTGTTCTTCGCCTGACCGGGCTTGTTAGGAGACTTTGTCACCCTTGACGGCGCAGCTTGGGAACCTCCAGATGGTCTATTTGACAGAACAGAATGGAGGATAGCGTGGTCCTTCTTTCCAGAGCCCGCAGCGTGGTCATCTGGGAGACACCCAAGTGCGTCAGTAGTCAGGGGCAACAGGCACTCATTGTGCTTTCTCAGCGATGGCGGTCCTGGGAAAGTGTTAGCCCCGTCCGTGCCATAAACAAGCAGCGAGTATAAGCCCATGTGAGCAGATGCATTGCGTGCTTCAGCATCCGTTGGGTAGAACTTCAGGGCACCGAAGTATGAGGACCCTGAAAGTTCCACCTCGTACCGGTACCCATTCTCATGGGTGTACTTTGTGTACTTGGGCAGGTTTACTTTGTTCTGCGTGCAGTAATCTATCATCACGAAATCTGTCAGTACTCTAACAGAATCAACCTCTTGTTAACGACCATTCGGTCTTACCGTGCAGCAGCTGAACCCAATTCCACTCGGCGCTGGTGAGGCACTCTCGAGGTTCATCCGGTACCACCCACTGGGGATACTGAACCCTCAATATCTCCAGCGCCTCGCGACACACCTCAACCTTGACTCCAACTTGGCTGCCAAACAACTCAGGCCTTGACAGGGTGTGGCCATACAGGGTGAGTTTCACACCCCATCTGCCACTGATCTCCCTATTGAATTCAAACCGTGGCATAAGGAACGCCTGAGTTGTTAAGACGCCGAAGTAAAACAGCGCCTGGCTAGCGGTCAAGGTGGCAAGATTGAGGGACCCGAGGCTGGGAAAGGCTCGGATGACCTTAGGATGAGTGCTTGAATTGGCACTGAAGGGGACAAGGGCCGACCTGGTTTCATTCGTGTCCACGGGAAGGTGTTCACTCTTGATGTCACGCTGGACCGGAACCAGATCAGCCCGGGAAGCCTCTGAAGGAGGCTTTGTATCCTCATTCATCTGGTCATCCTCAACCTTCACACGCGTCTCCCGCTCATCTTCACCATGAGCAGCCGAGATGGGGACTTCAGGACCAGTCTGATATCTCGGAGGTACGCTCCGTGAAGGGGCACCGAAGATTGGAGTGGCGGTCTGAGAAGACGCAGAAGAGGAAAAAGTGGAAGATGCAGAACCACTAGCCCATTTGGAGAATCCAAACGGGGGCGTGGTTTTGCCAGCTGGGGGCGTTGGAGGCGCTGGGGTGGGTGGCAGCGTAAATGCCCGCCCAATGGGACGGTCCAGAGCGCTGCCCTGCGAAGCAGATGGGCTTATGAAGGTGGCTGCACCTGCAAAATGGCCGCTGGACGCAGGCACCATGCTTCCCCCAGCGCCAGCGAAGCCCATGTTATGACTGGGATAGAATCCCTGTCTCGGATCATCTCCGTTGGATGACCAGGCGCTGGTGAAAGTGGCCTGGCCAAAGGGATACCGAGCTCCAGGAGGATTGATCATTCTCGCATCTCCGCTATGGAAACCCTGCGGATGAAACGATTGTGAAGGTGTGAAGGCTGTGGAGGGATCACCACGTGGAGGGAGTGATGATGATGATGATGCTAGAGCGGAGGCCAACGGGATGTAGTTCGTTGCAGAGGACCCGTAAGCTTGATGATGGGGAACAGGACACGGCACGATCAAAGAACGCGCGAGACTCTTCAGGTTTGACGCGTCAGCTTCGTGAATTGACATACTGCAAGCCGCCAGGATGGCACTCACATCAATCCAAGGCCAGGCCGTGCTCTGCGGATGGATAGCTGTGGTGGAAGAAAGGACAGCTTCATTCCCAAAGCGAGGATTGGCAGTCGGCATTCTGTATCAGGTCTCAAACAGAAAGGAGGAATTCACCGCAACTGAGGGCAGGCAGCTGTCTTGCATTCACTGGCAGCGAGGGGAGTCCGCCTAAAGACGTGGAGATTTCCGTACAGAGATCCAGACCCTGATGAGATTGGAGAGAAACACAATTAACCGTGCCAGCTAACCCCAGATCGCCCTTCTGGATTCCGGCTCCATTGACAGCATCAGGAAGAGAGAAGTTCAGAGAGAGAAAGGGTCAGGTTGAGGGGGTCGTCGACCCTTTGATAGCAACTCCTTTTGGAAGGAGGCGACGACTGCAGTGGGTTCCACGTGGGAAGCTCCGTCTACAGTACATCATTCACGACGGCTTCAGACACAGCATCGAGTGCAAGGCAATCCGCAAATACTACATATGAGCTTCGACGGGAGGAATATGCCGTCTGGGATCTTCTCTCTACTCGTTTCCTCGTCGACGACATACACGTTTCGCTTCAAGTAAGAGAGAGAGGGGGGCCTTAAAATAGGCGTCATTTGGACTAACCTATAGAGCTTTAATTTCGGTTAACATCTGGACAGCAATAAGGACCTACATAGGTACCTAGAGGTCGTCTGGCTCAAGTCGAGGAAGGTGTTCCACAGAGAAAGCAAAAGAGTCTGAACCATTTCATAAATCTGGAGCTTTCCTAAGTGCTTAGGTGCAGACGCAAAAAGCATATTCCATAAAGTCTCTCTGGGGATATAGATGTGTAGCACCGAGTCCCTCCTGCATCTGCTTTTGTTCTTCTACCAACTATGGATCAGGAAGCCTGTCCTGTATAATATAGTCCTTTCGCCATTATGTCAGCTATAGCACAAGTCCACACTTAGTTCAATGTATAGCGCTGCATAGTAGCTTCTGAGGTGTCAGGTACTGCCTAAAGTAACGTGTGACAAGGGTCTCTCCCGGATTACATCTTTGAAGATAAGTAACGATACAAATGCTAATGTTGTCATAATGGGATATTCTTATCGTAGCGACCGCAAGGTGAAATAAATGTTCCTCCCGCAAAATTCCTGGTCGGCAGGTAGACATCTGTGGGCGAGACCCTCTCATTCGATAACATCTCCAATCTCGGTGCCATTTCCTCCGATTTGCATCTGCGCTTCCAGGAATTCTTCAAAGCCGTCTTGCTGTTCGTTTTCCTGTTCCTCGGATTCAGATCCTCTCGTGGTCGGCGACAGAACTATGGTCTCCTCCTTGGCCAGCTGCACGGTCTCTCCCAAGGCCAGCCCGCCAGACCTCCTCCTCTTGGGCTCATTTGAAACCATAACGCTTCCGCCGGAGCGCACGACAACTTTCGGCTGAACATTGCTGGCCCTGCTCACCTCTCTGCTGGAAGATTCACTGGTAGCTTCATTTTCCTTGTTATCCTGAACTCCCTTTCCTTCCTTCTTACCCTTGATGCCAGAGTTAGGCGTGACATGGACTTTACGTGCTGCTGCCGCTCCAACGATGCCGTCCACGGGTGGGCCAGATTTTGCGCTTGACCCAGAGACATTCCTGGTCCCCGGCTGGGAGACTTCCTTCAAGACTGGCGGGCGGCTTCCACTCTTTGAATAGGACGCTGACCGGGCCTCAGCAGCTGCAGATGGCTTGGTTGCCAGAGGAGGTACAGACGAAGGAGTATTGGTTGGCGCATGTGTACCGCCGGCTGGTTCCTTCGACGGGCTGAACGCCTCGATCAATTGATTGTACTGTTCATCGTCGATTGGAGCAGTGAAACTGGGCTGCTTGCTGTGCTCGAAGCTGATTCCAGTCATGTTTGAAATGGCACGGCTGCTGGTCGAGCTTGAACCAACATAATCCGGCATTGGCACATCTTCCAAGGTCGACCTTGAACGTCTGTGTGGTCCGTGTTCCACGAATGGCTCCACGAACGGGTCTGGCATGGGAGGGTTTGGGGCAGGCCATCTAGGTTCCCTTGGGTCGTTCTGCCACTGCGCCAGCGGCGGTGGGAAAAGCCTATATGGCCACGCGGAATACATTGCCTGGCTGCTATTCAGGCTGCTTCCAGTCCCACTTGTTCGGTTCTCGTGTCGAGTCGGCGAGTGAGCATGCGCATCCTCCGTGTCTTTGTGATCACCGAGACCGCTGGCAGAATGGTATTTGAACAAGTTGCGAGGAGCTTGATACCACATTCCGGCGTTGGGCCAGGCTATATTTGAGTACTCCAAGATATCTGCACATTGTCAGTCTCATTCCTTTTTAGATAGGGTCTAGCAGCATACGTAGAGGGGCGTGTTGAAAGGAAAACGCGATGATGTCTTTGACCCGCTCAAAGGGCGGAGAGCGATGCGGACGAGAAAATCCTTCTGCTATGACAACCCTGATACGGCCGTGAAGTTCTGCAGCGTCCCAATGACTCTGCTGTAGTATCTCTTGATGGAAAGGCGGGAAGCGGAGGTTGTCTTGGTTGCCGTTCTTATCAATGTCTCAAGGATGGCGTTAATACATCGTCATGTTCACGAGGGCAGTTTGAAGACATACGAGAGCTTAAATCTATGAACAGAGGTTAGCACAGAAACACGGTTATCCTATGAGAAATTACTTGCCAATAACATGGGGCCAAGCGGTCCTCTGGCCAAAGATGCTGCCTCTATCCAGCCGTACCATTAACCACCACTCGCGTCGATAGTAAGTATTTGCAAAAAGATGAGTAACTCACGCGACGCAGAGCCCGTCTATAAAGATTCGAACCTCGTACAGAACGGAGTCATCAGGCTGCATAAGGCTCTCCATCGTCCGGGAGGGACGAGGCTTTTCCCAACTATGAACGGACACCCTGAAAGCGGTATTATGAGGCAGACTCGGGATGAATGTAGTCAGGACAGGTAGCTGAGCTACAGTGCTCTGGCCCGGATAGTACGCAGAAGGATTGAGAAGGGAGGGACTGTGAAGATACGGCGATTCTGGGATTCAGTCATCAGTTTTCTGTTCAAGAAGATCAAGACATCGTGCAAACCTCGATCCTTCGTCACGAAACACTGCGTCTTGAACTCTTGTATGGGCACCCTGGAGCCCTCTGGAAATAGAAGCACGTCCCAGTTTTCGTATCTCATGCTGACGGCGGATCGTATCCTTCCCTTGGACGATAAGGCGGTGCAACGTACAGGTCGAATTGGATCAGATATCTAAAGGAACACACCAAGGAACGGAAAAGGCCAGCAGAGCCAACTCCGAAGTGCACACCGGAGACAGTGGAGGAAAAATAGGAAGAACTGTGATAACAAAAGATGATGGCATTGAGAACGTCAGCAGTCTTAAGAACCGTGTACGAAAGACGTTCCTGCCGCGTAGGCACAGCCGGTGGCAGTCGACGAGGGAATCACGAACAAAAAAGGGCAGCTTGCACGTCAGAGAGAAGGAGCTAGAAGGAGCTCCTCTGTCAAAACTAGAAGGCATCACATGGCGGATACACCTGCTGATGAAGACCACCACTTATCCTTGCTCTGCTGAAGGAAAGTGTTGCTGTCTGGGACCTGATTTATTTATTTACATCGTCGTTTTCTGTAATAGAGGCTCGACGGAAGGATGTCAACACGGCCAGAAAAGTACTACGGATTTGCTGGTCTACAATCCAGGGGAGCATCAAGTTCCACTATTCAGCTACCGTAGTTGATATCTAAGGAAAGAAAGGAAGACCATTCTGCCGCATACATAAGGTTCCAGAGGCCCCGTTGATGGAATTAGCTTTCGTACGAACATATCGAGAAACCACCTGAAATTGGATAAGAAAGCTAGCCTCGAAGATAGACGCAGACATTAAGCAGATCGGTGCTAAACAGGAGCATGGGAGAGCTCATGCTGCAGTTATTCCCGTCGTAGCAGGAGCACGCAGGAACCGCCAGGGTGTTTTAAAAAGGGATAGAAAAGCCAAAGTCGCTGCATAACCAGGGTAAAAAAGCACCAGCCCGAGAAGACCCATGGGGAGTCAAGGGAATAAGTTTCTAAGGGCGCCGCGCAGAATAAGCATAGGACAAGCAGTACGGACGCATAGTAATACGAAACACCATATTGTGTCAAAACAAGCCCGCCCAACTTGAGAAAACTGCAGCATACATAATTTGCTTGAAACCGAAACTCCAGGGGTTCTTAAGAATAAGACAATCTAACACCCCTAGTAGCTACAAAAAAGAAGTTTCAGCAAGCAGATCGCCCTTGGTTAGTACCTCTCGTAGCACTTGCTTGTGCACAGCGACGAGGGATATTTGCCCAACAAGGCTCCCAGCCACATAGGTGCAAATTTGACGAACTAGACTCAGGGCTCGGAAGATGAAAGAAATAGAATGAGAGAAAGTTTGTGATTTAAAGTAAGAAACGGGTTTTGAAGGGGGAAAAAAAAATAAAAAAAGAAGGGGGGGGAAGGGGTGGTTGTTGTACAGGCCGTCAGTCTAGCAAAAAGCACGATGCAACATCCTTGAAGAGAACATGGTCCGATCTGGCTCTCATGAAAAGGGAGAAAATGAACTTTTTGCAGAATGCCAGCCCAACGTGTAAAGAGTAAAAGAAACCGCATCAACGGATCTGATTGCCGTTACACGCAGGAAGAACAACAGCAAGACATGAGGGAAGAAATGGCGGCCGAACCGGAAATAAGAGTCCGTATCTTGCTAAAAATGAAAGCGCGCGGGACGTAAGGAAATGCCTAGCACAGGAGAAAATGCTCATCAAGAGCTATAGGGGGAAGAGCCTTAAGAGAAGGGAATAACCGCAAGCTTTGACACACAAGACCCATCATTGAAATGACGCAAAACTCCTGCCGGTGCTTTCAAGAAAAGGGAACACTCTTACTACCGCTTAAGATTAGCCCATTGAATAGCAGACGGATTATGGCAACAGCGAGATATGCTAACTGACCTTCATCGGCGCAAAGCCGCCGTACTGGTGCGCAGGCGGCATTCCCATGGAAGGGTAGATCGGTGGCGGAGGGGCCGGGCGGTAAGGAGTACCGGCAGGACCGGAGTTGTTCTGCGAGCGGCCCCAGCTCAGACGAACACGCGAGTTGCCGATTGGGTAGCCCTGCATCTGATTGATGGCCATTTCAGCAGCGTGTCTCTGCACGAATTGAACGAAGCCGCAGCCCTTTCCAGGTGGAATCTTGACGTAGGTGATCTCGCCGAAGCCCTGGAAGAAAGAGCGAAGCTCATCCTCGGTGACATAGCCCGACAGACCACCGACGAAGACCGTCGTGTTGTTGGGATCAGTGAACTGGTTCATAGGCTGGGGAGCTCCGTAGTATCCCATTGGGGGACCACCCATGGCCGGCGGGTACATGGGACCCGGCATACCCATCGTGGGGTGTCCGACAGCATGGTTCTTGTTCTTCGGAGTCGCGGTGGAGATGCGCATGGGACGGTTGCCACAGTAGACACCCTGCATCTCAGTGAGAGCACGCTGCTGGTCGTTCTCATCGGAGAAGCGCACGAAACCGTAGCCGCGCGACATGCCACTAATCGGGTCGGTCATGATCTTGGCGGACTTGCAAGACGGGAAGCGGCTCTGGAAAAGAGAGACCAGGACGTATTCGTTGACCTCGGGGCCGAGGTCGCCGACGAAAATCGAATATTCGGGGCCACGGTCATCCCGGCTTATGTATATAGAAGTCAGTATCATTTGCAAGATCACGAAGGGAAGGACTAGCGTGCCTGCGGTCATTCAGCCCGCCACCAGTCGCCCAGTTGAGCTTGAAAGCGCGGTTGGTGTTCGGAATCGGAGTTCCGTTGAGAGTCAACGCCTTGGCGGCGGCCGCCGGGGAAGAGAAATCGACGAAGCAGTAGCCAGCATTATTTCTACTACCAACATTAGGCCGTTGTGTACTGGACAAAAGAAGAGACGTTCGTTCCCTTACCCAGTGAACTTGTCACGGATCATTTTAACATTGACCTGCTCACCCATCTGGAACCAGAGATTACGGATGAAATTCTCGTCCATCCACGGTTCAAGCTCACCCATCCTGACAGGAACGTTAGTATCAACACGAACTGGTGGCTAGCGAATAGAGGTGCGCCAGACACCGGACGCCGCAGAGACGCTGGTGAGTCGTAGGACGGCGACCTGGTCATGGCCGCATGCATCGCCCTCTAGTTTTCAACATACCAAAGTGTAGTCTTTCCCTCCTGCCCGGGCGGGGGAACCGGGGGAGCAGAGGGCTCCCCAGGAGTAGGACCCTGGAAAGGAGCCGGCGCAGGTTCAGTCTGACCGGTCATGGTCGCATCCGCAGTGGCCGGAGCGCCAGTAGGGGCAGTCGCGGCATCCGCTGGCGGGTGCTGGTTCTGGAAAGAATCGAAATTCTGGAACGACATATCTGATAGAGAAGCGTTGGGGAATGACAGATTATTGGAACTCAGATACGAATGTCGTAACGAGGAGCAACCACGATGTCAGAATCTGTACGGCGGACGAAATCCCGGTCAGTACTGCAAAATCCTCGTTCAATGATTCTACAACGGGAGACGGAGGAATGAGGAAGCCTGGGTTGAAGGAGAAAGACACTCACGCTCGATCCGAAAGGCGTAGATGCTTCGCTGGCTGGAAACAGGTCGCTGAACTGGGCGACGCGTCAGGCCGGACCGTCAAGGACGAATGGATGTTTCGCAATCGAGCTTTGGGGTACCTTTGATACCAAATAAAGGCACTACGAGGACCACAATACCAAACGGAACTTTTCTATCCCGCGAAAACGGCCGTTGCGACTTGGACTTCGTAGGGGTCGTTAAGGAAAGATGAGCTTAGATTGTGGTGAACACTTCGTTAAAGGCCTGCAGAAGATACAGACAGGTATTTCACGGCCTGTCAGAGGACGCAAGAAGATCTCTGTTAGCGAAGATGGGTCCCCGGCAGAGCACGTTGGTAGTCAGGAAATGTGGGGGAAAATGTGAGCAGCAGATCTCGGAAGATTTGCCTGGTAGATGCACACAACAAGAATTGATATTGGGTATTCAGTGTCACGAGAGATTGCACGTGATATGCAGGAGAGAGAAAGGTGAGATGTGCGGCGGACGGGGAAAATGATGGGGGGGATGCCAGTGATGGGTGGGGAGAGTGAATGCACCCGCGCGGGTGAGATGCAGTGAAAGGGCAGAGGTAGGCGATGCGACTCGTCAAGCTTTCCCGCGCAGTGAAGCTCTGCCGTCGCCCAGACCAGCACCTCGATGAGAACCTCGCCAGGAACAGCGCAGTCGGATTCATGCCGCAAACTGGAGACGGGCGCAGGTGTCGCGGGTGGTCCGAAGCTGATGCCACAAGCGGCATTCATCAACGTAGGCTTCCGCTTCCGTCGATTCTTCCCCATCCTGTCGGACACCGCTGCGATTGCTACCGCCCACCGTGTCCCAGCCACGATCCGCTCATCCGCCAGAGGTGTCCAACATTCCTGATGACAATGTTGACCAAGGAGTCCAGGTCTCCGCGGAACGGTCGTCGACACCCACGTGTTTCCTGCAACTGGTCAAGGCGACAGCAGAGCCGATATAGCACGTGGCGGAGCTACCGCCAGTATCGCCATATATAGATATAAATGCCCTGGTGTCTCCAAAGGAGGTGTGCGACCTGGTGTAGATCTGGCAAGGCGGGAGAAAGTAGGAGTCGTGCATAGTTGGGGTGAGAAGAGGGGTAGGCTGCCGCTGGTGGATGCGGGCGATCGCCCGTTCGCCTGCAGGCGCAGAAACCAGAGGGGAGGAACAGAGGGACGGAGGGAACGGAGCTGGAAAAAAAAAATCTGGATTGGAGGGGCCGGGAAAGGGATTTTTTTGTGGATCGCACTTACCAGGCAAGATGGAATAATGCGACAATGCAAATAATTGAATTTTTTTTTCCTCGCAGGCAAAAGGACGTAGGTCGACTGCCGCAGCGCAAAGGCCGGAAACAAAGAGAGCAGTAGCTGGAAAATGACGAATAACTCCCGCGACGCAAAGGGACACGAAGAATACAGGATTATCCGCAAACCGACTCCGTCTTTTTCCGGCGATGACAAGGAACGGCAGGAGGGGGAGGGGAGAGGGAGGAGGGGCAGGGAGTCAGACAAGCATCCACGAAAAAAACGGGGATGGAGGAGGACGCGAGGGAGGAAGAGAAAGGAGGAAAAGGAAAAATAGAGAAGCGAAGGAGCCCACGGACGGACGAGCAAACGAGGGCTGTGAGGGACGGACGACACGATGAGGGGCCAGCAGGTGGGACGAGAGTTTGCCGACTAAAAAAGGCTGCCCGGCGACAAGGCGATCACGACGCGGCGGGACGCGGCCGTCTCAGGTCGGCGCCGCCCTGGCCCTGCTGTTGCGCTCATCATTGGGCTCGTTCTGCGGGGAAGTGATGTATGGATGTACAGCATCTACAGAGGCATCTGAATCCCGGTGCATCGCGAGTGGTGAGACGCGCATCCGGCAGAAAGACGCCCATCCTCATCCATCTCCTCCCCGTCCAGCACAACGCCCACACCGCTCCATGGACACTTGGCTTTCCGTCCAGAACCTAGATTGACGGAACTCGGTCGCTGTGGTGGTCCATCCAGGCCTACCTGCTCGATCACGGCTGTCTACAGCGTCTGCTTCATGAGACAGGAGCACCCATCACGCAAGCTGTCCAAGCGGCCTGCGCCATTACGTGCAGCTGATCCGGGCACGAGATGGCTGTGCCATCCATGATCACGGAGGTACGAGGGGAGGCATGGGGGACTTGGGACTAACTTACAACCAAGCCACCCTTTGTCAACAGCCAAGTCTGATGGGAGAGAGGAACCGGAACAGCAGCATCTCGAGAGGGTGCACAGGCAGCTGGATTACCATGCATCCCTTCCTTCACAGGGGCACTATGACTTTGTATAGTACGCGTAGCACACCAGGGACTGCACGAAATCTGCAAGGATCTGGCGCTGCACATGCAGAACCGCGCGGTCTCTCTCTCTTCCCTGGATGTCCGCCTGGTCAGACTTGGCTGTCCTGCAAGGCGCGACCATGTCTCTGCTGGCGCTTATCGTCATAAAGTCTCCCGTCCTCCCCAACGGACGAGCTCGAGAAAGAACGCTTCTGGTGGTTACTAGTTTGATAATAGTAGTAATCGCGTCCTGTCCATGTTGCAGCAGAACGCGTTTCGTCCGCACTGCAGCTCGGGTTCTGAACGATCCGGCTGAAGGGCTGAATCTCCGTTCCTCTCGCACGAGCAAACGGCATGGTGGGCAGATAACTCCTCGCCCACCAACGCGCGGACGCGGAACCACGGACACTCTAGCGACCAGAGCGCGCTCCCAGCTCTTATCACCTCGACGGCAGCCTGTTTCCACGTCTCTCGCTCGCGAGAAGAACCTGACCGCTCGGTAGCGAAGATGAAGCAACTCTGTTCGGTGCGGGATCCCAGGATCTGTCCCTCAGACGCCCGATCGAGTCGATCGTCCGGAGCGATCGCAGGTCTGCACAGACGACGGCCTCGATATCGAGATGATACGTCACCGGATCGCGGCGAGCTCAGCAAACGAGCCGCAGGCAGCGACTCCACCGGCCCAAGCGCGCGTCCATTGGCCAGGATGCCTGGCCCCTGGTGGGCTGCCAACCACAGCACGATCCGATCGCGTGGGCAGGGCCTCCAAGGCCTCGTGGCCGTGCTTTGAAAATTCCCTGCAAGGCAGCCGCTTTTCCCCTGGCAGTCTGAGGCCCGGTTTTCCGGCCTGTTCGCGACGCCATCTGCCTCCCCCGACCAAACCCGGGCTGGGCGAGGGATAAATTGTCAACCCTACTGCGCGCTATCGAACATGTCCGGCTGCAGTGGAAATCAACCATCAACTTCCTACTTATCGTCCTAGCTCCGTGGCATGCATCCTAACTGCTGTAGATCTCTGCGCCTATCTTGCATCCTCGAGCACAAAGCTACACTAACAGCTCAGCAACAAGAATTATTTACAAAATGATAATACAGTGCTCACCGTCACCTTGCATTTATAATATCACCGATCCACGAACCATGGAACGCAACCTCCGCCGCGTTCCCTACCGTGCCTATAGTCTGGAAAGAAAGAAAAAAAATCCTCTCCCAACAAATCCCACCTGCACCACACATCCTAGGCACCATCTCCGCCGGTAAAAAATATATGTCAAATACTCAAACCTATATTATTAAAATGGCCCACCCAATCCAAGCATTTTTGAAAGAAGAAAAAAAAAGCCGCATCCGAAGTCCGGATCGAGTCATCGACGGCCAGGCAGCCAGCCCGAGCTGTCGCGTTCCACCCAGTAGTAGTAGTGAACTATGACGCGAACCACAGAACCACACAGTCAAAAAAAAAGGGAGAGAGAGGGAGAGAGACAAGAGGGAAAGAAAAATTATCACTCTAACTGCCCTAATCACCAAGAAACCACGACGTTCCACACGCTAGGGCATCTACAGTACGTATCTAGTCTAGTCAGGCACACACCCACACACACAGTCTGGAGTCTGGACCCCTAGAGAAGCGTTATTTTTGAAGAAATTTTCTCCGTCCGACGTCCGGAATCCGGAATAACAAAAAGGCCAGTAGTAGTAATAAAATAGGTCCAATAATCGGCCAGCTTCTCTTCGGATCGGTTCGGTTCGGGTTCGGTTCGCGGCAGTTTTACATCTGCCGAACTTGTACGGAGTAGCGCGCGCGACGCGACGCGATGCGGTGCGATTCGCGGGATGAAGAATGTAGACAAAAGAGATTTCTACTACTGTAGAGATAAACACCGATAATATAGATACCGCGAGAAAAATATTAGGAGCGCGACTCATTGCTCGATCCTCTGCTCTTGTTTCTTATTTATTCAGATCAGGAAGGGCGTCCCTGCCTGGCCGTGTTTTTGCCTTGCGTTACGGGTACTTGGCACCCGGCCTTGCTCGCTAAGATAACATGGCAATACTCTGTATTTCTGATGGAGTTTCCAATTTATTTCACTGCTGAACACATAAATCAGATATCTGGCAGTGGACTAAATATAATTAGTTAAAACCGCAGCGCTTCATTGGCCCTTTAGCGAAGCGGTTTCGGATTCACAATTTTTAAAGAGTTCTTTATATATATAGACACTACTCTCGAGACGAGCTACTGTACAGCTATGCAACACACATGGAGGATCAAGACAGGAAGAGAAAGACAGAAACAGGGACAAGAGTTCTGAGCTCCTGGATAAGAGGCTCGGTGCTTGTACAGTAGTACATACTTATCGCCCACTCAGGTGCTCAGAGCTACTTCCTAGGTAAAAAGGTAGATACCGACTCGTGAGGATATGGTATTGACAGTTGCCTTGCATTTGATAAGACACGCGAAATCAATATCAGATAGGAATAATAATAATAATAATAATAATAATACCTATCTATCTGCGGGGCAAAACACGAACATAAGAAAAGGGCCAAGACAGGATGGGGGACGGAATGTCTGCTCTCAATCATGCTCGCAAGCAGGCTCATGTAGCTGCAATTCTTGGATCCCATGCCCTATGCTCCATTCCTGATTGAGACCAAGCTTATCTAGAGTCTTTCCTGGCTGCCAACCTGATTGATAGATAAGATAGGTGATGATATCATCATGCAAGGCTATTAGTAGTAGTCAAAGTAAAAGTGATGGAGATTTCCCCGGTTCCATAAATGTGAGGATTCCATACTGGCCTACCGATTCTCTCCTTTTACCAGACCTGCCCTGCTTCCTGTTCCTCTTCAACCGATGTACAGCTAGTATAGATGTTTCAGGCAAGGTTTCCGGAATGCATTTCCGAGAAACAAACGGCATCTATCTGAGACCGCATTGTTGCTCTAGTGGGACTGGGATGGATATAGAATCCGAGGACGACATCCCTGACACTGACAGGCCGGGTCGACTTGATAGTCAGTCTGCAAGGTAGCCGAATTCCCAGTCTAGTTTAAGCTTCTCGCTAAAGAAGAGGTTGAAATCTTTCGGACTGATAAAGATGCTAAATTGGCAGCAGAAGATGCCAGTTCCGCCGCCTATGAGAGGACCTTGTTGAGGACGACGGAGTGTTCTGTTAAGCCCGAGTCTGTGACGAGGATGGCTTTGGGGGTATTCTTTGAGAGGTAGTCTATGGCGTCATCAGGCTCTGAGACCCGTTGGCGTCTTGCAAAGATCTTGAGCTTCTCGATTAGGTCGCCATACATTTTCTCAAACGAAAGCATTTCAGGAGCTAGGGAAGGCAATAGCACAGTAGGTTTTTCAAATCCATGTTGACTGGTGTAGTCTCGCCAGACATTTGTGAACCGTGTTTTGACAAACACACAAGAGGTTCAACAATGCTACAGCTTTCTGACACTCAAAGGGCACTGTGGAACTTGAATGTTAGAGCGGAGTTTTGTGTTTCAGAATGACAGATTGATGAGACAAACAGGTGAGAGGAGTCTACCCCGGAGTTCTCTTTGAGGCTCTGCATCTTTTCATACAGTTCTGGACACCGTGACTGTCTGTGAGGAATAATACAGCGAATGTTAACTCAGGGACTTCGGGATGAATAGAAACTTCTGATTCGTTTGAAACTGCCTAGAACGAGGAGATGAAGAGCAGCGAGGATTGGAAGCTTCCTCGAAGTCGGCAGGACCATATTTATATGTGATTCCCTCCTTTGAACCGTCTGAGATCCCTCCAGAAGCTTTCCCTAATCTTTGACCTTTATCATAGGCCTCGCTGCCACCTGACCGCCCGAAACAGTCCTAATAAAGGAACGGGTATCATCCTTTGATGGAGCCGAACGAGATGGCGTACTCGGACACATAATACCCCGCAGCGACCTATGCGAGTAGCAGTAGATGAATGGTCTAAGACCGCCTCATTCAACAGCTTGGCGTGTGAGAGAGCTCTGGAACAAAGCTTTGATGAAACGTGATCTTTACACATCAAAGGTGTGCAGGCCATTGACATAGGAACCTCGAGGAAGCGGTGAACATAATGAAAGCAGATCCTCGAAGTTGAATACAAAGAGTGTAGATGAGAGTGGCACCAAGAGATGAACGAACAGAAAGGCGATATTTCCAATATCTAAGCTAGGATTCCGACTATGGTATCATTCAATTAGGTAGGTCCCATATCTCCTATGCAACAAAGAACTATGTACACACAATAAGATTATTCTTGAAACCTAACAGGGGCAGCCATCCATAGCCTGCAAGGTTGAAACGCGAGACGTCGTCGAATTTACGCGTTGACCAAGCACTGCGGCCGATGTTTCGTTCCAGCACGAGGAACGTAGCGCTGCTTGTCCCTACCCACACACATGACCCGCTGAGGATAGTCGCTGATGATGCCGTCCACGCCATCGTCGATCAATTTGGCAATGGTGACTTCATCGTCAACCGTCCAGGGGATGATCTTCATGTTGTACTCGTGAGCGCGCTTCACGACCTGTTCAGTCACAAGGGGCTCATAGCCAATGGTGTTCACGGTCTTGGTCCACGGAGATCCGTGAGCCGGGCTCAGGATCTCAGCGCCGATCGAGGCAGCCGCTGCAACCCAGTCGTTGTTGAATTCAGCCAGATCAATACCTCCCAGCCATGGGTATTCATCGTTCACGGGAGTAATGGTGTCGGGTGCTACCAAGGCAATGGTCACCGTCTCGGGGAACTTCTTCTTGATCCCGATCAAAGTGCGCCAGTCAAAGGACTGGATGGTGGTGCGGGAGGCAAAGCCACGTCTTTCCAGCAGAGGGACAATGTCGTCAATGTACTTCTCCACGGGAAGAGTCTCGTTCGGTGCCAGGGGGTCTAACTTGGTCTCCAGATTGATCAAGACCCTCTTGTTATCATAACATTCAATCAGGTCCAGGACTTCCTCTAGAGTTGGGATGCGGGTATCTTCGTGAACTGCAAGCATTTCAGTAACGGGTTTCTAGCAAACAAGGAGCCTGGGGGTGAGTACTCTGTGCCTGTGGGTGTTCGGGGAGCTGCAGATCGCAACTCAGAGATTTGACCTCCTCAAGGGTTAGGTTTGCAATGTAAGCGCCCACAAAGTCCCCTCGACATTTCTTAGGGCTGATGGCATGCTACGGCAATTATTGGTTTGTTCAACATATATCCTGCTGAGTGAGGCACTTACATCGTGCCAGATGACCGGTATACCATCCTTGGTGAAGATTGTGTCCATTTCCAGGGCATCTACTCCAATTTCCTGCCGGTCATAATCAACCGATGGCCTGGCAGGTATTTCGTTGGTCTGATCGGCAGGAGACAAACCATCGCATACGCAAATGCCTGTGGACCCAAGTCAGTAAACATACTCGACCTCCAGCTGTTACTTGGAAAACGGCAGCTCACCCAGAGGGAATTCTCAGTCCTGAATCCCATACCTCCACGGTGGGCTTGAATCTCCAGCTTGTCATTCCCAAGGCCTCCCCAACGGCGAGAGAGTACGCTGGCATTGACGGCAGAGGTGGCGGCAGCGCCTAGAATAAGCAGGGAAGCCTTGATCACAGAGGACATGAAGGCAGAGAGTGAGGACGGTGGACCCTGGATATCGTGCAGATAATCAAGTGGTGGTAGAAAGTACTACATGAAAACTCTCCGGCACTGTGACCCCCTTTGGCGACCAGCTATTCTCGGGCCATATGCTCATTTTCTATACCAGGCAGAATGTAGCTGGTAGCACGATTGGAGACTCGGAGACTAGCTCACCTCCGTTCTTCATCTATCTTCCCAACGCCAACCTAGAGCTGTGGTCAGCCTCTTTCCCCAATCCCAGACAGCTATCACAGCCCAAAGGCGATGGTGGACTGGTTCCTAGCAGCGAATTGGGGTATGTGAGAAGTGTTATCACAGTCCCGTGTTGACGACAGCCACTATCACATGGCCAGAATATCTCCTGGGATTGGGTCAGTAGATGAGGGATAGGTATCGACGCTGCATCTTGGCCAAGCGTGGCCAAGGTACCGCAAAGTGATCTGGACAGCAGATTGTTCAGAGATCTTGCCAACCTCCATACTGAAATACTGAATCATCGGGCTGGGAGGGGATGTTTTTGAGAAGGGAAATTACCGTCCAAGCCGGAAGTGTTGGCTGTTGTGCTCGGCGTTCGCGACCCCTTGAATCATTACACTGCTATGATCGATTCAATATTTTCGTTTCTAGAATTAGGTTCATAGAGAACTTCGGAAGTAAGCAGGGAGGCTTTGCTTCATAATCTTTTCTCTCCACACTGGCTCCGACTCTTGAAGGCGTCATATGTAAGTAATTGACCTATCCCCACGCCTGATAGGCATCAAACGACGCCGTGAAAATCGAGGACAGGCTGCTTCACAGAGGGGTAGGCATGAAACCTAGATCTCACGTCAGTGCTACGGGATACCAGCCAATGACTCAAGGATATGGATCGTAGACGCCAAGAGAGATGTCGTATCTAGTTCAGTTTTGCACGTGCTTCTAGGGTCAACATCGACTGGCCTTGAAAGAACAACAAAAGAGCTTGCTCGTGTCTTAGAGCCTCTTAGTTGTAAAAAACCTCTGTTCTGTAAACGCTCGCTATGATGCGCGGTTAATCTTTTCAGCTTTCCTTGGCGTCCGATATGTCTCTATCCTTATGTCGAAGAAACAGGGAAAAGTGTTGACGGTAGCCTAAAACTCAAAGACAATCCAAGGTAATCTATCTCCGAAAATCAGAAAGACCAGTAAGTACGTCGGAAGAATTCCCATTTCTCACGTCCGCAATCTTGCCACCGTGAATTGGAGTGAGGGTTGCATCGATCTGAATGTGTAACTGATATGGATAACAGCTTCCATGATGGTAAATGAAGAAAACTCATAGCCCTTGATGATAACGAAGCCGGTATAAAGAAGGCAATTTCCGGTCGGATAGCCAAAGTGAGAGAGTTCATCAGCATCAAGACATGAGATCTCAGACATGATGCCACCCTTCAAGATGATTTGTCCTAGGTCTGAGCCTAGAAGGCCTTCACTCCTCGTGCATAATCCGGTTTTGAGAAAAACGCCAATTGCTGAGGCGCAGAGAACCGGAAGATGGAAAGAGGCTTTGATAGCATGTATAGTTCACACAGTCTCCCCGAAGTACCCAAAAATATCACAAGCCCGCAATCGTCATAAAACAGCGCGGCTCTTCTAAAACATGAGCCACACCTTTAAACTTACATAGAGAGAAACCGGAAATCACAACTCCCCCTGCTTTCCCAGCTCATCACCCAGCAACTGAATCGTCCTTTCATACACCTTGGCAGCCTCCATCTCCCACCTCCCCGCCGGCTCCGCATACTCATCAGCACCATCCACATCATCCGAATCGTCCTCGGCGGCACCGTCCAGATCCTTTTCGTCGTTGTCGTCGTCCTCCTCCTCTTCCGTGACCTTGCTATCTTCCCGCTCCCGCGCCTCCACGACGGCGAGACGGCACATCTCTGCGATGCTCTTGATCCGGACCTTCTCCGTCATGGAGACGACGTTCCGTCGATTCTCGAAGCCGGAAAGCGGCGCGCCGGTCTCCGCGTCCTCGCCCGTGAGCAGCGATACGAATATGGCATCGAGCTTCTTGAGCAAACGGAACGTGGAGCGCGGGTTGAATGGGTAATCAGGAAGAAAAGTATTGACAAGAACAGCCAGGGAGATCATATACGGGATCTGAAGGGATGCTGCAAAAAAGGCGTCAGCCAGGCCCTTTATTATCCTTTTTCCCCCAGTTCGCAATGTCGACTGGAATCGGGAAGGAAGAGACATACGAGTTCCGCTGACCCAGACCACGTCCACGAGCCCCTCGATATCCTTGACGACCTCCTTGAAGCTCTCATAGCCCCTTTCGGCCTCGGTTTCTGATGCATCCGGCGTGCCCAGCCGGCTGCTGAATTTCTTCGCGTGCCGGCGGTTGATCTTCAGGATGCTCTTGTCGATGTGGTTGATGAGCGTGGTTTCTTTCATCGAGCCAGGCTTCAGCGGACGGGTCCGCTGGCGCGGGAGGATTGAGGGGGTAGCGGTGGAACGAGACCAGGTAGAAGAAGGAGCTGGAGATGGGAGAGTTGGCTGGAGGAAACCTCCAGGCGCCCCTTCGGGGCCATCGGAAGGGGTAGTAGATGCCATTGGGTAGAGGTAATAGATCAACTGGAAAGCAGTCCTTCTGTCGAAAGCAAGCAGAGATTCAAAGCATAAAGGAAAAAAAACAGAGATATAATTAAACGTGTAACGATAGAATAGAAGCCAAATTGCTAAACGTTGCTCTCTGCATCTGATGGCAATGCTGTCATCGAATTGAACCCCACGGTGATGGAATTAAACAATGATGAGAAAAAAACCGCTGAATTATCTCTTAAAATAAACAACAGATGTAGATTGTAGTCAATCATTCTTCATTCATCTCCTAAGATCGCACCATATGCGCCAACAACGTAAGACGCGCCAGAAGTCCTAGATGCCGGAAATATGTCATATGCCAAGACTTTCCTAGATGTGGTCTGTGCGGCTACCTCACTAGGTTAGGTGGACACTCAAGTTATTCCTCTAATAATCGAGTCCGCCGGACAGTTCTCCTTCTGTCTGCACAGAATAGAAAACGCTTCTTTGATTTACGAGTTTTTGACGGCGTGATGTGCAAGTCATATGGAAAAGGCCAAAAATCCCCAAGCGGGACATAACAGTTGGATTTGTACATACTTGCTATGAATTGAGTATTTCGAGCAGACCGTCCTTCTATTGCTAGGAATATTTGCTTTGCTGCACTCTCCTCAAAGTGCACAAGTCATGGCCCTGGACACATAATACATCCCACGAGATGTAGATCAAGGTATGTATAGAACATGCACTAGAACCGCAAACTTCATATCCATGTCCAGGTTGTGGTGACTTATATCTTCAATATTTTCAACGCGGTGCTTAAACACCAAATATCTGACATCAAACCCTCAACGTAGAGCTCGGACCCGCCCAGTAGCACTTTTTCTTTCTATCCAACCCGCAAATATGTATGTACAAGTGCTTTGACAGAATGTCCCATGGCCAACCTGGAAGACCGGGAGTCAGTGACCAATAGTCCATACAAAGGGAGAAGAGAGCACAAATGAAATGAAGTTCATATCCATCAGACATGGTCGAGAAGATTTGGTCAAATAAGCTGGTGTTTTTAGACATGGCATTGCATCAGAGATCTCTGAGCATTGCTACTCTGGCCCCAGCGGGTTCATCAGAGGATAAAGAGAAAAAAAGGCTATAAAATAGCCAAGACAAGTCGATGTACTTACATGAATGCAGAATTTACACCCGAATAGATTCCGTTCAAGAACAAAAGTCATGCGAGAAAAACAAATAAAAAAGACCCCCGTAACGCCTCGCTAAATCAGACATGGCACTTTTGAAACTTTTTTTCGTTTACTCAGGCTGTAACAAGTCAGCTTCGGGCCTCTCCGGCTTATCAAGGCGGAAATGGAGCAAAAGGAAGAACGCCAGGCGACCTACCAGAATCCTCCCTTTCCGCTTCTTCATCTCCTCCAGCTTCTTCTTATCCTCCTCGAACTTCTTCAGCAGCTCCATCTGCCGCTCCTTCTTCTTCTCGCGCGTCTGGAACCGATAGAAGTCCTCCAAGCCCGCGGTCTGCTTCTTGTGCTTCTCCATCAGCTCCTTGATCTCCTCCTCGCGCGCGGTGCTGTTGTTCTTCGAGCCGCGCGTGACGGTGATGAACCCGTCCTCGTCGGGCTGCTGCGCCTTGCGAGCGGCTTCGCGCCTGCGCGCCTCCTCGGCCTGGTCGAAGATGGTCATGTAGTCGTTCACGGCGCGGAGGAGCTCGTCACGCGGAGGGTAGCGGAGGCGGTCGTGGGCACGGTATCTCTCCAGGCCCAGCGGGGGCAGTCGGTCCTCGATGCCCTCGCCCCAGACGATCTTGGTGCCGTCCCTGGAGGCCTTGCGAGCGGCTTTCAGGCTTGCCTCCATGCTGGGCTTATCGACGAAGACGACGATGGCGTGCGCGCCGCTCTTCTGCAGCTGGCGGTCCCATGTGGAAGGGAGCCATGCGTTGTCCAGCTGGTTCTGCAGCTCATCTGCGGTGACTCTTTTTCGCTTCTTGCTGTTGGCGAGGCTCCCTTGAACGACAGCGGGGATGTCGCGTTTCTTGGTCGGTACGCCTTCGAAGTCGACCCTTTCAACTCGACCGGCTGAGAGCTGAGCGCCGAATAGATGCCGCAGGTGAGTTTCCGTAGTGTCTATCGGGACATTGACAAGGAAGAGGGAGCGGGCGGAGTCCGGATCTGGAATTCGAGGCTCGTGAGGGTGGAGGTAGAGATAATGCGTCGCGGGTTCAGGATACGATGGCGCCGGTGGAAGTTGCAGGGGTAGAACAGTGTACCCTGCTATTTCAAGGGGTCCTTTCGCCATCTTGACAGGAGGCGCAAATGGCAGCTGGTCAAAGCTACCTGCGAGAAGTTTCGCGTTGAAAAACAACTAAGCCATTTGAGGCGGAGAGCTCAAAACTTCGTTCGGGCGGGAATTTTTACGCGAGCTATCTAGATCGGACTCCGTAGGCTAAGCCTGCCCAGTCGCAGATCTACTCCATCGAGAAGACCACATCAAAGTAACAAACATAGCAATTTTCTCCTCTACAAATCCGTCGCAAATTCCAGTTATTTTCCTTTAAACGCCTTTTACAATTGAAAATAGCTCGCATACCGTCTTTTAAGGTATTACACCTTGTCGGGGTCGTTGATGCCGCCGTTCGTGATCACGTACGTCGCCTCACGCTCCGGACAATCTATGGATCAGATAATCAGAGGTAATATTCTACGAGCCAGTTAAGTTGTAGACAGACCTGGAGAGTCCTGAATCTTCGCCACACGCTCCTCGCCTCTACCCTTCCGAAGAAGGACTCGGGTGGTGGAAGCATGAGCAAGGATATGTCCACCGACAGGTTTACGGCCGTCGGCACCAGCGAAAAGAGCGCTGGCGCCGGGGTCGCTCTGGACTTGGTTCGTCTGCAGACAAGTGAGAATGATCCTGGTAAGGGGGAAAAAAAAAGATGGTTTGGATCACTACCATGAGGACGCAGACATTAAACTCTGGTAGAAATATCAGAATGGCCTTGCTTTTCGTTGGATCTCAGAAGGAACTATACAACGTACCTTCAGCCATGTGCGCCAATTTCATCAGGAACTGATTGAGCTTCTGCTGACGCTCCGCGAGCTCTCCGCGGCCGCAGTAATCCACGCGGAAGCAGTTCATGATGCTGTCGATGATCAGCAGCCTGTACTCACCTCCCGCGAACTCCTTGGACAGCGTATTGAGTAACTCGAGCTGATGCTCGCTGTTGAGCGCTCGAGCGTACGCGATGTTCTCTTGAGCCGAGTCCGGGTCGACGCCGAAGCGCTCCGCGATCTGGGCGATGCGCTCCGGCCTGAAGGTCCCCTCCGTATCAATGTAGGCAACTTTGCCCTCTGCGCCTCCCATATCCTTGGGAAGCTGGGCCACGACGGACATAGTGTGGGACAGCTGGGTTTTTCCGCAGCGGAATTCGCCGTAGACTTCGCTGATGCTCATGCTCTGGAATCCACTGTTCGGAGACGGGATTGAGTACGTCAGATAGTGTCTCTACTTCCGCTGTTCGTTGCAAGCTGCTCACCCTCCAAGGATGGAATCGAACTGCTTGCTCCCAGTAGAGATCCTCACAACCTTCTTCCGCTGATGACCCAGCTCCATCGCGGTGATGAAACCAGACGCAGATGGCTAAAGAAGGACAGTATGAGTAGACAAGCAACCAAACCGTTATCAGCCCCGGGACGGATACCAGGCATTTCTGTATAGCCTCCTTGATCTTCTCAACCTTGACTTCGCTGAAGCCCTTGATCTTCAGAAGCGTCCTGCGTGTGGCGCCATGCACCGACTATTGTCCATACAAGAAGTTAAGATTAGCAGACAATCACCAGAATATGTCGACGAAATGGGAAATGAAAATACAGCAACTGTATAGAACCCATTTGCCTTCAGCTTTGTGATGTCAGCTGCTCCGATGCCTATCCATATCGTCTTCATCAGCAAACGACACCAGACGCGCAACAGCAGTAGTTAAGAAAAAGCTAAGAGAGATCCAATGTGCTCGAGCCGCACCATGAGCTTGAATGGCATCAATATCGACGATGAAACCCTGCTGTACGGTCAAGAGATAGATGCGTTAGAATGAATCCGCCCGTGACGACTCTGCCAACGCAAGGGAAAGAAGCTGCTCCTACATCGTCGCCATCGAACTCTTCGCTTGCGTTGGAGCCCGGCATCTTGCTCCCTAGTATGATGGCAATCTAGTCAATGCAGAGAATGAATAACTAAGACGATAGGGAGGTGTCGGTCCTTAGAAGAAGCACACAGCATGGACGAAAGAGAGGTCATGCGCCTGACGGTCTGGGAGATGCGGAACTCCGAGCTGTCACGGGGTCCAAAGGCATGTAGAGCCTCTGCTCCCTAACGCCCAGAACAAGCGGCTACAATGCTGAAGCCCCTTGTAGCTTTGGAATTTCGATTGGGCATGCAATCAGGGCTAGCTCTACTGAAGTAGAAGCCGTGAGTCATGTCAAGGAACAGACACCCCAAGGGGTCTGCGCTGGCAGACAATACCGGGACGACTTATGGCACACACAAGCAACCGTAACTCAATAGAGAAGAGGAAACGCAAGTCCTCAACGAAACTTTTTGGAGCTGAAATTTTCGGTTCCCAGTTATAATGAGTATAAGGGGAGAAACATGAGAAAAAAATGAGAGATAGCCACCGCGCCAGGTGCCTTATATTTAGATTTTCCGATACTTCAGCACCGACAATCCCATCCATACACCTTGAACCCAAGTCCACACAGCAACTCGCTTGGTTCAGTCCACCAACGTCTCTCCCCCCGCTCAATTAACCCTCAATCTTGCCTCGTCTCCGTTTTAATTTTCTTCTCCGGTTGCACCTTTAACCTTTTTTTATTTTTAACCCGTAGTAGAATAATAGACGCCAATCATGAGGCTTGAGCCATGCAGGGATCCATATCGTAGGAGATCCTGGGACTTCGTGAAACTTTTGCTCATCGTATACATAACAAGTGCCGGTGCCGAGAACCTGAAACAGGGCCATAATATATGCAAAGGAAGAAACATGTCGAGAAACCGGTTAAAGATCGACCGAGTCGGTAAACCTAATACAAAAGGAAGAATGGTAAAAGGGCCCCCGGTGGAATGGGATATAAGAATCCAAAACCGACTTTAAGCGACAGCAGCGGTCTGGGCCGCCGGAGCGACAGCTGGAACCTCAGCAGTGCTCTCGACAGCAGTAGCAGTAGCGGTGGCAGTCGCAGTAGCAGTTGTCTCAACAGCTGCTGCTGCTGCTGCTGCTTGCTGTGTGGCGTTCGCCTCGTTGTTCGGGCAATCCCGGGAGATATGGCCGGCCTGGGAGCACTTGTAGCAGACCTTGCCAGCAGAGCTCAGTGGCCCGCCATTGGGAGCAGTGCAATCACGGGAGATATGACCCTGAGCAAAGAGTAAGTTGAGGTCCCGGCATATCGGATACGAAGTAACTCACAAGCTTGCCACAGGCGTAGCACTTCATCGCCTGAGCCTGGCAATCCCGAGCAAAGTGGTTGGGGCCTCCACACTTGTAGCAGGTGGCAGCCCTAGGGTACCCTCCATACCCACCGCGGAAGCCAGCATTGAAGCCTCCACGAGGAGCACCGGCGCCACGGCCAGCTCCCTGAGTGCCTGCAGTTGGGCAGTTTCGCTGGAAGAAAACGCATCAGATTTTGCTCGAGCATGAAATGGGATCCACGTACAGCAAGATGGCCGGGCTGGTTGCAGTTGTAGCAACGGCCGCTAGCCGCTCCACCGTTAAGACGCAGGGTAGGGCAGTCCGCCTGGACGTGGCCTAGCCCCTGGCAGTGATAGCACTGCTTAGCTGTATGAGCTAGTCAGCGCATTGCTTCTCTTCAGATTCTAATGGAGGGTTCTTACTCTCAGTGGTACGAGGACGAGGGCAAGCGTTGGACTCATGTCCTATCCATGTATTAGACAAACCGCATTGAGATCGGGACGCATGCACAAAAGAGACATACCGGGCTGCTTGCCTGTATGGAAAACATCAGCAAAACGTCGTCTCAAAAATGCGCTATCATGGGGCTCACGAACAGTTGTAGCAGAGACGCTCGGAGGACGAGCAGACCTCTGGTTCAGTCAGCCTATCGAGGCTCAACAGGCCATATTATGGATCCCATAGCTACTGACCAGCATAGTGGCCGATATTGCCACACTTGTAGCACGCGCGACGAGACAGCAACATCTTGTCTGCAGACTAGCATCGCGACAGTCAGCATTGTTGTTCAGCTCCGACCATTGCGATCGGCATCCCCGCAAAGCTCATCATCGCGGGGTGCAGTTTATAGGCACATAAAGACCAGGCATCATCAAGCATGTTGCGATCTGTCAATATGCGCCATTCACAGCACAGCAGATGTTTTCATCCTGCGCAGATCGAGGATATAAAGAAACGCGACGAGGAAGAGGCAGAAGAGAAGGAAAAGCGAAAAGCGACGCTGCAGCGCTGCGCGAGGCGCACCACAACCGAAAAAAAACCCCAAGGTCCTAGGATGAACCGCGACCACTCACCCTTCCAGACACACCAGATAACGTCAGGACTCCTTGTCAAACGTTCTATTCGCCTGTCAGTCTGAGAACCTTGGAGGAGAGAGAGCGATCTCTCACAGGCAGCCCACTCGACGAAATAGTGGGCTGACACAGACCTGAGACGAAGGGTTTAGGGAAAAAGGTCGCACTCACCACGCAGCACACCAAAAAACCCTCTCGGCTCTCCAAGCCCACCAGACCACAGGCAAGATTCCTTCCCGTAATCCACTATATGCTATAGAATAAGGTGTTGATGCCAACGCAAGGGGAGGAGGGAAAGATTGTGAGTGCTTTGGGGCAAAATTGAAAAAACTTTAGTTCCCGGGCTTTCCCGTATTGCGTAAGGTTGCGGCTGTTCATCCCCAGATTGGCAGCGCGCGCACGGCCCAGACTGAGCCCAGGTGCACGGCGGACGCGCTGATGCTCGTGCCTGCCCACCAGACTGACCTCTCCTGCGCGAGTCAACATGCTGAGCACATAGGGCTGGATAGATTGATAGCCTGGAAAATCAAAAAAGAAAAAAGTAACATTATAATTGCGAATGCTTTGAATACATGATCCTAGCATTTGGACTAGGTCGCAAGATCCTTCTCTCTGCATCGACGCATTGTAAACACCTTTGAATCAATTGGATCCTAGATAACATGCCATCAAAGCTAAGACATGTGATAAATATAGGATGTATGTATCTTTAAGGGTAAAAGGGCAATAAAGACTATGACCCTCTCTCTCTGTTAACACCATGGCTGCGCACACAGTTTGAAGAGCAAGCGCAAATGTCAAAAGTTCTCTAGAGAATATCTACTTCGTAATATCACATAATTGACCCGGATACCAAATCGCAGTAAACAATTAACGCGTTGCATAGAAATCCAGGTCCATCAAAGTCACCAATCCCTTGTCGACCCTCCTATCCTCCTACCCCACTCAGGCTCCTACCCTACCCTACCTTGCTACAGATATGGCGCTGCCTTCCTAATTCTCAGCATCCGTTGATGCTCCATACATATCATATCCATCAAAGACATGGAAAACGTCATGACCCATGAAAAAAATAAGTAACCCATTCCATTGTTCAAGAGACTCCTAAGACAGCTTGCTCATTCGACCCCACCCCCACACACACCCAACATGCGCTTGTGCGCCGCGAGGAGGAAGGCAGGGGGGAAAAGTATAAAAGGCGCCATGTTTCACACAGTCTGCCCATTGAGCGATCCGGATGAGTGCAATCCCCCTCATTCAAGTCCCAAGACCTTAGGTATGTAACGTCCTCGAAAGGCGTAAGCAGCCGGGACTCGATTACTAAGTAACGTAGTACCCGCATGTACTGTACCTACCTGGTAGTGTTAACGATCGCTTGTATGAATCGGGAGTCGGCCTTTTAAGGTTCTAGACGTAGATCCATGTGGCTTGAGTCGAGGATCTAGACCCATGCATAGAAGGATTCGATGGCTAGGAGTAGAGTCGGGGCTTGCGAGCCGTGCATCTGAGGTTACACAGGATCCCACTCCCGACAGACCAATCACTAGCGGAGGCAGCAAGTGTGTGAACATGGAGAATGGAAAGGGTGTGCGGCGTTGGGAGCATATATCGTAATAATCGTATCTCCGGGGGGATACATGGAGCACGGAGTCGTTGCGCAAGTCTTTACGCCAATTGATTCGGTCAAATGTTGGATTAGATGAAATACTGAGGACAAACGTACAAGAACAATCAAACATTAACGGACATTGCATTTCATAGCTATCCGAGTGACTCTGCCATATATATCTATACCTGACTCTTCAGGAAAACGGCTCAAGACATTATAGTGCGTAAAAATCGTCATAACACTCGAATTAGGGATGCCAGTCCGAATTCTAACAAGCGATTGATTGGACACCAGTCAGTCGTCATGATCTTTTTTTTCGTTTTCATCATCCCATCTCAAGCACAGAAAAGAGAGGGGAAAGAGAGAAGCCCCTAGAGACGAGGATTCGGCCATTTTGGGAATCAATTACATCCTCTGGTAGGTGCAATCCTGTTGTCCTATCGTGGGGCCCTTTCCAGGCCCACTTTGACCATATCTGCCCTTGTCTTCCCTATGCTGTTTCTAACTCCGCGTCGATGAATGTCGCTCCGTATTGGTGGAATGATCCAAAGAAAAACTGGAATAGAAAAAAGCCGCGAGGCAGTGAAAAGATTCTATCGGCGGTATCAAGGGCGAACGAAAGAACAGCGGGAGGATGGAACCGAAGGAAATCGAATACGAAGAAAGGAATCACACCTTGCCCTCCTGGCCCTTAAGCAGGGTGTAGACCGGTGCGGGGAGCTTTTCCCTCCCTTTGAGGAATTCAAGCTCAAGAATAAAAATGTAGCCCAGAAGGTTGCCGCCCATCTTTTGGACTAGCGTACCCGCTGCGTATGCGGAGCCACCTATATTTTAACCCGTTAATACTACATTCCATCATTGGGCGCTCGACCCCTCTCTTTGTTCCCTCCTCTCCCTTTTTCATTGTTATCACGGAGGTGGGGCAATACCTGTAGCAATGATATCGTCCACAACGATCACCTTCTGGCCCTTCTTAATCGCGCCCGCCTGCATCTGGAAGTAATCCTTGCCATATTCCTTGTCGAAGCTCTCCGTCTCACAGGGGCCGGGCAGCTTGCCCTTCTTCCGCACCGGAACGAAACTGGCACCAAGCCTCAGCGCCAGGCTGGGCCCAAACAAGAATCCTCGGGCCTCGAGACCAACGACGACGTCGGGCTTCTGGTCCTCGCCGTAGGTCTCAATGACGTGCAGCTCGAGACACCTGATGAGCGCTTCGTGAAGAGTGACATCCGCGAACACGGGCATGATGTCCTCGAACAGGATGCCCGGCTGGGGGAAGTCCGGAAACTGGCGCAGGGCATTGCGCAGTCTTATCTTAAGACTGGCGAGTTCGGTGGTGCGGGAGGGATGGGTGGGGGGCTGTCGGGGGACTTGGGGGGTGGTGGTGGCATCTGGATTGTCGGTCGGAGGATTGGAAGAGGTCGACTCGGACATGCTGGAGAGAGGAAGGGAAGGAGAGAGAAAAGAGGCGGGGAGGGAGCAGGGTCAAATAGGTCGAGGACGGCGATCGGATCCGAGGACAAGAATGCTCTGGTGACGAGTCGCGCTGCAAGTCGGCAGCGGCAGCCTAGGCTGGAGGTTGCGTTGTGAGACTTGAGACAGACGAGAAAAAAAAGTTTCGACAAGCTCCCCCTACGCACACACCGCAAGCACGCCATGTCGCCCTCGCCCGCGCCAGCAGGGTTTCCCCCTCCGGGGCCCGCGCGACAAATCAGGCCGTGTCGCGCGGTGGATGCGAGCTCTCTGCCTCTCGCTGGGCCCTTGTGGGCGTGCTAGGCGGAGGCCCGTCTGGGATCGCTGTTTCGCTCGCGGCCTGCGATGTATCGGCGCTGCGACGGGCGACGGCCACGGGATGCCGGGATCTGCTCGCCTCCGTCAAGTCTAGAATCTTTCTTTTATGGATCTGCCGCCTGCTCCTGTGTCCCTCCTCGGCCAGAGGCAGCTGTACGCCATCCCAGCCGTGGGCCACGGCTTGGTGCCGCATGGTGTTGCATAGATTGCATAATAGACACCTATCATGTATGCACAGTACATGTACAGCACAATGTACGGAGTACATACATGTACCCCTCTGTGTCTGCATGGCGCTCAAGTTCCTCAGATTTGGGCATTGACCGCAAGTATGGTCTGTCTGGAGAATGGACGGTTCTCGGATAGTCCAAAGGCTAACATCGCGGTATCTCTCTGCTCCCTCTATGTTGGGCCGTGATTGCTGGTAGCATCTCTCAAGCCAAGCTCTGTGCTGGGACGATCACTTTTGTGCTTTTTGGTACGCGACGCGCCAAGAACCCTTTGGGGTGCATTCGCGGAACGGCGGGGACGAGGAGAATTTCCTGAACGGTTTGCTGATGGCAGAGATCAGGACGGAGACCCTGTAGATAAGTAGATAAAGTATATGATTATGGGCTGACCTCCCTGCCACCGTTACCTTCCGGGCCATTTGGAACATCGAACTTACATGCCGCGGCCCGTGGCCTCCAGCATCGAGGGAAACGGTGAGAGGTTGCGAGCTCTACGAAGCAGTCGGTTGCCGCAGCTAGCTTCCGTCCTCGATCGACCAAGTTTTCTTGCGGGAACCGGGTAAGCTATAGCGAGAGGTTATGGATGATTATTTGATATGCACAGTACTCTGCACGCTTCGAACCCTACGGAGGAGGCCGGCGCATCAGCAACTCCACGGCGAATGGGGGACGCTGTCCCGCAAGCTGCGACGACATCCCACCGCCCCACCAACTGCATCCAGGTGAAATTCTGCTCCTATCAATTCGAGAACGACGGATTCAGGGGTGATGTCAAGTGGCTTCATGCAGTCGACCAGCAGGTAGCAGACGCACGGTGCGCAAGGTCATTATTATTTCCCTGAGTTTGTTTTCTCGACATCGTCAAATATGGAATGTCAAATGGTCTGGATTTTGGTGTCATACTGTGCAGTTATCCATTGAATCTTCTTCTTTTCTTACTCCCCCGGCCTCCCCCTCCCTTGGTCGCTTTGGTAAGATTCAGACATGTGTTTCACAGCACTACTGGGTTCCTTGATGGAACTTCATAGGGTTAGAAGCTCAAAAAGACGAAGGTGGGTAGGTGGATGAATCAGGCATCCAAGCCCCTCCAAGGGGTGCTGAAAACAGAATCCGACGTCGGTTTTGGTCCCGGATGCATCATCCTATGAAGGTGACAAAGAACTCGTCATGAGACAATCCCGCTGTGGCCCATTAAGGCTAACCACTTGCCTTGGTATTATTATCCATTATTGTCATTATTATTCTGGCTCGTGCAACAGATGTCGTGCTGTTTCTGGCCTGACACATGAGTGGATGTTAGCTTGCTGCCATGCATGCAACAGAGTGAGCATTACTGCTCCCGTCCCATGTACGGTCGAGTTGCTCTGTCCCATGTATTTAACCAGCCTCTGTGAGCAAATAAATGAGAGTAACGCGTCAGTTCTCTGAGCATATTTTCCATTGATTAATAATCCTCTAGGAAGATAGTAGTCATGGCAATACAATGTAATCAAGACCTGACAGTATCGACTTGTCGTCCGAGTGGGTCAGCCCGGTTCTCGACTTTGAAAGATCCTGCTTCCGCGCCAATGCCAGGCCATGTGAGGTTGGAGCAGAATTGTCCCGTAGTCCCGAATGCTGCACCGGATACTTGCTGCCGCTACAATGATGATTGATCCTTGTACAGTAGTATAGACGACATTACATATAGTTCTCCGAACTGGGAACTGGTGAAAATCACCCGGCCCGCTTCCTGGCAATCTCAGCCGAGCGCCCGTGGAAGCAAAAGAATCCGGATCTTTCTTTGGCAAGCTATTCTAGTATTGTTTCCGTCGGGTGTTGTTTGACACGTTCCGGAGCTGCTATTGTCCATCCATGCCCTTTTTCATGAAATCGATCCACAGCTGGGTATAATTTTATTCTATACTGTCTATGGCCGAATGTCTGTGCGTTTCCTCGTTCAGGCAGTAGACGCTTATGGCATGTATACAAACAGAAGAGTGCTGATCCTTGTTGATCATTATGCATATTTGTCCCCGAGAAAATTGTTTAAAACGTTTTTCAGTAGAATAGCGCGTTAGACAAGAAAGCGGGGCACTTCTAGCTACAAGTCCGTTGTAACTGGCCCCGAATATATACAAGGGGAGCTAACCTCGACGTGGATTCAGCTAACAGATACAAGTTCAAGACGATTAGTAGCGGAAACTAATACAGAAGACTTCCAGTCGTGTTCTGTTATTTGGCCCCATCTTTGCAAGTTTCGTGGTTACGGTTATGGTTGACCTGGTCAGCACCAAAATAGGAGCTGCATTAGATGTCAAACTAATAACTTCATCGTCTTCATTCCCAAAGCTGTCCTTGGCAGATATTGAGATCTGACTATTAGCAGATTGAAAACCCAATGTGAAAATCTTATTCCGTTATGCTTGACATTAATTATGAGGATATTTGATAGATGTAGCGAGAGCGTCGGTCAATGGAAAACCCGCCAATTGATGCATATTTTGTTGACTAAAGTATTCAAGGACATTGATACTTACATGGTAAGTAGCTAGTCTCTCCGTAGAGGCTGGAGAAGCAGCATCCTGCACAGAGTCGATATCTTAGTGGAATTCTGATAATCAATCAGCGAGCATGTTTCGGAATGGATAAACTCAACAATGGCAGACAATCATAGTTTAGAGATCATTGTAAGCTCAAGAATCGAATCCATAGACATTTAAAGAAACCAGAGTCTGGTTATTGTCTTGGAAAACATTAGTCAAGCAACGATATAAAGTTTCATTGTTCAATTAGGCCTCCGGTTGCAGATCTGTAACTGATGCTGTGTTGAGACGGATTTCATTCAAGCTACTCCAGATATCAAAATCACGTGGCGTACGCTCTAGGTAGATGATTCCTTTCTCCAGAGCTAAGATCTTACATTGGCACGATATTGTATTAATAGCAGAGGTCGACATTCGACAGCACTCCACTATTGCACTCGACGCCTAATTCAAGCCGATCCTACTTTATTGTCGGCCTAATCAGAGAAATACCAATTCTGACTGCAATTAGCAGTCATGGTCTCTTACTGCAGTAGAGAGATATTTTTCTCCAACATATATTCTGCAACCTGGAACGTCTAGATCCCTGGATATTGAAACTGTTGAGGCTAAAACGTCGCTTGGTTTGACAGGGGGGAAGAAGATAGATGGAAAGTCCTGCTTTATGTTAGCTGCCATAGTGAACAAATTGAAGTAAATTTAAACAGTCCTGCTGGCAAATAATGGATCCGGGAATATACAGAAGCAGACATATGTCATCACATATCTGGAAATGGAGTGATCAGAACAATGATTCTGGATCCTTAGGACTCTCTTATGTAATATTCCAAGAAGAAAGGACAATAGCTTCCCAATCTGCGTGGGAAGTGTCATTGTTCGCAAGGAGAGCCGTGATGGATGGAAGAAGAGTAGTGAAAACCAAGGGGTAGGTCCCTTAAACAGAACAGGGCCATCATCAAACAAAGAAATAATCTGACAATGAAGAATATTGGGCTGGAAAATACGCCCATAAAACCCTTTAGCAGGAGAACTAAGGGAATACTATCACGGCGCTGAGTGCGACAATAGCATCAAAGGAATGTGTCTCCAGGGAGAATAAGTCAGACCACGCTGCACAGCGTGAAAGTGTTCTGCACAAATGATATCAGATAGGACGTGATGATTGGCCAAGCAAGGATCAGTATCGCCCTAACACGACCAACCCCCATGAAGCCCACCCGCTTCCCCTCACTCCTCTTAGAATCAACTGCTACATATGTTCCCTTCCCACTGAACCCTGCCAAGGCATAGATAAGCCTTGAGGACTGATCCCTGGAGATCCAAGAGGAAAACTGACGTCTTTGGTTTTGTCTCCCGGGTCATGGCTAGGAGTCTTTCTCAAGCATCGGATAAACAAGAGGCGCCCACCGGCCTGACACCCACGCGGTCGACGCCAATTCATCCACTTTCATCGCAAATGAACCCCTTTCAGATTGAAGAGCCCGTCCTGCCAGAAATGGATACCTCACGTACGATAGCAGCATCAGACAAGAAGCCGGGTGGCTCCATCGAGAGCGTCCAAGATGCAGTAAAAGCCAAGCCTGAAAATGACTCCAAGAAGGTTCGACGGGGCAAAAAGGAAAAGCTTTCCCTAGAAGCACACTCTAAAGACAAGGTCTTGTCGAGAATAAAGCAGCGCAAGCGCCAGAATCGCAAACGGGGTCCCGACAACATCACGAACCATATCAAGCAAATTGAAGCACTCAACATTCAAGAAACACCGGGACATATTCTGCCAGCCACACCTCTGCTGGAAGCGCTATCAACTCCAGAGCTATCCGAACTTGAATGTGGGGACTTTTGCTCTTGCTGTACTCGAGAAGGGGGGATGCAACGAACAATCCAAGAAAGAACATGACAATGAATAGTGAGTGCAAGTGAAAACAGATAATTTAAGCAAAACATCAACTAATTGAATGCAAGAGAAGAGTTTCAAAAGGCCTTTGTGGACACAAGAGATGCAGTGGGCCCTGGGTAACTATTAAGGGCTTATCCATATCGATCCCTATGTTGACCCAGGTGTGGGAGATATTGTTAGGGGTAATTTTCAAATCTTTCTTTGGAACTGAAGTTGATCTCTGTCTCTAGAACTTGTTAACAAAGCAGAGACATGGCGAAGCAGAGATATGTGCTAGCAGAGTGAATGTTAGGGAACAAACTGTGAATAATAGTAAGATATGAGGTTGTCATCTACATCACGTGCCGCTGTGGATCCCTGCACGGGCCATCTCGCTTAACATCCCTCCTCGGCCTCTTATACCTCCAAGGCAACAGTGTTCTATTATTTTGCTTTTCTCCCCAGCGCTCTTGGAGCTGCCCCTCTTCTCCAAGAAGATGTGATGTGATGACTTTTTTTTACATTAGATTAGGAATTGTTTTTGCCATCATGCAACATGTCCCCTGCTCGCGTAGATGAGCGGACTGAGCAGGAACAACAATTACAAGTGTTGGCCAAAGGGTTCGATGCTCTCTTGCTAACTGCCCAACGTCTTAGCTTCAAAGAGCAGGAGTTGCAGCGAAGGCTTAGGTACGCGCATGATGAGGTATATTCCCCCATTCCTCCTCCCCTCCCATCCCCCTGATGTCTCAAATGACGAGAAAAATTAGCTCTAGATCAAGAGTCGCAATTGCGGCGATGAAGGAAAGACATGTATTATCTGATGAGACATCTATGACTGTGTTCTCTTTTATTCAATTCTTGGAAATGCCTCTACTGACGTCGATACTTTATGTAGTACCTGAAGCTGGCAAACCGACTCCCTGGCGGACCAGATTCCGGTGAAAACACCATCGCGGAGAAAATCCTCGATGGTGACCCTGAGGCGAATTCTTCCACTGAGAGTTCACTCAAACTCCCAGATATACTCGATACGCTTCGGCAGTCGGCCAATGTTGAAGGTCAGATCCTCGAGGCTGTAGCAGAGGGATTCGAGTGCTACAAATCGGTAGTGAATCGACACGGTGGTGATAACCTGTGTCTTGTTGCGGCCAATGCAAGAGGATCAGCTGCCTTAGAACGTGACTTCACAACCAATGGTGTTAAAGGGAGTCTACGTTGTCCGTTCGCGAAATCGAACGATCAAGCACAATCTGCAACTGGCATGTCGAATGGAACACAAGATCCCTCGAAGCTGCCAAATGGCGATATATGTGGTCATGATGATTTAGATCCTATAAAAGCTGAACTCAATCAGGATAGATTCTCGAGCCCAACAGTCTCTGGAAGATCGTCGGCAGCTCGATGTCCGATAAGATACCTTGACCGGCATACACCGGAAGAGGTCGCGCAGTATTTCGAGAACCACAAACATGAAATACCTAGAAGCCATACAATCTGCTTGAAGCGGTATCAGAAAGATGCTCAGAGCATGCGGCAGATAGACGCCAAGTACGGTAGTTTTGTCAACCTGATACGGGGCCTGGGAGAAAAGCATCAAGCATTTCTGCCAAATCAAAATCGAACTGGTTCAGCAGCGCCTGCTCCCAGATCTGCGTCGGCAGAACGCGTCGAGAGATGGGCTGAAGACGTCAGTTCGAAAACACAGAAACCTGAGACTCTTGAGACAGCCGAAGAAGATAGACTTGATGACAACGATGATAGAAAAAGTCACTTTGAACGACCTTTACGTGAAGTACGAGTTGGCGAATCTCCCAGCAGGCCCTGGGGCATTCCCGTTCCAGTGACAGACCATCCTCCGCCCAGTGCTGAACATTCCCCAGCTGCACCCGTTCCCGTTCCTTCTAATACAGCAGTCTCTTCTGAGTTGAAGAAACCTGAAAGCACAGCCGCAGATCCTTCGACCATCACACCACCCCAAGATTCCCATGCCCCGGCTCGGCAGACTGGCCAGTGTCCTTTCAGCCATTTAGCATCTCAGCAAGATTCGGCTCTAGGTACAGAATCACGTCCGAGTCAAGAGCGAAAGCTGAACGATACGAGCACAGCGTCCAAAGACCACGTCTCTGGAGAACCAACAGTCTCTCCGAATGTGACTAGGTCAACGACGCCTTCGCCTACAACGATAGTGTTTAATGGTCCGGTCTTCTTTGGGTACTCGGCCGAGCAGACCGTCACACTGATACAGCAGCTGGGCGGGTTGAGTGTAACCAAGTGATATCCCGTTATTACTCAGTTTTGATGGATCCAACTTCTTTGTCGTTTCTTGGTTTTTTCTGATGGAGAATTTGTCTACACTCCGCTTGGCCCGAGAGAACGACATGCTTTCATGCCTCATGAGAAATGACATTTTAATACCTCGCGGATACCCAAATCAGTTATTGATTTGATATTATTGATTATAATCCATTCTTGCATCATTATAGATCTATCTACTGGGCTGTGTTTATCGCATGCTTTAAATAATATATCCTGCGGGGTATTAGAAGAATCTGTAGTTGTCGATAAAGTTACTCGCAAACCGGAAACAAATTCCGTCTGTTTGACAAACTAGGATGAGCTTCCGAGCAAATCCTTGTTGTGCAAGTTGTTTCATAGTCTTGAATGATTGATGAAGGGGGATTAAGAAAAATTATACATACCTGCCTAGGTATCTACACCAATTCGAAGAAACGTAGGATTCGCGCTGGTCATTATAAGTGAAATTCTCAATGAACGCGATCTCGGGTACCGTTTGGTGGACCGCCCCGTGAAATCCAGATTGAAACCATCATATACAGAGGAATTCGAACAATCATTACTCTCTCATCTGATGAACAAGTAGCTGTGTACATGCATACATACCGCGGCTAGCTGCGGGAGTCAGGTCCGGCGACCTCAGTTTCCCGCACGAACCCCACCATAGGAGCGGGGTCATGTCGACAACGACGGTACCGGAGCTCAACGCCCAGGTCACTTTTTTACTCATGCTCAGAAACAGCTCCCGGATCCTTCTCTCTCGAGCCGCATCGTCTTCATCTCTTCTGGCTTCTCCATCTTCTTCTCCTTCCGTCTTCCGTCTGCAGTCCGTCCAGTTTCGATCTACACCTCGAACCATGTCCGCTGAGCCGGTCTTCACCAAGGACGCTTGTCCTCGTAAGTCCACCCTACCTGGCTGCTCCTGCTGCGGGTTACTACTCTTCTCTGGGGAGCATCCAGAAATTTCCTAGTACCATGCTTTAGTATTTCAATTATTTAGCTAACGGGCATCGCAAACAGCCGCGGGCCCTTACGTATGTTTGAGATTCTCAACACCTCATCATCCAGAGAGCCCAATTCCCAATTGGTCTGCAATTCCTTGATTCTTACACGTCTGCACTACCACAGTCGCAAGCCATCAAGGCCAACGGCCAGATCTTCGTCTCGGGCCAGATCCCCGCCGACGCCAACGGCAACCTCATCGAGGGCACCATCGGCCAGAAGACCGAGCAGTGCTGCAAGAACATCGCCGCCGTGCTGGAGGCCGCCGGGTCCAGCATGTCCAAGGTCGTCAAGGTGACTGTATGTGTTTTTCATCTCTATTATAACTCGAAGGGAGATCCGTTGAGCAGCAATGATGAAGATGGGCACACGCGCTGATATCGATCGAAACTGATATATACAGGTCTTCCTCACCGACATGGCCAACTTCGCCGAGATGAACGAGACGTACGCCAAGTGGTTCGCGCATAAGCCGGCCCGCAGCTGCGTCGCCGTCGCGCAGCTGCCCAAGGGTGTGCCCGTGGAGATCGAGTGCGTTGCGCTGCAGTAGGTGCCACACGACAGAACTACCTACATACATGGGTAGGTAGGTACTATCCATAACTAGTTATGTACCGGTTGGACCTAACGGTTTGTTTCCTTATTATATAAAAAAATAAAGAGGAGAAGGGGGTCAAGAAGATGAAAAAGGAGCCGTTCATCGAGTTCATCATCGAGCCTGTTTGTAACAAATACACTATTCAAAAGAAGTCATGCTAAAAGTGTGGAAATAGCTAGAGAGATTTTCTCAGGCTACGGTTCCAGTTGAATGCAATGGGTGGCAAGTCTCTGGTTTACCCTAGACACAGAGGAGTCCGCCCGGTTAGCATTTTCACACTATGGTTACTAGTAAAGTAGGTGCTTGTAGAGTACAGTCTAGAGCTAAGAGCATAATCATTTGTTGGATTATATCAATATCAGATACATTCTCGACTAGTAGGCAGCTCGTTATGAGACACGTTCATCACAGGAGTTGAAGACGTGATTCAAAAACGGCACTGCTAACGGATACAGAATGGAAAACAACAGCATGGTGGTATTTGTGAAGTGGAGGAAAAAAGGAAAAAACGCTTCAATGGATTCATGTAATCGCCCAAATCCAACAAGTAGGCAACAGACTAAGGGGAAGAGCAAAAAAAATCATTACATTAATGTCAGACTAGGAAAGCAATTATCGAGGGAATACTGATAGAATAGAATAGAGGCGCATGCATCTGGAGGAGGGAATGAAAACAAAAACAATTGACCTCGTCATCAATCCCTGCAACTTTAATTCGTCGGCAACCTAATATAATATATGATTCTGTAAAAGAGGGAGGGGGAGGGAAATAGGAAACGTTGGAAAAAGACTCCGACAGAATCGATCCCAGCTTCACCGACCAAGAGTACCGCTCATCCTTCCGCCACCGCCAGCCATGAGACTCTGCTTCACGATGGCGTCCGCTGCGGCGGCTGCCGCAAGTCTCTCCTTTTGTCGACTGCGGTCGCGGAGATAGCCAGCCGCTTCCGGCCGCATGCGCAAGATCCGGAGGATCATATCGTCATTTGGCTCCGCCTGCGCCTCGCGCCGCCTCTCCTCTTTGACCTTCTTCATAGTCCCCAGATTGCGTGAAAGCATAATGCTCTTGGCGCGCCGTGCGGGGACACCGAATACTCCGGAAGGACCGCCAACAGTCCCCAGATGTGCGGGGGCCGAGAGCCGGTGCTTATTTGCCTGCTGGCGCGAGGCTGTCGCAGCAGCCATGCGCTCAGAAGTGCGGATAAGGTTCTCTGTCGTCTCGAAGTAGAAGAAGTTGAGGGACTGGATCTCATGATACTTTGGTGATTTCAGAATATCGATCGGTACACCGTTCGCCTCGCCTGTTTCCTCATCGACAGCATTGAAGAAGTTCAAAAGGAGCACGAGCCAGCGTGACACGATATCTACTTCTTGCATCGTGAGGGGCTTCTGATGCGACGGTTTGTCCGAGAGAGGAGGCACAAGCAAACTCTCGATAGTGACGAGTACCTCTTTCCACAGCCGCGCCATAACCATCTTCATCGCTTCGGAGGTGAGTGTCTTGTTCATTATGGCGAAGTTATCATTGAAATAGTTGAAAAGCGGGGTCAGTGCATTCTCCACATCTGCCTGAGACGGTGTGACTGTAGATGGCTGTTGGCGGCCGCGATTCAAAAAACTTGATACGCTAGATAAGCTGATCCCGCGAGATAGCAACGTTTTCAGAGTACGGCGGGATAAGCAGTGATTGATATAAGCGGACAGCTGCAAATGCACATCAGTGTCGTCGTCATACAGATGGCCGAATGTTTACGTAGTAACTAACCTTCTCAGTGATTTTGCGAGTCATCTCCCTTTCGGTTCGCTTCAACGTCCGGAAAGCTTTGCCGAAATAGAACTGTATATCATCTCGTTCGCCTTCCATGCTCACTCGCAGCAGCAGTCGACCTTGCGAGTCCAGATCCAGCCAGTATTCCCTCGGCAGAAAGTCGCTAAAGTGCGCAGGGTCCAGCTTAAGAGAAGTCCGGCCCACATAGTCATGATCGCCCAGAGCGTCCCAATCCCAAATAGTCGCAATAATGTTGAGTGGTCCTTGGGTCGTAATATCGACCGTGTCGTCCCACCGAGGATTGAGATTGTTGTATACGACACGAGTCTTGGCTATCCGCTTCTGATACTCATCCGTCAAGACCACATAAGGGTCACTGGTACCATTCATATCACATGCCTTGAGGTCTTCCGCTTCAACGATCTTGACTGTGAAGACATAGGTGGTCGACTTGCGCATCTTCTGAGTCGGTGGAGGGGTATGCCTTGCAATAACCTCGGCACAACCATCGACGTTGATCTCGCGCTCAAGCTTATCAAGCTGAGTGAGAGCGTATTCAATATTATTCAATTTTACAAATGACTAGTGAAGAACTGTTAGACAGGGTCCCAAGAAATGGTAGAATGATACATACCTCGGGGAAGAACTGGAAAGGCTCGATTTTCTCCTTGTTACTCCAGGCGTCTCTGGCCATCTGCATCAGCCTTTCTTGCCTCGTCTGGTTCAACGCCGCCTCCTGCTCTGGTGACAGTCGGTCCATTTCTTTGGCAAACATATTCTCGAGCAGTTCGCAGTATCTCGCCACGCCTCTTCCTATAGACTTAGAAAGAGCCGTCATGAATTTTGCATACTGGAGATCATCATCCCACTCAAGTTGGACCATTTGTTCAACTACTTGGTTAAACGAGCGGAAGATGTCAATGACAGACACGCTATGTCGTTGATCTTCAGCAGGTATTTCGGCTCCGCCCTCCGTGCGAACGGTAAATTCGTCTCGCTTCACGGCTTGCTCGACCCATTCGATGATCTTGTCGTCTGTCAGCCGAATCCATCGCCAGACAAAGTCGGCCAGCAAGTCTTCAATGTGGAACGGGAAAGGCTCTCTGTGTCGAAAACGCGTCAGTACGTTTCCACATGGTCAAATGATCCAAAAACAATGATCTCGTACCCCGGCAAGGCATCTGCGTAGAGGCGCCGCGTCGCGCAAAGTTCTTTGTAAAGGTCGAATCCATCTTGTATGTCGATCTCCACTCCTTTCTCGCGGGCCTGCTCCATGATCTTGATGACCATCTCTCGAGCGTCTTCTGCGTACAGGGGAAGTACACATTTGAGTAAGATATTCAGAGGATTGACGCTGACCTCATTAGCGATAGACCTTGACTCGTAGAGTGGGGCTCATACCCTATTATCTCAGGATTATTCTTATAGCGCTTCTGGATTCGTTGTGACAGCTTCATTATGCCTTGGCCGAGCTGAATAACGTGGTCTGTCTGCCAAGCTTCCTGCTCCGGTGGGACTTCCTTTTCAACTAATTCTTGGTATTTTTCCCTCGCCTTCTGTTCAAGGCCTTCATGAACATATGAGCGGAATCGATCGATATCTTCGGGGTTCTCTGTATAGTTAGGATCCATCTGGATGTGGTTCTCCAAGATGTACATCACAGGGCCGATTGGGCGAGGTTTCGTTTCATAGCAGTGCATCATGACATCGTACAGCTCCCGAAGCAGAGCCTCATGAAGCGATGATAGCAATTGCTGCATCAAGAGGATGTCGTGAATTGTCCATTTCTGCCTGTCAAAAAGAACGGGGGCTATAAAGCTACTGCGCTTCCTACCCTCCTGCGGTGCTTCTTTCGCAAAAGTGAATGCAGAATCAAGGGTATCCAGGTCGATCTCATTATCCACGAACTTCTCTCGGATAACGTCCAAGAACAATACGATACGAGAAAAGCTAGGGATGCGCCAACGGTGGCTGATTTCGTTGAGCAACTCTGTAGATTGTTTTGACAGCAATTTCATGGACGGACCCTCAGGCTGTGTAGCCTCAGCTTCCTTTTCTTTCAGATCGTAGGCCAGAGCTTGGGCCACGATGAATCTATAAAGCGATCGCGGATCCGAGGGGATGAAAGTGTAGATGTCAGACTCATCTGAGCCATTGTCGCTGATTGACAGCGAACCGATGTCTAACGGTTGGTCTATGCTGTAGGACGTGCGGTCAGACTTCTCAGATAATGTCCGTGACAGTTCAGCATAAGTCGCATCAGACGAGGAGTGATCAGCAGCCAGTTCAGGGCTAGCTTGTACAATGGCAAGCATCATTTGGGAAAGTTCGGGGCCCTCGTTCTTTTTCCACGATTCGTATGCTTCTTCATTATCAAAGTCTTCGCTGGACAGGGTCTTCCGAGTCTTGAGGTTGAGATGGGCCTGATATGTCTTCAAGTCCTTGAGAGCCGCCTTCTCTGTCCAAAAAGACCTATTCTTGTCGATATCCGATTGCACTTGAGTCAGGCTCACACCAAATATCCTCGCCACGACTTGTACAAGGGGCATGTCCTTCACATCATAACTTAAGGGTGCGGGAGCTTCCATCGTTGCTCCAGTTCCGTTCGCCTGGGAAAGATCTTGATCATAAGAAAGCAGCTTTTGCTCCAGGACAGCCAGTTTGTTTGTCAACTCTGGTCGTTCTCTCGCCCAATCCTCATCGTTCATAATGAGAGTGATGAGGCGAACGAATAATGCAACGTGCCTATCCACCAACAATCTCCAGTTATCGTCATCCGGATCTTTGCCCTTGGAAAGTTCTTTGGTAGCATTTGAATAGAAGATAAGGACGAGATCTTCGACCTTCCGGTCCTTCTCCATGCGTTTCTTGAAAGACTGCTCCTTCAGAGTGTTGAGGAAGGCAGCGAATGTCCGGATGACTAGGTGATCCTGATATTCTTTTCTCTTTTCCCTTCCGACCAGCACCCCCGTCAACCTCTTCTCGAGCTCCGCTATGAATCCATGAGGGAATTTCGTGCTCTTCGAGTCCCTGATCAACTGGAAATCGCTCATGAGTTCATGAAAGGTCGTGGAAGACCGCCTGACGTGTGTATGCACCGGCGGAGCACTCTGTACACGTCGGACCCGCGGCTGGAGGAGATAGGAGAGGTATGCCACTCGCAGCGCATAGCTGTAGGCGGTGTTGGAGTTGACGGGGCGTCTGCGGGATGCGGAGAGGGTGCGCGAATGCCGGGCTTCATTTTGAAGACTGTTAATCCGTCGGTTGACGCCGCGGGACTGTGTAGATGAGGTCGACATGGATTTAAGAATGTGTTTTGCTCTTCTCTATCCAAGACTCGCAGCGTTCGGGAGGGGAGACGCGGAGTGCGGGACCATGGATCTATCTAAGGTTTCGCATGCACCGATAGCCAAGATGAGCTGGATCGGAAATTTCTTCGACAGCTCAGGGGCAATCAGGATGAGAAGGGCGGACAGAGGCTATGAATTGAACTCCGCGATCGTTGGCAGATAAACGGCGGGAAGCTTCGCGAAAGAGGGGTGCGGCGTGATGCTGGTGAAACAGTAGCCCGAAATGCGACTGACGTAGGCTCTGAGGCGGCAAGACCAACTAGGGCAGACCGCCAGCAGCCATCGGCCGATGCAAGGGGGAAACAATGAGCAGTCGATCCTTGCGATGCTCGGGGAGTGCAGGGTGCACAGGGAAGAAGGGCCATTGCTGCTTGCACCCCAAGATCTCGGTCGGTGAGCCGCTCCACTCCTCGTTACTTAGCTTGGTGTCGTATGGGTCGATTTAGTTGAATGCCCACCGACCCGTTCCTATTATTGGCAATATCCTTCTGTTGCATGCAGACACTCTAAAACCCGTGCACATGCACACAAATTTACTGCTACATTTAACATGCGAAAGAGGGTGGGCGTTTCTTGATAAGCTCGACTGAAGGCACGATACCTAGCTATCTCCGTCAAGGGAGCACTATGCCTAATCTGTCGCATATCCTTCTTCCCGCCAAGCATCAAGAGGGCATCCTCACTTGGAGATTCGGATATACATGCGCCTCCTTCCTAGCCTAGCACACATGGAGCATGAATGGAGGACAAGGCAGAGCTGTCAACATTATCTCTGACAATCAACTAAGAAGCGCAGACGTTTGAAAAAGATCTTGATATAGTCAGACCCTTGAATCGACGCCAGCATAGAAACAGCGATTGTATTTACATAGACAAAGACCATGGGCTCTTCACCACGTGTCCTCGCCAGGCTTGCGTGCCTTGAACGGAGCGTCAGCTAATTCACACAATTCGGATATTGAGAATCGTCCGACTCACCCGCACAGCGTTTGGCCCCCCAAGTTCCTTCTCGAGTCCATCAGGGAAGGTGCGCGGGACGCTGGGTTTATCAGGGTAGAGGAGGCTCACGGCGCCGCAAAGGCCCAGGAAGGCGGCGACGAAGCAGCTAAGATGGAGGAAAGCCTTGCCAGGCGTGACGTGAGTGTATTGCTCCGGACTGAAGACGCCCAGGATATCGTTATCCTCGTGGACCGGCTCGCCAAAGTTGCGCCTCTCCTGCTTGTCCCACCATTCACCGTAGGGGTCGCGGAATGCACGCTTGACGCGCGGCGGGTTCGGGTAGTTGCCGTTCTAGAGACGAGGTCAATTGGAAATACAGAAAGCGACTCATGTCAGGAGAGACAGTACCATGTCTGGGTCATCGACCTCTGCCTGCGCCAGAGGCCGCATCTGCGAGAATGATGCGCGGGGGACGGCATGGCGCACTGCCAGCCGGGGCAGATGCCCTGCCAGAATCCTTCGGGACAGCATCTGGAGGGAGCCGGGTCAGCGCGTGCTGGTCAATGGTAGGGGAGAGGCGGACTGACCGTGCTGCCAGTGGCAAACGTGGAGATGAAGGGGTCGAGTGCGGAGGGATGGCGTGTGGGTGGAGGGAAACGGGTCTGCAAGTCAGTGGTTGGCCTGCGAGCCTCAGGCGCCACCCGCGCCGCGCGCTTACATACGACGGACCCCCGTACTTCTCGTCACGGCAGGAAATTGCGTTGCCCGAAGCAAAAAACCACCTCTTCACGCAATCCCCCATCTCAGCGCCTTTTTCCGCCGCCAGCCACGCACCGGTGCCGATAACTATGCCAAATTTCTTGTGGCGACTCGGCCGGCCCAGACCTATCCGTTGATGCCAGAATCTCCCCTTCTGACCGGATCCTCGCTGGGAAAGCTGGGGTCGGCTGTCAAGAAGGCCCCTGTCCTCGTGGTAACAAGACATGCAAAACGGCAGCCTGAATGGCACTTCACCACATCATGAACGCGTGACCCCCGAACCCGAAAGCAAGCCTCGCGGCTCGGTCGGTCCGGACCATCTCGCCCACTCAGCACCGATTCCCGCGGAACAAAAAGAAGATGAGGTCGCAAACAATCACGTCGAAGGGCCTCCGCCCAAGAAGCGGAAACTCGCAGAGTCGACAGCTTCCCGACGCTCGACGCCTCGACCGCCCTCACCCCCGTGGAAGAAAATCACGCTTGACGGACCGTCAACCTTCTATGAAAATGGCCGACGGAAGTCCTCGAGGACGAACGCGGTTCCCCTCGAGCTGCTGCCGCAGTCAGACAAGAGACACACGCGGGCAGCTCAGAAGGAATATATGAGCAAGACCCTATCAGGTCGCACGTCACAGGTCGCGTCCTCGCCGCAGTCTTCGCCTCGGATGCAGTCGGAGGTCAATGGAAGAAGGTCTCTTGGTGGCAAGGCCACGACGAACGGGATCCGCGCGGGATCACCCAGGACTGAGTCACCCAGGAAATCTTCAAGGGCGACAGCTGGCCGGCAAAATCACGTGTCCCAATCTCCAGCAGCGAAGCCTGTGAATCCGCGGACGCGGTCTCAAAGCTCCGCTACCGTGAATGAACGGTCTCGTCTCTCCGATACGGAAGTCGATGGTTCCAGCCCAAATGCTGGCCGACGTCGTACGTCCTTGTCAACCTCTACATCCCCGGTCGCGTCCAAGGATATAGATGGATACGGGAGAACTCTGGAACAGAATGGCAAGGAGGGGGAGAATACCCAGAGGCTTCCGAGGCTACGGTTCAAAGTCAAGAAGCCTTCTATCGGCGTTCAGCATCCTGGTCATGTGTTACCCCCCAGGAAATACGCGTCGTTTCGCGAATGGATCGAAAACGAGGGCATTACGGGAGAGGACAGGGTCCTGAGTGCCGAAGAAGCACGACAAGAGGCCGAAAGAAGGCGCAGAGTGCTAGAGGCCGGAGAGCCTGGAGGTCTGCTCAGTCCGGAGATATGTTCTGCCTATCTGACGGAACAGCAAGAAGAACCGCCGCAGCAGTACTCGCATCAAGATCATCTTGTCGCCCATGCTCTCTACTTTAGGAAGCTCCTCGATCAGGAGCACAGACGCCACCGCAATATGGCAAGACTATTCGCTCAATGGTGCGCTGACGCGTGGAGGAAGCGCCATAAGCGCCCAGAGGACATCCTCAGAGAGCAACAGGAAGAAATGCGCGCAAAGCGCAAGCAGTTGGTCAAGGATCTCCAGAAAATGTTCGACCTAGTCCGGGCGGAGGTAGAGAGGATTCGTTTGGCACGCTGGGAAGAAGAGAGGAAGGCAGAAGATCAACAAGCCCTGGATCGTGCCATAAGACAATCGACCATGCTGTTCGAGAAAAGGAGGATGGAAATCCTGGGGGAGGTTCCAAGTGAGGCCGACGAGTCTAGTGAAGATGAGGAAGATGAGTCCGAAACGTCCGATTCCGAGATTGAAGACGACAGCAACATGTCTAGCACTGGTACTGAGAGTGAGGAAGACGACGGCGTTGATGAGGATGATGCTTTGACAGCCGAGGAACTCCGCTTGAAATATGCCAATCTTCCTGATCTGGATCTGGGGGATAGAGAGTCCGTGACCTCCACTCATACCTCCTCTTCGGCCCACACCGACACGTCTCAATCTCAAGGTCTTTCAGAGGATGAGAATGGTTCTCGAATGCCCCTGGAGGACATGCCACCCGAGCACGTTGAACTGGATGAAGTTGATTCAATCTTACTAGACGATAGCGATGAATCAACGGACATGTCGGATGACATGGGCGATAGTGATGAGGAGATGGACGACAGCGAGGCTGATTCGAGCGGAGAGAGTGATAGTGGTCCTGGGTTGCTAGGCTTCTACTCTTCCAAGGATCTTGCTGCAGATTATGATACGGCAGAAGACGACGAAGAGGAGTCGAGCAAGGAGGATGAAGAACTTGAAGACCAAGATGAAGTCTCCCTTGTTCCTACTGGGCCTCCAGAACAGGAAATTACTCCTGAAGACGATAACAAACCGGCATCCTCCCCAGGGGACGTTGCCGACGCTCAGGCTGAGTCTCGACAGAGCGGAGAAGCGTCCAGCGAGGCGTCCCCGGGGACGTTTCTCACAAAGCCCTCTGAGCCTGAGTCGGTCTCATCATACGAAGCTCCTCCGGAAAAGCCAGCTGAACCTACTGAGCCTGTCGAGCCAGCTGGGCCAATTGAGCCCGCCAGGCCTGCTGAACCAGCTAAACCAACTGAGGCTGCGGGATCTGCTGAGCCTACCAAGCCGAGTGAGCCGACTGAGTCTGCTCAGCCAACCGAACCCGCTGGGCCAACTAAACAACCCGAGGCAACGGATTCTCCCACTCCACAGACACCAATACCGCACCTCTTACGTGGAACTTTGCGAGAATACCAGCATTTCGGGTTGGATTGGCTCGCTGGTCTCTATACGAATCGCATAAACGGTATTCTCGCTGATGAGATGGGTCTTGGCAAAACTATCCAGACAATAGCCCTCCTCGCGCATCTCGCCGTGGAACACGAAGTCTGGGGACCGCACCTGGTTGTCGTGCCAACGAGTGTCATACTTAACTGGGAAATGGAGTTCAAAAAGTGGTGTCCCGGGTTCAAGATAATGACTTACTACGGGAATCAAGAAGAGCGGAGACAGAAGCGCAAGGGCTGGATGGATGATACTAGCTGGGACGTCTTGATTACTTCCTACCAGCTTGTCTTACAGGATCAACAAGTGCTCAAGAGGAGAAACTGGCACTATATGATCCTTGACGAAGCCCACAACATCAAAAATTTCCGCTCTCAGAGGTGGCAAGCGCTTCTTACCTTCAAGACAAGAGCTCGACTCCTGCTTACCGGCACTCCGCTCCAGAACAACCTGACCGAGCTATGGTCACTTCTCTTTTTCCTGATGCCTTCTGACGGTGAGGAGGCTGGAATAGAGGGGTTTGCGGATTTGAGGAACTTCTCTGAATGGTTCAAACGTCCAGTGGAGCAGATTCTGGAGCATGGCAGGGAAACGATGGACGAAGAAGCGAAGCAAGTTGTCAACAAGCTCCACACCGTCCTGCGACCATATATCCTCCGTCGCCTCAAGGCAGATGTCGAGAAGCAGATGCCGGCCAAATACGAGCATGTGGTCTATTGCAGACTTTCAAAACGTCAGCGGTACCTCTACGATGGTTTCATGTCAAGAGCGTCAACAAAAGAAACACTCGCGTCTGGAAACTATCTGTCGATCATTAACTGTCTGATGCAACTCCGCAAAGTCTGCAACCATCCGGATCTGTTTGAAACTCGGCCCATTTCAACGTCATTTGCGATGCCAAAGTCGGTGGCGACCGAATACGAGATCAAGGAACTCCTCGTTCGGCGCAAGCTGTTGCGTGAGGACCCTCTGAGCAAGCTCGATTTGGACTTCCTCAATCTCGCCCCGATATCGAGAGAAGATATGTCTCGAAGGCAAGCAGATGACAGCACGAGGATCATGGCCTACGGCCCCTTCAAGACGCTTCGCGAGCGTCAGTACAAGCGGACTAACTGGCAGATGGGGTTCGACGGTTCGTCTATGCAGTCGACCTTGACCTCTATGGAGAATGCTGCGAGGAAGAAGAGGATGGAGGAGCTTGAAAGCACCTTGTACTTCGAATCCAAACGTCATGGTCGTCGTCCTATCTACGGCCGCAGTCTGATCGAGTTTCTCACGATTGAGAATCCCCAAGGCGCGTTGTCACCTCGCCCTTCACGAAACCGCTCGTACGCCGAGTGGCTTTCCAGTCGGTCATCCGTCCTCGCCTCTATGATTAAATCCATTGAGGAAAGGGCCCATGCCATGGAGCCCTACATCCAGAGATTTGCCTGCATAACTCCAGCCGTGGTCGCTGCCGGCGTTACCGAGGCCGCGCTCACCCCACTTCAATCACGGTACTTCAGCGAGGAACTGCGAAATCCGCCATATGATCCCTTCCACGAAGCCCAGATGCGTTTGTCGATAGCCTTCCCGGACAAGAGACTTTTGCAGTATGACTGCGGGAAACTGCAAAGGCTCGATAAACTCCTCCGAGAACTCCAAGCGGGTGGTCATCGGGCACTGATTTTCACGCAAATGACCAAGATGCTTGACATCCTAGAGCAGTTCCTTAATATCCACGGGCATCGCTACCTGCGCCTTGATGGCACAACCAAAATCGAACAGCGGCAGATGCTGACGGATCGGTTCAACAACGACAACCGCATTCTCGTGTTCATTCTATCTACTCGATCCGGCGGGTTGGGCATCAATCTTACTGGCGCAGACACCGTCATCTTCTACGACCTCGACTGGAATCCCGCGATGGACAAGCAGTGCCAGGATCGTTGTCACCGCATTGGCCAAACGCGCGACGTCCACATCTACCGCTTTGTCTCAGAGTACACCATCGAGTCCAACATCCTGCGCAAGGCGAACCAGAAGCGGATGCTGGACGACGTCGTTATCCAGGAAGGAGAGTTCACGACGGACTACTTCACCAAGCTGGATGTTCGGGATATGATCGGCGACGATGTTCTGGAAGGGCATGACGAGGCTAGCAAGGCAATGGACCGGGTTCTGGAGAGCCAGGCCGCTGGTGGCGCTCGTGCATTTGAGGAGGTCGAGGACAAAGAAGACATCGATGCGGCCAAGAACGCTCAGAAGGAGCTCGAGCACGCCGATGACGGCGATTTCGATGAACGGAGCTACTCACACAGCACGCCCGGGCACATGGGCGCGAGCCAGGCTGGCACTCCGATGACGACCGGCCCCGGCGAAGATGATACCCCCGGACCTTCTGTGGATGGCAATGCCGATGGCGAGCCTCAGCCCGGCCACATCGACGACTACCTGTTGCGATTCATGGAGTGGAACATGAGGGACGAGCCGCTTGTGCTCCCGCCAGACAAGAGCAAGAAGAAATCGAAGAAGGGCAAGGAGCACCGTATCAAGAAGAAACGTCGCTGAAAAACTAAAAGAAAAAAAAGCTTCTGTGTGATGTTACGGGAATCACGGGTGTTTTTGGTTCGTCCGGAGTACTATATCAAGGCTACGGTTTGGGATCTCGGGTGTTTGATGGCGTCTTGTCTTCCAGTGGTTACCCAGTCAAAAAGACTTTATGCTAAGATACGTGATGATAAATTATTTTTATACTATTTATTTTTTCCCTCTTCTCTCTATGTGTTTTTAATTTCAGCCTTTGATCACAGGATGAATCGAGAGTATCATCCATGTGCACACAAGTACCATGCGTCGCTGCGTAGTTTCCCATGACAGCCTGCTATGTTCTCGGGCGTAGAGAGTACACATACCGTAGTGATCCACGTTACCTAGAGGCTTATCGACAGCCCTGGATCGCCTTTGCGCTGTTTATCTGTTTATTCTTTTACGTGTCTACTGAACTAGCCAGCAGGCCAAGTACCAAGGAGGAGGAGGTGCGGCTACTGAAGTGGATGTGCCATCATCCTTGGACACGCCCCACCACCGATGATAACAATGACAACAAGAAACACGGACCATCATGCACACTCACGACAGAAAGTATTACAGATTTCCACAGCAGAACAAAGTTGACTTGTCTCCTCCTGCGGTGATGTCGGCCATCTCAAGGAGGAGGAAGGAAAGAGGGCCAAGAGGGAGGCATCTCTTCGTCCATGTCCGAAGCAGAGCCGACGCGGGCGCCGGCGAGCCGGGGTCGAGCTGGAGCTCCCCGGCAGCCCTGACGACCGACGGCCCTGACGACAACCACGGCCCATCATCAACGCCTCCTCTCCATCTCCCTGACATCTTGCCGATCGATCATCGCCACATGCGCCATGACACCATCAGCGAGAGCGGGTGACAAGTGAGTGACAAGAGGGGCGTTGGTGTGTCCTCGTGTGTCCAACGGTCCAACCTCCTGCCCCCCCTCACCTCGATCTGCACTCTGCACAGATCAGCGAGGGGCGCGCAAAGAACCCTCTCAAAGGTTGAAAGACAACGGCCGCGAGAGGAAGACCCGACAGTGTGGGCAGGCGTAGTGCAAATCCGACGATCGCGACCGAGACCTAAACGGACTTTGACACCTGGGATGATTTTCAGCCTTAGCCTCTTAGCCTCACCCCAGGGGGGTGCGCTATCGGCGGCCACCGTTGGGGGGCGTGCTGCGGGCTAAACCGTCTCCAGGACTCTATGGACCTTCGGTCTGAGATGGGAGATAACCATAGGCCTAGCGCGAGGTGACTGCTCAGATCACGCAACTGCGCGGGCATCTGGGGGGGGGTGTCTGGCCGGCCTCAAGCGGTGGACGTTGTTCAGGGATTCCGCCCCCATCGCGGGCCTCTCCAACCAGCCATCGCCCGGCGTGTCCACCCCTTTGCGCACGCTCTACCGAAACAAGCATGTCGTCCAACCTCCTCCCTGGTCAGCGCGGCGAAGTCCCCGGATCCCCGGCAGCGCTGACTGTCAAGACGGGCTGTTGTCGACCCCCATTTGGGGGGGGGGGGGGGGGAGGACCAAGGCAATCGACTGTGGCTGCCCGTCTGCACGGACTCTGCAGCATCATTAATGACTACAGGCTCGTAGTCTAACGTCCCTTCAAGTCTTTGACGGTCTGGCTTATGTCTCTCTTTCTCTCTCATGGTCGATAACAATTTGAAATAGTTGATGCGGCAAGGCAAGGTTCCTTGTTCTAAGGCACCGAGGATGATAATGCGCAACCGGCCTCCAAGGCGAAACAGAAGACAGCTGGGATGATTCGCTAAAGCACAACCCCTCGGAGTGGTCGTCTGGTACCGACAACACTGGACAGCTCCGAGCTGAGCAGCAGCCGTCTTGAGTACCCGGGGAGCACCGCTCAAGCCTCAAACGAGTCAAGCGTTCCGCCCTCGGTAACTCTGGATGCTTTGCCCTAGGTCGCAGGGGAGTCTCTGAGCTTCTCCATGATCCGTCCAATGGCAGGTTCCCAGGAGCTGCTGCGGCGAACCGCGCTGTAGCGGCAGATGGGGCGCCCTGGCTTCTACCCGCGTGCGCGATGGTCGCTCCGTCGCTCCGTCGCTGGAGCATCCGTGCATATCTGCCTCTGCTAGTTCGTGTCACCGTCTTTCCTATCCCAGAGAGCGTGGTTGACAGAGCAAGCTCGTTGGCTTTCTTCACTCCACCGTTCGCCTCCCAGGACGCCTGCCAGTGGCACACTGGCACACGGTCTGTCGGAATTCTGTCATTTCTGTTATCTATCTGCTCAGATTTACTCTACTCTCCCGACAGTAAGGAGAATCGACGGGTTTATCTCGCCGATGGACCCTTGGAACCTCCGAGACAGGCCCATGGCAATTAGCTGTAATGCTTCCGTTTCCGTTGAGCTAAGCCATTCCTGCTCAAACCTACGGAGGTACACACGGAGTATCCGTACTCCTCTGTTGAAATGCTGAAGGTAGAAAAGGCTCCCAAGGCTCCAAGCTTCTCACGTTGCCCCGCCCACGGCCGCCATTCTACGTGATAGTTGATCGTCTGCAGCGGAGATCGATCAACCGCAACAAATCCCATTGGGCCCTTGCTGCCGTCCACCATCCCGGGGAGGGGAGTCCACCTCAGAGAGTCCCACGAGACACATCGAAGACGGTATCAACCAAAGTGGCGTCAACTATCCACTATCATATGCACTTCCTGTCCCGAGGAGAGGGAACAATGGATCCTGAAAGACTTACACTATACCGTACAAAGTTCAACCTCCTCGTTCCTTACGTATCAGAATCTCTGCAGTAGCCGCGGCCTTTGCTCTTCCACCCGCAACTTCCAACGAAGCCTACTAGGCGATTCCATACCGCCGGGCAACCGTGCATCTACCGGGGTTCCCAATTCGCCTGAATCGGCGCTCCTCCTTCCAAGTAGAACGTCGGACAGAGGCCAAGAACCCGGGACGGTTTAGCCTTGGACGACGGCGGTGATGGATCACTTAGGTTCCATGCTGATGCGGGATGGCGGCACATGGGTACGGAGTGTGCGAGGGCAAGCAACATAGCGCGCGCGCTCTCTTGGTGCCAATCCACTGCCATGCGTCGGATCGGATCGACGAGCCACTGCCCCGTCCGTCACTGGCCATCGCGTAGCCTACGGGGAAACCAAGACAGAGGCCCCAGACGGCCAGCGAGGAGGCTTGGAGGTCTCACGTTCCGCCATGGCGATGACGAAAGCTGCTTCTCTCTGTCTCTCTGGATCGCCAAGGGAGTGTGTCGACAGAGAGAGAGAGAGAGAGAGAGAGAGAGAGAGAGGCCGCGCCTGTCGGTATCCTCGACGGGCCCTACGGAACTCGCGCAGCGTCTTGAGCTTGCCCCGTGAGCATGACCCGGGGTAGGGAAGCTTGCATCCAGCTTGGGGGATCTGTATGATTCCGCTGCCAAACCAGCGTAAACCCGCACACGGGCGGGAATCGGGCCCAGGACAACGGGCCGAAAGGCCCCAGGCCCCTGCTTAGGTCGCCAGAACCCCTCAGAGAACGATGAGAATCGCAGTCGGGCGGTGGGATACGTGGCTTCTGACCCAGAGCCGTCCCTTGCACTGTTTGCACCGTCTCAGACGGCGCTGCCCGCTAAGTTGCAGGCTAGCATGCGCTGTGCCAATTGCCTGCCTCGCCGTGCCTCGCGTGTGTCGGGGACGTCGGGGCGTGCGCGAGGCCAATGGGCCTCCCGGACCCGATTAACCTTGACTGTTGATGCTCGTTCTCTGCTGTCAGCCACATTCGCGGCCGAACGAGTCCGCCGAGGAGACGGGTCCAAGGCGATGGACTCGAACGAGGCTGCATATATGGAGTACATATACTGAATCCGACTCTCCAGACAGCCGGCACAACGTCTGAAATCCCCTCCTCCAAAACCCCCCAGCGAGAGGCCTCCCGCACGTCGTGAGCAATGAAAACCTCGATACCATCCGATGTGTGGGAGAAGAAGAAGGCGCTGATTGCGAAGCTCTACAAGGAAGAAGAATGGCCTCTCAAGCAGGTGATCAAGCAGATCCGGTCGGAGGACTTCAACCCGAGGTGAGCAATGCCCCAAAAAGCAGACCGGATTCCGAGGCCGAGGGAGCTCCAGACTGACTCAATTGCCCTGTCAAGTGAGACCCAACTGCGCAGCAGACTGAAGAAGTGGCGGGTCACCAAGCCCTCCCGACAGACCAGGAAGAAGCAACAACAGAATGCCCAGCAGGAGACTGCTGCCAATGGCGACGGACAGAAGGAGACGTCGACATCTCCCGTGGAGACGAAGCCGCCTGCTGTCCCAACGTCCCAGCCAGCGCCGGCGCAGCCACCAAAGGAGCTGCCTGCTTCCAATCCAGGGTGGTACGATCCGAACGCTTGGTATGCGGGACAGCAGGGCATTGTCCAGGTCCAACAGCCAAAGCAAGAACAACCACTACCCAATGCGATGCCCTTCGATGGGCAGAACGTGGGGAACGGCTGGGTCTCCCCGAGAGTTCAGCAGCAGCAGCAAGCGCTGAGCCCCCACGTCGACGCCAGTCAACTGCGCAACGGCACATCTGCCATGCAGCAGTATCCGACCGTCCAGACGGTTCCCACCCCGAACCCCTACGAGGCACATAATCCCGGCACCACGACTGCCAGTCATCCCAATAATGCCCCGATGAACACGGTGCCGATAATGGCGCCAACATATACAAGTCCCGCATATTCTGTTCCGCCACAAACAGGTCTCTCGAGCCCTCCGATTACTGCACCTACCGCAGCGGCAACGACGACGGTCCAGTGGCCTACCGGTGCCGAGGAGATCGAGCTCGATGTGAACCACGGCGTCTCGACGATGCCGGAGTGGTTCTCGGCCACGCTCCAGGCTGTGAGTCAGCCTCCTACGCTACCATACTATGCCGCTGGCACCGCGGGCCCTTCCATGGCTGGTTACCCGCCGCAGATGCAACCGCTGCCGCAGCAGAATGTGATGTACCCTCAGTCGCAGCCTTTCGGCGGGCTGTTCCAGCACGGCCTGGAGCAGTTTCCTGGACCGATGCCGTGGAAACGTGCCAATGCGGTCGACTACGACCCGCAAGCGGCGGGTGGTCACGCCCGAGTTGACCGGCAGGGAAGGCAGCGGAAGCCCTTGGCGGACAAGAAGCGGAAGGATGTTGGGATTCCCGCAACAACAACAACAAGCGCTGCGGGGATGATTCCGGAGCCACAGCCGCAATATCTTCCTCACGAGCCGCATCGAATGATGCCGGTGAATGGGTTCTCCTATCCTGTCCAAGAACCGGTGGTGCAGAAACCGCCCGGCAGTGGGCAGTAGTAGGAGCGGGCTGCGTGTGCAACCTAGCCATTGCGTATGCGGGCGTCGTTGAAATCTTCACTGACGGAAACCCGTTCCGGACTCGAGATGCCGTTCTCTGGTGCATCTGTCGCTGTTGATTCTTGTGTTCACTGCGACTGCTGTCCCCATGGGTGCCTGCCTTTTGCCGTTGATAAGCGTCCTAACAAAGATACTGGAGCGCATGACCAGCATCTCATATCCGCTTCCATGAGCAAAGTGGACGGAGTACATAACATATGCTGTTGCTATGGCGGAGTTGGTTCTTGGGCGGTATCGGAGTGGCTGGTTTACCACTTCCTGGCCATTGTTGTTGCACGACTTATTCTTGTCCTCCGCGTGGTGCGCCTTTTTTTTTCTTGTGTGTCTCTATATACCCACATATATCTAGGTGCTTTTTTTTCGTCCTCTGGCGCCAACTGAACGAGCCCGAGAACCCTCCGCCACCACTCTGCTTGTACATTTTGCCCTTGACAAGACGTGTGTGGCCCGTGTGCTTTTGTTTATGCTTGGAAGGCCCGGGAGGCAGAGACTGCTTTGTGAATACTCTCTGGAAGACTGATACGGACCGAGGGCACAAAAACGGACCTGATAGGGCATCGGCGTAGAGTTATGTTTGCTGTTTTTACTGGGCGGTCCTTTGCGTGTTGTGGTGTACTGTGAAGTCGAGGCTTGTCTTGATGTGGTTTAACGCATGGGTTGGTTGGCAAGCGATACATATGGCTACGTAGGATAGATGCTCGTGTATGAGACAGAACCTGGTGATCATCTGCTCTGTCTCCTTTCCTTTTCTCTTTCCCTCCTCTCTGTTTCTTCTCTCCTGTCGTTATCCTCACGGGCGCCACATCCAGACCGCTGACGCACCGATCCGACAAGGCCCGACGCGTCGGTTTGCCGGCTAACTGCGCCAAGCGGCCGCCAAACACCACCATCCAAAGTCAAACGGTAAACACATACACACACACACACCCTGGACGAGGTGGTCAGGTCAGGGATGTTATCGATGCACGGAGTCAGTAAGTTTAATTAAATTGATCGTTGTCAGTGGACAGATGGACACCCCCTGGCCGGTCGAGACCCCCGTGGTCCGCAACCCCAACGGCCGCCTGCCCAAACATGTTCAACAGGGGGTCGCGACTCGCGACTCGTGTAGATACATACGGGGTAGACAGATAACGAATTTTGATTTTGATTAAGCCGCCGGGAAACGCGGAAGTTGGCTGCTGTGCTCCGTCGATCTTGGATGGATGCTACCGTCACCCCTTGGTCCTTGTCCGTGTTCTGTCCGTGTCCGTGTCCACTAACGCGTGCGGAGGCGGCACGTGACGGCCCGCGGAGATGCGCCGAGCCTCGGCTTCTCCGCGTTTTCCAGTTTACGTACACGCGGGGAAGACGGGGGTGTGGTCAGCTCAACAGCACTCTGGGTTCTGCAGGACCGTCCCTGTGGTCTGTTCGCGTGTGGCCGGATCGGATGTGGTCCCTCTGGATCTCGTGCTGCGCGCACCTCGCTCGGTTGACGGCCTCGGGATCAGGCCGAGTCTGCTGCGAAGTAGCTCGGGAGTCCAAACATAGAGCGTTTATTGTCTTGTGAAGCTCGGGTGCTGGTTGTTTCTTTTCTTTTCACAGTTTCTTGTTTCTTTTTCAATTGCCAGCGATCTGCTTTCCTGCAGATTGAATACCGTTGATCTCTGCTGGTAGAGTCAAGATGCGCGCGATCCAGGTCAGCCAGTATGTCAAGGTATCTTCTTCACTTGAAGAAACAAATCTGGTCCCCAGACTCATCTTGTCTTGATCAGACACTAACCGAAGCGTAGAGCCCTCTTGACCTCACCGTCACCACCCTCCCCACCCCCGCCCCCGCCCCGGACAGGTACCTGATCGAGATCCACGCCGCGGCCGCCAACTTCTTCGACCTGCTCCAGATCCAGGGCCGGTACCAGCACCAGCCGCCGCTGCCGTGGATCGCGGGCATGGAGTTTGCCGGCGTCGTCCTCGCCACGCCGACCTCTGCTTCCTCAAATCCACGCTTCAGGGTCGGGGATAGAGTCTTCGGCGCAACCCAGGGCGCCTACGCCACGCACGTCCTTGTGCCGGAGGCCGCGCTGCTCCCTATCCCGGAGGGATGGACCTTCGAGGATGCGGCGGGCCTCTTCGTCACCGCGCCCACGGCCTACGGCGGGCTCGTCCACCGCGCGCACGTCCGCGCGGGGGACTGGGTCCTCGTCCACGCCGCCGCGGGCGGGGTCGGGCTCGCCGCGGTGCAGGTCGCCAAGGCGAAGGGGGCGACGGTCATCGCGGCCGCGGGGTCGGAGCGGAAGCGGCGCATCGCGCGCGACGTGTTTGGCGCCGACTTTGCCGTGGACTATCGCGACAGGAACTGGCCGGAGCAGGTGAAACAGCTCTGCGCAGCACACCGCACGGGCAACGGCTGCGCCGGGGTCGACATCGTCTTCGACCCCGTCGGCCTGATCGAGCAGAGCCTCAAGTGCGTCGCGTGGAACGCGCGCCTGCTCGTCGTCGGCTTCGCGGCGGGGACGATCGAGCGCGTCGCGCTGAACCGGGTGCTGCTGAAGAACGTGTCCCTGGTCGGCCTGCACTGGGGCCAGTATGCTCATTTCGAGCCCGAGACCGTCGACACCGTGTGGCGAGGCATCTTCGAGCTCGTGGCGCGGGGCAGGTTCCGCGGGACGGTGTTTGCGGACGAGAGGTTCGTCGGGCTGGAGAGCGTGCCGAGGGCGCTGCGGGCGCTGGCGGGGAGGGAGACGTGGGGGAAGGTCGTCGTGAGGGTTAAAGATGATGATGATAATGATGGTGGCAGGGCGAGTAGATTGTGATTTTGCCGGAGGCCGTACATAGATGCGTATATATTTTGGTGGGTTTGGATACGGAGATACACATGTATATAGAATAGACCGCACCTCCGACACAATACTACGAGTAATGACGGCAAAAGTCTCCTGGCTTAAGAGCAAAGCATATGGAAATGTACATAGAAACAGGATTAATTCAAAGCAGCTCACCACACATACTTATGTATATCTACAACTACCACCTAAGAAAAGACCATATCTATATTATACCTACCTAGCGAAATGAAATGTAGATGTAGGTGCTCAAGGAGTCATGCTCTCGTGGAAACAAACACGCCTCTTCCCCTCCCCCTCCCCTCTCTTAGACAAAGAGTGAAAAGAGAGAGCGTAGAGAACGCAGCGAAAAGCATGAACTATGATGGCCCTGTTATCTGATAACTTGCTCTTGCAATTCTCGACTCCCGAGGGAAAAAAAAATGGATCAGTCGATTACCCCGATCCAGCTCCAGCCAAAACCGCAGACACAGGACGTGAGATTGCGGCGGCTATCCTTCGTGTGAAGGGTCCGTGGGGTGAGAGATTGGGACAGCTGGATTGGGGAATTGCGTGTGTTTGATCTTGCGATCATTTGAGTGAGAGGTGATTGGGAAGGGGGGAACAAATACAGTACAGGAATTCATTCTGTCATCATCGTCATTATCGTCATCATCTGGGAATGATCATCAGGCCCTGTGTCGGAGAACCTTTCTTCCCCCCCCCCCCCCCCCCCCCCCCCCCCCCCCCCCCCCCCTCCACTGTCAACGAGGACACAGCAGAGAGGAGAATGGGTAGATCTAGCCTCGCAAAGCCATCCATCAATCCATCCATCCTGTTGCTTCTTTCTCCAGGAAGCTCGGCCCATGAATTCCCTCTAGCAGCCCCCGTATGGTATGAAGCGACGCTCATCCTCGTTTCTCATCCGTACCTGCCCCTAAACGCAGAGTGCGGAAGGGACGGATATGTCCATGATGATGATATGCAAAACTGCACCTTGCGGAGTAGTAGTTGTTGTTGTTTGCTCCTGGTTCTCCATTGCGGACGTCGTGAGTGAAGGAATAGATAGATGGATGTTAGTGAGATAGCCTTATTCCAACATCCTCATTGAAAAGTCGCCGTGTGTACACATCTTGTAGACTCGTGGCAGTTTGCAAAGAGGAAAACAAAAAATTCGCATGGCGGGGCCAGCGGCTTAGGTACTAGTTTGCCGGGTCGGACCGTCGGCGTCGGACTTGGCGGCGTGGGATTAGTTCGAGTCGCCTCCGCTACCTACCGGGCTATTTAACGATTGCTTTCTTTCTCCGTCTTCATTGTTGCCTGTCTGATCATGCAGGGCAAAAAGGAAATTTTTTTATCTATCTCTCGAATATATATATAGCTTTTTTGTCTCAGGTTAATGTAAAAAATTTCTGTTTCGAGTTAATACAGATCGGAAAGATGGGATCCATCATGTCAATAATATATCGTTAGCTCCAGCTAAGTCTACGCATCAATTCAGTATTTCATTCCCAGATAATTTTGTTGCCGATTCAGATCGGGGGAGCATGTACGTGTATGCATGTGCCTTTGGTATCCCAAAATTTATTCCACGATTCCGTGGGCAGTTCAGTCCGAAAGGGGAGAGATATGGATATACTCCAGGGGAGATCAACACCGGATACAGACCTTGCTCACAATGTAAGGTATCGAGATGCTTCTTCAGAAGCTTAAACTAAAGCCTATGCAGTCTATAAAGAATTTTGGCGAGAGAAAATAACTCAAAACTTAACTAGATGGAAGCTCCTACGTCATCCCGCGGTAACGCCCGCGGTCACTCCACATAGTTCTCGACCACCCTGGCAGATGTCTCGTCCGTGGTTAATGCAGGATGGATGTTCTCGAATTTGTTCTCTATCCATGTTTGGAGTTTTTGCGAGAGAATATCCAATGGTCCAATTTACCGCTGCGAGTCAGGTTGGGTGTTGTGTTAGATGCTAATGTAGCATATACAAGAGAGTATATATGTGGACAGACGTGCAGGATAGTCTATTTCTGACAGTCAGTCAGATACGCCGGCATATGCTCCGAACAATTAGATATTCTCTCACTCTTGAAGCAATGTCCAAGTTCGCCCATCTCCCTCGCGCGGCGACGGGACCAATTGAATGTCCGTACGAGGTGAGATAGATACAGACGCGGGAACTCCATACGAGAGATAATTTAATTGACCTTTGCGGATTCAAATCGAATCGCCGCCAGGGCGCAGAGCTCCTGCACAATTCCTACTTCAACAAAGGATCCGCGTTTCCGAACGGCGAGCGCAACGAGTTCAAGCTGCATGGCCTCCTGCCTCCTAATGTCCAGACGCTGGACGAGCAGGTTGCGAGGGCCTATCAGCAGTATAGTAGTCGGCCAAATAGCCTCGCGAAGAACACGTTCATAGCTAGCTTGAGAATGCAGAACGAGGTGTTGTACTACAAAGTATATCTTCCTGCTTTTGAAGAAATGGCCCTGAATAGTACGCCTTGCTGCCTAGCTCAAAACAGACACATCTCAAGGAGATGTTCAGCGTGATATACACGCCGACAGAAGGCGATGCGATCCAGAACTATTCCAGACTGTTCAGACGCCCGGAAGGTTGCTTTTTGAGTATAGACAATCAGGACAGAATCGAGGAGAGTCTTTCGCAGTGCTAATCGCGCTGACGATGTTGACTATATTGTTGTGACTGACGGAGAGGAGGTATAGAAGCTGCATCGACTTTCACATATCGTTTCGGATGGCACTAACAGTCCATACAGATCCGGGGCATTGGCGATCAAGGAGTGGGCTCGATTCTGATTTCAGTCGCCAAGCTCGTCCTCACCACGCTATGTGCGGGAATCCATCCTTCGAGGCAGCTTCCGGTGGTCCTGGACTGCGGCACATATGTAGATTACCACCCTGGTCATCACTTGAAAGACAGAAGCTTATGTGATGTCGCAGAACAAAAAGCTACTTGACGATAAATTATACCTAGGGCTTCGACGTCCTCGAGTCAGAGGGGGGGAGTATGACCGCTTTGTCGATAAGTTCGTGGAGACTGTGCGGAGGAAATTCCCAAGAGCGTGCATTCACCTGTTTGTTTCTCATCTTCCTATTCAACTTACAGATGGAATGTAAGCTGACAGCAATGCAGCGAAGACTTCGGCTTGCACAATGCCCGAAGGCTCTTGGACAAGTATCGTCCGCATATCCCCTGCTTCAATGACGATATCCAGGGGACTGGATGTGTGACTTTGGCGGCCATCATGGCAGCCCTGCACGTCAGCAGGGTCGACATTACCGAGATACGTGTGGTGATTTTCGGCTCCGGATCTGCTGGGACAGGAATAGCGGATCAGATTGCCGATGCGATCGCCACAGAGAGCCGTACAATCAAAGAGGAGGCGGTTAAGCATATATGGTTTGCGTTCACCGAACCGACATCTTTAGAAGAGGCACTCTCTAACTCTGTTTCTCAGGTGTATCGACAAACCAGGGTTGCTCCTCAAGTCCTATCGTAGGAAGGTGACAAGTTGGCACCAGCGCAATCCCCCTTCGCGCGAGAGGACGCAGAATGGCCGGACAAAGAGCACATAGACCTCCTGTCAGTCGTCAAAGCAGTAAAACCGCATGTTCTGATCGGGACGTCCACGAAACCAAAGGCTTTCACGGAGGAGGTTGTCAAGGAAATGGCCAAACACGTTGACCGTCCCATCGTTTTCCCAATGAGCAATCCTACCCGGCTGCACGAGGCTGACCCCAAGGATATCAACGATTGGACAGAAGGCAGGGCATTGATAGCAACTGGAAGCCCATTTCCTCCGGTAGAATACAAGGGCGTTACGTATGAAATCGGTGAGTATACCAAAGGCAGTCGACAAGACTTTCTGTCAATCCAACACTGATAATACAATCTGCTGTATAGCTGAATGCAACAACTCCACATGCTTCCCCGGTATTGGTCTGGGCGCCGTCCTGTCTCGGGCACGCCTCCTTTCGGACAAGATGCTCGTCGCGGCGGTCAAGGCGCTGGCTGGGCAGTCGCCCGCGCTTAAGGACCCCGATCAGCCTCTACTGCCTGACGTGGTCCATGTGCGCCAAGTCAGCGTCCATATTGCAAAGGCGGTCATCAAGTGCGCCGTGGAAGAGGGAATCCCGACGGAAGACGGCGACCTGAAAGAGTGGATTCGGGTGCAGATGTGGGACCCAGAGTATCGACCGCTGGTGAGACCCAAGCGGACCTGACTTCGATTTCCATATCTTTTGTTTTGTAGTTAAGTTAGTGCTTATCCAAGGCAGATTCTCGGGAGCTGTTCTGTCCTTCAATGGAATCAGGGGACATCAAAACAGTGAAAGTACACCTTGCGGCATGTGATGCCATTATCAAGCCACGACTGTATTGTATTCGACTCTTGTATGAAGTTGATCATAGAGCTCCGACTGGGATACCATATGCAAGATGGGTTGAGGTGCAGCAAGTGCACAGCCACTCCATGTGGCGTGACCCAACAAGTGTACTTGTTGAGATAACTGGACAAATAATTCTTAGATATGACGAAAGAAACCATGATGGTGGGAAAAGACATGGACGGGTCTCGGAGTTAACAAGATGAAGGTAGGCGTGGGAGGCCTGATCATTTTCATGGAGAAGCTTGACAGACGCCTAGCGAGGCATGTTCATCCAAATTGTCAGTATATCAGTAAGCTCAATGCAGGCACTCCCATTTTGGGTGAAATAACAACAGAATGAAAGAGATGCTTTAACGTGCAAGGAAATAATAGACAAGATGAAGGGATAATTCTTCATGAGGCACATATTATTTTTGTAGGATGTACGGCGTATATGCATGTACCTGGCAGAAATGACGCTGCGCCGCAAAGTAGCCAATCCCTTCTAGAAGCGGGGTTAGAATCCTTCGACACAGCTATACCTGGTCCAGTAAATGACATGCCATGGATGCTATCTAGGAACCAGCGAATTTCGAAATCACAGACGCTTGGGCGCCCTTGGGCCAACCGATCGCGGGTACGATCAGACAACGGACAGGAAGATAGAGCCTGTGCCAGGCCGGAGTCGTGCAGCGGTGAGCGCAGGGGCTGCCACGTTCGTGATCCTGGGGAACCGTCAGGGCCTCCAACGTCGTTGAACGCCAAGGGAGACGCAGAACGACGCAGCACAGCACTCCGGATACGAGGGAGTCTTCTCCCAGGGCGCAAGGGCTGCGAAGGTTTCCGACGGTATGGGAGAGGGAGAGGTTGGCGCTTTTCGGCTGCTGCGCCTCACCGCGCGGTGGCTCGCTGACTTCATCCGTCCCGCAAAGGCAAGGCACGTTCCTCGTTCTTACGGCAACCTCGGCGCTGGGGCTGACCGTTCGAACGCCCATGGAAGGCTTTTTCAAGGAGGGTTGAAAGAGGCTGACCAGTGGCCGAATCCGGCCGACCGCTTTTTTATCAGGATGGTTCAGGTGTGATGCCTGCTTACGGAATCTTCACTTGACGATGAATGGCTCCCTTCCTTTAAAGAGGAAGAGGAGATAAAGAACGACGAGATCTTGAAAAGAGGGCCCCTTCACCGTTTTCGTGTTTCAGAATTGGCTTCCTGGACAACATCCTCTTCTGATCATTGATAACTGGTTTTATCTTCTGTTTTCTCTCCCGCAGAGACATATGTTGCGTTTGCTTCGCGCATTTCCATATACTTTGTGTTCTGGCTGGCCAACAACCTACCATACGTGCTCCTCCCGTGGCTCCTAGGAAATCAGCACTTGAGTCGGTCCTGCGGCTGCGGTTTCCGCCGCATCCTTTGTCCATCACACACGACATTATCCTTTTGCGCGCGCGGTGGCATATACGCATATTGGGTGACCATGAAGTTCGCCTTGGCTACGACCCTCCTGCTTCTCTTCTCCACCGTCACGTCGCAGTCGAACCCGCAGTCCGGGTCGGATCTTGCACTGCGGGATGCGGCGGCTGCCCCAGTTCCGGTTGACGCCCCCGAACTACCGGAGCTAGAAAAACGGAGAGGAGGCGGAAGCAGTGGACATGGCGGAGGCAGCGGGGGCGGGGGTGGTGGACGAAGTGGAGGAGGCGGACGGAGTAGTAGTAGTAGTGGTGGTGGTGGTGGTGGTGCAACATCTGGGTCATCAAGATCGAGGTAAACACTTGATCTCCAAGACTGGTAATTGATAGGGCTAACATCTTCTCCGTTCTAGCAATGCTGGAGGAACAACGCGCACCGGTTCAGGAGCACCACGCGTCTACGGCGGCGGAGCATACTATTCTGGCGGTGCCAGAGTCCCATATACCGCAGGCGCGCGCTCACCGTCGGGCATAACTCCATACCTGCTGCCTGTCGCTGCCCTGGCATTCTTCCCGGGCCTTTGGCTCTACGGCGCTTACGCTTACCCATACATCCACCCGTATTACTTCATCAATCCTACAACTCACGAGAACGAATCGCTGCCGATTGTCTGCCTGTGTCAGGAGTACTCCGTCTGCGGATGCGACGACAACACGAACCGCACGTTCTTGGACTCGATCCTGAACGGGAGCGAGCCCACGAACTCCAGTCTCGTGAAGGTGGCCGACGTCAATGGCACAAAGACCATCTTCATCAACGGCACCCTCCCGAACGGGACTACTGCCCCTGATCCCTCCCTTACGTCGGCGGCGGCTGTCACCATCTTACATCTTAGCGGATATTGGTCCATGGTCGCTCTTGTCGTGGGCGCGGTCTGGTTTCTCTAAGCGGCGCTACATGCGAATGGGAAGTAGAGCCTTGTGCGCCGTTGGAAGCGTCGTTATTTGCTCGTGCCCTTCGCTTCGTTGCACATCTTTATGAGGTCTTCTTGTTCACGCTTCGAGTTTTGCTTTCTGTTATGTATTCATACTCGCCGCTTTGAAGTCATGTGGCCCTGTCTGTTTGGGGCGATTGTACTTTTACTACTCTGTGTTATGGGCAAAGAAAAGGAAATGCGAGACATGCAGTATGACAACGAAATGGACGCTCTTGCTTTCTGTATCTGATATCGGAACCCAGTTTTGGAAAGCCCTCGGCTGCATGTAAATCACGGGACTGTAGTTTTTTGAACGTCAGCATTGTCAATCCCTACTCCATACTTTCTGCCTATTTACCTGCCCTCTCACTGTTATCTGTGCAGGTTACTCGACCGGTCCCGGAGACGTTGAGGACTGCATTATCAGCATCGAAACGGCCGTTGTCTGGCTGCAGCCGACACGATCGCGGAGGACCCTTCCCCACAGTGTCCGGGGGCGCCTTCGGATCGACACAAGTGAGACATCCGACCACAGGATAACGATAATACGATCTAAAGGCCTGGTGCTGTCTCGCTTCCTGCGCAGCTACTGCATCTCTCCTCCACGGTCCAACACTGCGATGCGAAGGCCTGCCGTGTTCTCTCCAGCGAAGCGCCGGCACTCTGCTTGAGTGATCAGTCCTTTACTGACTCCGAACCAACGTCTCTGAGATCCTTCATCTGCGGGTTTGGATAACTAAGTCGAGCCTTGTTTCCCCTTTAATATCGCTTCCTACTGACGAGGGAAGCTAGCAGTTTCGATGGGCCCTGCAGAGTCGACTCGTCCTGCTTTTTCTCGTCCGCCGCCGGCCGTGCGCCCTGTTGATCAATGGGGCTTTCGCTTACCGCGTCCCCAAGTTGTCAATCTCTCTTCTTCCTCTTACCTAGTGACCCTACGCGGAGCCCTCTCTATACGGAGTGCTTGAGCGTGGGATATGGGGTCCTTCTCGATACATGGGGCTTCTCGAGTCCGCTACATTTGTGCGCGACTACGTGTCTGCGGTGATTGGGGACACGGCTGCACAGGGCCTGGAATGTACGGGCCCAGCAGCGGTTGACAGGTCCCGTGCTGATGATACTATTGCCTGCGCTATCTACGACTCCAGACTATTGGGGTGATCCCCTGGTGGCCTGACAGCAGAGTTTTCTCTCCTGTGGTCCAACGTAATAACGGCCCGTGACAAGGTCGGGGGGAAATTAAAGCTAGGCCGGGGACCGCTGGCCATGCAGGGGAAGGTCGTGCGCTGCCATCTCCCCCTTTGATGTGATGCTAACCCGGCCAGGTGACCCTCGGCGGTGGACTCTGAGGATCGTCGCAGTCGAGTTGAGCAAAGATTGCTCGGCGCCCGCAACGCCGCGCCCTGATTCGCCCGCTGCCATGTTACGCAGCTTGCATACAGGTAGACTATTATGGTTCACAAGATGGGCGGCACGGGTGACTGCCCCTCGCGCCGCCCCCTTTCTACGACTTTTCCCCCCAGTCCTTGGACTTGATATTCATTCCTCACATCCTTCTTTTCCCACAATACACCGTTGCGATCACCACCAGTTCCTCTCGCTTTGAGAGTGTCGCTCGTTTGGAACTCCTCCCTTCGTCCCGTCCATTCGTTCATCCCTTCAGGCTTCTAGCCATTGAAACGCCCGAGCTCAATAATAATACCTTGTTATTATTGACTCGTTTCATTCATTCCATTGATCACCCTCTCGAAGCTTCAAAACCTTCGATCTCTCCGTTCGGATTCCCTTGCGTCCGAACATCCGAAACAGAACAATCGCATAGAAGCGAAACAAACCACCACTACCACCAACACCAACAACTCAAGTCAAAATGCTCTTCAGCAAGGCCATCCTGCTGCTCTCCGCAGCCGTCGCCCCGTTCGCGCTCGCCGCCGATACGGCCTCGCCCCTGCCCGCCGCGCACACCATCACCGTCCAGGTCATCAACGCCACTGAGCCCACGCCCACGCCCTCGCCCTCGTCGACACCCGTGTCGACACCCTTGCTGACGCCGTCGTTCACGCCCTCGTCCATGCCCGTGATTTACTCGAGCTCGACCACGCTCATCAAGGCCACCGGCACCGGCGGTGTCGCGGCCCCGACCGGCGGCCGCTGGAACACCACCACCCCCGCCTCCCCCACCGTGAAGGCCCCGGCGGGTAGCCCCTCGGCTCCTCCTCTTACCGGTGGCGCCGTTTCGGGCCGGGAGGTCACCAGCGCCATGATGGCGGGTGTTGTGGCCGTCGCCGCTCTCGTCGTCCTGTAAACGCAAACACAATAAAACAGGAACGGGGGATTCAATCTGAAGTGAAGAGCGCAAACAACGCTCATTCAAATCGAACGGACGGATGAGAATTTCAGGGGATCCCGCGCGGCTGATCGAGTGAGCAAGTTGGAGACATCGGAGAGAGGGAGAGAAGTCAATAGGGAGAAAGTGGAGGAGAAAAAGGGTATTACTCTCTGATTGAGAAAAGACTCGACGGTTGGACAGGACGTTATGAATGACCGGCCGACACGCGAAACTTAGTCACGCTCCGCTGCAAACTCGTTCCTTTTTTTGCCTTTTACCTTCTTACTTACCCTTTGCCCTTCTTACACATCCCTTCTTCCTACCTTACTACTTTCTGTTGTTGGATTCGGACCTGCGTTGGCGCTGCGCCGAGTCGGTTCCTGTGATGATGTTGTACATAGCCAGAGATAACTCTACAACCTAACTCCGCTTACGAGTCTTATGTCACAACGTATCAAAGGATCGTGAGGCATGGCCTAGCGTATGGCACCATCCCGTTTCGTTCCATTTCCATTCTTACTGCGTCTGCGTTCTTTATGTAGATAAATAAGATATAAACGCATAATATGTATTCGATATTTGTATGTACTGTAGTAATTGTTTTTTTCTTGTTCGGAAGGAACTCTTCTATTTTACCTCCCTACGTAAAAAAAGACTCATACAAATACATATGCGGTATACAACATACAGAGAAGATATGCAGTATATTGATTGAGAGCGATGAGGGGAGGCAGGCACGCGGGGTTACGTCTCAAATGACATCACATCGATCGACAAGCAACAAGGGAAACAAAAAAGAGACATATGAGGACAGATCTGTCTGTTCAAGATGGTCGAGCAGCAGCAGTTCACTACGAGTCCTTGTACATAGCTTCGTACCTGTTTTGGTCGCTCACGTTAGTCAAGCGTATCTTGTAGATAGGCAGATAGATAGATAGATAGATAAGGTAGATAGACAGCTAGCACATACCTCTTCCCTCTAAAGGCCCACAGGCCCCAGTTCCCGCACGAGACGTCGTGCGGGTCCAGATCGTTCAGATCCCACCGCAGGCTGCGGAACCGGTTCTCGCCGGGCTCCAGCAGCAGGTCGAACTCGCCGGCGCACTTCTCCTGCACCCACTTGAGGTCCCGCTCCATGTCCCACTCCGTGTACCCCGTGCAGATGATGGGCACCTTGGTCTCCAGCAGCTGCGGGAGCGTCTCCTCCCACTCGTGCGAGCTGGCCGGGTGGCCCAGGCCCGGGTGGAAGAGCACGAAGCAGTCGAAGTACGGGTCGAAGGGCTGGAAGTACTGCGCCTTGTACATCGTGTGGAAGTACTCGACGTAGGTGGTGATCTTCATCTGGCCGCCTAGGCGGTCCTCGACGATTCCGCCGAAGGGGTTGACGGCCGTGCGCTCGGGGAGGGGGAATTCGTCATCGCGGTTGGCCATGCTCTCCGGTCCGATGAAGATGAGGTGGATGAGCGCGCGGGGGAACATGTAGCTCAGCTGCAGCCAGATCTCGCGGGGCAGAGACGATTCGGCTCGCGCCCCAAGGACGAATATCCGAACAGGAGGGGCTTTGAGGCGGAGACCACGGATATCGGTTCCTTCTCCCATCTTGGGTGGGTGCAGGGTGTATCGAAGCGCTAGAACACTCTATCAGTTCTGAAATATATGAACCGAATAAAAATAAATGCGCAGTAGAACTAACCGCTCATGCTCTTGAGGCCCTCGACGGTGAGCCGTCCACCTTTACGGATGTTGTAGGGACTGAGCTCATGCAGCACGCTTGCGATGGTGACAGGGTACGTGAGCATCCTCGTCACCTGCCGCATGCTTCGATCGTGGTTGATGGCTTCGAACTCTCGCGTATAGAGAAAAGTATCCCAATTGGTCATGTTGATGACGAAATTATCATCCTGCGGTCCGGGATACGTGAATTCGGGGAAGAATCGCCCAGAATGCAGGTCATGATCGTCCTCGTTGATCTGCCTGAGGGTGTCGCAGATCTCCAGGTGTGCCTCGAAGTCATCCATCCAGTGCTCTTCCGAGCAGTATACTGGGATTCCGCAGTCGGGGCATTCAAAGTGTGAATGGGCCGGCGGCAGACTGCCAGTCGGGCTCTTGCGCGCTTCCGGGTCATGCGGAGAGGTTGGCAGTCGAGTCTGCTGGTGACTCGGATGAGGACAGAAGGCGTTTTGCCTTATGAAAGCAGCACGTTGTCGAATCGCGGGCGCCGGCGACTTTGAGAAGGGGTGGAACAGATTGTTCGGCTTCAACAGAACCCGAGTCCCTTGTGACTGGTCGGATGTTGAGGCGGAGGATGAATTGACCTTTGGACGTGTATTGCTGTTCCATGCGTTCTGCGCAGCAGACGAGGACGCTGCTCGAGTGCTCTGCACCTGCGAATCTCTTGATTGCGGTCCGCTACGGAGGTTCGAGCCTGGATCCCGAGCAACGGGGAAAATCGAAGACTTAAATCCTCGTCTCGAGGCGGGGAAGCATCTTGGGCGGATTAGAGATGCCTGAGCTCGAATCCCGCGCCCGAGTACCTGCAGGCAGCGATTGCAGGTATACTCGCTCGCCATCGCGAAAAAAGCCCGGTGGGAAGCGGAGGTCTGCTCGGGTTGAACTCGATCGATCGAAGCCTTTTGCACGTCCGCCGCGGGATGGGGAGAGTCCCGCGCGGGCGGCTGCCCGTCACGTGAAAGTAGAGGGGTCCTCCGCCAAATGCTCGAGGACGGAGGACGAGATTGTAAAAGCAATCGTAGACAGTTTCCATCGGCCGAGGACCGGGAGAATGCTGACACTAGAATAAACATTAAAGAGTTTACATTCTGAAAATACGGCCACCGTCTGTGTAACCATCCGGACAAACACTTCGTCATTGTTACTGCTATACTATCATTATGAGTCCCTTCAAGAAGTGGACACCGGGCGAGAACACGGCGAATCCCATAAAGACGGTAATAATAATAATGTCAGAAGATGTCTTCGCAGACACTCCAATCGCGCTCCTCCCTGCACTTCCAGTACTTGCCGTTAAAAACCCAGTACTCCTCACCAGTGATTGGGCACTTGCCCCTAGTAAACCACTTGGGAGCGTATTCTTCGCCCTTCATCTCCCTCTCCCTCCTCTTCGCTCGCTGCTTTTCTTCGACGCGATGTTTCTCGGTCGCAGCAAAATCGTATTCACCCTCCTCCATCGCGCGTTGGTCAGGACGAAGTCGGGTATCTGTGGGAGGCAGATATTCTCGCAGACTATCGGGGAGGGCGTTCAGCGTGATCACAAACGGTGTCAGGTTAAACGGAATTCCGCTTGGTCGAGGATTACACTGCCACACGAGAAACGTCTTTGCAGACGGGGGGTCTTTGCCGGTCACTTCAGCCTCAAATCCAGGGGTATGGCGAGCATAGATCTTGTCGTTCCAGTGGCCGCCGATGCTCCACTTCGTAGAACCGTTGCGATCCATAACCTTTCCAGTCACTTGATATGCGGATGAAGTTTTCCAGCCCCTAGGTTTGAAATCCAAAGTGCAGATATCACCAGTGGTCCAATTCTTGATCTCCATTAGGCCATAATTATCGACCGTGGGGTTTCCGGTGATGATACCGACGACGGAGGACGTGACCTTCTTCCAGGTGTACAGTTCTTCGCCGCCCGTTATAGGACGCAGTTTCAAAAACCACGTGCCTAAAGGATTGATATCAAAGGATTTTCCGTAGAATTTTGACTTGACGGCCGATTCCCCCTGGGAAGAAGTTTTGGTTAGCATCGGGCAACAGACACATGAGGAGGGTTAGCCCTTACATAGTAATCCCACTTTGCCGATTCGGCGTATGCGGCGCCAATTGGTGGATGGTGGCTAACCTGCTCTACGAAAAATCGGTATCCCTTGTCCGGCCTGACGTACTCGAACGTCTCGCCTAGAAGGGGATTGAAAGGCTTTGCCACCCGCCCAATCGTCGAAGCATACTCACTTGCCGCGAAGGCGGCAATGTAGACCATGCGCTCCATGGAATCAGTTCTATCGGCGGCGATATCCAGAAGATCGGCATATTCCATGTCTTCAGCCACTCGTTGAAGCAGCGAAGTCGGCTCGTTGAAGGAGACCGGCAGAGTCATCTTCGTCATATCTTTGCCGATCATAGATTTGAGAATACCCTGCGCGGCGTCGTTAGAATACAAGATTAATGTGGTTGTGAAGGGTTTGTTTAGCACTTACCCACAGCGAAACTTTCGGCCTATCGTCGGAGTCCAGCTTCAACTTCGTCCTCAAAGGATCTTCATAGCCTTTGAAGGAAGGAGCTATTTCAGCTTGCTTCGCAGCCCGAAGGTCAGCGTTCGCATCTTTCGACAATGTCTTCTCGACATGAACTTCAGCAGCCGTCAGATCTTCCACTTCAATCTCGCCGGAATCAATGGCATCAAAGAATTCTTCATCCGATTCCGAATCGGAGATATTGGTCAACTGAGAAATAGCTGATCTTTTCGATGACAGCTCACGGACACTCTTCTTCTCACGAAGCTGTGGTGCTTCTTCCACCTTTTCATCGACAACAATCTGGGGCTTCTCATCAGTGCCGTCTCTGGTGTAGCTCGACACGGTCTCCCGCATGGTTTCCACGACGTCGGCAAGTGACGCATGGGACGGTCCCCGGCTAAGCGGACGACTGGTGGCTGCAGAAGCATTCTCCAGGGCTTCCTTGAGTGCCTTTTTGGTACGCTTCCGCTTCTCCTCTGACTCGCCTATTCTAGACTGCAGTTCTTCATGCTCTTGCACGATACGAGCCATGCTTTCCTCCCACATCTTGCGGGTGTCTGCCTCTCTGTCCAGTCGATACTGCCAGTAAGCGTCACGGTCCCGAGATATTTTCAACAGGTCTTGCACGAGGCCGTTGAGGCTGCTGACAGCGGCTTCGTAAGCGGCGAGGGCTTGCTCCACGGCTGGATCTGATATCGGCATGTCCGGATTCTTGGACTTCTCTGCCTGGAGCGCGGATGAGACACTGGCGAGAAGCTCCAGCTGTAGCTTTGCGGACTGTGCGGTAATGTTGAAGGCATCTTTGTTGGCCGGTTGTATATCACGGCTGGAAGCATAGTCACCGTATTCGTCATCCTCTCCATCCGCATCAGGTGCGGTCGTTACGTGGCTGGTGACCCTATTTACCTCGTTCTGCGCGAGGCTAGCCTCATAAGAACCGTAGACAGAAGCCTCCTCTTCGCCAGGTGTGCTGTCCACTGTCGTACGAGATGTCTGAGTGCTCAGCTTAGAAGCGGTATTGTTTGGCACACTTAGAGACGGAGGAGCCAGTCCTTTTCCATTCGCCTTGGCACTGCCGAGGCTGGCCGATTCCGCTTGACTCTCTAAACTCCGACCTTCGATCTGGTCAATTTTCGCTTGACGGAGAGCTTCGGCGCTTTTTGATCTCCGTCTCTCCTCCTCCTTCGCTTCGTCTTTCGCCCACTGGATGGCATTATTCAGCGCCCAAAACCAGCGTTTCGCCTCGACGACATGGTTGGCCTTGAGGTGATATTTCACGGATGATTTGCCCTGGATCTCGAAACGGGTCTTGTCTTGTGAATCCATATGAAGTTTTGCGATTCGCATGTTTATGGCGCCACGACAAGCAGAGCCGGCATCATCTAAGCGGAGAGCAAGTCAGACCTGAACACGTGTGGTTGCTGTGGATTAGCTTCAGACTGACCTTGATGCTTATAGTAACTCAGAACACCATCCTCCAGTACAAACCACCGCAGTTTATAGCCCCCCGTATAATTGGTCCATTTCTTCAGATACCCTCTCATTTCGCGAGCGTCCTTGCCAGCAAGGGTCGTCTCGCCCGGTCCAAGCCGCACAGCACCTCCCTGAGCGGCAGCGTTTCCCAGAATTGCCCTTTCCTGAATGCCACGTTGGGCTATGACAGCTGCCGGAGACTTCTTGACGATGGCGCGTGTTCTGTCATCCTTGGTGACATCTTGCGGTAGCTTTCCTTTCCTGTCACGTCGGAATGGATCTGCCCCGTGCATCAAAAGAATCTGGATCAGCTTTGTATCCTTCTTCCGTGCGCCCTCATGTAGCAAGGTGCCTCCAGTTTGTGCCGTAGCGCTGTCCGTGACCAGGTCTGGGCTGTTGACATCCAGAGTCCCCTCTACGCGAGGCTCTTCCAAAAGTTTTTCCAGCTTCTCGTAATCCCCCTGGACCACGAGCTCCTGTATTTCCTTGGTCTTCTTATCGATAAACAGAGACCGCGCAAGCTGGAGTTGCTGGAAGATCTCCGGAGTGCGTGCAACGTCAAGAGGAGTCTGTCCACGATAGTTGACAAGGGAATCGTTGATGTCGGGCCGATCCAGTAGCTGCCTGACTATCGGCCCTCTACCGAGCTGGGCGGCAAGATGAAGAGGAGTATTACCGTCGCGATCGCGTGCGTTGATATCGATGTCATCCCCAGTCGACAGGACGTACTCAACCACTTGAAGTTCAGCGCATTGTATCGCAAGGTGCAGAATCGTGGTCCCGGGGAGCAGGCCGGCCGTCCCTTGAGAGTTCCTGGACTCCTTGAGCGCCTTCGATATTGCCGTTGTGTCTCCGCTTCGCAGGACCTCAAAGATCCGGAAAGTGCGCACCGATTGAGCGATGGACATGCTGCCGCTTTCCGGAGCTGCGGACGACACTGACTGACCAGCACCATCTACGCTTTCACTGGAGATGACCGGCTCGAGGGGGTTGTCTCTGGAGGCATCGGGAGAGGTTGGGTCTGGCCCCGTCCTGCGGCCACTGTTGCGGCGGTGGAGACTGGTCATGGAGAGCGAGTGGTGATGGGAGTGGCCGTTAGTCGGAGGAGGTGCGGTGGAGGGTGGAGAGCCGTCTTCGCCGCCGGCACGCCCATCCTCCTTGTCCTCCGTCCTCGACTTGTCGCGGTGGAGGATGGAGAGCGCCAACGAGCTCCGGGACCTTTTGTGGCTGAGTTGTAAGGGCATGTCAGCACAGGATCTAGAGAACGACGGTTCGTAAGCAGACTAGAGGCCAGGAGGACAGGAGGAGCATCCAGACGAGCCTGCCGCATGTGCCAGCAGGACTCGCTGCGACGGACGAGGACAAGGTTCATGGAGAGGTGATAGCAGCAGGCCGCAGACGCAGACGCCGTCCTCGAGCCCATCCACGGTACGCAAGCGGCCGCCGTCCGGGGGGATATGGAGAACTCACCCTTCGCCCTTTTCTGCCATTTCCAGCTCAACGCAGGCACATGAGCTGCGGTGCGTGGTCGATCAGGTCGCCGTGGAGCAGCAGGGGGTGGGAGAAGAGCCGGGAGAAAGGACAGCACGCCGTGTCCCCAGGAGGGCGAGCATGCGCTTTTGACTGTTGACGCCGGTTGGGATGCGGGCAGCGCTGATGCTCCACGGCGGGCTTGCAAGCCAAGGGGGGACGATGCATCACCGCGTGGTGGCCCGGCCAACGCCAATCCCAGTCAAGGCGCCCCCAAGCCGCCTTGGGCCTGGGGCGCTGCGCTCCCCTGAGGCAGCTCTGCGGGGGCTATGGGCAAGTTGCGCGCCGTGCCCACCATCTGGGAAATTACTCTGTACTGACCTGCATCATGTGTCTGCGCGTGGGCGCTCCTCCACCTTTTCCTGTAGCATCAGGGCGATTGTTCAGGTCCATTTGATTGACACCTAGGTACGGAGTATTTTCGAAGACGATCCTCTCAGGTGGGATACGTATTCCCCTCCTCCTACATAGCTGGGTACGGACCGACAGTACTGAGTGCTATGTCGTAAGACCACTCAATGCGGCCCGACCTATACAGTAGTCTATAGCAGACACATGTTTCTATACATGTAACTCCACAAACTAGATTTACCGGGAGATTTCAGATTTCCTCTGCTAGATGCGGCCGCTTTGATGAGGGTGCTCATGTCCTGCACACGTTGACGCTCACTGAGCATCATGTGACACACCTGAGCTGCTCACCCGGCCCTTTATTTTGTGAAGATGGTTTGGTTAGAATCTCTCATCAATCCCCTCCAAACTTCACCCATCTTATTTATGATGCCCTCGACAAAAATAGATGCGGATTTTTTTCTAGTCGAAATCGCAGAGGATCTGGCAGATATGAGGGCTATGATTGACCAGTTCGCACTTCTTTATATTCTAATAAACTTCTCCATCGTCTCTATATTATGTTCTTTGTATAGAATAGCTAAATGGTAATCTGACTACTGTTTTTCCTAATAACTTGCTATTTGCCTGTGTCTTTTTTTTTGTCCCTTCTCTTCACAGATCATCATGATGAAGTGCGACGCCTCAGCGCGGAGTTGTAGTTCTGCCGGCAGGACCAGGCGGTGAGGTGGAGGGCAGCTGCTCTTTTCCTAATTCAGAGCGGCATTTGCTACTTAGGTAAGTAGCAGTATATCTCAACCTCCCATTACACACACCCACTTCTTTCTTTTCTCTCTATGCTCACTATTTTGCTAGACTAGCTACCCGATAGAGATTGTATTCTGCTGGCTTAGAGCGCCTTTACAATTATACACCGTATCTACTCCTCGCGTGGCTTCATGTTTAAATCGTCAAAGTATTAGGGTTTAGAGAAAGGCGACTGTCCTTCAATCATGTTCTGCATAGCTACAGGAATGGCCGTGAGAACAGGGTCAAGGGCCAGGCCACAAGAGTTATATTCAAGTGGATATATATTTATAGAGAAGCATTTTGACAACCTCAATTCCACGACAGTGATGATTGTTTCATCGGACTGATGAAAGACAAGGTGCCTCAGCAATCAATCAAAGCGCTCAGCATCGTACTTAGTTAGAAGGCGCCCTCATAAGGTACCGCACGGTTCTCCTTCACCCACACCCGTTCCTCCTCGCTCTTGTGCGGCGGAGGGATCATTCCGTTCCACAGTTTCCGCTCCGTCTCTTCGACATGGAATTCCCAGTCGTATCCCTTGTCGGCAATGTGTGGCTTCAAGATCCTGTCGATCCGGGAGGTGGTGCGCCTGTAGAGGGCATCGTCGTCGGGCACATGGATGGCAATGTGCTTGATGACGACTCGGATGAAGGGCATGTCGGTCTTCTGTTTCCCACCGACCCAGATATCTTCAGCCGGGAGTTTGATGAACTTGGCGACCACGTAGAAGGCGGGAAGGCCAAGCCCGGTGTACATCTTGGTGATGTCTTCGGCCAATGCCTGCTTGGAGGCACTGTCCTCGAAGATGCCGGCGGGGTGGAAAATGAGCCAGAGAGGCATGTTGAGGGATGCTTGAACTGGCGTGGAGGAGAGGATCGAGAATGATTGTTGCAATCTAGTGCACTACTAACTGGCGTTGATGCTTCGAAATGGTGTACCACCGTCAAAGGTCCTGAGTCAGGACTTTTTATAGCAATAATGCATCTCTCCCCACCAGGACTCGAGCTCGTTTCATCCGCGGCTCAGGTCGGTTCTACGATAAACGGCATTGAGATAATATCTATAACGTTATCATCCGTCGGGATTATTTACTAATCAGCCCGACGCAGTGATGACGAATAGTCCTACATTACCATATATAAACTGCCCCGCTAGGGACAGTGTTTCCACACGTGGAGACCGGCGGCGATCCCCACAGCGCAGTGAGCTTACTCCGTAATTGATTCATGGACTCGGCTGGGCCAGGGGCACCGGACGATCGACACTTGGATAGATTCAGCGGCGGGCTGATATTGTCAACATCCGATCTCCGCACTGGGATGTTTACTCACGAGCCCTGGGCCTGGCCCGGATGACGGCGACTCTCCTTGTCGACCTTTGCCTCCTTTCCGCTCTTCTACAACCTTCGAGTCTGCTGCCATGAGATCTATAAATCCCTGTGTCCTGCATTGTGCATCTGGGACACTCGCCGACGAGTTCATGCCTCTAACACCGGAGAGGTCATTCCCATCAACCTCGATATGGCCTTCCCCGATGGCTTTATTGGCCACGGCCTCAAGTATTCCGCTTCGAAGATCCTCGCTCACCAGGCCACACGGGAGTTCCTGAAGAAGAACCGACCCAATTACATCCTTATCACTTTCCACCCCACCTTTGTCCTGGGCGAAAGTCTCGTCCAACAGTCAGCTGAGGATATCGATGGTATAAACGCCCTATTCTGGCAGTCGCTCTTCTCGGAGAAGCCCAGGATCCCCACCGCCTGGGTCCACGTTCAGGACGTGGCAGATGCCCATGTGAAAACGCTCGAGGTTCCTGTCGAGTCTGGAAAGGAGTTCCTCCTCTCTGCACCAACCTTCCCCTGGGAGGAGGCCGCCGACTTTGTCAAGACCCAGTATCCCGCCTTGGGATGCAAACTGGAACCTCCATTTGAGGGACGATGGAGGGTCGATACCACCGCCGCAGACCAGGCTCTCGGCCTGAAATGGCAGTCCAAGGAGACAATGATTCGGGATGTCATTGGCAAACAGCTGGCTTTCCGGGCGAAGAGTGCCCAAATCTACATACAGCGCGTGGGAACATAGTGGTACACGGCCAAATGAAGGATTATAGGAATTATTTTCTATGATAATAACGTTCACTCGGAATTTCGATCTCCTATACCAAATATACATTTTAATTTGTTTCCATATATCTCTTCCCGTTGCATCATATATCATGGAAAGAAATTCGAGATATATATGTACATTTTTTAATTCCAGCTGCGAGCACCTACACATCACAAGCTCTCTACAAAGTTGCATTACAGTGCCAATATCGACCATTACTGCTCTTGCTATCTTTTTGCCTGGAACAGATCACCGTAGCTCTTATGACCCAGAGAATTGGAACGCTGCACAACTACAGGCACGCCGATGTAGGTTAAATATCGTACTTGTCCACTACTATTCAGTGTACCAAGGCACTGCCACTACTACAGGTGATGCCACGTAATCATAAATTGTTTGAGAGGGGGGGGGGGGGGGTGATATTCTTGTTTATTAACCATTAGACGGCTTGAATATTTGGATTAGTGATCCTAGGGCTAGCTGTTCATACCGCTTGATCCGTAAAGTGACTAAGTAACTACGTTTTTAATTATTCATCATCCCGCTTACCCCAGACCTCCGGTAGTCTTTCTTTGATTCCTGAGCAGCAATATTACCTACTGTACTGATCACTGTGCTTAAAATTAGCCACTGAAGTGGCTTGGCTTGAAAAGAGTTCCTCGTGCTGTTAATTTGCCTCGTCATTTTCAGAGTCATCGCTTGCCTCCTTCCCCCCCCCCCCCCCCCCCCCCCCTCCGTCCCTGGCTGCGCTTTTGTCTTTGGATCTAGCTGTGTGATTGGAATTTAGCTTTGAATCTGAGATCGTCTCGGGTCTGAGAAAACATCTATTTGATATACACCCTGATTTTTAATTAACTCATCCTTCTGTGATAAGAGACTGTCGCTTGACCTGTTGTTGACGGAGAAATTCCCAATGATGACTCAATATATGTCACCTCCCACTCAGACCTCGCATGAAGGGAGAGCCTTCCGACCGAGTGAGGCAATGAATCGATGAAACGACCAAGGAATGGTAGTGTCGTTGTGCTGAACGTTTCCAACCAATATCGAAGGCGGCTGACTCAAGCAGGGACAGAATGCCGGGCACTTTAGAAAACTCCCCAAAAAGAGGGGGCGCCCTTGTATGCCCATTAATAGCGAGCAAGATGTCGCCGAGGTGCGAAGCATTCTGCTGGACTGAGCTTGTGTTCAGCTTGCTTACCATCATCAGAGGCGTCGAACGCAGCTTCGACTAGCACAGCGAGCGTATCGCGTTCGAAAAGAGAACGCCATCTCCACTCTGCGCAACCGCATTGATGAATTAGAGAGGGGGATCGAAGAAATCAGCAAATCCTTCTTGTCATTCAGTGATATGCTCTTGGAGACGGGCTTCCTGAGACAATATCCTCATGTCACACAGGCCCTACACGGGATCATGAAACAGTGTGTTCTACTCGCCGGAGCAGGATGCCAGGATCCAGAATATGAAGAGATCACTCCCGAATCGACAGTAGATGACAGAACCAAGGCAAACATCCCTGAATGTCCGGATCCAGATATAGGGCGAACAGCAACATATCCCAGCATACCACCCCTGACGAACGAGTATTCCGATCAATCCTCGTTTACAGCATTTACAGCACCGAACCAGAAGTCCTCGGCACCACCCACATCGCTTCACATAGATCAGGCCGTACTGCCTTTTGGTGTCATCAATCCGATCTCCAGTCCCGAATCAACTAGCTCATGGTCATTGACGTTGGCCTACTCCCCAGCCCTATTATTCACCTACATGTCTCATGAACCGTACCTGACCTTCCCGCAACGTCTGGTGCGAGCTTGTTTCCAGGCCGGATACCGCCTGCTGACCAACCCGTCCGCCAACCTCCACAAGATCAAGCAAGTGTTTGGCTTTCAAGTAACGAGTGCGGATCGAGATAGACTGGCATCTTCGCTACTGAATATCCTCCAAAACGAGGGAGGGGATGCGATTGACTATCGAGCCAGGGTGCTGACGGACCTCAGGTACGACTCGATAGACAGCTTGTACTCGAAGAGGCGACAGGACATCTCGTTCAGTTCGCGGAAACCCGCGATTGATGCCGAGCCTAGCGGAGAGTGGTTGGATGCCTACAATGTGCAAAGCTTCCTTCAAGAGAAGGGGATCGCCGTCGAAGGGAATGTCTCAACTGTCAGGGTCCAGAGCACGCCTGACACGCGTCTGAACTCGGCTTTCCCAGGGCCAGTAGTCTTTGATGTGATGTCCCTAATTGCAGGTATGTTTTTCAATTTGTTTTCTGGGTATTCTGTCCAAAATGATGCTAGTTATGCAACAGTACTCTCTACCGTCTGCATCTGTGTCGGTCAAGGACCGGCATTCCTGCGGCACCATGTCGAGATGGCTCTGCGCTTTGCAATCTTGAAGAGCGACGAAAGCACATGAGCCACGGATACCTCATGAGCAGAGGTTCTCTGCGCCCCGTGCCATGGCAGAATCTCATTCTTTGTGACTGTGGTTGTTCGAAGACGCCTTTTTGCCCTATTGTTCTGTACCTATGCGGGCAACACTCGTACTGGACTTCATGAACATCTAACGAAGCCCACTGGATTCGAATTTTCTGCCGCGAATAAACAACCAGGAAAACCAGCCCAACTACCCGCAGTTAATCTGTACCCTGTGAAGCTGTGGACACTTGATCAGCTCAGGCAACTTGGGATGAGCTCAGGCCAAGCTCAGGACTGTCAGGTCATGCTCAGTGAGCGAAAAAGCGGCACCAGGTAGCACTAAAACGGCGATTCTTCGTGAAAATCCGATACATATCTATCTAAACACTATGCAGCCGTGCAGAATACAAAATACAGTATTTTTGCCAGTCGGCGCGCGCGTAGGCCTATATTGTACATTTGTATGGAATAAAGCTCTTGTCGAGCTGGCTTACCTTTCATCTACTCTCTCCGCTGACAAGGAGCACAACACTGCCAAGTTGCCTCTTCAGGTCCTCCTTGTCCACATCGTGGGTATCTTCCACTTCTCCCCACCTGTCCGTCTGCCATGTCACTTCCAGGCTGGCCGCGTGAGCTGCCTCTTCGATCCCGAATCTCTTCCGCCCCGGCCGCTGCAGGTGGCGGAAATTCTCGCTCCATTCCACCACCAGTCTCACGGCCACCAGCAAGCTCTTGGCGGCAATCACGCCTCTCTCCAAAGCGGCCAACTCGTAGGCGGGCAAGCCCGAGATCCATCCCTGGATCACGTCTTTCGTAGCCTGAGGCTGGGAGACTGGCATTATGCTATCCGCGTTCAAAATAGGCTTGATCTCAATACCAGGCCAAACTTCTGTGGTTAAGAAGCCGATGATATCTTGAGCAACTCTCATTTGCAACTCTCGAAGCGTCTCGCGCCGCTTTCCCCCTTCCTCGGTTGGTTCCACGTCGTACATGTCCTTTTCCGGCACCCAGCAGAGCAGTGTGTCTGTGTCCAGATAACGCATCGCGGTCTTCAGGATCTCATCCCTCGTAGTCGTTTTGCCTTGTGCATCCTCTCGAATTATGTCCTCTGCACGGGCGGTGATCGAGGTCAACGGTATCCGATGATTCTTCAACGCTTGCTGGGCGGAGGTGAGAAGATCCCACTCCAGCGCAATCGCATGCGCGAGCTGGGGCTTGGTCGGAGGAACCGTCAATATTGATTTGGCCGGCGTTCGTATTGGTCGAGTATCTAGCAGGACTTGATACCCTCCCTCTGTGTTCAAGAGTCAGCCCCAGGACTGCAAAGTGAGCGGATCAGCGCGGCGGAGCCGCAGCGTGGGTACCTGGTAGCTTCTTGACATTTACATCCTTCCAGAAGCGCTTCTTTAGGGCGGTAGCGGGTTTCGAGGGCTCTGTTTGGGCCTCCTTTCCCTTCTCTATCGACTCTGCCAGTTTCTTCCGCCGCTCGAATTCGGGTGAAGGAACTGGCGCTTTAGGAGGGGGTCCATGGGCAGTAATCGGGTGAGCGATGGCGGACTTCAGCGGCGAGCAATGAAAAGAGCGAGATATTGATATACTGCCTCGAGCTGTGGTCGAAAGTTGTGGTAAGCGGAGCGCCGCAGAAGCTCGAGACAGGTTCTTCATGGCGTTTTCACGATGGCGGCATAAACGTTCCTCCACAGTCACCGAAGTGAGTTTCGACACAGGTAGAGAAAAAAAAAACCTAAAAAGACCTCCACGCTCTATAAAAGCAGGATCAAATGTAGCTGTAGAACGTCGGTGTCGAAGTCCAGCTTCTCCGACCAATGTCAAGGCACGCTCATGGCTAGGTCGCCGCTCCGCGCTCGGAGTACGCCACCGGTCCGCTTTCTGTCCCCGCGCTTTTCAAGAGGATGATCTAATCTTAAACGCACGATCCAGTTTTGCGTCTTCCGCATGTGGTTATCTTTACCGTTATGCCACTTTAGATTATATGCTACCCGTGCACTATTTTCTTTACGCTTCCCTTTGTTGTTTCATTTATTCTGAATGTATATACATACATGCAGCAAGTACTTTTTTTTCTGCTGTACTGAATATGGACCCCACCTCGACCGGTCCAATCTTAGTTTATGTGTTTTCATCCTGTCTACGAAATTATTAACATTAGCTTTGTTAGCTCAAAAGTAAGTAGTGCAGCAGAGAGTATTTTCATAGAAGCACATCTCGAGCTTATTCCGGGTGTGAAAACTTGCAAATCCGCTCAGGTCGGGAGGTCGGATTTCTCGAAACGTTCAACAGAGAGGTAATAATTAAATCATTGAATCGAACACGTACAGTGATTGTCAGTCACAAATCTTCCATCCTATATGCAATTTGCACATAAGCAAGTAGGCTATTGAATACACCTTCCAGACTCTGTTCCCCTCCAGTCTATGAGATGGTCTTGGAACTGTTCCTGTTATTTCGGGAATCAGCCCTTGTAGCCGTTAACACCAGTGGATTGGCATTCCTTGTGTGTGAACAAGATCTGGATAATATGGCTGAAAATATTTATACGATCGACGCCTTTGCACCAGTTAGCCCGCTGTCATTGAGTTCTAAGAATTCAGGCATTTGAAATTCCGTTGATTCAAGCTCTATATCCTGGAATATCCCCGAGGTCACCTTGAACCGCCCAGATCGAAGATTTAGAAAATTCTTCGTGATATATATTTGTCTTCTTTTCCTTTGCAGAAAACCTTTCAACTCATGGCTCTCCACGCCCTTCGCCTATATCCAGTGCTATTTCCAGAGACAGAGTTTTATGACTCCTTCGATGAGTTTCGACCGTATTTCTTTGTCCTCAGCAGTCGCATTTATAGGCGTTGTGAGATATCTTTCATGATAAGCAACAGAGACTTATCCCAACATGAGAAAGCCAGGGAAACAAAGTATCCATTTTTTTTCCATATTACTCCGGTCATAAAGGACTTGTTCTGCAACATCTTACATCATAAAGGAGTCGTTGATTTGCATAAATCTGCCGGTGAATTCACACTAGATGCTTCTAACAGAAGAAAGAACCAATATGCAGAAGCCTACTCTAGTATTATCCTGAGTTTTTTTATCTGATTATTGAAAGCATTTTCTCTGTAACATCCAGCATATCTGTCACAACACCTTCAGAGACTCTCAATGTGGCCAGAACATGTAAGTAATCCTCGGTATAAAGATATGTCGGACTGCGCGAACCTAGTAATCCGAAGGTATGATGATGAAAAGCTCTGATTATTCCAATCTACCTAACTATCTGACCACTATTTATGGACTTTAGGGGTTAAGACCTTCCGAATACTTCTTTGTTTAATGATCCCGAGACATTTTCGTGAAATAACAAAGGAAAATAGGTGTTTCGGGTATAGACAGTATGATCCCTTTATTGCAGGGATTATAACCTTCGAGTTGCCTGGATCGGCGTGTGCTGAATAGGCTGATAGGTCTCTTGGTATACCACTAGGGTATAGTGGTAATATTCGGCTGACAAGATAATTGTTATCTTGATAGAGCTCTGCATAGCTATAAGGGATAGAAGAAAGATATTCTCCAACTCCAGAGAGACATCTGTTTAAAGTATCGTGCTGCCATTCTAGGGCTATAGTCCCATCACTCCAATCGGCGATGGACACTATCTTTAAATAATCTTTATCAGTGAGGATACAGGTATTTAGACCTGGAAAGGTGTTGATATTTAAATTGATGCAACAGATTTTCCACTATTATCTGACATATGAGACTAAACCTGTGATTCTGAGTGCAATATACCGATTCAGTTAATCCACTAATACGCATTATAGGACACCACTTCCTTAACGTCCAGCTGAATCGCAAGTGTGCATAGAAAACGCGGTCAGAGTGACAATATCACAGAATTTCAACTTATTTCTTTGTCCTCTGACATTTTTGAACCGACAATTGGTGTAATAATTTAATTACCGCTCCAGGAGCTGCAGTAGAATATTAATAATCTTGAAGAAGGTACGAATAATGTTAGCCTCAACCTCATACAGTTGTAGTAGCTATAGGAGACAAACACCAATATCTCATAGACAAACTACTATATTGAAACGGCCAATGCAACTATTGATTGCGGATTTGAAGCCTTCTTTCCGTCCTTTAGTAGTTGTCGTGTGACTCTGATCGGACCGGCTCGCGCTGGAAAAATCAATGAGAAAGTCGCGTAGCACAGCGGCCAACTCAGCATTAAGATGGTGATTGTGCATCTTTTACATTGATTTGTTTGCTGAGGGGCTGAAAGCGGGATGTTTCATGAATAAGTTCTCAGTACAACTCTGTCAGAAACAGACACCCTAGTGTCTAATGTTCCCCAGGAGCAAGTAGATGCTTTACCCGGTACTTTGACAAATGTGGTTTATAAGGGAGAGCAGAAATATGCGGTTTCCGCTTTGCATCCGAGGGAAGACTGATGCGAGATGCATTGTACAGTACAAATCAACCAGCCCGCTTTGTACTGTACAGGCAGCGTACACTACTATCCTGCACCAGGATGAGATGACTGCTTCGTAGTAGCACAAAAAATCCTTCCGTAGAAAGCAACACTTTGGACGCCTCGTGTGGCGTCCTGTTCGCTGAAATACATAAACAGCAAACAGAAGAAAGCCAAATGATCGGGATCGAGGAGATTGCATATCTTTAATGTCGAACAACGCGGCAGATTGTACATCTACATGTACATACATGGAGATAAGCCGTCTAAATGAATTCCAGATTCTCAGGCTATAAATGGAACGGTAACCTTTTTTCCCTCTTGTATAATCTCGCTGCATACATTTTCATTCATCTGAACTGTTGAAGCTTTGTATCATATCAGCATCTGTGCTTTGACAGCTGAAGAACAAGTAGTTGTTTGTCGATTGGTCAGTCACATTTGATGTGCTTTTTAAAGGTTGGAAATAGAGACAACTCTATACTTTTCCAGTTTAGGGTCTGATGATATTAAATTCATATTAGGAACATTTGTGAAAAGAGAGGGAGAAAAGCTGACTTTTCTTTCAATTCATCCTTTGTGGATTGCAATGTTGCTAGGTCATCTTGCCTGTGCGCTTGATCCTATGCATGCTAATAAAGCACCCATCTTTTGAAACCATCTGCTATCCATTGGGGCTGTCTTCAGCTGATAAGAGATCCACTGGCGCCAAAAATAGAATAAAAGGCAGGGAGGTAAGGTTGCCTTCCATACTCCGATCACATACCATGTCTGCCGGGTTCGAAGCCGACTTGCATTTTGCGGGGCAATCGCAAATAAGAAAATATCTACAGATGCATTGTCAAAATTAGAGATCACTTGCAAATATACTACTGTCTAAAGTAAACCTCCAGTGTCTACGGTGAAGATTTAGTTGCGTTGCGCCGCGTCAATGCCATGCAGCTTTGCCTGGACAAGTGCTACAGCTACGCCCGCTCGCTCAAACGTTATACACATCATCGCTGGAGGGCGGAGACCAGCTCCGGTAATAAATGCTGACCTGTTATCTGTACGCATCAGTCGTGTTCCGGGGGGAAGTGCGACGTGCATCTCCGCTGCTAGCTGGTGGTCCCATTCTGTTGAGGGAGACCATTATGGAATTAAGAATAGGATTTGACATCTCCAGGCCTCCAGGCTGCCAAGTTGGGCTGGCCCTCCGGTCTTGTCTCAGCAGGAGTATACCAGGAAGTTTGGTAGTACTTACTCAAAAGTACGGATTAGGCGGCTGATGAGGGGCAGAAAGTCAGTAAATCTGATATCCATAGGTTCCTTTTTTAGTCAAGCTTGAGGTTAACTTCGAGTTGTCCACAGTAGTGTTGTCTAGAACGAACGCCTTTAAAGCCGCACAAGCAACGAATCAGCAGATCTGCTCCTGCATGCCATGATCTGGACCGAAGGGATGAACCCCAGTTCGCCCGGGTATGATCTCTTGTCTAAGTCTGCCGATCAGAGGCAGGACGAGATGATCCAGCGACTTTGGTCAGAGATAGATCGACAATCTCCAACGAAGGCGAAGCGGCGATCATGTGGCTAACGCTGGCATTTGTTGCAAACGTCTTGCTGGCACTCATTGGTCGCGGGCTCATAAGCGAACGATCTCAAGGCTTGCCGCTCCTGGTGCGTTCTGCCGCTCCTGCAACCCTCGTATCGAGCCCATTGATTCGAGATATCCCCTCACAGATTAAGCACTCTCAGTCGCGAGTCATTGTCATCCATTAATAATAAACTCTTTTCCCTCCAGTTAGCCAAAAACCATCTGGAGGCGGCGGGAACATTGGGCCAATGGGTGTGACCCGTGAACGGCACCAGATCGAACGAGCAAGCGGGAATACACAGCGACCGCACATGATGATAGACCGGAGGTCGAGACAAGAAGAGCGGAACGGGTGTGGGGTGGAACGACGGGAAAGCGGGAGCGGGACGGCGAGATACAAATCAACAAAGCACGACTGCTACAGACAACGGCAGTGAATTTTTTTTGCAATCGGTAGTGATTTTTTGACTGTAATCCTGAACACCTGTTACTGCCGCCGCTGGGCGATGGGCCGGCGTTTGGACTCTGGAGGTTGTCGTTTGTCTGAATTCATGCGACGGTTTCTTGAGATAGCTTAGTCATCTTTTCCGGGTCACGAGCTTGGAATCGACCAGGATGGATCCTGAAAATTCCGTCCCTACGGGGTAGATAGCCGAGGGGTCGTTTCGAGGCTCGCCAGTCGACACATTATCGTCGACCCCCCTGGTACAGTGGCCATCAGACTAAAAGGTTGGGAGGGTGAGAGGGCATTCCAGTAATGGACGACTTTGGAGTTTTGGACAACAGCGTACGCAGCATCCGTAAGACGGTTGTCGCCGATCGAGAATTCTAGGCCGTCCTCTGCTGAGACTCGCTTCGTTGTGCGGTCAGGAGGTTAGACTCTGCTCAGGTTGTGCATAATACGTGAACGGGATGTGGTAGGCCAACTTCCCGTTATTATTATTCAACCAGGTCCAGGAATCTACTGGGGAAACTGGGAACGGGCTGGGAGAGCGGCGTCCCTGTGGAAACGGAGAACGGTTGATGGATCTAGCTAGATGCATGGCCGCTGCAGTAGCGATGGTTAGACTCTTAGCACTCTGCGGAGCCTGAAGACTCCAGAGAGCCTCGGCAAGCCACGTCGAGAGGCTACGTGCCGCGCAGGAGATCCTGCGCGGTACGGAGGATTATGCCCAGACGACTTCATCGTCTTGTCCTACTCAAGACAAGCTTATATACTCTGTACTCCGTACAACCTTGAAGAGCAAGTGCGCGGTAGCCGTTGCCGCACAAGGGTCTTAGGCTAGTAAAGTCGGAGGATGCCGAAATGAGGCAAGATGGGAGAAAACTGGGGCCCGGTACTCCTGCGCCGCAGGACGTTCTGCCTGGTGTACGCGCTACGGAGAATATCAGCCAGACTGCTTGCCCTGAGTCCGAACAGTGCATTGCCCAGAGCGCTGCAGGTGTCAGTTTTGGAATCCAATTAAATTCATGCCCGTCGACGACTCCAGAACGCCTGCTTCTATCTAGACGACCAACCACCTGCGATGGAGAGAATATCCCCATTTGCAAGGCTGCTAGAATAATAAGGGCACGCCACGTTCACAGGGGTTGTCATGCTAACCCTCCAGTGATGGACCAACGATCCGAATGTCATGGTAATTGGCGAGTCTCAGCGGCGAGTCGTCGAACATCGAGTTCAAGTGAGACAGGAGGACCCCCTACAACTGGCTATGTACTGGACCACTCACGTTATTGGAATTACACCATGGAGAAGTGGCCACGTTAATAAAGTATAACGCTGTGCGCCGTACGGCGTCCGGAGGAGGCCCTGAAGGCGGCTTGCGTGGAGGGCGGGACTGCTGGATGGCGCCTGATCGACGACACAAGCTCTGCATGTCATAGTGCGCTCAGTACGAATAGGGCCCAGTGCTTTCCGTGGGCTGCGTATCAGGACCTGCCGTGTTGGACCTGACGACGTCCTAAAAAACTTCTGGTGGAGGCCGCTACTGTCCACAGCTGCGAAGGAAACAGACGGCGTGAGTGATGGATCCTCGGGTGACGGTGGGCATAGCTCGATGGCCAGCGGGAAGGATGCCAAGTCCGCGACAGCGGATGGACCAGATCGTTTCAAAGGATGAATCGGCCGTATAATCAGGGACAGCTACTGTGGCCATAATCGGTCAATTAACCAGGTGTAATAATACCGTAGAGAGCGAGTCTCGAATCTCGACTCTGCAAGACGGGGGGCTGGCGCACTGCTCAGACAGACGGCGGATCTATCTCGGCTGGCTTGCCGACGGGCGAAACACTACGAGGGGACCGTGATTGCAGGCTGCAGTAGGGCTCCACGCTTGTTGTTGTACCTCACAGACTCCTGCGAGACGCCCAAGCGAGGGCAGTTCAGAGTTACAGATGAGGTACCTGGCAACCTCACATCGTATGGGCCGTCTAGCAATCAGAGGAGTTGCTGGTAGTCAGAAATTATTATAGATGCCCCGTCACACTCGGATTGCGAGCTGGACCCGCTTGCAAAGGGCGTCTGCTGTCAGCTCGCGGCAAAGTCCTGTGATCGGAAGTCGTCGGTCCCAGCTGGCTGCGGCATTCGACATTTCTCTCAGTTGCCATGGGCGTCTCGCACTTCGAGGATCTATATTTATCCGATTCTCCCTTGTTTAATGCAATGCATCATCGAAATCCCGATCCGCCATCAATAATATGTCCTGCCAACCCGGATAAGGATGCCATATCTCAATCAGCAGCTGTTCCGCGTCAGCACAAGCTCACAAGCGCCCGATGCCGCATTGGCGCGCCTCAGTGCGGAGTAGCTCAGTTGAAATCTCTGTGTCCAGAGGGAGCTCGGACCGCAGGTTAGTTTCGCCGTCTCCGCTAAGGCCTAGCGCCACTACGGACCACGGAGTTCGCTACTACTCCCGGCCACCACGACTGCTGAGAGTGGTGCGGTATCATCTTTGCGCGGCAACCATCAGCGCCTTTTTAGTCTGATCTCGGCGAAACCTCCGCCTGTCGTTTGGGCTGCGGGCTCCGCAAGGGTCCACAGCCGTGGTCCGGACAGGCCCCTGGCCTTCCACGATTGTATCTATCATAGTCAGTTGATTCACTCATCTGTGCTCAGGAACGAAAGCTGTTTGGTAGTCACCGAGGGAGTTGACAATTATACCAAACTCTCTACCATGATAGGGGTTCAACAACTGCGATCAAAGTGCTAGGGATGTAACTTAAGAGTATCTACTGCGACTAGTCGCTGACAGCCTTTGCTGCTATCCGCCGCTAACCACATCGAGACACTATCTGGAGACCTCCGGCCCGTCCAACTCTCCAGATGGGATCGATCCATGGATCCCAGTGTTTCCGTACTAGGAACAAATCCTTTGTTTGGAGGAGTCAGTAAACCGAGTTATATTTTTCTTAAAACTTCTGGCGTGCTTGCATCCCCAATCTCCCTATTTGCCCTTTCTGTTGGGATCTAGTGATGTTTTAGGGCGAATATTCTTCCCCCCTGATGAATCTCAATTCCCGGGGTTTCAGGTCTTCTCACCACCAAGCGCATTTTACTTTCTTTCCTATGTCGATTTGTTTCTTCTGTAAGTAGCTTTTCGGCCTTTTCGGGCAACTATGGGACGATTTGGCTGTGCCGTACGAGTAAGCTATGTGACAGTCTACAGGTCGGTCTCCACCACCCAAGCTTCATGGCCCATCCCTGCTAGCCGCGGCACTCTGCATGAACATCTAACGGCTTGCACGGGATGGCGATCGCCACTAGGATCACCGTTGCTCGTGAAGCTCTCTAGGTCAACCCTAATAATGCCTACCGTGTGTACGGGGTACGCAAGTGTCTACGTGTGTTGATGGTTTTTCTTTTCTATAATCATCAAATTTGTAAAAGCAACGATGTCGATATCTCCTCCAGCTTTCACGCATGCAGCTGGCAATTCCCTGTCGACGGTACGAATACTATTTTTATATGGCATGAAAGCAGCCTTGACTGCAGGTTCTCCGTATCCTAGGGCTCCGGTTTCACCCTGGTCCGCCGATCTCGCACATCTACATGCAGGAGGAAGGGGACAATTGGCAACGCCCCTGGGAAATCCCTGACGGACCCAGGGCCGTCTGCGTCGATCCATCCCGGCTATTATTTCCAGAAAGCAGCGCGGACCTGTCCCTCTTCCTCCTTCGGAAATCCCATCCTTCCCCCGGCCGCCCTTGCGCGATACTGCGGAGCGTGAAGCCTAGAGCCGCTCAAAATAGCCGCGGTAGGACCCAGATTGGTAGCAGCAGAGAAAGCCATGTGCTTCCACTGCCGTTCGTAAGAATCATGGTGGTACCTGTGCAGGCAGACAAGCAGACAGCTGTGCAATAATGCATGTACGTGTACAATCCATCTGATCTGGTACCACCCCCGAGTGTCCAACGCGCAAGAGACGGCGACAGGGGGTGGTCCAGCAGTACCAAGCATGATCCCTCCGCGGAGAGCCTCCGGGTCAAAGTTCCGTTGAGGAAAAACCGGTACCTCCCCGGGCACCTCATCAATGCCAACGGGCATCCGTGAATGGATGACGGGGGGAGGCGCCGTTGTGAGCATCTTCTCCTGCTGATGAGAGCTGCATACACACCATCGAGGGCCTGCATTATTGGCAAGACGAGTCTTATCACGCCAGACTCAGCGCGGGTGGAGCGAGCGTACGAGGGAGCACGAGCGCTTCTCCACCGTCCACCGTGTGCGATGCTACGACCACTCCGTACTAGGTGAAGGTCCAGAGGCCGTCCCGAGCGCCCCTCTGCCTCCACCGTCGACGGCTCTCTCCATCGTCGTCTCCTGCCCTTCCCGCCCGGATGATGGACGCTCCCAGCACGGCGTAGAGGGTCTAGAGGCCGCGCCCAAGACGCTTGGCAGCCCGTCTCTCCAGGGCTCGACGCGGCCGGCCGCCCCAAGGGCCCCTCCCCCGGCGCGCACTGTGCATCGGGTTGGCCCCTGCTCCATGTCGCTCTGCGCCGTGGCTGCAGCGCCGCGGCGAACCTTCTCCACTCTATCTGTCCCCGGTAAACATCCTCCATCTAGATCGCGGTCTTTTTACGCGCGAAGGGGAAAAAAATTACACCTGCATGACACTCAACACGACAAGCACCCGGAGTCCACAGGTAACTCTTTTTTTGCTTCTCCGGATCCTGGTCTTACTCAGGCGCCCCAGATGTGCTAGCTGGACGGCCACAAATAAAAACTCAATGCCTCACGGATGGGTACGCGCCATCCGTCTCTCTTTATTCTCTCTATCAACCAACACCCTGTCTCCTCCAACTTGAGAACCTCCCTTTGCCGTCCATTCGCTCGCTCTTCCATCCTGGAAGCTCCTTGACGGCTCTCCCCAACAGCTTCATTGTTTTACTCCTTTCACTTCCTTGCATCTTCCCAGGGGCAGCCTCCACTGCCATTATTCATTGTTTCTCCTGCGAACCTTTCACCATTGTCTCCTCAACAACCTTTTTAAAATTCTCCTCCTATCTTCTCACGACATCCAGAGTCCATCAGTCCGTCATCCCTTTGCAACGCAACTATCTACAAGCTCTTTTTTATGGGAATCATTTTCCCAATTGCTTCTGAAGTAATTGCTACATCATGAATTATATGCGAGCTTTCATTGCTCTCTTGTGAGTACCCTTCCTTCACGAAACACTGCTGCAGATGGTCTCTATCCTCACTTCCCGTCCGCCCTGAGGTCCCGCAAGTGTCTATTTATCACGATCCATTGCAGATCACTAATCTCGTTTGCAGTATCTACCGATATTTACGTCTCGTCGTGAATCTGGTTGCCTTCTACACCTTCAAGCCAATACCTCCACCCGAGAACCCCAAATTGACCTCGCAAGATGTTACAGTTATCATCCCAACTCTTGAGGGCTGCGGAGATGACTTGGTGGAGACAATTCGCACGATCCTGGAGAATCGACCATACGAAATCCTTCTGGTGACAATTGACGCAAACCGCCACAAGGCTGAAAAGATGCTCGAGGCGATGCCAGCGTCGAAATCAAAGATACGCCTCTTCACCGTTGCACGTCCAAACAAGAGACGTCAGATGACCAGGGCCATCCCTGAGGTTAAAACAGCCATTACCATCTTTGCCGATGACGATGTGAGTTGGCCGCCAACCGCACTGCCTTGGATTCTGGCACCATTCGACAAAGATGAGAAATTCGGAGGAGTCGGCACCTGCCAGCGGTTGCGCCGCGCCGTGTCACCCACATTCTCTCAGCGCATCTGGGGGTTCTTGGGGGCTCTATACCTTGAACGCAGAAACTTTGACTGCGCCGCTACGACACACATGGATGGCGGGGTCCCATGCCTTTCGGGACGAACTGTCGCATATCGAACCAAGATCCTACAGGATGAAGGCTTCACTCACGCCTTCACAAACGAGTTGTGGTGGTGGGGTAAGTATCAGCTGAACGCTGATGATGACAACTTCATCACCCGCTGGATGGTGTCTCATGGCTGGGAGACATACATCCAATACCACCCCGAGGTTGAAATTAAGACGACTTTGGAGGACAACCCCAAGTTTCTGAAGCAGTGCGCGCGGTGGTCACGGAGCAACTGGAGGAGCAACCTGACCAGCATGTTCAGCGAAAAGCATATCTGGTAGTAAGTATTCCTTTTTTTTCCTTGTTTCTTCTCGTCTCACAGTCTACATCCCTGCAGTAAGGCGGTAAAGCCTTCAGCATGGGCACTGTGTGCGCGATGTTTCCAGTTCACCACCGGTTGCGTTCTTTGCAAAGTCAAGCAAGGTCCGGGTGATGGCTGGCAAGTCAGCGCACAATTGGAGTGCACCATTGCAGGGTGGGGATGTCCAATTTGGGCAAGACACATGAACTAAAAGAGGCGCATCGAAGAAGCCGCACGCTAACACTAGAGGCCTGTGTTACAGCCGCCAGCCGTGGAGCGCGTATGCCGTCCATCTGACAACACTGTCGCCGCCGGCCCTCCTGGGTGACATGTTGCTCGTTTTCCTCTGCCACAAAGCGACTGAGCACTGGGATAGGGATTCGCACGTGCTGGCCATGCAGGCGCTTGGAGTGTGGATGTTCATCAGCAAGTTTATCAAGCTGCTTGGACACTACATCCGCTATCCCGTCGACATCCTCCTCCTGCCCGTGTCGATTCTATTCGGCTACTTCCACGGTGGAATCAAAATTTACGCCTGTCTCACTCTCAATGTGGTAAGTTGAAAAGCCATGACCACCTCCCTTCGCCGCGGCCCTCCGGGGCCTGCAGAGCTCTTAGGCTCGCCCCTAGAGCCTTAAGCTGTGGCCCAGGCCCGGGCCCCTAGCCCCTTTGGATCGCTCTCCCCGTCGACCCGCCCCTCCCTTCTTCCTCTTCCCCACTGCTGCCGTGTACTCTTGTGCCCGAAGACGCTCTGCATCCCCAATTTCCCATCTCCCACGGCGTTCCCTCTTCCGGTTCTCCGGCCTGGGTTACCCGGGAGTCTTGCACCTGTTTGCAAGCGTTTCAGAGCTTCATCTCTCTCACTCTCTTTCTCCCCCCCCCCCCCCCCCCCCCCCCCCCAAACTTCCGGGTGATGAAGCCTGCTTTACGCAGCAACGTTTGGCCCAGACCCGGATCGCAGCATCCCCTGTTGCACAACACTTACCTTTTCTTTCTTTCGCACGCACTTTTAGCGCATAACTTAACACTAAGTCCTTTGATTGCAGACTGCATGGGGCAGCCGTGAAGGAGCCGACGCCTATGACGAAGAACGGATGAGGAAGCGAAGCGACGTCGAGCGCCAGAAGCTCGCTCGGTAAATGGCTCCTACTTGTTCGCCGTTCCGTTCGCTAGAATCACCGTCTCGCTTTTGTCTACAACTTGCATTGCATCACGCATATCTTCGTCATTTCCCACGGAATTATTACCACTTCCTGGAAGATGGTATGCATGGACGATCTGCCTAAAAGTTGGAAATCGACATCCGACGATACTTGGCTGTCAGGCACAGGCATAACTGCTGTTGCAGATTCAGATTTGCTGCCTGCCAAATTTTCTTTTCTCACGCTTACGACGAGACATTCTAACGCCATACACTACAACGATTCACCTGGATTTACTGAAAAAAAAGGAATCCCAAATGCCTTGGAGATTGAAGGTGCCAATACCGGCATTGCGCACTATTTTCTCTAAATTTTTTCTTCCTTTCCCCCCAGAATAGTAATGTGCTTTGAAAGCAGATTATTTCTAATGTTATTATTGGTGATGTCACCTTACCTGTTTTCATCAATGGTTTGTCTTGTCCGGGAATAACAGAACCGAACAAGTCAGTTCAAAAGGTTCGGGAAATTAGTGGTGCCAAAAAAAAAGTTTTGAAATTAAGTTGTTGAAGCTTGTAATAGCACAAAAGCATGCATGGGTTTATTTCTCACGGAGCAGCGTCAACACCATCTAGATCGAAAGACTGATGGGAGGCTTTTCTGAAAATTCATCTCAATCTTTTTCGACTACTTATTGCTTTATTTCTTCAAACTGGATATCGACATTAATACTTCCTTGCACATATCATCTTCCTTTTCTATTGTCATTTTCGTGTCTCTCCCATCTAGCTTTTCGGAGAACTAATTTTGGCCTTTCATGTTTAGATTCCCTCCTCCTAATAATTGCCTGCCCTATCAGATCTACAAAGGCTATGTAATGACGTGAATCAATGGAAATTGAAATAAAGCAAGTTGGAAAACGTATCTCTGGACATCTGCTCCCCCATCCATGCATTGTGGTGGTTACCTTTCATATATTTGCTCTATCTTCTACTTTTCTGTCGGCAAGGCACCATGTTTGCCCGAAGAAGGTTGTCTGAGCCAATTTACATGCTTGATATGGGCCTAATACAAAATCCTATATTATTATCCATCCGAATTAAGCTCCACAGTAGAGACAATTCACTCTGTGGTTTCACAAATTCTCCATCACACGAGTTCTCGGGCTTTCGTAGTCATTGAAACTTCAAACGAGTAACCTATATGATGTGTATGAGCTGCCGAGTCTACAGGATCTCTTCACGACGTCTGCCGCACTTATGAGCTCCGGTCATCCTACACTTTCTAACCTAACGCCCGTTCCTTGAATTCTTGGAAAGAACGTTCTAGATCCTAGCGTTATACATGTCCAATATAACCAATCATGTCAAGGGAAGCCGCTCCTCATGGGTAAATAATAGTAGTATATCCATCCAATTGTTATCCAGCTGTACTGAACTGGACAACGCAACCCCGCTTCTCCACACAAAATAATCTTTGTAGACCCTTGCATGTCTGTGTAACCATGTTCATGCCTGTGGGGAAAAAAAGCAAAACAAGGCTGAGCGACTCGGGATGATGGAACCGAGAGTCGTGTGCGGCAAGCCACAAAAAGCCCACTTTTGCAAATCAAAAACATCCCGGCAGATTTGTCCTTCCACCTTTCTGCCTCTACATGTATTTATTACTCGTCTTCCTTTAATTTGAAAAAAGAAGAGCGGCCAGTAAGCTCCTTAATAATAATTATTCTGCTAGTCAGAGCTGGTACTCTACGATATGTGCAGATTTGTAGGATGTATTACGCGTTCCCCTCTGCCCTTGCAGATGAGGAATCACCCCAGACCAGACTTTGGGGCTACTGCTGCTGCTGCATCTGCATTAGCCTGTCTTACACCGTATATGTATGGGGTAAGCAGCCCTGCCATCAATTGTCCTTTCTATATATAGAAATAGAACTCTTTTAAAGGTCCCATCCAGAAGGCGACGTTATCATGGTGGGAGAACCCATAAGTTAGGTACCGGAACTGTAGTATTAGGTATGCACGCAATGGATAGGATAGGGAGGTTTACACTATGAAACCCTACAACGACAGGTCATCATCATCCTCTCCGTCTCTCTCTGTGTTTTAACTATCACAACTAAAAGATATGTAATGTGTACTTACTTACATAGGCCAGTACTTGAGTTCAGGCTTGGCCGGATTCCTCCTTTGTAATGCTATATACCATTAGAAGGGCCAAGTTACTCTCGCATACCTCCTAGGAGTATGTACTGTACTATCCGCACGTCGGTCGCCTTGTCTATCGATCAATGCCCTGTCTGTCCATCGTTAGTCAGTATCCCCGTTCATTTCATGATAAGGACCTTCTCGCGAATCCCTCCAGTCTGACCTGACCTGCGTATGAAGATCTAGGTGGTGCCCGTTAATTACTTCTGATTTTTGATCGGTCTGCTTTCGAGCTTTCTTCCTGACTGACTGCTGATGGAAAAAGAAACGAGACGGGACCTCCATCCAGTGCTCTGGAAGAAGGACAGCTGCGATTGAGAATGTTCAATTCCATATGAATAACTCTGGTGCACACCCATGGGAGACGCATGTATTGTACGGAGTACTGTATCTGTTACTCAGGTGGCCAGGTGTGGTCGTCGGGGACGAGCTAGGTACTTAGTTACTCGAGAGAATGACGAGGGAGGGAAATGGCTATGTAGGAGTAAAGCACGGAATTATATCGCAGAGATAATAGATGTGCAGAACATGTACTGTACATACGAAATAGAAAGTTTAGAGATGAGCTGTCTTAACCTCTGCTGAACGCTCCAGAGTAGAGTCGGCAGGGTGAGGTATCTACAGTGTCGCCATATCTCCATTTGTTTTACGAGGCTTGATACAAGAAACTTCTTTAAGATGTGTACCATCAAGCGTCGCTGAAAACCGGCGACATACGACCGCGAAGTTACAATGCCAAAATTGACAGATGGACAATCATCAATATACCTGTTTGCAAGGTAAAATTTCCCTGTGCTGCTGCACCTACCTCATCCAAAGAGGTCAATTCTACCTTCGGAATGAATTCCTGGGGTAGGGATTTCGACATCAAGCACAGATATAGTTTCGAGACGATTCAGCATACGGAGACCTCATATCGCATAGTAGAAGACGTACTACAGGGCTAGGAGCACAAACGGGAAACAATAGCGATATGCTAAGCAAGGAAAGTATGGCACAAAATGAAATTCCCGTGCGCCCCCCCCCCCCCCCCCCCCCCCTTTCCCTTCCCTCTCCCCCTGTCGTGGTCCATAATTCCACTCATGGAAGTAGAGAATTTAAACAAGACGCAAATAGCTCACTACTTCGCCTTAGTATCAGTTAGAAGAATGACTTCTCCACAACCACCCTGCCGGATCGAAGCAAACTTCGAAATCAACGCCACCAAATAGTCCTACTGCGCCATACAAGTCAAAGTCGCCTTCTAGTCCTTCAATGCTGCCAGCTTCCTCGTCCACTTCCTCGTGGAGATCCCATCCGCCTGTCTTCTGTCCATTCCGTGTGAAAAATATGTCAACCTTCAGAGTCCGTGCCCCAGGAGCAGCAGCCTGGACGCTGTCGTCATCTGGAAGGGAGAACGTCATGCCCAGTCCGACAGTCTCGCCCACATCGAATGCCGTCGTGAACTCCTTTCCACCCCACGAGTCGTTCACGAAGCGGCACCCGTCGTCGGAGAAGACCCCGACACTGCCTCTCTCCCAGCCGGGAGATCGCCAAGTTGGGTACGGCTGTGCCGCAAAACCGATGGCGAATCCGCTGGCGTCCCCAGAACCAGTACCTGGCCCTGCGCGGAGACCCAGAAGTTTGACTTCAAAGTAGATTGTCTTGCTCCTCTTCGTGATCAAGGGAGAGTCTTCGACTGGAAAATACAGCGGTAAGCTAGTCAGCAGAACGCAATCGCCGTTCCTATCTTTGGTTGAACCCTTCCATCTTCCATTAGAGATGACGGTTAGATTGCCGTTGAACTCGGCTGGTCGCACAGGTCGGAGATCGTAATTCTGCACGCAGTTGTAGACCGCAGCGGACGGTTTGACAGGCCTCCATAGGGGCATGCTGTTGCAGAAGTTATGAGCACGTTCGGCGTCATCGCTGGATGCATTCCCTGTATTCGAGTATAGATAGCCTGGTATCGGCGGAGGAGGAAAAGTCGTTGTGTCTGGCACGGCGGTCTCCCAGTCATGGTATGGTGGAGGGTTTCCTTTGTCCTCTTCCATGAAGCCAGGTGCGGATGATGGCCCCGATTGAGGGGTATGATGAGGTGGCGGACCTGGAGGTGGAGCGAATACCTTGTCTGCCATGTTGCTATTTGAAGAGGAGATACTGGTCTCCATGGCAGTCTCCTTGGGAACTTCTTGTTTTTTATCTGCAGCTGACGACCCCGACTGATCCATAGTTACCGGCCCTGTGGGAGAGGTAACAAGGGATGCTTTTGGCTTCACTCTCTCGGCGCCTCTATTACCAGCCTCGACAACCTGACTTGGGACAGCTCCGGGGTCTCGGTCGCGATCACCAAAGCAGCACAAGAGACCCATGGCGCTCGCGGACCGATGAACGGTTCACACCTATCCGTAGCCGCTAACTGAGATATATGAATCTCAACAGATCTTACCAGCCCCTTCCTTAGGCCTGGTAATGCTCGATTAAGAATCGGCGGATTGTAAAGGCTAGGCGCCCTTTTGCACACAAGATGTACTTGATCCCAAGCAGGGCGCTTCCTAGCTGGAGGTTGTTGATAACAGAATGACAAGGACACAGGAGAAGGGGAAGCAGCTTTAAGGAAATGCTACGCATAAAGGAATCCTTGAAGTCAAAGACGAAGTTTAGCCACTTCTTTGGCTCCAAGACCACCAAGTGCGGCTGTGACTTGGATACGCCGTGGCTGTGAAAGAACCATGATGACAATGATGTCACGCCGTAAGACGAGCAGACCGAGGGTGATTACTAGACCTTACTCGCAGGACAGTACCCATGGTGACGCGAAGGCAGCAAGCGACTGTTGTAAGATCATGCCTCTGTCCGCTGGTCACGAGCAAAAACAGCGAGCCGAGAATGTGACAATAAGTTACAGAGGGTGCAAAAAAAGGATGGAAGATGAGATATTCAGCATAAGAATACAGGTGGCACGATTCTATTCATGATTTGCTAACATCTAAGAGCGTTGCTGCGCTCAACCCTCGAGTCGCAGGTCCAATGATTTCAACGCGAGTTGGACCATTGATCATGCGTTCTATAACCGTCGTACTTCGCCCCCCTCCCACATATATTACAAAGAAGCAAAAACTTGAAATAGATAATTCTGCATATATGTCCTCAAAGAAATCATTCTCCTTCTGTCACCATTCCACGCAGCCAAATTGCTTGGCGATGCTGGAGCAATGCTAAATCTGCCAATTATTTTATACAAGGCATTTACACACATCCTTTACATATCAAGTCTCCGAAGGTGAATGACCAGACATCAAGAGCAGGAAATTGTGGCTTTAAAAACTTTGCAGGGAAAAGAAGCATAGTGGAACTTCGAAGGGGTCAAGTCTAAGTTCACCAAATGCTAATTAATCTCATCAGAACATGTCTCATTGCGACTTTCTCATTAAAGCAAAAGCCTAGTTAGCATCCTCGGTCGTTGGTCTACGTTCCTGCCAATCTCCCTTCACCCTCCCAACTTGTCCTCACTGTGGTATCGATCACGATAGATAAATTGATCCAACTGTCATTACCGTCACTTGGACTCGCCATCTATGAACACGTAGAATCCTGAGGACCACTGGCGGTGCTCGCATTCTCGCACGACGGATAGAAGAACGCTGCCACAGCAATGATGACATATGCTGCAATTAATAAGGCGCCTTCGAGATAGTTGCTCCGGCCATCTAACATTAGATAGTTGACAATAAATGCGGAGACAAAGAGTGACACCGTCTCAAATAAACTGAAATAGAGTGACATTTCCCTGTCCAGACACCATCCAAGCAATACGACTACTGGAGTCAAAAACAAGGCAATCTGGATGCTGCTGCCTAGAGCAACTCCAATAGCAAGATCCATCTTATTTTTGCTTGCGACTGTCACTGCGGTGACATGTTCAGCGGCGTTCCCAACGATTGGAAGGATAATCAGGCCAACGAACGCCTCGCTGACGCCGGTGTTTTCAACAAGGTAGTCAATCGAATCGACAAGAAACTCCGCGCAAGCTGCAACAAGCCCGGTGGTGATCAGAAGCAGAATGACAGCGGAAATACGAGATAGCACCGGCTTGGCTTCGGAATCATCCTTGGGTTCGGTGTGCTTCGGGCGAACAAGATGGGGGAGCGGCTGTGCGGACGGTATTGAAACCTGGACAAACGGTCTATTCAGACGATCGGGCAGAGAATTCGTCCGACGTAGATTCGGACGCTGCGCTGTTCCAGCAGCAAATAAAGAACAATCATGCAGTGTAGGTTGGGTGGACTGAGGGAATACTGTTGACGCGAGCGCACGCGGTATTGTCGGTCGGTAAGACAGATTGCGGATCTTAAAAGGTTGCTTTTGGTCACTGCACCCAGGCGCTCCCATACCGTTCGGATATCCAAATAGTGTTTCTGATCGAGTCGGTGCTGATTGTGTGGGAGATGCAAGTACAGCATCTGCAGTCCTTTTGGTCTCTTTGGCTGTCCTCTGAGCTTCTTTGTTGTGCTTCTTCATGTGTCGCTTGTGATGCTTCCTCTGTGCTTTTTCAACGGTGACCTTCCCAGGAGCTGGCTTATTCTGCTCCGTTTCAAAGTCACGCGATTTAAAGGCAGACAGTGATAGATTGGGACGGTTCCTAGGTTCCTCGTCGGCATCTGCCTCATCTCCACTAGCTACCGCTTCAACTTCCGGCGACGTGCATGTCGGAAGGCTCCCAGAAGCTCCTACAAGAGGCGGCGTATCAACAGTATGTGATCCTGACGAAGTGGTACGGACGACAGACGGAGCCGAAGGCACCGAACGCATATCCTTGGAGCTGGCACTAGACTTGCGTCGTCGCGTCTTCCGCAACGCTTTTCTGATGCGTTTGACAGTCGTGTTGGAACCGGAGCTCACATCAGTATCGCCATCGGACGAGTCGGAGGAGCTGGAGTTCAGCATCTCTGCAAGAACACCGGGATGTGACTCCTCGTCGATCATGTGTTGGGGAGTACTCTCATAAATGTAAGCATGAGACTTGAGCTGAAACAGCAAATAAAGGATGTAGACCAGAAGTAGAACAACGCTAGTCCCACGGCTGACTTTGAGCACGACGGCGTCTGCAGTGTTGAGGTTGCTAAACGAAGCGTGGAAGGCAGTCGGCAAGAGAAGGCTCATCACACTCAAGCTGAGAAGACAGGCACTCATCTGAGTAATGGCAGAGTTGTAGAGCTGCTCTCGGAATCGAAGGCCGCCGAACAAGAAACACATTCCCAGGATCAGGAGCAGATTCGCGAGAATGGATCCGAGTAGCGACGCCTGCACAACTTGTATTTCATCCGCCACCAGCGCAATGATGAAGATAATCAGTTCGACGGCATTTCCGAAGGTAACGTTCATCAAAGCCCCGACTGTATCACTAAAGTTTGCGGCGACACATTCTGTAGCGTATCCTAGCATGGATGCCAAGGGAACAATTGCTACAGCGTTGATCGCGAACACCACGGTTGGGCTGACTGGGCTCTCGTCCCCCATGCTTCGGTGCACAGCACCCAGAGCAATACCCATAGGGACAAACACCAGGAGCCAGTTGACCCAGCTGGAGAGAACAGCGATCTTGGTCTCTCTGTATGCACGAAGGAATATGTTGGGATCCGACTCGGCCTCTATGGGGGGAGCTTTCTCCCCATCTTTCGTGTCCAGGGGAATGGAATCCGCAGGAGAGACGACGGACGGGGTCGCGAGTTCGACATCATTGTTGGATGGCACTGCAGTACCCGGTATTTCAGGCTTGATTTCATGTGCAGAGTCAGGGTGAGGATGCAGGTTATCGTGGTGAGCCTTGCGAGGAGCTGGCGGTGGGTTTCCTATGGGAAGAATAGGATGATCACGGCTGCGATCGCTGCGGCCGCGGACTCCAAAGGGGTTGAGGTGCGAGGCATACGCTTTGGTGCGGTCCCAGATGCGGATGTGGTCTATAGGAGGTGGATCGTCAGAGGACTCGTTCATCGAGCAGTGGCGAACAGTACAATGTTGACTATTCAACAAGGAAATGAAGGGACACGGGCCGTGTGTGAAAGGTGGGAATACGGCGAGCAGAGACGATCCCAGAGAGCGGGTCGAAAGACCAACTAGAACAATGGAGGGAGGAAGGCGATAAGAAAGGAGGAAGATGAAGGGGAGGTCCGGGCCAGACAGCGGACGGTCCAGACAAGCACTTTAAAAGTTACGCAGTACGCAGGTACTCCGTACCACCCGTCGTCAGGGCCAGGAAGGGGAGTTGGGACATACGGGCAGTATCATAACACTCGACACGGAGCGTGGAGGACGGAGCACTCCGTAGTGAGTGGGGGAGCTTGGGGATACTATTCCACGGATGGCGACGGCACGAGGTTCTAGCAGAATATCATCCATGATTGCCTAGCTACTAATCGATGATTGCTGCTTGCTACGGAGGACGATTGACGTCTGGAGAGACCACCGTGGCCAGCGTATGGGGTACGGATACTGCTCCGACGATAGTCGGGCGACAACGGCTGGCCGCGGTTGGTTGGACCGTGAGTCTTCCTCAGGTCCACCTCCAGACTCCAGTCGCCTCGCCCTGCGCCGTCCAATAACAGGAACAAGGCCATGTCCACCGCGGCGGACCACGTCGATCCCAGATGGCAAAAAGGGTCCTGCTCTGACTCCCGACGATCCGGATCATCAGGTGGAAGGATCACCGGCTTTTCAACGCGAGAGGGGCCCATGGTGCACATGACCCCTCCTCGACATGTACCTACCGACGTAGCTGTAAACACTCTTATTTTGGATTGTTGTTTTCTCCCCCGCCGTCAGCATGTATCTCGGGAAACGTCACAGGACCTTACTTCGACTTGTCCAAAGGTTGCGGAATCCCGGCCAGGGTAGGTGGGTACTTCGCCTTACTCCCTGTTAGCCTTTGGGTCTACTAGTTTACTATTATTGTGGGTTCAACTGGAATGTTGCCAGCTGCGCATGCAGTCCCGAGCATCGAAGTCATCAAAGCCACCGTGCACCGCCACTCCGGCAGACCTGTCCCTATCGCTTGTGTGACATATGTACAGTACCTTCCACTAAACCTATGCCCAGATTTACACACGGAAAACTTCTCTATGAAAACCATGCTCTTTAGCTGCTAGTGTCTAGTGTTCACTGAGCTGAGTCATAAGGATTTGTGGTGCAGTAAGGCGTCCAACAGACTGGTTCTGTTAGGTCAACTCCGGAGTACGTACTCTGTATTTCCTCCGGACGTGGCTATCCATCGGGCTTCCCCGCCTGGCCGACCGGGGTCGCCTCCGCGCATGGACAGCCATTATCTGCAATGTGAATGCAGGCCACACGATGACATGATCCAGCGCATATAGTAGACTTTATTTGACCGGTACCTTGGGCTCTGTCAACAGGAACATTATGTTATGTACATGGGGAAAGCTCTGACTACAGGTTTCCTGAGGCATTCGGCAAATCTGCCAACCCTTCCGCGAAACTCCAGGGATTCTCCAGCTGTATTGTTTGTCTAAAGGACACTTGTATGTGAAACATACATAAGGCGGTGAATTTAACAGCCTCCTGCGATTGGGTCCTATGTTTCTGATTATCTTTTTCTCTCTCCAAGTATCTTTGTCCTGACACTCTTACACATCCCTCTTGTACATATCTTTCAGTCTCTCCGACTCCTGTCTTTCACTCCGTCCCTCGTTTCTCCTTTGTCGTCACGAGTCCCTAGCATAAGCCGTTCGTTCCCTTGGCAGTTTTACCTCCGCAGTTGTTTCTTCACTTGTACAGTACAAAGCACTCCGGATTGGAGAGTCATCCAGCTACCCCGCAGGAGTCTTTCTCTTTTTTAGAGTCGGCCCAGTGAATATAATATCGGTCAGAATGGACCAAAAACGACAGTCGCGGAGATTGTCATTTACGCTCCAATTTCAGCGCATCTTAAGTCTTGATAAACAAGGCGAAGTGAGCTACCTCACAAGGTATATATTGCTCCAAGCTAACTGCGAGCGACTTGAAGGCGAAGCAGGTTGTTGACACCTCACATAGCTCCACAGGAGACGCATCTCTTGATGCACAACCTGTGTCGGCCCCCGGTTCCCGAGCTGGCAAAACCGATAAAGTCGCACCCGTCGAATCAGTGGATAACTCCTCGTCATCGGGAATCAATACCTCCAGTGGTCTTACTGGCTTTAACAGAGGAACCCTACCAAACGTGCAAGATAGACAGGCCGACATGGGACAGATGTTGAGGCACTCTGTCACTCATAACGATAACGAGACACGGAATACGGAATCGCAACAGGCACGAATCTCAACTGAGACTAATGGATCGGACAGGTCTGAAATCTGTGTCTCTCCTTCTTGGCATAAAGATGATGAGCGAAAGAAACAGAAAAAGGAGATGAAGCGTATGGAGAGAGAAAAAAGAGAACTAGAAAAGCGTTTGAAGAAGCTTGCGGACGCAGAATCAAAACGGGACTCGATCTCACAGAAGAGGGAGTCTCGACGCCTGACCAAGAAACAACCCTTGGGAAGCTCAAGCCGGGCTTCGAGCGTGAAGGCAGATGAATCCCGGTCGTCATGCGCACCTCGATTCTCGACCTTTTCAGGGTCGACTCGTGCATCCCGATCGAGCTCTTTTAACGGACCCGAACATAGACATTCGAAAGAGCAATGGACGGAAACGACGAGGCCCAATACATCTCATGAAGTGAACTCTATGGCTACTTCAACGATGCCCCGTTTATCTAGTGCCTTGCCAGAACGTTTTGGTGCAGCAATATCGAGGGAGTTGGCATCTCGGAACACAGCTGCGTGTTCGGGCAATCCGCCAACAAACCAATCACAGCGTTCTCTTCACTCGACGACAAAGTTCACAGATTTACGGGGAAGTGCAAGGCTTCTACAGTCGATAGACAAGGAAGAAATTCAGCTTAATGAGAACACGGTGTCATTCTATCAAACACCCGTTTCTAGTAAAAACAACCAGTTCCCCGCTGGAACCAGCGGTGAAAATAATTTGTCTAGGGTGGAAAATCAAAAACGTTCCACGGATCTGGACCGTTTGTCGTTCGCTGCATCTTTAAATCTGGAGAAGCGGGTCTATTCTCAAGAGGTGCCCAAGAAGCCGAATTTCGCTGGAGATACAGAAGAGATCCGAGAGTCTTTTGTAAAAACATCTGCGACAGTCTCCGTCAACCGTCCAACGTTCGCACAGAATAAGGACAAAAATTTAGAAGACAGCGAAAACTTGACAGTTATAGAGCCGGCGAGAGCTTCCACCGTGGCGAACAGTCAGACCAGGATCTCTACCTACAGAAAGGTACCCCCAGCAGAGGCTGTCACGACCATTGTCAAAACTTCGACATGGTCAACTCATACGCGAGACAATTCGCCAAGGCATTCGATGCTTCAGGCTCCCAACGGTAATCGTGGTCACACAAGGTTTAAGTCTTCTCCACTGGCGGCGCCTGGCACAACCGTCCATGATCTGGAGAGAAATTCGGGAATCAATGAAGGGCAACAGATCTCACAGAAAACATTTGCAAATCCTGTACCCGTTGGAGACTTGCAAGCCCCCAAGTTCAAGACAGGGAAACAGATCCTTCCGCTTCGCCTTCGCCGGAGAGAGAAGGGAGGAAATCCTGACAAGTCAAAAAATACCTCCCAGTCTGACAATTCAAAACCCTCTGACAATGTTCATCAGAGATCAACTTCAATCGAATCAACCCAGTCCCTGGACAGAAACTTTAAAATTCCTGAAAAGAACTCTCGTAAAAATGCAGGAAGCGCGTTGCTAACGCAACCTTCACCCGCTCCTGCTCCAGGACATTCGATAGTTTCAGGTCAGTCTTCAGGGCAGTCTGCGACACGTCCAACTTCTGGTAACTCGCGAGGGGCTGCTGATGTCACATATCCGTCAGAAAATCGAGGTTTTCCAAGCCTTGCAAATCCACAAGATTCACACACGGAGCACTATCCGCCCCGTAAAGATCCTACAGCAACCATTTCGTCAACAACAGGTGGTCCAGACACTTTTCAGCAAGGAAATCATTCGTCCCAACAGAATGCCAGTCCTCAGCCTCCAGAACTTAGCTCTCACAGGATCAGTATGAGCCAGCCTATGTCGAGGAATTCTTCTCAGGAAACCGCGTCAGAGGATTACAACACGGCTTTGGAAAATATATCGACCACAGCCGGATCCTTGGAGCAGATACCGTCTTTTCAATTTTTGAATCCTGCCCCTCCAAGCCCAATGCCTAATGCGTCTGATGAAAGCGTCCCTTGTCCTCCTGGATCGACTACTCAGGTAAACAGTGCACGTACACTTTTTCATTTGAGTAATAATCCGGCCTCCGCTATGCAGAGCACAGCCAGCCTAGCGACTAGTGGCTCCGGCAGAAAGCCACGCTCCTCCCAGCAGGCGAGGCCTCTTGCCAAAATATTCGTTATCTGCTGCCATTGCAAGTTCTGGCACGATATGCCCTCGGAAGTGTACGCGAAGCTAGCTTTCCCAGATAACTACCTTGATTCCCAACGCCACGAATCATCTACCACGTTAGTCGATCTTCAAGGGGATGCTCGCAGCAGACATTTCGACAAGATGAACAACTTAGCATCAAAAGATGTTCAAGGTAGTGGCGATAGTGCTCCCTCCACCCGGTCACAGAACAAAACAGTATTCTTTAATCGCTCTTCTACGTTACCGACGGTGTCCGGCTCTACTGTGACATGCTGTTGGTGTAATCATAGTATGACCAAATCATGCTGCGAGGGATGGACGACTGTTGTCTACATGCACGAAAGGCATCACTAGCCAAATCTGGACATAATATCTTCAGAGAGCAAAGCAGATATCTGTATACATGGCTTTTTCTCCCCTTTCCCCTTTATGCCCATAAATTCAATTTCCTTTCAAACCCGGCACTTTTATTACTTATAGCCTGTGTTCGACAACGATTGCATATCCGTGGATGACCTTTCTGCACGCTCTTATGTCTTAGGATCCTGATTTTTCCTTCCTAATTGCATTGTTGACTCCTTTCTCTTGGTTTCCTTTTTACAAGGTAATTTGCGATACCGATTCTCCAGAATTTCTGAAGTTCAAGAAACGGGATTTTATTGAATATTTCATTTCCTATGGATTAAAATTACTTTTATTTTCTCTTCTGTTCCTTTTTTTCTCTTCTGTGCATGCATTTTGCATCCCAGCAGTTCAGGTGGAATATTTCGGCGGAGAGAGCGCTCACAGGAATTATGTCGCTTGTATAAATTAGTTGAAATTGACACCAGTTAATATTAATGATTTACTGCAGTCGGTATTCCATCAACATTATTCATCAACATCTTTGATCTGAAAAGCTGTGTCGCACATTGACTACAGGGTAGCGTGGTGAGGAGTCGACTTTCTGCGTTTCCCGGCATAGATGGCCTTAACATGTATCTGTACTCACCACTTCAGATGGTGTTGGGCTTATACAATTTTGCCCTCATTCAATGAGTGTAAAATAGAAGAGACGAGACCACCCATTTCATTTATTCCAGATCAATTCATGTCATCAGGAGAGAGACGGTCAGTTTAGGCACTCAACTGATCTGTCCCTTAGCAATTAATCACCCGGCCCACGCAGAAATTGTGTCTAAATAATATCACATATCCCAATATATCCTTAACAGACAAGTCATAATGGGATAGTTTATGTTTCCTCTCTCACTTAAATGATCTTGCATGAAGATATACAGGGACCGGGTCTCTCATTCAAAACAGATACATGCCATCTTCATTGTCACCTTAGTCATGTTAATCAGTAAACAAGAGCCCACATCCGATGTCTGATACTCATATATCTTGCTGCCAGTCGACCTTCGTTTGATAACATAATCGAGGAATGAACCAGGTATAGTGGAGAAAATTCGCAACTGGAACTTTCTGTCTCAAAGCGCTTCCTGTATTGCAAAATGAAGTGCGTCTTCAACATCGCGCCGGCGGAATCCTGGTGCACGGCCAAGGCAGACGCCCTTACTCATAAGGCCTAGTAAAGTAAGACATGTCAGTAGTGACTCACAGTAAGGTCAATTTCAAAGAGACAAGTATAGAAGCAACAGTAATTGCGACAGTGTAACTAATACATCAGGATACTCACGATCAAGAAACCGAGCTACATCCATCATCAGCGAAGAACGTTCATGCGAGAATTTTCGAACTTGGCTCCCAGTATGCGTTCTGAGACTAACTGACGTTGTTTGCTCAGGTTTCGGCAGCCCTAACCTGCCTGACAAATGCTCGTCTTCATGAAGGAGTTGTACGGTTGGTTGAGCCTTATCGAGTCCGGGGGGTACAAATGACGTCCCTGTTTGCTGCTTGGCTACAGCAAGTGGTGCATCATGCGAAACAGATATCTCTGCGGAACCCCTAGTTGCTTGGGAAGCATCTGAATTAATCATAACAGGAGACTGCTGTCCCTTTGACCGCAGCGACGCAATGTGCTCTTGCGACAATTCGACGACGGAAGAATGTCCATCTAAGAAGATGCCTTTCTCTTGAAGGAAGCCTTCGACATCATTGGGGTCAAACCACTCTCCATCGAATCCGATAGCCGCAAGGAGGCTATCTACGCTTTTCTTCCCATGTGTTGTCTCTGCCAAATGAAACGGTATAGGTCCAAAAGCCTTTACAGCTGGATGTATGTTCGGAGGATAGATTGGATGTCCTTGCTGATCTTTGCGCGGATAGTGAGTACCTGCGCCCCCAATATGGAAGAGCGGGGTGCTCCAGAACTCCAAGGCTTCATCCGCCCCGCGTTTGAGGAGTTTCTGGAAACGAGGAATCATGCGCTTCCTATTTGAAACACAGAACGCGAATCTGAATACTCGAAACACTTCTTCAGGGTCAGATAATGGACTCGTAAGCAGGCTATATGCGCGCTCTAAGCACGCACGATGCAGCCTTCGTGCAAAGGTTGTTTCTTGGTAACTGTATGTGTACGGGGCTCTCGGAAGTAAGGGTAGCTCGATGTTGGGCTGATATTGTAAATCTGTTCTTATGGTCTCATGTGTGAAGACGCCAGAATTGTGGCTTTCATCAAGGATCATCGAGCCGGTACCTTGGAAACTGGCATAAATTTTGTGTGGATCTAAAATGCTAGTCGACATATAAGACGCCCAGTTTGTTTCAGACAAACTGGTGTCATCACGCGCAAAAACATATCCGAGAGGGTTTGCATGGGTTGTATGTTGCGATTCCCGAGTCCTCGTATAGTATTTCTCTTCCTCCACTAATCTGGGCCTTTCCTCTAATTCTGTCCGGTCTCTCGTGGTGCTTTTGCAGTCCAAACCTGGAGCGGCCTGATTGGCAAGAGAAAGAAATCTCTCAGTTGTGCACCGCAGATGTTGTAGTAATTCCGGTTGTGCAGCTAGTAACCCAGAGTTCATTATTTGGTCGTTGAAAGCAAGAAATGACTTGCTCATCTCTTTGATTGTTTGCTCTAGTTCGGTGACACGTTTGTTTAGTGTGGAAATTGTAGTCTCCTTTCTAAGTCGATAGGCCCGTTGTGCAAGTCGTATCTGCGTTCGACGTCGCTAGAAAAGTTGTCAGCGCTTGGTTATGGTCGAGAAGAGATTGAACATACCTCAGTTGCTGTCTCATCTTTGGTGTTCAGTCTTGGCCGTCCTCGCTTTTTGGAAGTGTTATCAGCGGCAGCTGGAGCACCTTTTTTCAATCTTTTATTCGACTGAATAGACCTGTTATCTACTTTAGATTGAACTGTTCCGAGATCCCTGGTTCTCTGTTCTCCGTCGGAAATCGAGAGGCCTCCATAGAGAACTTGACGGTTTTCTCCCTCTGCGGGGCCCTCTTCCAAGTTGGCGGGCTCTGGGACGGGATAAGAGCAAGCCGAAATAATGTCAAATGAGAAGCCCGAGGATCTACTGACTTGAGAGAAGTCAGAAGATATGTGAGAGTTGATAGGTATGTCGTTGCACAACTGGCTGGGAGTTGTAGGAAGTCGATCCACCGACATTGAGCGCTCTATTGAGAAGACATCTTGAAAGAAGCCATCTTGACTCATCTTTGATGGGTCTTTGGGCCCGATTGACATAGATAGCTATCCACGATCTTTCGGGGCCTCGATCGCTGCTCCGTAGCTGCCTGTGGGGTAGAAACAGTAAAGCAACGCACACGGGATGAGCAGACAGAGACATTCAACAATTCCTGCAAAGGAAAGGAAAGACTAAAACCCTGCTTTCCCTATCCTCACACTGTGTGCTTTGAAAGAAAATAGAAGATCTAAAGGAAATGAGGACCGAGCCTTGATAGTGCACGGTCCACAGTAAATCGATGCAATGGGCCTGAGGAGATTTAATTAAGAGCTTTAGCCTAGGGAAGCTATGTTAGATCTGGTGATGAACACAGGAGCTACCAAAATAGAATGAAGGAGCAAGTATGGATCAGAGTAAGAAAGCAGTCAGTAGGATCTAGGCATAGGACATGCATAATTAATAATGTATAAGGAATGTGGCTTCTTCGCAATCGTACCGTCCATGGCAGTCATGGATGCACAGGGAGACGGGGTGCAACAAAAAGACAGTCCTGGTGCCCCGACGAAACCGGTTTCATACGCCCGTCCGAGTTACTTACCTATCTACCGGAGTCCTAGAAAGTAGTCAGACTTTCAGCAGGCTGTCTTCGAGGCTAACTTTTGAGACAGTATTCTCCGTACATGCTCCATACCTGGCGGTATCAATTGGTGGGCCCGCGGGAGCAAAAAGATGAGGTGCTCATAGATATACGTACACTGTCATATGAAACGAACCATACGTACTCTAACTAGGCGAAAACCGGTCCATAAAAGTATTATTTTAAAGCAGGACAGATATAAACTACTCAGGTCCTTGGGCCTTGGCACCCTCGCCACTCTGGCAGACCCGCCATTCTAACGTAAGCAACGCCGTATTATCGATCACTAATCATCAAATTACTGCGTTGCTTGCCTCGGCTCGGCTTCTGACTTTGTAGTAAGCCAAACCTACCTAGCTACGTACGCAGCATGATAATTCAGATTGGAACATATATAGCTAGCTGTGGTCAATACTTTAAGGTATAGGAAATCACTTCTCGGGTGATCCAACAGTTCCTCTGAAAATAAGTCGCAGAGACTGTAGCAACCACATGCGTGTTTCTTACCAATGGCATGTCTCGGATGATTACTCCACAAATGCCCAGTATTATGGCTACACAGGACATCCGCTGCCCTGGACAATTTGCTGTGCTGCGCCGTATCTAAATCAATCCCGGACATTTGACGAGTTTGCATTTTTGAGTTACGAAGGCCCTCTGAATGGAAGATCAGGAAGAACATCAAACTACGCATTTTAAAGAACTTTAAAGCTCTATTACTGCAATTTGGGTATGATCATATGGCCGCATGAAATATGGAGACTAATGGAATAACAGAAACAGCCAGGTGGAATAGGGGAGCAACACCTGTTGTTTTCTTTTCTTTTTTCCTTTTTTCGGAAGCGGCCGTCTTGAGTCTGAAGAGCCAAACGGAAGTGATTGTCCGTGAAGGAGGACGGTACATGTACTCGATCCGACTACCAGACGCTCCCTACAAGAGCACACGGGATTGTCCAGGCACATCAGACCTAGAGGGACAAAGAAGACAGCCAACGAGGTTTCCAGCTTGAATCGTAGTTGCGTGACTTGAATCTCGCACAGTGATTCGACCCTTGCAGGTGAGGGTATGCCGGCGCTGGAGTGGACGTCGTCCTACGTAAGCCATGTGCTTCCGCCCCGACCCAACGTCGGACTCGGAGTTTCTACGCCTTGGCTACGTATCACGCATGCACCTTGCTCTGCAGTCCAGACAATGAGCCGCACATCGCGGGTCCGAATCCCAGGTCTATTTTTGCAATTATCACTTGTTCCAACGAGACGCTATGGCGCGTCAGAGGAGGCTTTCAAACGCTTCCTCCACCTCGTCGCTTCCAGAGCGGAACCAGGTAAGTAAATAGAGGCGCGAATCATGAACTCCCTCGCCGCTCCAATTGCCTGCAGGCTACTGATAGGCGATCGATTGCATACTTACATTGTCCTGTGTCACCTAGGAACTTGGGAGCATGTATGATTACCTGGCGAAGGTTATCCTTCTTGGACCAAGTGGAGCTGGAAAGTAGGTTTCTCTACTCTTCATTATTTACCCGCCAAGTTGAAATGTACCCGTTACTGATACTCCACGAGCAAGCAGGTCCTGTCTGCTTCATCGGTTTGTTAAGAATGAATGTATGGTTACGACCCCCTGTTGACCCTGTCGTAGGAAGGGTAATGGCTGAGCTAATGCACTGTGGTTCTTCAGGGAGAGTGCTATCATCGCAAACCATTGGCGTCGAATTTTCCTCCAAGATTGTCAAGATAGGCACCGGGCCACGCAGGAAACGGATCAAACTGCAGCTTTGGGATACGGCGGGTACAGAACGCTTTCGCTCTGTTTCCAGATCTTATTATCGCGGAGCTGCAGGGGCCATACTCATATACGACATCGCATCGCGTACTTCTTTTACTGCTCTTCCCACCTTCCTCATGGACGCGCGCGCTCTGGCATCTCCAAATCTTACAGTCATCCTAGCTGGGAATAAAAAGGATCTTGCAGCTGATTCAATGTCGCACGAGGAATTTTTCGACGACGTCCTAAGGCCCCCGCCGACTCCATCAAGCACCTCTAGCAAGCAATCTTCCTTCCCATTTGACTCGGGTGGTTCGGTCCGCTCCTCGAGCGCGATCGGTGCGGGAACAAAGATGAGGGCGACAGTTGCACCGCAAGGTCGGGAGGTCAGTGCTGAGGAAGCATCTCATTGGGCGGCCAAGTCAAACATTCCTGTAGCTGTTGAGGTTTCTGCCCTATCTGGAGAGGGGGTAGATGAACTTTTTAACCGGCTGGCCCGGATAATCCTCACAAAAATTGAGCTTGGAGAAATCGACCCAGACGATCCACAAAGCGGAATTCAGTACGGTGACGGTGGGATGTGGGGACTCGGCACCAGCGATGGTGGAAGCATCAGAAGCGGGATAACATTAGATGATAACACCACTCAGCCTCCAAGAAGGAGAAATAGAAAGAGGGCAGGAACTAATAGCTGGATGAACGATGTGAGAGAATGGGAAGAGGTATTCCGAATAAGCGGCTCGAATCAGAGGAGGAATGGAGGGTGTTGCTGAGCCTTTTTGCTTTGATCAACTTCCTGGGGAGCGACAACTGAAGCCGGAGATGAGGGACCAAATCACCTATCCCATTTCAAGGTTGATTCGCCGGGCTATCTACCTACCCATAAAGGTATATTTTCGGTCTTTTGCCGTGTTTGTCAACATTCGTCTTTTGCTATATGCTGTTCGATACGATACGATACCCCTTGACCCTCGTTTTACGATTATCTGATGAGCTCTGTTTACATCTTAAAGCTGGGTGATAAGAAATACCCACTTTGGACACTGTTATTATCTGTGAGGTTGTAAAAAGGATATATAGAATTAATTTTTCATCATCTCTTTCATGAAACAACAGTCCTGTGAAGCTCTGTAGACCTTCTGGGGAAGAGAAGAGACTATCAGCAAAGATAAGAGCAAATTACACTTCATATCCCAGGCATAAAGTGCACAGATATCCCTCATGAGACGCTGAGATAGAACAATGAATCAAATTCAACTCCTCCCGCGCCTCGCCTACTTCCAAGTTCGCACAGTCAACCACCTACTCCTGGACACCAGCAATAAGTGTCTTAATACCCTTTCCGGCTTTGACATCCTTGAAGGCTTGTTCTGCGTCTTCGAATTTGACCACACCAGTAATTAGTCCTTTCACATTGACCTTGCCCGAGGCAATCAGCTCGACAGCGAGTTTATAGTCACCACTGCCGTATCTGAAGCTGCCCTTGATGTTCAATTCCTTTGTACATGCCGCCATAATGGGGAAAGTGATCTCGTCTCTGCCCATTCCTCCTTGCACATAGGTACCACCGGTCCGAAGTACGTGGATACCGGTGTGTACAGAGGCTTCCGCACCTGATGCATCAAGGACAACATCTGCGCCCGGTCCAAGATTGTGTTGCTCCTTCAGCCGTGCTGCGTTCTCCAGCGGCGACACTTTTCCGGGCACAAAAGTCGGCATCCCGATATATTTCTCCGCAAACTCCAACCTTGTAGGTTGGATATCCACAGCGATAACCTTGCTCGCGCCAAACGCCTTCGCAACTGCGCAGCACAACAAGCCAACCGGTCCAGCTCCGAAGACAACCACAGAATTTCCTGGTCGGACTTCTCCCTGTTTTACAATATGTACAGCGACGCTGAGCGGTTCCACGAGTGCACCCTCTTGCAGGCTCAGATGGTCGGGAAGCTTATAGCAGAAATCCTCTGGTAAGACATAATACTTCGCTAATGTGCCATCATGGGGAGGGGTCGCTGCAAAGACCATGTGGACGCAGAGATTATATTTCCCTGACTTGCAAGGTTCGCACCTGCGACATGGTACGCCTGGCTCAAGGGCAACTCGATCTCCCACTTTCAAGGTTGTAACTGCGGAACCCACTTTGCTGATGACGCCTGAGGACTCATGTCCTAGAACCATGGGCTCCTTAACTACGAATTGACCGATAGCACCATGTTCCCAGTAGTGGACCTGTATAGACAGGAGAGAAAATGGATCAGTAACATTCTTTTCTCTTGGGACAGAACTGCCCTGAAGGTGAGCAAATGACACGCACATCGCTCCCGCAGATGCCGGTGAACTTGACGTTGACCAGAACACTATGGGGATCCTTCAATTCAGGAACGGGACGATCTTCGAATTTTACTTTATGGATCCCTTCGAGAACAAAGGAGAGATTCTGAGACATTGAAATGGTTAATTCGAGCACGCTTCACGGAATTTGATGTACTGACATGCTCTGTCTCAGTTTTTGATACCATGGTTCATGATATGAAACGTCACCTGCTTTATTCTTCGGGTCTGGTAGTTTTTGGATAAATATCTTGGAGGTCGCTCAGATTGGAAAGAACTGAAGTGCGACTCAATTTGATAAAGGTCCTCGACAAGGATTCAATTGGAAACGGAAATTGAGATCAGAATGCCAGCGCAATACATCATGCCACTTCATGGTTGGCGGGGAGAGCGGGCCTGATCTATGGAACCGTTTGCTCGGGAGACCTTCCCTGTCCGGCCGGGATGGGGGGATACACATCCAATTTACCCGTCGGTCAGCGACTTTAACCGGACGAGGACTCCACAATAGTTCTACGGCCCGGGACTGGGTGGTAATACCGGATCGTGAGCGGCAAGCCCGTGAGGACGAATTGGCCTTCTGTCAACCCAGGACACGGAGCTGTTCTAATAATATTGTTATATGGATCAGACGACAGCCTTAGATCATCGAAAATCGAAAACCGCTGCTCACCTCACGAGAAAGCGGTGCTGTGGATTCCGGGAAAAGCAGATAGAAAGCATCCAGTATGCGGTAAAATTATCCGTTTACCGTGCTTGAATCTCTTTTCAGAAGCGTGAGCGACATGGGGATGTCATGTGGAGCTGCCACTGGATGCCCGCGTCGAGACATGCATCTTCTGATGTCAGATGACAACTTTTTTTCCCCTTTTCTTTTTCGGATACAAGGGCGCCGTAGAAGATTGCTGCAGCGTTCAGACTCCGGTGCCGGCTTCTGGCCGGCTGTAGAAATCCCGCCATTCTCTGTAATTCAGTGCGGGGTGCCCGAGACCCAGGACGATCATCTGCTCCCGAGGGTGTTACGGCTGTACTGTAAACAACGCAGAAAAGAACGCGTGCTGTATGTATGTACAGTTCGGGCTGACCGCTCCAGCCTTTCTTCGTACGCGGTCACCACGATCTGCTGTTCCGACTCTTGGATTCGCTGGAAAGTCGTCAGGCCAGACTTCGTCCCTGACACCTTCCGCCAAGACCGTAACCCGGCTCCCCGATTTTCGTCGGAGACGGGAGCAACTGGACTGAACCGGTGGCCGGTCGCGCTACTGCGTCGACATCACCGAAGAGTTAAAGTTGCCTGGAAGAGAGAGAAGCGCGGATTGCCGTGATGTTCAGGTCCAGCTCCTTTCCCTCCAGAGCAGTTTTGCAAGCTGCCCGCCCGAAACCTGCAAAGTCCGGCCATGTTGCAGTCCAACGGCACGCGACGTACCTTCAAAGGTACTTTGGGGCTTCGGCTCAGCATTGGAAAGAGAAGACCCAGTCATTCAAAAGTCAACTGTACGAAAGCACCCAGCAACGGCTGAAGCGCGAGCGCGCTGAGCAGGAGAGATTCGCGCAATATCAGACGCAGTCACCCGGCGGCCGTTATGCGGCTCTGATTTTTGGTATGACCTTCCCGGTACTTCAACGATATCGGTATGCAGTGAGTCTCAGATTTAGTGACAGCGCATAGCACTTGTGTTTTTCTCTACCGGCGGGTACTATTTAGGATCTCTTAAGCCTGCGGCTCTCCCAACCTCGTCTACAACGTCACTTTCGGATATAGAACCTCCGCGCCACAATACTTCGCCATCAAACCTCCAAGCTGCTTGGGCAGACTTTGTTGAGATACTAGGGAGAGAGAATGTTTCCACTGATGAGACTGACTTGGTCGCGCATTCTGGATCAGAGTGGTCATCATATTCACGCAAGGAGAATGAGAAGCCCTTCCTAGTACTATACCCTTCGACAACGGAAGAGGTCTCACGGATAATGAAGGTATGTCATCAAAGGATGATTCCCGTTACAGCGTACTCTGGTGGTACCAGCCTGGAAGGACATTTCTCGCCCACAAGAGGAGGTGTGTGCATCGACTTCCGCCGCATGAACAAGATATTGGCGCTCCACAAACAGGATCTAGATGTTGTTGTCCAACCAGCGCTTGGATGGGAGGAATTGAACGAGGAACTCGCCAAGGATGGGCTCTTCTTCCCACCTGACCCAGGTCCTGGAGCTATGATTGGAGGAATGGTTGGGACTGGTTGTTCCGGGACCAATGCCTACAGATATGGGACGATGCGTGATTGGGTTCTCTCATTGACGGTTGTTCTCGCGGACGGAACTGTCATTAAAACGAAGCAAAGACCGAGGAAGTCGAGTGCTGGATATGACCTAACCAAGATGTTCATTGGAAGCGAAGGCACTCTTGGACTGGTGACCGAGGCGACCTTGAAACTTACTGTCAAGCCGAAGAGCCAGAGCGTCGCTGTTGCGACCTTTCCGACGATACATGATGCCGCCCGATGTGTGACGCGGGTCGTGGAAGAGGGCATACCTGTAGCTGGCCTTGAAATTCTAGATGATGTGCAAATGAGATGCATCAATGCCAGCAAAACAACCAGTCGGCAATGGAAAGAAGCACCCACTCTGTTTTTCAAGTTCTCAGGCACTCCAGTTGGAGTCAAAGAGCAGATCAGTATGGTCCAGAAGATTGCAAAGAGCACTGCGGGACAATCATTCGAATTCGCGCGTGACGAGCAGGAGATGCGGGAACTTTGGAGTGCACGCAAAGAGGCTCTCTGGAGTGTGATGGCAATGAAGCAGAATCCCGAAGACCATGTGTGGACAACGGACGTGGCAGTACCAATGAGCAAGCTACCTGATATCGTCGAAGCGACGAAGCAGGATATAGCTCAAAGCGGGCTACTTGCAGGGATTTGCGGTCACGTCGGGGACGGCAATTTTCACGGTAAAGAAATTCATTTTACCCCTGACTAGTTGCACTACTGCTAACTGCTGACTCCAACAGCGATTATACTGTTCAATGACAAGGAGAAGAAGGTGGCGGAAGAAGTAATTCATAGGATGGTGAAACGGGCCGTGGAAATGGAAGGGACTGTCACTGGGGAACATGGGGTTGGTCTCATCAAGCGGGACTACCTTGAGCATGAGGTTGGAGAGTCCACTGTCGACGCCATGCGGCGGGTAAGTCCAACTATGACCCTCTTTTCCAAACCTATGAATCCTTCCGGCATCAACCATATCTGCCGCAGCGTGTGGAGTTTGCGTACTGACGATAATAATCTCCTGCCAGTTAAAACTTGCATTTGACCCTCTATGCTTGCTTAACTGTGACAAGGTCGTGCGCGTCGAACCGCCTAAGCCTGGCGAGTCCAAGAAGTGGTAGAGGCGTATGAGAACTTTAGGGAGGCATTGTTACAAAATGTGTAGAGGACGAATTTCAATTGGGGATGTCTGGTGGGACTACACAGGATATGCAGGGAATTATCCATCTACTACTGGGTCAGATACCCCCGGCTTGCTGCAAGAATGCTAAGCAATATCCCACAAACCCTTGTTTACTTCCCTTTACTGGAGTTCAGTTACGCCCTCCCAAAATTCAAGCCCCCGAAGCCTCCACTTAGACGGTCGCATGTCCGCTCATTTTCGACGATGGAAAGTCAACGCGTACACGTTCTGCCATCAACTGTTCTGGAAGACATCAACCTGTCTGAAGCATCCGAGCAGACTAGGTTGTACCACTATGCATGCATCCATCATGCGTCTGCCAGGGGACAAATCTGTACTCCTATGAGCAATTATTTCAAACGACTGGCAACGCCAATTTAAAATGATAGCTCCTAACAAGAGACAAGGACCAGTACAATGAACGTGGATTTCTAGAAGTTTGCTATTTGGTGTCATAGCAATTACTTGACCCAAGGCGCGGGGCTCCAGCAAGCTGAGCATGCTGTATCCGCGGTTTCAATCTGCTTTGGTGTTGGAAGTTAATAGAAAAGTCCAGAAATCCACCCCACTTTCCATCAAGCACCACCACTTAAGAATATTCCTTCTATTTCAAATCCCAAGAGAACCAGATAGGAAGCGTGTTCAACTTTCCAGATATACCAACATCAAGATACTCCACTGAAGTTTCATTTTGCAAAGGTTGACATGCTCCAGGTCGCCTAACAATCTCAATCCCCGGAATCAGACCGATGGTGATGATGACGGTGATGATGGCGGTGGTGGTGTCTATGGCGTCGACCGTCATCATCTTCATCGCCATCACTTTCTTCATAGCGACGCCTATACCGTTTGTCTTCGTCATCATTGTCGCTACCATAACGCCTTTCATCAGCCTCCCAAGAGTACTCCCTCGTCTCACGCTCACGTCCATAACCTCTCTCGTCACCACCTTCATAGTAGTACTGGGAGCCTTGATCGTAGCTTTGCCGCGAACCATATTCATAACTGTCCCCACTCTCACGGTAGCCCTCGCGTCTGCCACCATAGGCAGATTCGTAGCCCCTGCGGAAAATGTTTAGTTGCACGGCCTGACATAAATGTATTTCCACGCGGGGATATTAAAACTTACCCCGTAGATCCATACTCATCTCTCGTGGAAGGATAGGTATCGCGAGATTCGTATTCGGAATAATGCACCTCCTGGTATTCCTCACGTGTCCATTCTCCGGTGGAAGAGTAACCCACTCGAGACTCTTGATAGGCATATCCTGAACCAACCCTGTACCCAGACTGTTCATATTCACGTCTCTCTCCTTCGTACATATTTATAATAGGATATTCGGCTCTTCCGTGTGATCTGTCACCTCCATACTGATCTTCATTAAAGGACTTCTCTTTGGACTCTCCAAATTCACCACCGAGAATCTTCGAAGTCATGTCGCTGACAATCCCGCCAATTATACCTCCGATGGCACCACCTCCCACGGCTTCTTCCGCGAGTTTCCCAATCCTGTTTACATCAGGAGCTTGACCTCCACCATAGGAGCCAGAGTACTTTGGTAGTCCCAAAGGCTTCCCGCAGCCATGTCCGCAGTCATGAACTCCTTCTTTATGGTTCTTGCCACTCTGTACTCCTTCACGGCTCAATTGCTGACGCAGGATGTCTCGTCCTTCTTCGCCTTTCTCACTCCACCACTCCTCAACTGTCCTGAACATTATCTGGCGAATATCCGAAGCCCCATCTTCGCCGTACTCACGAAGCGCCGGATGGTGGAAAACGCCATTAATGATTCGGTTAAGGGTACGGTCAACGTCAACATTCTCATCATCCCAGCATTCCATCAGCTGAGGAACTGTCCACTTCACGATTTGAGAGGCTATCCGGCCAGCGGGCTCGTTCAGGACGTTGGAAAAATGGTCCTTCGACAGCATCGAGTGGGTTGGGTTAGAGGAGTAATCATCATTGAAAACAATGTGTTGCTTATCCAAGCTACTCTGAATAATTTCAGAGGAGGCGGTTTCAAGTTCTTTCTTGACCTGTTCAATGATTGGAATAACGTAAGGTGCCAGAATCGAGAAGACAAAGATAGTGATCTGGTCCTTTATCTGTTCGATCAGCTCCGGCAGAACAGGGATCTTCTCGATAGCCTCATTGATGGATTTCAAAACTTCATCATGCCATTCCAAGACCGGATATATTTGTCGCTGGACCTCGTTCAGGTAACGGGTCCACTCCTCCGGCTCACGAGGGCTGATATTCTCGTTGCGCGCCTTCGCGTCTTCTGCTTGCGCTTTGAATTCGTCCATTTTGTCGGCTTGATTTCCTCCAAAGATTCCCTCAGGGACTTTGCTAAGCAAATCTTGAAGGAAGCTCTCACTAGGGGCTTTACTCTCCGAGTCCATCATGGCGCCCTCGAGGCACTGGAGCTCGGACTGAGTTACCTTGTCAGAGAATTCTCCCATCACTGAATGAAGGAAATCTACACCGCCAAATGTTCCTGTCACAATCGGATAGACGCGATGTTGCGCGCCTGGGAGCTCAATTAGGGCGCGTCGGCCCACGTGGGGAAAGACATCATGTTCACCGAGTTCGATGAGGCTCAACTCGGTGTAATTCGAATGGGCCGCGTAGTCCTCCAGGCAATGCAAGCCAGTGCCCAGCAGCCGGAGGGCCTCATATAGGTCTGCTTTGTCGCCTGACCTGGCATATCGACGGCCTAGTCGGACGCATTGTCCGAAGACTCGCCGGACCAAACCGGCCGACGTGTTGATTCCAATGTCTTCGTTCGCGATGTAATTTTTGAGACCTGCGTGTGGAGGAGTCTCCCCCGTCAGCGAATTTACATTCGGAGAAGGGAATGGTGATAAAGGCATACCAGTTCTCGGGTCAATGGCCAGCTCGCGCTCCTCGTCGACCGGACCTCTGAGCCGAGGATCGTAACGTCGCGCGTCATCCCCTTCGGCGTATCCAAGGGGATTATCAATGTGCTCTGTCGGGTCATAGCATCCCAATCGATCGGTAGTCACTTCAAACTCTCCGGTCCCATATCTAAAGGGATTCAGCATATGGAGAGATACTGAAAAGCTCGGGGGTGGCGTACCCAAAACTCATGAACCCCAGCACCCAAAGCAGGATGCGAATAGCCTCGGCACTAACATATTTTACAGTACCGACATCGACGGCCTGGCTATAATCGCGGAGCCAGTTCCCGAAGTAGACGCGTTTGACATCAAGCTTGCTGAACTTGCGGCCGCCGGCAACGCGAGCCATAAACAGGGACAGCAAGGCATCTTCGATATCGCCATGGCGCCAGTTCTGACCCTCGACGCTTGAAAGAGAAGCGATGTTACCGGCACCGAAGGCGCGGGCGGGATGGACGAAGAGGAGGAGGCAGAAGAACAAGACCAAACCGAGAGACGGAGCGGGCAGACCCATGGTTCGAGGGGCTTCACTGGCTCTAGTCTGCCGAGTTGGATAGGGACCAGGGACCGCAAATAGGAACTACCGAAGACCGGCACTGAAAATGTGGGAAAACGGGGACAGACCAAGATGATGTCTGGGCCAAGTTAGGATCACAAAACAGCTTGTACAGTACTGTGCCTTCAGCAAAGGGCAAAAGCGCAGGAGCCAGGAAGGCAGATGAGTCAGACCAGCCACAGTATAGAGTGCATGGTCTGGATGGGAATGAAGAGCGTACCTGGTCTCTGGGAACGAGGCTGTTGATGTTGTTGAACGGTGTTGCAATTCCTTTTTCTGTTCAGCGGGGTGACGGCTCGTGTTCTCGAGGTTTGGGTGGGGTCAGAGGGGCGTGATGGAGTCGAGATGCGCTACCACTCAGTCCAAACCAGGACAAAGGGCTGATATTTGCCATGTGATCTTTGGTTAGACTTATCGACATCTTTGGACTGGACATTTCTTACCCAGAAAGATCACAATGCCTGCATTCCACACAGAAATGCCTCTGATACTGCTCCCATCTCTATCTAGGAGCCTGCAAGTGATAACACTGCCTCGTTTCCCGGGTGTACCTTACAGTAGTATAGCAATGTATGGATACAGTATGTCTCAATCCCTGAGAAATATAATGGAGCATCAATGTTCCATCTGTTATAGATATGGGAAGAAACTCACGCTTGGTAGTGATTTTACTCCCTTTCAGTTGCTACTCAAATGTACACGGCACGGTATGGTACAGTACATTATTACTGTTGTGTATTATTATCCTGCATTTACTAACAATAATGCATGTACTATGTACATACATACAGTATGTATGTATGTACTGTACAATAATGCATTCCGGGTACTGTTTGTGCAGCCCTATACATATATCCTGCGGTCACTACATCCCAACAGGACCAGGGATTTATCATTAATTATTGACCACCTACAGTAGGCAGGACTTCTGACCCAGCTGCAATGGTTATGACACGGAGACATGTATCCTAGGTGAAGATGAACTGACGAGGACATGCCTTTGCAAGATGTGGAGATCTCCTACCTTAGGTACACGCCGCATGCAGCATGTCTGCCAATGGCCCCTCCTCTTCCAACCCTCTCCTAGTCCTCCCATCCGTATTGTATCTTCATCCTCACCTCCATCTTCCATCTGCTGTCCCCGTAATAGTCCCTGTTCTGATGGTGTTTGGTCAATATCCTCGCTGCCGCTCCCCATCCCACCCTACCTTGGCCCAGGCCATCTGCGCCGGGCCCGTTTCACTTTAGTCAAGCCCTCCGGTCACCCTGGCCGCCTCGGGACGCTCGCTGCGACATGTCCGCCCAGACGTCTGTATCGCATCCATGCTCCCACTCCAGCTTTAATCATCGTTTGTCCCTGATCGGCTATCATTTCCGCCGCCTTCCTCGCCTCCCGCCGCTCCAAAGCCTTACTGCGTAGGACCGACCTGCTTGTTGATGATCCCGACGATCACCTGCCATCGTCGGTCGATTCACCGCCCGCCTTTCCTCTCCGCCTGTCCTGTTCTCCCGCCCTCGTCCTTGCCGTTCTAGAGACTATATCAACGATCCTCCTCCTCCGTCGACGGCCGCTCCGCCCATCGACTGCTGCCCTGGGCCCGTGGGCCCTGCTCCCCGGTTCCCAGCTGACGAACTTGGCGACAATGAGCCTTGCGACCATTCGAGCGCCCGCCTAGCTGTCGAAGTCACCGCCAGCCAGGGGGAACCAGCGTTGCGCCTCTCGCTGCCGTTCCCATGACCCGCTCCGATATTCAGTTTACTCGAGTCGCTCCGCTCTCTGACGCTCTCAAGGTGAAAACGGAAGACACTGGTGCCCCTGCCCTGTCCGAGAAGGAAGGCCACTCTCTCCTTCATCGAAAGACGACCAGGATCGTGTCCGCGTGGGCCTCACATCGCCACAGCTCTCAGGGGTCGTCACGCTCTTCCTCTAGACTAACCGACTCCAAGGATTCCCTTCAATCTACAGCGTTGACCGTGTCTGGAGCATCACCCTCGGAGGCCAAACCTCGAGTTTCCATGTCCTCTGGTGCAGCTACTCCAGATCCTTCGTCAACAGAGAAGACTCGAATGTCTGATTCAAATCGATGGTCAAATTTATCCGCACTAGATACCACGTCGTCGCCAGAGGCCCTTCACCATGCGCCGCAAAAGACCAAAGGCACTAAGGCCAAAGTTCATATCAAACCACTACTGAGGAAATTGTCCCGTGACGACGCACCGTCGACTTCGATCGACCTTTCTCGATCGGTCAATTCACACGAGGGCCTTGGAATCTATATTAATCTTGAGCGGGACAGACGACTGGGCGATTATTTTACAAAGGGCACTGGCCAGAGGGGTGTTTCCGGCCTCCATCACCGGTCTACAAGCAGCACCTCGCAATTCTCGTCTGCGACCACTTCAAGTGTAAGCAAGCCTGGCTCTCAGTATATTCATCCCATGCGCCAGATGCCTCGCCCACATACTCCACCTTTGACCCAGTCATGTCGAAACTCTGAGGACGGAAGCGAAGACTCCACAGAGAGGACTCGTCTGTCCTCTGACGCAGATTTCCTGGCTCGTTCCAACTTAGAAACTTCTCACACTTTCATGTCGGAGATTCCTGCTCCGGCCCCACGATTGTCGCTGCACATCCGCGATAGTTCATTCGCTAGGTTGCCTGAGCCATCACAGATGAACGTCACCGGGAAGGCACCTGTCTTAACTCATGAGACGATCTCGCCCCTATCGAGGCCCTCATTGGATTTGAGGCCCTCATTGGACTTTAGCTTTCGGTCAAAAACACGGACGAACACAGACCCCTTATCTCGCGCGGCTACCGTCCAGGCCGCCCGTCAGGCATTTGAAGAGAAGGAGGCGGCGAAGACACGCAAATTTGAGAAACAGCAGATGAAGGCCCAGGAGAGAGAGCTAAGGCGTCGGGAGAAGAAACAACGACATGCGTCTGAGGGGAATGTGACTGAGAAGTCAAGCCCACCAGAAGGGCTTGACTACAGTTTCCTGCCTGCCAGCACCCCTGGAGAGCGTCAACGATCAGGGATGATGCCCCCGCTCGGCAGCCAATCCGAATCACGGTCATGGAAGTCCAGCTTAAAAAACACATGGATGCTTTTCCTCACGTGGTTGAGGACACGGCTGTTCAAGTTGAGCAGGAGGGTGCGAAAGTCCTGTTGATTTGGTGGTACAACTGCATATCGACAAACGGCATTTACGTAGTCGAACATGATCTCATTTGTCAGGAAGCCTGCAAGAACGGGACAATGAGGGAGAAGATTTATGGCTACACATGCTATTGTGCTTCTCGCGCTCCCCAGCATGAGATTGTAGATACCAGGCTGCTGGTGAGCATGGCATGCTCGTTGGAACGGGGAGGGATTATGCCTAATCCCATGTTGTTCCCAGATCCTGCAAGAGAACAAACAAGGTACGATGTCAGATCTTTGGATATAATGCGTCTTGTGTCTTCCTTTGTCTCTCTTGTTCGTTTTGTTTGATGGCAGAGAAATACTGGACTTTTGAGTTCAAATGATATATCTTACTGTTTGGCCAGAAGGGGGATGATGCTTTTTTTTTCTCAGGAGAATTCCTCAGGGCTTTTGTGCCCATCGGATTCTGTATGAATGTGGTGGCAATATCACCCATCTGCCTTACATCTGGCCACGCCTTGCTGCTGTATGTAGTTTGCAAGATAGCCAAATTTAAGCAGCGGGCGGTCTGTCAAAGGTGGTTTGTCTCTGTTTCCAGCTGCTGCTCTATTTGCCTACCTACCTAAGCACCTAGGCGGGAGCTATATCCCCTTGATGCAGAGAATTGGTATAGGAGGTTATTTAATATACAGAGTAGTATCTACTGGAAGACCTATCATAGTACTCCGTTCTAGCTGGTCTTAGGTACAGTACTAGAGTCAAGGGCCTTACTGGTTCATCAAGCGTACTCCGCACCTATAAGAGCTTCGTGGGGCTTTCGCTAAAGTGTTATACAGGCCTGACGATCAATGTTCTCATTCTTGGCGTCGAGGATTGCAAAGTCGCTACATCAAGCCTGTTGGTCTCCCAACATCACGTGATATTTTGTTATTAGTCAGCCGGTCCGCGCCTGAAAATGCACAACAGATCCGTCTGCGTCGCCAGAGCATCTCCGCTTCCTTCTGTCCTCCACTGCTACGGCGTGCGGAACTGCACCTTGGCTGTACTTAGCCAGATTTGTCCTCGACCTCTGAACACACGCGAAGGGATCGAACGGATCCTCTCTACGGCGTACAGGAGCGACAGTAAGCGACTGATAACTCTGCTCCGTACGGTGATCCACACGACTCCCGGCAGCTGAATCTCTATCCCACTTGCAAGCTTATTGACCAGTCGACCCTGCGACCTGCCGGAGGCGCCTCCCAGGAGGAGCGTCTCACCTAACTCTGCCCATCATGGTGTACGATTGGGAGGGAAAGCGCGAAATATGCTACCAGATGTACATAAAGGATAAAAAAGCCCTCGAGGAGATCATGGAATACATGAAGACCGCCCATCAATTCGCCCCAAGGTAAGCTTTGGTACCTACTCCCTCTCCGCACCTTCGTCATAATGCGCCCCGTCTTCCCCATCTTCAAATCCCACCCTGTCCCCCACCCGACGCCCTTTCCACGGGCACCGGCCTCTTTCTTTGGTTGCGATTACCGTCGACACGACACATGTAGAATATTTGCTAAGCTCATGCTTCCATTTCTTGCAGTAAACGAGCTTTTCAGACGCAGTTCAAACGATGGGGCTTCCCTTCGAAGCAAAATCCAGCCCACAAGAACGCCAGCCTTGTCGCCCGCGTGAAGGAGCTATGGGAACGTAACACCAGCCAGCGCGAAATGCTAAAAATCCTAAACGAAGAGGGCTACAACATCAAAGAGAGGGAGCTGATGCGGGTGCGTGCAAAGAATCGCTGGTTGCTCCGTGTCCCCAACGGGATGAAATCTCAGCAGACCATCCAGCCTCAGACGCCACAGCCAGAAGATGAAAGCATACTTGCACTGCAGCAGGAGGTTTACAAAAATGAGGGATCCTTCGATGGGACCCAAACACTTCCTGCGCAGTCGGGGGTACAGCGCGCTGCGTCACCTGGTCTGTCACCTGAAGTTCTTGCAAAGCGCAAGGAGCGACTCGAGCGCCTGCAGCGGGAAAGTGATGAGCGTTGGAAAGCCCGTAAGCGCCGTCGTCGCACTCGAGGCTGGGCTGGACTGCCAGCCGATCCACCGGGACCGCCTCGTTTCCCGTCCGAGACTACGATCGACGAGAGTAAACAATATCTCAGCTTAGACAACACCATGTACCGCCAGATCCGTGATAAGTTCCAGAAAATATGTGAGGAATTTGGTTTCATGAAGAAGACAGTCGCCGGTCCAGAAAGATGGCGGAGAGCAAAGGAAAGGCTGATCGAGGAGTGTCCGCATCTCAAACATATTTTCAGCGAGGGCCAGAGCCAGCTCGATGCAAAGGCACTCGCACTCGACGTGGTATGCACCGATGTCACCAAACGTATGAGGACACTTGAGCGGCGGATGACCATAGCGGAAGCTAAAAATGCTCTCGGGATTAACCCAGAGGAGAGTCGTCAGATCCGAAACGCGTTTTATAACACGTTGAAGGCTGACCATTTCACAAGTAAGTTAGAGGCCGGCGATGAACACTGGAGAGAATTGAAGGAACGATGGATCCAAGGCTCTGAGTTACTCCAGCGCATTCTGGCACCGGGGCCTGCTGATCCAGAACATGCCACCAAACTAAGGGCCCTGGAGGTTCTCTGTCGCGATGTAATGAAGCGGCTGCGCGATGATCAAGCCAAGCGGGACCCGTCAAGGAAGCGGTCTGCCGTTCGGACTGAGGTTCAGACATCCATAACACCAACAACAGGAACACCAACCAACAATGACAACAATGCGTTTGGTAATGGGATCGAGAACGGCATCAGCACACTCGCCTCACAAGCTCTTGCCAGTGCACCAATGGCTGCAAGCGACATTGGCGATATGCAGATTGATCCGTCTCTGCTTCAAGCTGCCAACGATCCCTCCTTCACGGCGGGTACCCAACATCATGCCGGGCATCCGTTCGGGTACGTGGATCCAATGCTTGAATCAACAGTCATTTCTACGCCCGTATATCTCCGCATTAGCCCTCATAGCCAGGTCCATGGAGCGTCCAAAACCTGGGTCGAGAAACTGGTGACACGCTCCGTAGCTGAGTTACGGCAACTCGTAGCCGCCAGATTCCCAGATTCCGTCGTTACGAGAATTGAGGGTATTGATAAGGATGAGAACGGACATGATATCCCCTTTTTGATTGATGAAGATCACGAACTTGATGCCTACCTAACCCATGTGCACGGGAGGAAAGCGACCTTCCTCTTCTGTCTGAATTCCATACAGTGATTGCATATCTTTCTTTTCATGCCTTGGCTCAGGGTGTATTAACTTGTACGATTCATTGATTTCTCAAGGGTCTGTTGCTCCTGGCTCTTCTCTTTTTGAAGTCTCATAATGGAAGTTTACGGCTACTGAAGGTACTTGGAGAACTCAAAAAAAAGGCCTCGTTTCACAAATTCAAGCGCCCGTTCCATTAACTGTCGGCTATGACTTTTTTCGATTTTCATGATACAGTATCATGTCAAATCGGTCGGTACATATGTAGAAACCATAATAAAATAGCGTTTCCTCAGGAACACCTATTCCTACAGAGCAGTAACAGTCACAAGTGACTCTTAAATCTGCCAATGGTACGTATGGTTTGGGTCTCATGTTTCCGGTTGGTAGACACAAGCAGCCGCCCATACGGCCACGTTATTGCCATGCCTTGTTCTTCGTTACTCCTTGTTCACTTGATATACTAGATAGATGTTCAACTCCTCATCTCTCTAATTTGATATATTTGCTAGCGTCCCTCAAGCAATCGCCAAGCGCTTTCTTCATACACATACCGCCTCTCTTCAGAATCCACGAATTTCGATTCATGATGGCTACTAAAACTGTAGATAATAAGACTAGATACAGGCTACACTGACGTCGACATCCTCTAGACCGAATCCAGGACGCTCCCATCAAACCCCCCCCCCTCGCCCTTTAGGTAGGGTACTGCGTAGGAAGTTCCCAAACCATGAGGAGTCTTTTTCTCCAGCTAACAGAAGTCGTGTAGGTCCACGGAGTCAACAGCAACCGCCTCTAGAGCTTAGCTACATGGATCCCAAAAGAATCAGGTTAAGAACTGGAAGCGATCTCCAATGTTGAATTGGATATCATACATCTGTCTGTAAGCTCTTCACAAAATCCTGTAAAGGGGGATTCCTTGGAAATGTTTTACGTAGCGTGGTAAAATCCAGATATTTGTATAAGCTGCGTGAGCGTTGAATATACATTTGCTTAATAATAATGGTGGAATGCGAGAATAAACAATGGGTTTTCTATAGATTATCTCTTAGAGCACAAGGGTTACAGCTCCGATGCTCTGCTTCCCCACCGAAAATGGTGACAATATAGAACAATTCCATCTCAAATCCCTGTTAGCTATCCACTCGCTGAAATTGCTGATGCCTACATAAAAACCGAGCGTCATACGAAAAATTGGAAGTGCGTAGTAAAGATAAGGTGATTTCAATTCTAGTAATACATCAAGATGCTATCATATTGTATTGAGCGGATAATCATGGCCCACACTTACGGCTGTGGACCTTACATCTGCGACGTTTTGCATTCTAGGTCAACCATAGAAAACGCAAATAGCCCATGTTGAAGCCAGAAACTGATCATTCCAGTAGCTCACGAAGGTCACAATTCTAAATGTAGATCACCAGACAACCAGGACAACCAGCAAATGATATTATCTCCAACTATGCTTCGTCAAATGAACACTACATTCAAGGTGCTAAAAATACAACCGTCTCAGGGGGGACCTGCAATCAATCCTCTCTCTTTTCTCAGTTGGCGACGAGAGAGTTCACAACGTCCATGAAGAGGACACTAACAGGCGGCAACGAAAACGAAGGTACTGTGCCAAAGATTCCAGCCAGCTGTTTCGACTGGAAAGGCATTTTCTCAGAACCGACTGTAGCAGGTCTTTGCAGGAGCGACTCTTGACTAACATCAAGCGCATGGCCCCCGAATAGATTTTCCAACCCTGCTTTGAGATGAGATGATATATCGCTGGACGGAGCCACAACCTCCTGTGTCTTCTCAGAGCAGCTAACTCGCTGCACGTTTGCTGCTGAGTCCACAACGATGTAATCACCAGACCTGGGGTCCGAGAGTAATGCGAGAGGAGAATGTCCCAACTTGGACCTGAATATGGCCATGGAAGAATGGAGGTCATATACTTCGATATAAAAGTGAATTTTGCGTCGTCTTTTAATTGACTGGTCCGTGTCACTCGCCAAATAACGGACAGTTGCAAAGGTCTGAGTCTTTGGATTCACAGCCAATAGAGCTGGACCTCCCTCGGCCGACGAATCCGTAGGATCCGGTGCTAGGGCGCTCTTCAACACGTCATCAACTGTATCCCAAATGGATATGGATTCTCTCGACGAAATGATAAGATGTCGCCCCAGGAATTTCACTGCGAAGAGCTCATTCGAAAACAGTCCGTCCCGACTGTGATGTATTTCACATTTGTGAACATCGATTAGGTGAACGATACCGGATTTGGATCCTGATTGAGCCTGAAAACAGACTGCAAGCACTGAACCATCTTCTGAAAAGCTCATAGAGGCAGCGGTCAAGGATACATCGCCATCACCGCCAAGGTTACCTTTCAAATCCAAAACACTTCGACATCTCCACGTTTCTGGTTGCCGATCTGCATGACTTCGTGGCTTAATGCCACTGCGATGCCTGGCTGTAGGAACCCAAAAACGCAAGATTCCATCAGCCCCAATAGTCGCAAATTCATAGCATCCAGGTCGCGATGCTAGTCCAAGCACCGGAACTGGGCCCAAAGGTGAACGGAAATGGGGCCCATCGATACGAGTAACTAACTCCCATAGATTCGTCAATTCGTTCCATATCCAAAACTTTAGGAACACCTCCCGACGATCTTCAGCGTTGACTTCATCAACATGAGCAGCCACAAAGGCCTTGACGTCTTGAGGATGCGGATGCCAGTCGTCCACCGTGGCTAGCCATTTCCCGTCCTGGCTCAAATCGAAATATTTGATATTGGGTGTAGCTATCTCTGTTCCCTCTGGTCCTGTATTCAAAACAGTAAGGTTTGTTCGAGCAAGAGCTTGGCGAGACAGGTGACAGCCCGTGCGGACATCAAAGGTCTGCAAAACAGACAAATTCGAGAGTGGCTGTCTTTCATGACGAACCATCTGAGATGCCGGAACCACAATCATAAGATGGTTAGGATTCTGGGGATGTAAAATGGCAGGAGCTGTATCATAGACACGAGACGAGCTTGCTACTGGTTCAGAGAGATCTCCAGCTTTAGTGACCTTCGACGGAAGTTGCAATCCCGTAATAGTAGCAGATGGCTGCAACTCTGTCGCCGACAATACTATCACAGAATTGTCGGCCAGCTTGAGAGCATAAAAATTCCCAGTCGGGGAGACAACTATATTGCAGATAGGAGAGGAGAGGTGCGGCAGAAATTGCTTTCTACCAGAATCTAACTGCCAAAGGACCATAACAGATTCATGGCCTCCCGATATAAGATAGTTGCCTGTTGATGAGTTAGACATGCTTTCGAAATTCTTCCAGGGGAAGGACACACCATCTCTTGACCAACGGACCACGCTAACGGGCCCCCTATGCCAATGCAACCTCCGGAAAACAAAGCCACTCTTCCCTTCGCCTCCATGCAAATCTTCGTTGCGCGAGAGGGAATTTACAATGTCATGATATATCAGAATTGAACCTCCAGATTCACCCAACACTAGATCTGTGGAGGCTGGAGTTGCTCTAGTCTTTGACCTTTCCGTGATAGAATCTGCGGGTAAACTTTCCCGAATGTCAAGGCAAGTCATATGCACAGGTAAAATGACTTCCCTCCAAGTATAATGGACGGGGTCCATGGATCTGATGCCACGGAAAGTCGTATTTCCAACAAAGAGATGCTGACCATCGCAAACTATCACAACCTGTCCACAGTGAGAGACCCTGAGGTCGCTAATTCGCTTGGTTGTCTCCAGTGCTGTAGTTTCGCGTAATTTTCCTGAAGCAAGCGTTTCTCCCAACGGGCTGACCGATAGTTCTCTTCGTCCATCCTTTTGCTCTCGCAAAGAATACGATACAGGACGCGTCATATTTTCAACTTCAATGAAACATATCTCAGCAGAAATTGTCTTACGGGATGTCTCCCACAGTGAGATTTGTCTGCCAGAAACCCAGTCCCACTTGCTCACAGATCCAGAGGAGGTGGAAATGTATATGTGCTCCTGGTTCGTCGGGGAAAGCTTGCATCCGATGACCTTTTGAGAGCTTTTCATTCTCATTATCCGGAAAAGACGAGATGTGGATATCGAGTAAACATGGACAGCGCTTCCTACGCCGAGGAATAGATATCTGAATCGGAGTTAGAATCTTGGGCTCTCATAAGGCGACGGTCCAACATGTGACTTACTTTTCATCCGCGGTGAATACAGGATCTAGATTGCTGAAATGACCTCCAAGGGGCTGTGAAAGGGACCACTGTGACTGTGTAAGAGGGAAGTCGCTCACATGCGACCGAGCGACCTCAACACCGGAAGTCGCATGGGAATCGTCAATAGGCTCTCCTGCTGCATCAAAAACAACTGACTGGGAACTTTGATCATTTTCTTCAGAAAACCGGCGCCGCTTTAGTCTTCCTTGCTCAGAGCTGCTCATTTTCTCCTGGAGGGCATCCCTAGCACGGGGCCTTTTTGAAGGCTGGCTCGATTGATTTACTACCGAGACCATTTCGCTGTTAACAAAAGCTGCCCACAGACGATGATAGAGAAGAGTAGAAACAAATCAGTTTTCGCTGGCTAGACCTAGCCCTCCTGCCCACATAACAGTTGCATCAGAGAAGGGAGAATATACACGCAACTCTTGACGGTATTTTTTTGTAATTTTTTGGCGGGGGAGGAAATCTCGAAAAGATCTGGAAGTGCTGCTAACTAGCTAGTCCCAAAGTGGACTAGTAACAAATTGCAGGCGCCCCGGCGGTCCCGCCACAGGACCTTGTTCGGGGCTGCGCTCGAACGACCTCATCTCGGGAGCTGGAGGCATTCCAATCCAGATCCCCACCCCAAAAAAAAGACTGTTGATCAACCAGTTCAACTGACAACAAACAACTCTCTGCCCTGAGTGTTGCAGCAAAGACAAACCATAGAAGCGCTGAGTTCCTCTTTATCACAAAATCTTCTATCACTCAGTCCGCCACCCAAGGCAGTCATAATGATCATTCCTGTCCGTTGCTTCTCTTGCGGAAAGGTATGTGAACTTTATAAGAAAGAACAGCTTTTCTGTAGTTCCTGACTTTTTTTATCTTCTAGGTTGTCGGGGACTTGTGGGAGCGTTATCTGCAGTTGCTCGATGAAGGTGTTCCTGATGGGTAAGGATCTCTTGAGGGTGAATATTGTTCAATATTCTCACAAAAGCCTGCAAGCGACGCTATGGATCAGCTAGGCTGCAAACGATACTGCTGCCGTAGGATGATAATGACTCATGTTGATTTAATAGAGAAACTGCTCCGGTAAGTTTCCATGTCCTTGATTTGAAGAACTGAGCCGTTAATACTTTGCACTAGTTACAACCCGGCAGAAAGAGACCGAGCTAAGTCCCAAATATGAAATTCTGCATATTTGACTGGACTAATTGTTACACTGGCACCCATGTCTGTCAATACTCTGTTGCCTTGAAGTGAACCATCTGATTCCTCTTCAAAACACAATGACATACAGACCTTTGGCCCACTACTCTTCTAACTAACCACCAACTCTTTCACTCTTGGCAAGGTTGCTCAACATGCAACCGCATGGCAAATCATTGGATATTTTTTACCGCATTCCATATGAGGATATGCCTGAAGTTGGGACATGAATGGGATCAGTGAAGGGTAATCTATACTGTCTATAGTCAGTGATTCCAAGATCCTCCCGGGAGTTGGTTGGATTTGATGGTGTTAACTCACACTGGAGATATCCAGAAGACATTTGTTTTCAATATTGGAGGGAGCCCGACCTGCTTTCTCCTATCAGGGTGGTTAAAATCCTGCAGGATTCCTGTAACTAGTTTCTGTGTTGCCTAGATCTAGTGCAGAGGCCTGCTACCCTGCCTAGAAGATTGGGCCAGATCTTTATAGTCTGTTTTGTTATCCCCCTCTCTTTTCAGTATGCTCCTCTAAGAGGAGTTGTGTGCTGAACAACTCAAACTAGAAATTCTCAGCGCTTAAATCAAATGCAAACATCATCAATGCTCTGTTCAGAAAATATGGTAAGTTACTTGGCATCTTGCATCATATAATAATGGATGAGTTCTTGCTAGTGAACAGCCGCCAGTATGGTCAGTTGTATGCACGTTATGTGTTGAAGTGGCTCTGACCGGGGTGTGTGAGGTGAAGAAAACCCGAAATAAATTACAACAGAACTTGTGCCCAGGTGATTATTACTTGATATGCAAAGACTGGGATAAGCTGCAATGTTGGGATGTGAAAAGAAAAAAAGCCAATCGTGTGTGTGCTAGCTCGTTGCTATGCAAGTTGAACCCCTCTCCTGAGTGGATTATCACGCCGCGGGCGCTTAAATCCCTGCTAGTAAGCAATCCCAAAGCTGTTCTGAGTGGCTAGAAGCTCATTGGTGGCCGACCACTTTCATTGCCTGCATCACACCTTCTCGCGGCGCTGCTTGGAACAAGTCAAGGCATTTCCAACCCCGCTCCGGCCACACCCCGCCCCCTTCTGTACAATCCAGAGGAAAAATGACAGTCTTTAATAATTAACTCTGTGTAGCTCTTGCTTGCTGCAGCCCCGAGTTCCACCGCATTTGTAACTGCGGAACACAAAAAACTCCCTCCTCCCAAAAAAGAAGATGCATCAAACATATCATCAGTCACTATCAGGGAAATAAACCAGGATCAATCAAAGGAATCGCATCAGTGGCATGGTCATTCTTTGACCCTGGAGTGGACTCTCCCAGTGTTACTGCTATCCCCTTACACCACTGCCATGCGACTACTAGTAAGCACCCTCTTCCTGCGGTACGTCTTGTGTCAATATAGGTAAACCGAAGGCGGCATCTGGTCAACTCGGACGATTATATCTCCGTTCTCAGCGCACTGCACCTCTCGAATGCGCCATGATAGCTGTTAAGTCTCCATTATCTGTCTCTCCTAGCGCCTTAGGATCAGCCATATCTCCATGTTCTGATTTAGTAAACTCTCCCGCTGCCTTCCAATCCTCCAGATCTAACACAATGTGAGTTTTGCCTTTCCTAGGGATTACTGTATTGACTGACACGCCTCAGGTCTGTTGACAAATCGTCGTCCAAGTTACAAACCGCTGCACCGCCACTCTTGACACCGAATGCGGGCCCAGCTGAGATATCTGACCCATCTCCCGTTGCCTCCTCATCTAACGGGACAGAGGGAACAGAAATTGATGATTCCAGTAATAATACAGTTGAGTCTGATGTTATACTGGCTCCAGCAGGCCCCTCGGAACCTCCTGCAAATACATCTCAGACTGAACTTAGCGTGTGTACTATATTACAGACAAAAGAAGTTGGAAAAGCAACCACTGATTGATTCTGATAGATACGGACCTCAAATACGAATTTCGCCTATTTTCAACCAAAGTCTGATGAAGATGAACCCCCTCGGTCTGTTATACATGCACCTCCTGGCTTTGGCGAATTTGTGAGAATATCCCTTCTCAATGGAATGTTTAAAACTTGTGATTAATTTTGATGTGTTGTAGAAAACCATCAATTATCAAAATTGTGATAACACTGATAAATCGGACGGGAGGCCTTCTCTGAAATCAGATGTGACCGTGAAACCACCATTGGTAAACAAAGCAATGGCTTCTGAAAAGGTTCGTCCTGCCACCCGTCATTCAATCAGAACTTCCTGACTTTTCATTAGAACTCTGTCAATAGCCATATCTCACCCCCGCCGCTGACCACCGCAATTGCCCCCGCGAAGGACTGGTCAGAGCGTGCAACGCCCCGAGCTCAGACAAGGCAGGAAATTGAAGACCTCGATCGACGACCGCATTCCAGAAACCTTGAAGGTAATACCTAATGGACTCGGTTCATGCTACTGTTTACTGAAAGGATATTAGATATACCGGAAGGTCTTGATGCAAATGCGGTCATTGAGGCCGACGAAAGATCAGATAAAGTGGACTTTGCCGTTGGGCAGTTTCAGGGTCGTGAGAACGAAATCAATGGATTAAGGACAGCACTCGCGGAGTGCTGGACCCTCTGTAATACATTGGCAAGTTTAAGCTATGTCCATTGGGAGCGCCTATTCAACTTCGGCGGAAAGGGTGATATGCAGGAACAGGCGTGGAAATCTTGCTGGAAGCTATGTCAGAAGTTGTACGACAGCCAGGATGATTATGCGTCCCAAATCAAGCCCACTCTTGACCTCTGTCGGGACTTTTGTCAGGCTCTGTTCGAAATCCGAACCCGCGACAACGAGATTTCGGATTCTGTTCTACGCGTAAGCTTTGAGCTCAATAATCATCTATACAACACACATGATCGGAATCTTCCTGATGCATTCCGGGAACGGACATTGGATTTTTATATCACACTATGCCATCGTCTTATGAAACAAAGGATGCGTCTAACCGAGGAGGCTGATTCGTTGTTACGGGCATGCTGGTCATTGGCAGAAATGCTTTTTAGTATACGTCAAAACAAACGGGAGGGCAAACAGCCAGATGAGGAATTGCTTGGGTCCGCAGTTCAGGCCTGCTGGGACCTCTGCGATCTCTTCCGCGAAGGTTGGACACAAATCCGGCCAGACCGCGGCACACCGCGCCCAAGTCAGACGACTTTTACTCAAGCTTTTCATCAAGCCAAACGATCAGAGCTTGCTATGACCGATGAGATGACGGGTCAGCAAGGGAATCCTGAAACGCCGACAACGATTTTCGAGGACACGGTGACGGTCTCTCCTGACGAGGCTTCTATCCCCAATATACTTGTTCTCGGACATGGACATGGAGAGAGCCAAACCCAACTTAGCAACAACCGCTCTGTAAAGCAGAACAGGTATCCCTCCAGCTCGTCAGACCTTTCCGGATACTCTCGATCATCAGAACAGACGTCTTCCACAAACACAGTGACGACTCCTTCTGAGGACCCTAATTTGACGCGACTCAAACTCCTAATCACAAAGGCTGCTATGAATAGTGGTTACCAACGTGGCAGCACTCAGAATCTCTCTTCATTCGTCAAGTCACTTTCTTCAGATTCATTCGGGTCTCTGCCGTGGCAAATCTCACTTTTAAAAAATTATAAAAGACTGGTGGTATTTGATCCAGCATTCAAAGTTATTGGTCCTCCGGCTCGCGCAAGCGCTGTTGACATAGCGAGAGCGGTTCAAGCAATGGTGCAAAACGGGCAGTATACGTGGTTGCGGGATCTTTATCGGCTGGTGTTCGGCTTCCACACAGAGGAAGCGATGAACCGAAGAGGTGTGATACTTCAGACATAGTGCATTGATTGATAGGACTGGCAGGTTCAAGGTGAATACTCCAAGTTTCACTCGATGTGCGTGGATCAGAAGCACCTTTAAAAAATGATAGGAGGGGAGAGAGCAGCAGGAAGTCAGATGTGGAGACAGATGAATTGCCGTCTAAAATGCTCATTGTGAAGTAGCTGGTCGTCCGTCCACTGTATTAACTCGCCAGCACATATATTATCTGGCTAAATGCACACTTGTGCCAAACTTTCTCCAGCTCTCCCGTGCAGAACTAGCTTTCCAGTTGGCGCCGTTTGTTTCGTACATAAACATGCCTCATGGAATAAATAACTGAATCTCTGTGCCTTGGTGTAGACCAGAGAACTGTACGCAGGAGAGAGGTGCTAAAGGTGCTCTGGACAGTGTACAATACCGCCTTGGGACTGTAATGATGAACATGTTGCCTCGCATCTGTAATTTGAGAATCTGGAATGACTTCTGTATTCTGCAATATTGGAGAGATTTTGAAAAAATCAATGTAGCAAATATCTACAGAGGTGCTTTATGAATCAGGAAGGTTGACAGTCCTTCGTCATTCAAATTTTGACGGTCTTATTCTGGAACTCAGCCAGTCTCTCAGCATTCTAATACTGAAAACCTCGAAATCACTGAGCGTACATATATCAACACTTTATCACTAACAACACTAAAGTGAACAGTCCTATTACAGTCCCTATGCACCGCATACAAAGTTCTCCTGTTGTTTATCCTGCTGGTGGTGGAGACAAATGTGCACTCTGAACTGGCACTTGAAGAGCAGCGACTGCTGGCTCCAAGTCATTGTGCAGTTGGGGCAGGACATATTGGAAGTGTTGAAAGGAAACAACAGCAATGAATCAGCTACACACAGACTGAAATGGGTTGAGGCACAACAATGTTGCGATGAGCATGTCATTAGTCACACATTAGTGACATCTCTCACCTGTAGGGCAAAGCCGGGCCTAATACACACTCTGGAGTAATTTCTACTACATGGTCAAAGTCAACTAAATCTTGCCTAGTGGCCCGGACAATAATTGACTCACCTGGAAAGAAGACTGTATCTAGGTAGGCAGATAATTGGAATAAACTGGAACGCATGCATCAACGGCAGGCGCGATGGACCAGGGTTATGAGTGATGTCACTGTGGGCCGGTGGCGCTCCGGGGATCCACGGGGTGGAAGATAAGGAAAGCTTTAAAGCTTGATACAGGTCGGCTCCTGTGGGTATGGCTATGCCGGTTTCGTGGACGGCGCCCTGAGTTACGACAGCCGTGGCCCGTAGCTGGTGCATAGTGTGGTAGGTTGGAACTGAAGACTCCAAAGTGAACAACAAATCAAGTAAAATCCCCATTCCGTCTCCCGGAGCCAGGACCATCCAGCTCGGCAGTGTGCCTTCTCCACTACTCGCCCTCTGTCCATCGCAAGCCCCGCTCCGTTGCCTTCCCCGTTACGGAGTACTACTACGTGGAGAGTAACATACAGTCTTGGCCGACGCGACAAAAGCTTGGTTGGTTGTGAACAAACGGATTTGGCTGCCGATCGCCGCCCTTGGCGAACCGAGCTCCTTTACGAAATTAGGATTCCCCCCGATGCTAACTAGTAGTACCTAGGTACTACACAGTACTTTAGTAGTACGCAGTAGGTGCTGTACATGTATGGATTACTACTGTACGTCCAGATTACTATACCTACGGAGTAGGTGTCTAGTACGTACTTAGTTACATATCCTGCTTCTCGACAGTCGCCAGGAAATGGGTCTCGCGGCGTGCATCATCAGGGTGTATGAAGCAAATACGCTAACTCAACACACATATACCTAATAGATAGATAGATAGATGTCGTCAACCCTCTCCGGAGAAGGGACTCTGGAAAGGACGGGTAGACCTACCTCACTTACAAGCGTATTGTTCCTTTCTCTGCCGAGCCGACACACAACCACTCTCCACTCCCGCCGGCTACCCCTACTGGAAAAGTTATGGATGATAATACCGTGGTAAGTGTCTCCGCCTGCTATTTCATCATCTCCACCAGATACTCCGTACTCCTCCACCGCTAGGACAGGTCCATCGATGTTGGATCCACCTTCCCGGCCAAGAGACCATGGGCCACAAAACCGTGGCCTGCAGGAAATCTCCGCTCCAATCTGCATGTCCTCCTACCGTCTTCGCATTAGCGTTTCGAAGGATCGACGAGATCCCAGCTTTGAGACTTTCTGCGATACCCGATTTGCCTCAGTCCCTACACACTGATCCGTTTTCCCGCCCACAAAAGTGGATCGGTATGGGGCCAGTTTTGTTTCTGCACGCAGATTCTTTGAAGAGTTTTCATCCTCCAGCCTTGGTTCAATGTGCCAGATTGTAGTGGAGATCCACGACAATTGCGTATTGGTGGTCTTTCACGTGGTAGTGCAATCCAGGTTGATGGCTGAGGCAAGCGCCTCTAAGAGGGTCCTTGTCTCACCTCTACCTTTGTATTCCTATATTGTTCCTTCGAACTTCCTTTATGATTGAAATAGCCTTTTAGTGGGCTTTTGTTTAGTGTTCAGCAGGTTCTGTTGACGCTTGACACCTTGGTCATCACAAATACAGGCGGCTGTTTCTTTGTTAATGTGTGTCGAGGTTGTGCACCGATCACTGGCAATCTGAGATCATCCTTCAGTTAAGACTATTGCATCTGTTGTGGCATAGCCGCTAATCCCTTTCCTCATGCCTGTTCCCAAATACGCCGGCATGTCCGGCACGGTTCTGTCAAGGACTATTTCTGCTGTTGCAACCACAGGATTCCTGCTCTTTGGTTATGATCGTGCGTCAGGTCCTGCAGTGAGATGGCAAGTTCCTGAGCTGACTCTTGTCTGCAGAGGGTATCATGAGCGGTATCATCAGCGCTCCACCATTCAACAATGTCTTCCCAGCCACAAAAGACAACTCGACAATGCAAGGTACTGTAACTGCAATCTACGAAGTCGGTATGTATCTCTCCTTTGATCTTTTTCCATCGTCTTGCTCAAGCATTGCTCAGGATGCCTGGTTGGCGCAATGTTCATCCTCTGGTTGGGTGATTTTCTCGGCAGACGCCTGTCAATTATGACAGGTGCTGCAGTCATGATCATTGGCGTCATCGTCCAGGTGACTGCCTATCCTAAGCACGAACCACTTGCACAGTTCATCATTGGCAGGGTGATCACTGGCGTCGGTAATGGAATCAACACCTCGACAATACCAACATACCAAGCTGAGTGTTCACGAACCTCGAATCGAGGTCTCCTTATCTGCATTGAGGGCGGTATCATTGCATTTGGCAGTCTTATCGCTTATTGGATTGACTTCGGGGCATCATACGGCCCAGATGACCTCACATGGCGCTTTCCAATCGCATTCCAAATTTTCTTTGGCCTTGTCATTGTGATAGGAATGATTTTCCTACCGGAGTCTCCAAGATGGCTTTGTATGAGAGAGCGATATGAGGAAGGTGAAAATGTCATCGCCTCGCTTATGGGCAAGGAGGTTTCCTCTCACGAGGTTCAGCTTCAGAAATCCATTGTTCTGGATTCCATTCGAGCGTATGTCTCATCTCCTTTGAATAAATGTGTACAGCTGACGGTTCGCCCAGTTCGGGCCAGGGTGGAAAGTCCACCCCTCTATCTGCCGTTTTTACGGGCGGAAAGACACAACACTTTCGCCGTATGTTGTTAGGTGCTTCATCGCAATTTATGCAGCAGATCGGCGGTTGCAATGCGGTGATCTATTATTTTCCAATCTTGTTTGAGAAGTCGATTGGAGAGAGCCATAGGATGTCGATGCTGCTTGGCGGTGTGAACATGATTGTTTACTCCCTTTTTGCCACGATGTCTTGGTTCTTGATTGAGAGGGTTGGGAGACGTAAACTGTTCCTTTATGGGACCATTGGACAGTGCCTCTCAATGGTTATCACTTTTACGTGTCTGATACCAGGCACTTCATCGGCTGCCAAAGGTGCAGCTGTTGGTCTTTTCACCTACATTGCAAGCTTTGGTGCAACCTGGCTTCCCTTACCTTGGCTCTATCCTGCTGAGATCTCTCCAATAAAAACTCGTGCAAAGGCTAACGCCCTCTCAACGTGCACAAATTGGCTCTTCAATTTCCTGATTGTCATGGTGACTCCTGTCATGATTAGTGGCATTGGTTGGGGCACTTATCTTTTCTTCGCCATTGTCAATGCATGCTTCTTGCCAATCATCTACTTCTTCTATCCGGAGACAGCCAGACGCTCTCTGGAAGAGATTGACCTCATTTTTGCGAAGGGCTATCTGGAGAACATGAGCTACGTCCGTGCGGCCAAGGAGTTGCCATATCTGTCTGATGAGGATGTGGAGCGTGTTGCCGTACAATATGGCTTTGGCCCAGTTGACGTCGATGCCAAGAGCAGTGACAGTGGAGAGCTCAACGCGACCAGGCTGGAGAACAAAAATGGCGGAGATGCTGAAAAGGGAACGTGGAACCAGACTGATTAGGATTTACGATCGAGAACCACGCCCACCTTTTTTCGCTCCTGCTTCGGAAGCACGCGCCCTAGAATTGATGTCTTTCGGTGAAATATTCCGGCACCTGGTCGCCCGGTGGAATTCTTGCGTCACTCCCGGAAGTATGGGCGCCAAAGGTCGCTACAAATGTTCAGAACTGAATAATGTGGCTATGAAGCAATGCATAATTTTAGAGACTACATGTCGTCATTATATAGAGTACATAGGCTAGGATAGATATCCATCTATAGAGTTCTCAGGCACCCAATTATTGGCTTAACCACCGATATCAGAAACGGAAAGACACTTTTAGACGCTTTTGGAACATATACAGATACAGGGTCATTCTATATGTTGGTGTTAAGGATCTCGCTGCGATCCTCGAAGATAAAATCTGTGAGCTCCTCCGCGAACTTCGATGGATAGAATTACCAGCTGAGTCATTATTGCATATTGCAACAGATTTAGGTAGAGAAGAGGCCTTATTGTAAAGAATGCCAGCTGCAATTTATCAAAGAACTTATTCTTTCTAACTGCTGCTGACTGTTCATGCTGATACGGCAAACAAAAGGAAAGCTATGATTCCTAGGGCTAGATAGTCATTGTGCTATATGCCTGATCCCTGGCAGCTGTGGACGCAATAATAACAGCTACTAGTATGAGCATGCTTCTCACTACTTAATTGTATATCAGTTGTTGGTTGTTTATTTCCCTGAAGCTCTCTCAACAAGCTTTCTAATTTTAAGGCCTGATCTGGAAGTTGTGGTGGCTGGATGACAGAGACATCTCGCGCACTGAAATTAGTTCCCTTTAGTCCCATATAATCCTGCCGTTGCTGCCTACTAGTTTGATAGGCTCGGGTTCAGATACATATATCTTCAGCTTCTAAATCTGTAAGTGACTTTGCTTCCTTTGATGCTCTACTTTACTAAATAATTATTTACGAGTTCTAAACATTGGCCTTCTATGCCGGTTTAAGGTCCTACAATTGTTGTGATTTTGTAAAGATTCTGCTTTTCATGGAATTAATTCTGAAAAAAAAAAAATTTGTTTAAGTGCCGCGTAAAGTTTGATATATAAGTATTGAAATAGGATAATATCTTAAGCCTTTATCTTTGTATAAAAGCTAGACAAGGGGGAAAGGGTCTTAAACAAAGAATGTAGCAATAATATAGCTAGATAAGAAGAAATAATGAAGTATGATTAAATATCATACTACTAAATTTCTGTTAAGCATAAAGAGTTGCATAAAGGTTGTGTAACAACAGGCCTAGATAACTAGACCTAATAGGGCCGTTGGGTTTATCTTGAAGACAAGAAACAAGGGGGTGAGCAATATAACAAGAGTAGACCTGTGTTACTAGCAATGTCTATGTGACGAGTTGCTATGTGAGTTGACCACAAGGGTTGGAATCTATCTGCAAGAAGTGTCATTATATATATGCCTTTTCCCCAAGTCTTGGCAATCATGGTGATTGTGGTGATCAAGGTGATCAAGGTGATCATGGTGATTGGGTCAGTTATATGCTGATTAGTTATTACCCTTGGTCCTTTAATTATCCAGCCTTTGTATGGCAAGGTCCATAACAGGTTGTACTTAATTACACATAGTTGTAAATAATTATAATAGGTTTTAAATAATTTTTAATTGTAAACTTGACTAATAATAAACTAGTTAAAAACTAAAATAAACTATTTATAACTGTAAAGTTGAAATTATTACTGATAATGTAATCAACTACTAAGCAATAAATATTATTAAGTGACAAATTTTCCTCTATCCTACCACTTCCTTTTTTCAACATGTTATTTTATCACCACTACTATCAAAAATGCCTTTATCTTAAGAAAACCAAATTCAAATAGCTATTGCAGCTTATAAAAATCAAAAAGTCAAATCAATACTGAAGACTGTAGAGATTTTTGAGGTGTTTGAGGCTACTCTTTGTGCTTGCCTTAAAGATAACCACATGCAGAAACATGTGCTAATGGCTATAGATTAAAGGCTATTAAAGAGAAAACACTTATTGTCAAAATATAGAGTAATCTGGTAATCTCACAGGTACTAGATAACTTATAGACTTCTTAATGTAAGCAGATTAGGTAGAAACTTTAAAAGAGTAATAAGTAGATTCTCTATATTAATTCTAAGATCTGTATAAGAATAAGACACAGTAGCTAAATACAAGGTTGAATAGTTGGGTCTATTTATGCTTTCTTTTTTGTCTCCAGTTGTGTCTCTTATTATGTTTCTACATCTCTAATTATATCTCTGTTTGCATCTCTTGGTGATGTCTTTATATTTCTTGACTATGTTTATAGATTCAGGAAATTGGAATTACACAGCATGCACTTATTGTGGTTAAAAATGTGAGAAGTGTTTCCATAGCAATAGAGAGTGGTGCAATCTTGAAAAAACACAATTAAAAGTTGCAGCACAAATTAAAGGAGCAGAATGCAATTTAGAAAATGCTGAACTTCAGCTCTGAAATTCTCTTGCAAAGCTCAAACAGTTGAGAGCTCAGCAAAAGCTTTTAAAGAAATGTGGTTTGAAAAGGCTTGATCACAATACATCAGTAATAGATCAGTTGGATAAAGAAAATCCTGAAGAGATTTCTTCTGAATTTTTGGCTAAAGCTGGTTCTTTCTTTGAACTTCCTCAGCTTTCAGATAGTTAAGTTAATAAGATTTTAGTGTTCTTCTTTTCTCTTCCTGCTGTCAAAATTCCTGAATCTTCTTGGGACAATTCAAATTCTTGATCAGCTCTCAAGTACTTTCTTCCAGTGAGTATTCTTTCTATTTGACAAGATAATAGATTCTTTCTTTTTCTGACTTTTTTGCTAGAATCTTTTTGACTTCTCATTCTTCTTCAGTAGCTTTATCTTGACTCAATTCTGTGTTGGTTGTTGGTTTAAGTAGGGAGATATAGAATATTGAGTAAACTTTCATCTTTTCTAGTAACTTGAGTTTATAGTTGTCATTTGGTAGCTTTCTTTTGATTGTGAAGGGTCTGTATTTAACAGCATCTAATTTATCACTTGGTTGTTTACTTTTTAGATTGAAATTTTTCTGGCCTTTTATTTGTCTTAAGAGGTTGTCAGCCGAATATTACCACTATAATCTAGTGGTATGCCAAGAGATCTATGAGCCTAGTCAGCACATGCTGATTCAGATCTGGAAAGGGTTATAATCTCTGCAATAAAGAGATTATATTGTTTATACTCAAAACACCTATTTTCCTTTGTTCTTTCACAAAAATGTCTCGGGATCATTAAGCAAAGAAGTATTTAAAAGGTCTTAACCCTTAAGTCCATAAATAGTGGTCAGATAGTCAGGTAGATTGGAAGAATCAGAGCTTTTCATCATGATATCTTTGAATTACTAGGTTTGCGCAGTCCGACACTTTTATAATTGTTGTTCAGAATTTCAAAGAGAATAATATATTTTAGTTTAATGTAAATTCTTCTAGTAGTTCTGTTCAAATAAAGACTTTTTTAGCATTAAAGTTGCTGATTCTTTCATAGTAATTCCTTTAGAAACTGGTTAAAGAATTGTATATTTAGTCAGTTGATCCACAACAATCAGTATAGTTGTATAGATAATTCCTGTAATTGAATCTTTTAAAGATAGTAACTTAGTTATAAAGTCTGCAGTGATCTTTTACCATGCTTGTGTTAATAATTCCAGAGTTTGCATCTTCCCATATGGTATATATCTTGTTGGTTTATTGCAGTTGTATTCTTTATACTGTTGAATGTATTTCTGGACTTTCTAATGCATCTGTTTAAAGTAGTAAGTTTTTTGAATTCTTTCTATAATTTTTTCAACTTCTGGGTGTTCTTCAGCAGGTGAATTATGAGATTTTTAAATTATCTCATTTTTTATAGTTGCTGGTACAACAATAAGTTGATTCCAGAATATTAATTTATTTTATTCTTCAAGCTTTTCTTCTTGTAATCTTTCTTGAATTTTTTTTGTTTTTTGCAGTCTCTTCAATTATTCTGTGTATAGATTGTTTTTAATCACTAAAATAATTGCAGCTAGAGTTGCTTTTTAGTTATATTAAAGTCTTTCTTCAGTTTCTTTCAAGATATTAGTTTTTGGTGACTTAATCTCAATTCCATAATTAGGTCAATGGCTTAAGATATCAGCAATAATAACGTAACCCACCACCAAGCTGTGTGGACCACCAAGCTGCGCAGTCTCTGAGAAAAAAATTCAACCACCAACACAACTGTAAATTTTGAAGCATTTTGCAACCAAATTTAATGAATTTGACTATATAAAGAAGGAGACTATTTACTAGGGCATTTAAGCTGATTATGGCCTGTTTTATTGCAATTACTGCATCTTGGTGGTCTTTAAGTCTGTGGTCTAGATGATTCCTGTAGTTGCTCCTCATATTCTTGAGCTTTTTGCTGTTCTTCAGCACCTGTCAAGCTACCATCAGTTGCTATAAAGTATCTTGATGCCTCTTGCTTCCTTTTTAGACACTGATTTGCTGCACAAAGTTGATTAACTTCTTGCTGCAATAGAATAGCATTCTGCATGGTGATCTCTGCACTTTTAATCACCTTATCAACTGCCTGTTCCAGTGTGGAAGGAGACACTATTTGATAACTTTAGAGATGTTGAATTTGCTTCTTTTGCTGGTCTAGTTAACATATATTAGCTGGAGTTTTGCCTGAGCCATTAAAAGATTGATTGCTATGTGCTGTAGAAGGTGGTGTTGGTGTTTTCAACTGAATATAAAGCTTCAAAAGCACTCTTTCAGGTGATAATGAAACCAGGCTAGTTGCTGTAAATCTGCTTTAAATATTTGATAAGGATAAAGCATATTGGCAGACTGTAGAATAAATATAGAGAAAGTCTTTTTTATCAATTAAATGAATTCCATTCTGCATTATCTCCTCAGTCTTCTGGCCATAAAGGTGCTTCAGTGGTGAGAAGCAGCTTACATCAAGTAGTTGAAGCAGATATAATAAATATGGTGATAGATATAAAGGAATAATATTCTTTTCTGTGCAGAATTTATCAAATTCTGCTGTAGCATGACTGCTGTGACTATTCAGAATCAAGAGGCAATATCTCCCAACAGTATAAAAAGCTGTATGCTTTTCAAACATCTCTTGAAGCCATTTAAGGCCTAATTTATTATTTGTCTAGCTATTCTTACTGGTGCTGATTTGGTAATCCTTTGGGACAACCTTATACCATTGGGATTGATGGTTCTTTGCAGCAAGAATAATCTGTGGAGGCAAGGCTCATTCAGTTGCATTTACTGCTACAATTGCAGTAACCTATTTGCAGTTTTCAGGTTGTATAGTCTTTGCATGACTTTCTCTTGTCTCTGAACTGCAGACAACTTTGGCAGTTGATATCACATCCATTTGAAAGCCAGTCTCATCTATATTATAGATATCTTGCTCAAGGATCCCATACTTCTGAATAATATTATAAAACTGTGTAAACCAGCCCTTAATAAGCTCTGGATCTTCATATTTAGCTCACTGATAATTGTACTTTTGGCTGTATTTAGAGTAAAGTTCTTTATAGCACTTGATAAACCAGTTTACTCAGTTCTCCCCAATAGAAGCTTCTTGAGATGAAGATAACCATGCAGAAAGCAATAATTGTGCTAGATAGTGTACTGTTGATATTTGTGGAGGTAAACCATGTTGGTCTATATCAAGAATCCATGCTGAAAGTGTAGATTCTTCAGTATCTATCAATTTGCAACAATTTGCAGTTGAATTTTTGCAAGCAGTAGTCTTATTAACACATGTGATAAAGGTCCTTGGAGGCACATCAAAAGCTTTAGTAGCTGCAGTTTTTGATGGAAAAAGACCTTTCTTATAGGCTTCAAGTGCTAATTGCATATGCCCTTCTTTTGATATATCAGCTATGATGTGGTGCATTGGTAAATCGCGATAAATCCAATGATAAGGGGTGGCCAAGATGGTGGCTATACAGCTCAGTAATCTGTGCAGCTTGGTAGTGGATTATGTTATTCTCTTTTTCTTTAATATACTTAATTTGAAAGTTGAATCTTGATAAATTTTCTGCTTATTGAATTTGTTGTCCAACTAGTCTCTTTATTGTGGTAAAGCATTTTAGATTATGATGATTGCTTTTTATAATAATCTTATATTTTGCTTCTTGAAGATAATATCTTTATTTGTTAAATATAGTTACAATTGCCAGTAGTTCTCAGTCATGCACATCATAATTTTGTTCTGATCCAGTTAATTGTTGAGAGTAAAATGCCACAGGTCTCAATTTTTTCTTGATTATCTGATTGTTTCAAGATAAGTTCAATAGCAAACTTGGATGTGTCTATTTAAACCACTATAAGTTTTTCTGGGTTAAAAAGTTTCAATATTAATACTTCCTGAATTGTTTTCTTCAATTGTTTAAATGCTTGCTATTATTCTTTTTCTCATTTGAAAGGTTCTTCTTTCTTTGTCAATTTTATCAATAGTTTCACAATTTCAGCATATCTTTATATAAATTATTGGCAGTATTTTGTTGCTCTTAAGAATTCTTAAACCTGCTTTAAGTTAGTTAGAGTTGTGTTACAGATTAGAAAGGAGATCACATAATAGATTATCTATAATCTAATTCTATAATCCAACTCTATGATCCAATTCTATAATTCAACTCTATGATCTTATTCTATAATCCCAGAAACTCAGGGAAACAACATGTATATAAAAACACTTTTTTCAGACAGATTCTGACCCCTGTGGTCAACTCATATAGCAACCTGTTATATAGGCATTGCTAGTAACACAGGTCTATTTTTGCTATTATATTGCTCACCCCCTTGTTTCTTGTCTTCAAGATAAACTCAACAACTCTATTTGGTCTAGTCACCTAGGCCTGTTGTTACAAGTTGGCTATTCTAAAATTGAGTTTAGTTTTTCTTTAGGGATCTCCAATTCTTCTGATAAAAAAATTATTTCAAGAGTTAACCTTGATTGTATCAAATTTGCATTTTTTGATGTTTAATATAATTCTGGCTTCTATCAGTTTCTTCATTGTTTTCTGGACATGCTTGTCATGTTTAGTGACATTTTTTTGAAAAAAACAATGATGTCATCAAAGTAGACAGCAACAAAGTTGTTGATATATTTTTAAAGCATGTGAGTTATGTATTTTACAAATTCTGCTGATAGTTGTTTTAATCCTATAGGGGCAACAACTCATTTATACAGTTTTAAGTTTATCAAAAATATGGTCTTTTATATATCTTCTAGCTTTATCTGCAGGTTATGATATTCTTATTTGATATTAAACACTGTTATATTTTTTGCTTCTTGTAAAAGATCTCTTTTTTGTTTCTGATGCAGTGCTTTATTTGTGTTAATGTAATCCACCACTGAGCTGTGTTCCCCACCGAGCCATGCGCCCAACATGACTGTGTCAAGATTCATCATTTGATGCCATTCAAACCGCCACCATGCCACCAGAACAGCATAAAAAGTTGAAAGATTTGATTGAACAAGAAGGGAGGATCTTATTGGCTATATCAGCCATTTAAAAGAATTAAGTCAGTGGTCTTGCTGAAGCAGCACATGTTTTCAATGTTCCACAGTCAACACTACACAACAGAATCAATGGCAGCAAGAATCAACATAAAAGTTGTGCCAATGGGTATAAGCTTTCAATTACTGAAAAGGATTCAATTGTACAATAAATATTATCTATAGACAAGTGTGGAGCACCTCCCCAGCCAGCAGCTGTACAAGATATAGCCAATATTCTTATTGCTCAACATGATCCAAAGGCACCTCCGCAGCAGGTTGAAAAGAATTGGGTTTACAAGTTTATTAAGTGCTGGGATGAGCTTAAAACCCAATTTGCACAAAGATATAACTATCAGCAAGCTAAATGTGAGGATCCAAAGATTATTCAGAAATGGTTTGATCTTGTACAGCATATTATTATGAAGAAGGGCATCCTGCAGGAAGATATCTACAACTTTAATAAGACTGGCTTTGCAATGGGCCTGATAGCTACTACTAAGGTAGTAACTAGGGCTGAGATATATGGTTATCCATCTCTTTTGCAGCCTGGAAATTGTGAATGGGTGACTGCAATCAAAACTATTAATGCTACAGGATGGGCTTTACCATCTTGTATCATTTTTAAAGCAGCATATTTTAAAGAGGCTTGGTTTCAGGAATCAAGCCTACCACTTAATTGAATAATTGAGAGAAGTTCTAATAGATGGATCACTAATGCAATTAGAATCTCATGGCTTCAAAAAATCTTTATTCCATCCACAACTATGTGTACAAAGAGGAGATATTGGATGTTGATTATAAATGGTCATGGAAGCCATCTGACTCCACAGTTTAATCAAATCTGTATAGAGAATGATATTATCTCAATCTGCATACCACCACATTCTTCACATCTTCTGCAGCCATTGGATGTCAGCTGTTTTGCTGTTTTAAAGCAAGCATATGGCCATATAGTTGAGGATAAAATGTGCCTTGATATTAACTACATTGACAAGCTTGATTTTCTTGCAGCCTATCCACATGCTCGTGCAGAGACATACAAGCCAGAAAATCTTATCAATAGCTTTGCAGCAACTGGATTAGTCTCTTTTAATCCTGATCAGGTCCTTACAAAGCTCCATATTCAGCTCAAGACTTCTACATCATCTGGCAGCTGATCAGGCAATACTTAGGCTCCCTGAATACCAGAAACACCTCATAATCTTGCTGAATTGGAGCTTCAGGCAACTGCAATCAAGACTTTTTTAAAGCAACATACACAGAGTCCTCCAAGCCCAACAGATGCAGCTTTAAATCAGCTTATCAAGGGATGTTAAATTGCTATGAATAGTGCAGTCATCCTTGCAAAGGAAAACCAGGATCTATGTGCTGCAAATAAGAGACAGAAGCAAAAGCACCAGCAATTCAATAAGAAGATAGCTCATGAAGGAAGCCTTTTGGTCCAGAAAGCAAGAGATCTTATAGAAGCTAGAAATCAGGCTCCTAAAGCTCCTACTGCACCTACCCCAGAGATAGCTGCTCAAGCCTCTCCACCACATATGTGAGCACCACCAAGGTGCAGTAGGTGCAATATTATAGGGCATAAGATAAATAAATGCCCTAGCTGCAATTTCTCCTAATTTCTTTTGTATATAAAGCAGTTTTGGTTGAATAAAATGAGTTCAAATTTCATATATTTGACGCGGTCGCGTTGGGCGCATGGCTTGGTGGGGAACACAGCTCAGTGGTGAATTATATTATCCTTAATTGCATTATTTAGCTGTTGGTAATCAATTATTATTCTTGATGTTTTATCTTTCTTTGATACAAACATTACTTGCAATAATATTGGTGACTTCAATTCTCTGATATATTCAGCTTTCAAAAACTTATTGATAAATTCTTTTATAGTCTTTAGCTTATCTTATAATATTTATTGTTGCTTTATCTATAGTAATTTATATTCTTTCTTCAATACTATCTGTGCCTTATATTCTTTTTTATGTTGTGGCAACTGATATTCTTTCTTCACAAACAGCTTGAGGAACTTAAAGTATTTCTTAAGCAGTTTAACAAGAACTTTCTGAACTTTCTGTTTATACATCTCTCTGGGTTTTTTTAGATTTTTAGTATTTTTTTCTTTTAATTGCCTTCTTCTTAATTGTTTTGCTGATTGTTCCACATTTCTGTTGTATAATGCTTTAATCTTATCTTTCTTAACTTTTAGAGACAGATATTGTTTTTTGTTTTTTATCTTCTAGGCCAAATCCTTCTTGAATTTGTTAGTGTATTTATTGAGGGTCACCCCTGATCTCTTCAGCATGCCTATAAAGCTTGCTCTCAACTTCTGTTAACAGATGTTGTGACTGACTATTTATCTATTAATTATTACTCTGCCAGTTTTTTAATCAATTTAAGGGTTTTGCTTGTGCAGCTATAATATTTCTAGTATAACTTTATACTGTTTTCCCAGAGGTATGACTCTAAAGATAATTGTTGAAGTATAATATACTGATTGCAATATTATCTTCTTGATCCTGAGCTCTGGTTCTTGATAGATTGTTTTATTATTTAAGTTTTTGATTTACACATTTGTTCTGCTCTTCTGAGTCATCAATTCAAATTTCTTAATACATTCTGGATTAATGAAATTTCCAGAGGCTTTTGAGTTAATTATAATTCTGGCTGGCTTTCCCTCAATCTATTCTTGAATGTAGACTAGTGTGTTATTTTTTATGGCTGCCAATATAACGGGTTTTCAGTGCTAATTCTTGTAGTCCTCAATTTCTTTGTTTTTTTGACTTTATGCTTTGTTGAATTCTTCTCTTATCTGGCTTAGCAAATAATAGGATTTTTCCTTTTTAGATAAATATTAGTAGTATAATTGTGCCTGACATTCTTTCTTCTTGATCAGATAGTAGCTTGAGTGTTCAGGTTCTTCTTTCAGGCAATTGCATAATAAGTCTTAAAGTGGGCATTTGAATTTCTTCTTTTTGATAATCTTTAATAACTGAGGGTATTATTTATATTGTTTCTTTAATCTTTCATAAAGGGTGCACTATTTATTGTAATATACATGCTAATTGATTCCTCAATAAAGTCTTCTAGACTACTTCTGATAATAGAGGCAACTGCAGTTTAACATATATTTTAGTTAATAATTGCAAAATCAGGTTTCTTGGCTTTTTAAAGCTTGTTTCATATTTTCAGCAATTTGCAAATTTCTCTTTTTGTGAAATAGGCATTTGTGGAAGGTCTATTCTTAACATCTTTAACAGCTATTTATATGTTTTTTTTAAGTCACACAGGACTCTTCCCAACAGTCTGCTTTCAAGAGAGTGCAGCTGCAAGGTTTATTCTTCTAGATTTTGATTCTAGTAAGGTTTTCTTCTGTAGTTCTTAACTTAGACTTAGATGGCTTTATCTCCTATTTCTTCATGTTCTGAGCTGTCAAACAGCTATAAAACTGACTATCTGAAAGAGGTTCTATATCACTATCTTGCAAGTTCTTGCTTTTATAATAATTTTTTCAGTCTGTCTGGAGCATTCTGATAGGCAAATTTTTATTCTGAGTAGCTTACTTCTTATCAAGCTCTTCTCCTTGAGTACTTAGCTTTTTGTGCTGACTTTTTTCTTTGAAATACTTAGAGAAATTTTAGCTGCAGCTTTTCTCTTTTTTCTGTTCTTTATTTCTGTTTTTATTGTGACTTTTTTCTTTCTTTTCTTCTTCTTCTTGCTTGAACTCTTCTTCTTTATATATATATGCATTTTTTATCTTTAAAGTTTCTTCTCATGAATTGTTTCTAAAACTTGGGCTTCACTATTTGATCACTGCTATAGCTGAATTCAGATTCACTTGAATACTTGTTTAGATCATCACAGATTATAAATTGTCTTGCAGCAGCTAGTGTCTTAGTTCTTGATTTTTAGGTGGTTAGTTCAGTTTTCAATTTTCTCTGATGACAAGCTTTTGCATGATGTCCTGATTTTTTATATTTGAAACATGTATTTTTCTTCTGCAATTTGTTCTTGAACTCTTAGATTACAGTTGCATCAAGCTTTATAACAATATCTCTATCTTGGTCTTTCTTTGATTGAGCAGTCTATCATTAATTAACTGGTTTTTAAGGTTTTTAGCTATCTTAACAGTTCTCTATCTTTCTTTTATAGAGTTAGTTATCAATTCAGGTTGCTTGCTCAATTATTTTGTTTAAAGTTTTAGGTTAATTATTAATATAAAGTATCCCATCCTTAATCTCACTCTTCAGGCTTGATAGAACTTGGCTATAAGGGCAGACTCATCCCAATTTAAATAAAAAGCAATTTAATGAAATTCAGACATATAAATTGCCACTAAAGTTGCTTATTAAAGAGAGTATGGCTTTCTTTCTGCAGTTTATTCTTTATTAAGATCTTTAAAGATTGCTTTAAGTCTTTTCTTAAACTTTTTATAACTCTCAAAGATTTTCTTGGTTTCAGCTTTCTGATCTTTTAGCAAGTTTTTGTTAAAGTCTCTTATATAGGGCTTAAATCAGTTGAACACTGCTCCTCAGAGATAGATGCCTGCAAACATGATTTTATTGCTTTTCATTGCAGTAGAGAGATTGTTGATTTAAATATGCATGTTTATGTGATGGCGCTCAGTCATAGTACTATTAGCTGAAACTATAGTAGCTTGTTATACAGAATCAAAAGCATGGAGAAGAGAGAAATTATGGCATTGTGAGGTGGTTAATATAGCTGAGTAGTGCTGGCAGTATCTCTCACTGCCTGCTATACTGCTTACTTGTTTGCTATACTGTTATATCACCTCCCCCTCCTTCAAAAACACCTACCTGCAGGTGTTTAGAGTCTAAGTAATTAGCTTATTGTTATCTCTATATTTCTTCAGATCCTCACTATTCTCCCAGCATCTTAACCACTTATTTAGCCACTTCAGGGGTCTGAGCAGGTCCAGGTAGTGCTTATAGAAGCTTTATAGGCAGTACAATAAGCCTATAAAATTTGCTGCTAGATATTATGTCAGGTCATCATTATAGTCTATTTATTTGATCTTATACTGCAGCTTCTCTTAGTGCAGATAGACTGCTAAAATTTCTTTAACCTCTTATTCATATTCCTTATTAACCTCTATAGCCGGGAGAGGATTCTTAATCTAGCCTAAAAAAAAAATTAGTGGCTGCCTTCTGAAGCTTGTCTGATAAGAACACTGGATGCACATGAATTAAGGCTAATAAGTCCAGCTTATAGATATTATCAATCTGTTTAATAATGCAGTAGAGGCCTGCTATCTAATAGTTCAGCTTGTGGCTAGAACAGCCTGTCTTTCAGATATGAGCTGACACTTATATTATATCTTCTATCTTGAAATTGATAATCCTTTAGTGTTAATCTGCCTGTTGCTACTGGGAGTTCTGAGCCTTCTCAATAAGCTTCCAGGCATAGTTTCAGGTGGCTTCTAGGCACTGGACTCATTTTCATACATCATTTTAGTTCAAACACTTTATGGCAGATTGGTCTGGAAGTTAGAGCTGTCATCAGTTAAAGAAGATCTGTAGTATCACATCTTAATTAATCAAGAATAGTAGGACTTCAGTTAACTTATAGAGCAGAACTGCCACTGCAAAGTCTATTATCAGTAGTCAATCTGACTAATTATCCTGATAGTGATTAATAAAGGGCCTAAGACACTGTGCTATATACTAATTTATTATCTCTGTTTGGCCATCTGTCTGGGCATGGTTTGCAGTAGAGAGCTTCAGCTTCACACCTAGAATCCAACAGAATTTATTCCAGAAATCTGAAATAAATTGGGGTTTTCAGTCTGATATAATAATATTCAGGGGTTTAGTCCATCAGTAGATATATATAATAAAAAGCCTTGCCATATCACAGACAGTGATAATTTTATAGCAAGAGATAGATATTGGTCTTTTCTCTAAGTAGTCTATTACTGCAAAGACAGCATCATAACTATATCAGTTTTTTGAAAAGCTTTAGAAGTCTATTGAGATATATTTCCATAGCTAGTCTAGTATGGGCAGCAACTGCAACAGTCTAAGAGCTTTATTATATAGGTTCTGAATCTGCCAGTACATATAGTAGTTGGCAATATATTAATTAATATTCTGGATTATGCCTGGCCAGTAGTATTTTTCTGCTAGCAGTTTCCTCATCTTGTTTCTTTCAGGGTGAGCAGTAGAAGCCTGGCAGTGTATTTTATTTAGGAGCTATATTTAAAGGTTTTCCTCATCTGGCACTATTAGCTGACTCTGGCTATACAATAGCAGATTTTTTTTTAGAGATCATGGAGCCTTTTCTTCAACAGCTGCTGCCCAGAAGTTTGTCAGAAATTCATAAATACAGTTGGTTTATAGCAGGCAGTCTGCTAGATGCAACTTCTCTTGAATTGATATTAGCTCTGCATGAGGGTTTTTCATCTCTTATATAATATAAGAATTAAGCCATTCTGTCTTTAAAAACTACTGAGTCTGGTATTTTTTTTTTAGGCAATTTTGGGCTTCTACTATTTTTGGCTGTTAGAATAGAGTATTTACTAATAGGTTCTGTTTCTCTAAGCAGTATCAAATCATGAAGTAAAACCAGATAAGATACTTAGCCCACTTTACCTGCTGCAAGGTCAGGATCTTAGTTGTCATGAAATATTCTAAAGCCTAATAATTAATTAGAATATTAAAGAGGTTCTCCTGCTGTAAGCCTTTTAGCTTTAGTTGCTATTTTTTCAAGGTCTATATGATGGCTAAGAGCTCCTTATTATGAATTATATAGTTGCACTCTGCCAGTGCTATAGTTTTTAAGAAATAGATTATTAGGTGCTATTGTTTATCCTTATCTATATTTAACTGAGAGAGTATTCCAGCAACTACTTTATCTAAAGCATTGGTCTTCAGCTTGGTTGATTGATAGAGGTTATAATAAATTAGTATTAAAGTAGACATTAGCTATTTCTTAAGCAACTTAAAGGTCTAAAGATATTAGAAGTTGAAGTTAAAAGGCATGTTCTTTCTTATAAGATTAAACAGAGATTTTGCAATACAGCTATAATTCTTAATAAACTGTCAGTAGAAATTGCAAAAGTTTAGAAAAAATTGCACTCCCTTAACTATAATTAAGAGCTTTTAGTTCTGGATTATTACTACTTTCTCTGGGTCAATCTCTATTTTATTAGTGCTGACAATAAAGCCTAGATACTTAATTCAGATAATATAAAATTTATATTTTCTGATGTCTGCTTGAAGCCCTATTTTTTAGAGTTAATTTAGTACTCTAATAACATACTTCTGATGCTCTAGTTCATTCCAGGAATAGACTAGTATGTCATCAATAAAGATAATTATAAACTGGTCCAGATAATCTAAAAAGAGGTTGTTCATATATCTCTAAAAAGTAGCTAGTTTATTGATAAGCCTAAAGGGCATTACTCAATATTTATAAGCTCTATAATAAGTTTAGAATGTTGTTAGATCTTCTGACTTAAGAATTTATCTGGATCTTGTGAAATACCTGTCAGATATCAAGTTTAATAAAGCTTCTTGCTTAACTTAGGCATTCTAGAGTCTTATTAATTAATGGCAGAGAGTAGCAGTTTTTTTTGAGATAGTATTTAGCTTTTGATAGTTCACACAGAGGTGCAACTCTCTATTAGCCTTATAGACAAAGAGGATTGGGAAAGTAAAGGAAGCTTTATTAAAAATTATAAAGCTTTTATTCAAGTTTTTTATTAAGTATTTTTTGGTAGCTTTCAGTTTCTCAGCAGATTGCTTATATAAGGGGCTATAGTCTAGAGAATTCTTCTCAGTGAGCTCAACACAGTAATTATAAAAATAGTATGGTGATAACTGGTTAGAGGCTTCTTTAGAGAACACATCTCATCAGAAATAATAACATACTAAAAGATGTTTATCTAGATAGGCCTTTTTATTTTCTTCTATTAATAGAGATTGGGTTTTTTCCTTAATAATCTAATCAATCTTATAGAGACTAATAATGAAGGTTTTGCTCTCTTAAGCCTAGACAGAGTGGTGGAAGCCTGCAGCCCCAACTAAAGCAATGTCAATCTTTAGAAGTTTTTTTAGAGGTTTTTTTAAAGATTGTAAGTAGTGCTATTTTACTATAGGTTCTATCTCTTGAAGAGCTTAATTTATTTTAGCTAAGTTTAAATACCTATCTATGGCAGTAGTTCAGAACAGTTAATATCTAATAGGTTCAGTATCTAGAGTTTGCTATTAGATATTTGCTTCATCTTCTGCAGCTATAAGTTAGTGCTAGGGGTCAGGGTTTAGCTGTTTTAGAATCTCTCAGAAGACTGCCTTTTTATAGGCTAAACAAATCTTATTAAGCTTGCAGCTAGACACTAATTGTGCTATCTCCAGATAGAATCACACCAGAAATACTATGACTTTCTAGCAGAATTTATGTATCTGACAGATGAATCCCAGCTGTGCCTAAAAGACTATAAGAAGGAGCTTTTTGACAAGCTTATTAACAAACTTTGAAACCTGACTACTCAAGACTATTATGTTTTTAGAACTTTTAATGAGTTCTCTACTGCCTGTTTCTAGGCAGCATATATTCTGCAGATTAATGCTGAGAAGTTCAAGATCTGAAACAAGTTCTATAAACTTGCTGAAACTGCTCCTGCTGCTGAGCCCTGTAATAAGTATATCACCAGGACTGCTGCACCTGCAGCTTCCAAGACTAACAGACTAGATGATAGACAGAGGGCAGAACTGATGTAGAAAAAAAATGCTTTTACTATAAGAAAATCAGCTATATTATCTTATACTGCCTCTATAAGAAGGCCTTGGAGATTAAAACCTTGAAAAAGAAGAAGAAAATATTAAATAAAAATCAGGATTTAAAAAAAAGCTCTACTCTAGAGAAAGTCCTTTTTCTAGGAAAAAACTATAGAATTAATCTATTTTTACTGGATATAAGCAAGTTGCTTGACAGCAATCACTTTATTGTACTTAATCATGTATCAAAAAATGGACTAAGTGTGAAATTGAAGATATTGGTTGACTCTGAAGTCAATAAATCTGTATTCATCAATACTTCTTATACAATTAATATGGCTAAATATATTCAAACATCAATAGTACCTCTGGACTCTGATTGCTGCATCTGGGGTTATGATGGCTAGACTGAAGAACAAATCACCCACATAATTATATTACATCTGGTAGTTAATAAGTGCTGGCAGGTTAATATGCCTATGCTTATAGCCAACCTTAGACATCATGACATGATTCTAGGCTGGAAGTAGTGTGAGGAGCAAGATGTTTGGTTAAATATACAGAATAGATGTTTGATTTGGCCAGATCAGTACTTGTTATATAATAGTTCAGATTAAAGAAGATTGATTTTAGATGCTTAAAGACCTTATCAGCAGTTTAATACTGGTTCACTGAGTCTTCTCAGAATCAGGAAGCTGCATGTTTAACAGCACACCCACTAAGGCAACTCTATACATATGCAACTTAAAGCAGATTGCTGAAGTAATGATCAGCATTAATATTTAATTTGCTTTTTATTTAGGCTATTTAATTATCAAATTTGGGTTTCTTTTCATCAGTTAGAATGGGTAAGTCTGGGAGCTTAACAATATATTTAAGTTAATCAGAGACAGGAGTAGTTCTACAATCTCTATAAATTTTTATAGCTATCTCTGCAAAAACATCTCAATATTTATCTTATTTAGTGATGAGTTCAATGATCAGACTTTCTTGAGCATTAAGTTGCTGGCAGAAGTTCTTAGTACAATATTCTGTATAATTAATTTGATGCTTTTTGTTCTCTTGATTAGTCTTTCACATGCAAAGAAGGCCTTCAAAGAGTTTTTCTGAAGCATTTTAACATTTGGCAAAAAATTCAGTCTTGGTAATTGTTTCTGGCTTATCAATTCCTTAAAGGAGAATAATAACACATTAAGATTTTTCTGATTTAGAGAATTCCTTAACTGCATTAATTAAGTTAAAACTTGTAGGCTTATCAGCAGTTTAAGCTATCTTATTAATCTTCTGGGTTCTAAGTTCTGGAGGTCCTTGATCTAGGCTACAAGATTCTGGAGTCTTAAAAATTGAAAGAAAGAAAGTTTGTCTAGCCCCAAACATATATAAGATTGCTTATCACTCTGGATTGCACATAAATGTGCAACTAGAATAAACAAGAGAGTTTGATAAAATAAGAAGTTTAGAATTGATGCTTTTGATTATGTGATGGTGCTCAGTCATAGTACTATTAGCTGAAACTATGGTAGCTTGTCATACAGAATCAAAAGCATGGAGAAGAGAGAAATCATGGCATTGTGAGGTGATTAATATAGCTGAGTAGTGCCAGCAGTATCTCCCACCACTTGCCATACCACCTACTTGTCTGCTACACTGTTATAGTTTATTAAAGTTAGATATCTCCTCAGGGTAGAACACTTATCTTTAAATATTTTAGCATTAGAAACCTTGATCCCTTTGAGCAACTGTATTGTCTGGACTTAGCTTGCAAGTTGGGCAATCTGTTTTTTTAACTCATTCACAACCTCCATGTTGACTTTTGGTGCTTCCAGTATAGCAGTTGACTTTGTCAGAGCAAGTTACTTGGTTGATTGACTCACTGTAGATATAGTGATATTAAAGCTCTCACTAATACTCACAATGAGAGCATCTTATTGTTAAAATATAGGGTAATCTGATAATCTGACAGATAACTAGATAACCTGTAAGCTTCTTAATGTAAGCAGATTAGGTAGAAACTTTAAAAGAGTAACAAATAAATTTCCTATATTGATTCTAAGATCTGTATAAGAATAAGACACAGTAGACTAGATATATGGCTGAGTAGTTAGGCCTATTTATGCTTCTATCTCTTATGTTATTATTATGCCATATTATGTTAGTGCCTTGCTATTTTATCATGTCCTTAACATGCTATATTATATTGCTAACATGTCCTGTCATATCACTGCCATGTTGTATTATGTTGCTGATATATTCAGTAACAGATTATTCTTTTTTCTTTCTTGGCTGCTTGTTAACCCTTGCACTCAGGGTCTTGTTGACACAGGCCTAGATAACTAGACCTAAAGAGGTTGTTGGTTTATCTTGAAGACAAGAAACAAGGGGGTGAGCAATATAATAGCAAGAATAGACCTGTGTTACTAGCAATGCCTATATAACAGGTTGCTATGTGAGTTGACCACAAGGGTCAGATTCTGTCTGAAAGGAGTGTCTTTATATACATGCCTTTTTCCCTGAGTCTTAGTGATCAAGGTGATCAAGGTGATCGCGGTCAGTCACATGCTGATCAGTTACCACCTTCAGTCCTATAATTATCCGGCCTTTGTATGGCAAGGCCTATAACAAAAGAATATTATAAAAATATGCTGCTTCATAAATATTAGGAATTTGTTTATTTTTTAAAGCAGATATTATTAATAAGATTTTTCTTCTTGCTCAACTAATTTTTGCAAATATATATATATTTGATGATATAATAATATGTTGAAATTCATTGATTTCTGTATAGAAGACACAGATAGGAGGGGTGTTCAGCTCAGTTGGGTGTTCGGGTGGCTTGTGATTACATTATGATATTGTTTATCTGGAGATGTTAACTATTTGCTGTTACACTGGTATGCTTTGAACTAGGTGATGATACAGGGGTAATGATAAAAATACAGCTTCGAATATTTGTAGCCGGGCCAACTTCCTCCTGCATTTAGGCCGAAATCTCACCACCGTACTTGTCTACCCACGTGGGGATCAACACTCGGCTACGCAGAAATGCAGTGTACTCTTCCTCATCCTCTTCAGAGTCGACAGGTGCTCTCAAAAGATCAATTTCGGGTAAGTCTTCGTTCCGAATATGTGTTTCCATCTCTTTGATGAAGTTGGCTGGCTCGTCTTCCCCCAAAGTGGTAGCCAGACCCACTATCGATGCATTCCAATCCCTCATTGTTAACACTGCTCGTGTCTTCCAATCCACGCTGACTCTCCAAACTTCCAAAGTCTGTGTCCATAGAACTTAACGTCTCAATGTAATCGCTTGTACCCCCGTCCATATTGTACCCAAGGCTTGCTCGACGTGTGTCTCTGAAGACCCTCCCTCCAGATACATTTTGATGCGAAGTATTTGAAGAAGAGTTATTCCGTCGTTGGCGGCTAGTAGAGGAACCATAGGAGCGTGTCGTTTCCGCTTTTTCATTGTAGAATGGGCGCCATAGATCGTGTTCGTGAACTGGAAATGCATGTCTTTTGGAGTTCTTTAGAGTAAGACTTCTCATCTGGTAGATTTCCGCAAGTATATTGCGGGCATCAAGAAGAACTGGTGATGGATCGTTGATGATTTTATTCCCATAACAAGAGAAATTCAGATATTCAACAAAGGTACCTTTGTCCCGGACCATAGCTGGAGGGATAGTCTCATCATTCGGTGGTATGACAGACGCCCTGTTTCCGGAAGCACAATTAATCCTCCTTGCAGTCCAATGGGTGGGCTGCATTTGATGTTGTATTAACCAGCGAAGCCCCATGACTTTTTTTTTAGGATTGGTACGATCGGCAGTGAGACTAATGTAATCTCGTTGTAGTATGGGGTGATCATGATATCGTGGATTTGCATAGAACAGTTGCCACTGTGCTCGGTCAAAAGAGAACTCAACATCATCAAGAAGCAAAAGAAGATTTGCGGGATCATTGGCGCGGTAAGTCGCGCATTCATTCCAAACGGACTGAAACTGATCATATGGTAATAATATTGCGAGAAGCAACCATGTGTAGACGGTATAACCCTTCGATTTCAGAAGAAACATGCAGTGCGGTATGATATGGCCGCTTATACAGTTAGCAACACTCGCACCGTCTAACTTTAGAAACCGTGCGCCAGTCACTTCGCATGTCATGTTCGAACGCGTACATATTTTATCCTTGCTGAGGTTCTCTAGGTCTGGCAGACGATTATCCCTTGAAGGGAGTTCAAAAGGTCTCCCGTTCAAGGCCTCTATTAAAGAGACCATAGCATCGTGTACTTGCATCGAATGCGTCGAGGCTTCTTCCACTGCCATCTGTTGACGCGTGCCACAGAACATACCGTTTAACCCCCAATGTAAACCGTCGATGATATGCGCCAATTTCTCGTTGCCCTCGGAAACAAAGTCTTCGACAGCCTGTAGAAACTTTTCCGCTCGAAGACGATCGTTCATGTATACCATCAAGATCTCCATGACATCCAGTTGCTCCTTGACGGACGGCGCAACAGTTCTCCTGAGGCCCTTGAGCTTTTCAAGGAGATCTTGAAATCCGAGCATTTCCTCGGTGTATTTTTCCCTTTCCTGATGTAGGACCGTGCCATTTGCGGTAGTAAACAGCTTCTCGGGATTGAGTCGCTCCCAGTAAGCGAAAGGCGGAGGCAGCCCCGCGAAAAGCCGCTCCATGAGCAAGACCACTCGCGAATCGACCGAGGGGATGTTGCTCAGAACTTGGCAGAATAACAAGCCTTGAAAAGAAGCAGGCCCCTAGATGAATCTAGAATATGGGAGGAAGAAATAAGTGGAAGTGTGATGGACCCAGAAGGAGGATGAAGGAGATCGGAGCCTTTTGGCGCATCGGGATTGAGATAGATGGTTGATGAAGAGGGAAGGTGTTGTTGAAGCATGGGCGTTGCCATAGTTCTGTGACCAAGAACAGAAATGGACCTACCCCGACCGATTTGGAAAGGCTACGTCATCTAGGTACCCTAGGTATGTACCAGATGGATTTTACAGGAAAACAGTGAGACTCAAGCATCAGATTGTTGTCACTCAGCCAAGCCTTCTGTCACTGCGAAATGACAGCTTGTGCATCACTGTTGAGATCATTGCCACTACCATTCAAGTGATATAAATATTATATTTCTAAATATCAACAGCAAAGTTAATCTGCTTAAAGGTATACTTTTATAATATAGAAAAGAATTTAATTTTTAAAAATTATAGTTTTAGACCAGCATCAATTATTAAAGTCTAGCAAGAGTGCTGTGTATACTAATTAATCTATTATCTCTTAAGAATAAAATTTAATAAGTGATTATATTTGAGCTGGGAACTTCTTATAATTAATAAATTTAATTATATTAATATATCAGTAAGAGTTTCTATAAATCTATACTTTTATTAAACATCAGATATTAAATTTGCTCTTAAAAAATTCTGTTAATATTCTCTCTCTTCTCTAATGTAAAAAGAATCTTAACATATATTAAAAAATCTGACTAAAAAACTACAGTTGCTATACTTTTCAAACTTAACAGATATTTATTATCTATATTTAGAATAGAAAGATTACAAATTAATTTTATTAGAAATAAAAATAAGTTTATATTATACAAGCATTCTCTTCAGTCTAGCTAAGTAAGTATATATTATTTTTAATAGTCTGATCAGATATATATACTAAATTCTATAAATTTAAGTTTTTAGATTCTATATAAAGCACAGTCATATTAACTTAATATTCATAGAATAATTAATATTATCTAGACTGAGCTTGACAATTTTACAAATATCTCGAAAAAACATAAAATAGTTCAAAATAAACAATATTTTATTTCTAGACTTTAAATCAGAAGATGCTTTTTAGTATGGTCTGTTATAATTTTTATAACATAATCAACCACTAAGCAACAAATATTACTGAGCAATAAATTTTCCTTCACCCTACCACTTCCTTTTTTCAACACATTATTTTATCACCACCACTATCAAAAATGCCTTTATCTCAAGAAAACCAAATTCAAATGGCTATTGCAGCTTATAAAAATCAAAAAGTCAGATCAATACTAAAGACTACAGAGATTTTTGGGGTGCCTGAGGCTACCCTTTATGCTTGCCTTAAAGAAAGACAACCACATGCAGAAACATGTGCTAATGGCTATAGATTAAAGGCTATTGAAGAAGAAACACTTATTCAGCAATTACTAGAGACAGATAAACAAGGTTTTTCAATTCAGTCAGAGTTTCTATGTTCAATGGCACAAATATTACTCTGTGAGTGTTTACAAAATTCTACTGCAGTCCTTAGCATCAACTGGGCTTATAAATTTGTCAAGTGCCATCCTGAGCTGTGTACAAGATATAATTGAAGGATTACATACCAGCATGCAAAGCAGGAGGATCCAAGAGTTATAATACTATAGTTTCAAGCTGTACATGCAGCTATTCAGGAATATGGCATACATGAAGATGACATCTGGAATTTTGATGAAACTGGCTTTGCAATGAGGCTCTGCTCAACCTCCAAGGTTATTACTGCAGTAGAATGCAGTGAAAGGCCTTATACAGTCATCCAGAGAAACTGTGAATGGGTTACAATTATTGAGACTGTGAGCTCAAAGGGGATTCATATACCACCAGTGATTATCTTGAAAGCAGCATCTCAACAGGCTGCTTGGTATCAAGAACCTGCACTTTCCAAAAACTGATGGATTGCAACTAGTGAGAATAGCTGGACAACAGATAAAATAGACCTTTGCTGATTGAAAGAGATGTTTGAACCATATTCCAGATGCTATACAACTGGTGCAAAGCAGTTGCTTATTCTTGATGGCCATAGTAGCCATTTAACTGCAGAGTTTGATACTTTCTGCAAGAAGAATGCAATTGTCTGTCTTTGTATGCCTGTATATGCCTCTCATCTCCTGCAATCACTTGATGTTGGTGTTTTTGGCCTGCTTAAGCATGTGTACAGAAAACTGCTTGAAAAGAGAATAATTGCTGGCAACAACTATATTAACAAGAAAGACTTTCTATCTCTATATTCATCTGCTCATACAAAAGTGTTTACTCCAGACAATATATGCAAAGGCTTTGCAGGAGCTGGACTTAAGCCACTTAATAAAGAGTGGGTTCTTGCAAAGATTACCTTTCAGCTTTATATACTAACACTATCAGCTTCAGTTGAAAGTTTAATCTTCTCTGCTTTTTAAACTCCTCAGAATCTTTGCCAGCTGGATCACAAGGTTTGCAGCTTGCAAAAAAGCCTTAGTGCAAGAAAGCAAAAGCTTTCTAGCAGCCCAATGTCTCATATTCATTATCTTGAAAAGGCTGTATAGATAGCAATGAATATAAACCTTCTTCTTCAAGATGAAATTAGGACTCTACAAGCTGAGACTGAGCAGAAAACTAAAAAGAAGACAAGAAGGCATGCTATTATAGATAATAATACTCTTTTATCTATACAAGAAGGCTAAAATCACATTCAGCAGCTTGATATGCAGCTTAATGAGAAGCTTGATGAGCCTACACCTATGCTTTGACAGCAAGCTCCACAACACTGCAGTGGCTGTAGGACTATTGGACATACCATAAGGAATTGTCCTAATAAATAGCTATATATTCAACTACTAGATAGTCTAATTTAATTGTATTGGTGGTTGAAAAACTTCAAAATTATAGTGGGTGCGGTGAAAATTCATTGCTCAGTGGTATTCATTGCTTGAGGGTATTTGTCGCTCGGTGGTTGATTATGTTACTTGTTTAATGTATTTGATAAGCAAGCAAGCCACACAAGTGAGTGAGCCACCTCCCCACCATGCAACACCTTTTTATATAAGCTATACCACAATAAATAAATTATATTATCTATATGTATTAGAAATTAGTTCCTTAGTGGCTAGAGCATGTTTTAGCAGCATGTTCTAATAATTTATATAAACTGCACTATGAAAGTGCTTGTTTTGCTGACTGTGAATCTGACTGCTCAATCATCTCTTTATATACTTGATTAGCTTGTTGTGTACATTGCAGTCTTTCTGCATCTGTTAGAATATCTTTAATAGCTATATAAAATCTAGATGTATTTCTTTTTTAATGTTGATTTGCAGCTTATAACTCTCTATTTTCCTGCATGAGAAGAATAGTATATATTATATATGATCTGATAGTTCTTAACTAGCTGATTAAGAGCTTGATTTGCTGAACTTAGTAGACTATATAAATAATATTTTAATAGATGCTTAAGAGGTAGTCTAAAGCTTTAATTTCTTAATATTATAAGATATTTTAGAAACTTAAGATGCTAACTAATTGCTGTAAAATGTAGATAATAGTATAAATATCTTTATCTAAATATAAAGTTATAAAAGCACTTATCTAGCTGATATAGAACCAGTTCAATAACTATAAATCCACTGCAGATATTAAATATAGATAGAGCTTTTTTATATATTAATATATAATCAGAAAGTTCTGTTTATTAATATAAATACTAGATTCAACTCTCTAATATATATCTAATATATATATATATATATATATATATATATTCTTAAAGATAAAAAGCAACCAACATTAAGCGGTTGAAGAAGATAAGAGGAATATGGTGGCATATATAATAAATAGAATAATCATATTCTAGATACAGATGTGATATAACTTCTATAATTATTAAAGATTAATAATCAATATTTGCCAATTGCACAAACATAAGTATGCTTATAAAATATCTCTTTTACTCAAAGCAAATTAAGCTAATTATCTGTTTAGCCATTCTTATTAACATCAATTGTTCAGTTAAATAATATATCTCTATATTATAAAGCTTAATGAATCTTTTCAGCAAATATAATTATAGAAGACAAGGCTCATTTAAATAAATTAATTAATTTAATTATAGTCACTTATTTATAATTCTTTAACTGTATACTATAGATCTTGAACAATTAAATTAATCTAAACTAATGATAATTTTTGATGTTAATATTATGTTTATTTAAAAATCAGTCTCATTAAAGTTATAGATATCTTGATCAACCATACTATATTTTTTGTATATATTGAAATCATTTATAAATAATCTTCAAATTTTTATATTAACATAATCCACCACCGAGCTGGTCACACCACTGAGCTGGTCAGTCCTCAGCCAAGAGTTGCAGCCCAACACAACCAAAAATGTTGAAGATTATTGCAACAAAATCTATTATATTTTCCTATATAAAAGAAAAGGCACTATTTATTAGGATATTTAAGCCAATTATAGCCTTCTTGATTGCAATTACTGTATCTTGATGGTCTCTGTGGTTATTAAGATGATTCCTGCAGTTGCTTATGCTCTTGAGCTTTTTGCTGTCCTTCAGCATCTGTTAAGCTTCTCCCTGCTTAAATAAAATATCTAGATGCTTGTTGCTTTCTTTTTTGGTGTTGATTTTCTGTGCAAAGCTGATGAATCTCTTACTGCAATAGAATAGCATTCTGTATGGTGATCTTTGCATATTTAATCACTTTATTCACTGCTTGTTCTATAGTGGAAGGAGATAATGATTAATGACTTCAGAGATATTGAATTTGCTTCTTTTGCTGGTCCAGTTAATATATATCAGTTGATGTCTTGTCTGGGCCAAAAGATTGATTGTTGTGTGCTGTGGAAGGTGGTGTTGGTGTCTTGAACTAGATATAAAGCTTTAAAAGAACTCTTTTAAGGGACAATAAAATCAGGCTAATTATTGCAAATCTACTTTAGATGTTTGATGCTGATAAAGCTTGTTGATAGACTATAGAATAGATGTATAGAAAATCTTTTTTATCAATAGAATAAATCTCTTTCTGTATTATCTCCTGAGTCTTCTGGCTATATAAGCACTTTAATGGTGAAAAGCAGCTCACATCCAGCAGTTATAGCAGATAAGAAGAATGTGGTGGTATATATAAAGAAATTATCTTTCTTTCTGTATAGAACTTGTTAAATTCTGTAGTGGCATAGCTACTGTGCCTATCCAGAATCAAAAGGCAATATCTCTTAACTGTATGTGAAGCTGTATATATCTTGAAGATCTCCTAAAGCTATTTGAGGCTTATCTTATTATTTGTCCAATCATTCTTGCTGATGCTGATTCAGTAGTTATTTGAGACAACTTAATACCAACAAGATTGATGATCTTCTGCAGCAAGAATAATCTAAGAAGATAAGGCCCATCCAGCTGTATTTACTGTAATAATTGCAGTCATCTATTCACAATTTTCAGGTTGTATAGCTCTTGCATGACTCTCTTGTGTTTCTGATCTACAGACAACTTTAGCAGTTGAAATCACACCCATTTAAAAGCCAGTCTCATCTATATTGTAGATATCTTGTGTAAGGATTCCATAATTTTGAATAATATTATAGAACTGCTTGAATCACCCCTTGATCAGCTCTAGATCTTCACATTTAGCTTTCTGGTAATCATACTTTTGGCTGTATTTAGAGCAAAATTTGTTGTGGTGCTTGATATATCAGTTTATCCAGTTCTTATCAATAAAGGCTCTTTGAAAGGATGATAGCTAGGCAGATAGCAATAACTGCATCAGATAGTATACAGTTGATATTTATGGAGGTAAACCACATCAGTCTATATCCAGAATCCATATTGAAAGTGTATTCTCTTCAGTCTCTGTCAAATTTTTGACAATTGGCAATTGAATCTTTGCAAGAAGTAGTCCCACTGACACATATTATTAAGGTGCTTTTAGGCACATCAAATGCATCTGCAGCCTTTTGGATTGATGGAAATTGGCCTTTTTTATAGGCCTGAAGGGCCAATTGAAGACATTCCTCCCTAAATATATCAGCCATTAGGTGGTGGTGGTGGGTGGTGGTGGTAGTAATAGTCAAAAACTTGGTGTTGGTGTTGTGGCTGACCAGCTCGGTGGTGGATTACATTAAGCTTATTAATAATTATATTTGCATTTTTATCTGGATTAAAGCTCAGTATAATATTTAATAAAGTTTCAAATCTAATTTTTGCCAACTGTATATAGTGTAGTAGTAATTAATCACAATCTATTAATAATAGATTTGTCATTTACTGAGTATTAATGTAGTTCACAAGCTACTCAAACACCCAACTGAGCCAAACATCCCTCCTATCTGTGTCTTTTATACAGAAATTGATAAATTTCAATATGCCATTATGCCATCAAAAATACATATAAATTTGCAAAAATTAGTTGAGCAAGAAGAAAAAAATCTTATTAATAATATCTGCTTTAAAAAATAAACAAATTCCTGATATTTATGAAGCAATATATTTTTATGATATTTCTTTTATTACTCTATATAACTGACTTTATGGCTATATTGTAAGGACTAAGAAACATGCCAATAAATATAAATTAATAATTATTAAGAGAATATACTTCTATAATAGATATTATCTTTAAATAGACGAGGAGCAGCTTCTTAATCAGTCTTTTTGTAAGATATATCTAATATTCTTCTTTCTGAACACAATCTATCAGATACTCACTATTATGTTGATAAGAACTGGTTCTACAACTTTATTAATTATTATAAAGAGCTAAAAACATAATATTTATAAAGATGTAATTATTAATATGCCAAGTATAAGAATCTAAAAATCATTTATAAATGATTCGAGTGTGTACAGAGCATTATTTAATAATATAATATTCTTAATAATGATATTTATAATTTTGATAAGACAGATTTTGCAATGAGCCTAATTGCTATTATAAAAATAATTATTAGAATAGTGACTGCTGATTGTCCTGTTCTTATACAGCTTAAGAATCAAGAATGAGTCTCAGTTATTAAAGTCAATTCAATAAAATAGATTCTTTCACTATATATTATATTTAAAGCAAAGACTTATCTACAGATCTAATATAAAAATAAGACTTTACTGCATAACATGAAGAATTGAGATCAGCTTTATGAACTATAGATAATATTAATATTTTATAACTTCAAAATCTCTTTATTCTTTATATAAATATTTATTTAAAGAAAAAATATTGAATATTAATTTTTAATAGATATAAAAGCTATCTGACTCTTAATTTGATTAGATCTGCACTTAAAATAATATTATACTGATTTATCTATTATTATACTTATCTTATCTTTTACAATCTTTTAATATTGGCTGTTTTGCAGTTCTGAAGCAGATATACAACTATTTAATAAAAAAATATATAAAATTAATTATATTAATAAGCTACATTTCTTCACAGCATATTTAAAAGCTTATTTAAAAGTATTTAAATCAGAGAGTATTAAAAATAGGTTTGCAGCAACTAGAATAAATTTTTCTACAGCTTAATATATAGTTTAAACCTTTTTTATTATTTGAAAGCTGTTCTGAGAATCTACAGACCAATTAAATATTAGAAATATTTTATAATATTGTTAAACTATAGCATCAAGCAATTATAATTAAGATCTTATTAGTGTATTCAGAGTCCTTCAAGCCTTATAAATATTATATTAAATCAGCTTATTAAGAGCTATTAATTAATTATGAATAATGCAGTACTTATAAAGAAAAATTGATCTATATACTGTAAATAAGAAGTAAAAATAAAACCATAAACAATCAATTAATTAACTATCTCATATAAAAGATCTTTTAGTTCAAAAAGCTTAAAAGTTTATATAAAGTTAGAATCAGATTTCTGAAGTCTCAATTGCTTCAGCCAGAGAGATGACTTCTTTATCTTGTATATATACTTTACTGAGATGGAGCAACTGTAGTATTATTAGGTATAAGAGAACTTAATATCCTAATTGCTCTAATTATTAATTTTTTGTAATTAATTATGTTTGGAGTAGATAATGAAGCTTCAATTTCTGTATAGGAGATGCAGATGAGGGGGAGGGGTGTTCAGCTCAGTTAGATGTTCGGGTAGCTTGTGGATTACATTATGGCAGAACTCTGCTACCTACTTCACTGCCTTCTGCCTGTTGGTCCACACCGCGCTGTCACAGATTCTCATATTTGGCACATTAATGACTATATTTTGTAAATATTGTGTTTTGAGCTCTTTATCATAGTTAATAAATCTGTGAACCCAGTTCTTGCTAATGTAGTATTAAATATCTGATAGACTACATTCAGAAAAAAGAATATTAATCATATCTTGTATAGAGACTGGCTGAGAAGCTGCTCTATATTTATTAAGAGACAATATTCATTGTAGAAGTATATCCTCTCCAGTAATTGTCAAATTATAGCTATTGGCACATCTGTTAGTCCTCATACTGCATCTGTGAAGTCAGTCACATAGAGTAGATCAAGGCACATTATATTCACAAATAGAGGGAATTTCCTGGTTTTTGATAGCAGAAAGAGCCAATAGGATTCTCCCCTCCTGCTGCACCAAATCTTCTGAAACTATACAATTTTGGTGGTATAGTGGTTTGAAGATCATCAATTTCAATATAGAAGACACAACACATGTGGTGGGCAGATCAATTGAGTGGGTGTAACAACAGGCCTAGGTGACTAGACCAAATAGAGTTATTGGGTTTATCTTGAAGACAAGAAACAAGGGGGTGAGCAATATAATAGCAAGAATAGACCTGTGTTACTAGCAATGCCTATATGACAGGTTGCTATGTGAGTTGACCACAAGGGTTGAATTCTGTCTGAAAGAAGTATCATTATATACATGCCTTTTCCCTGAGTCTTGGTGATCATAGTGATCATGATGATCATGGTGATCAAGGTGATCAAGGTGATTGCAGTCAGTCATGTGCCAATCAGTTACCACCTTTGGTCCTATAATTATCCGGCCTTTGTATGGCAAGGTCTATAACAGTGGGCAGCTCAGTGATCAATTATGTTAATACCTATTTGACTTTGGGTGTGCAGTGACCTCTCAAGGTAAATCAAATGTTGTTCAACACCTCTTAGATGTGAGCCTGGAATACAGCACATGCATTATCATATATCTTGATTATGAGAATGTCTTTCTATGGTGCCTTTCTTGCACTCACCAGCATGACAATCCAGACATAACAGGGGAAGTTGAGGGGGCAGGGGGGTTGCATCCTATAATCACAATATCAGACAATCAACAGACCCTCTCCCTGCAGTAGGGTAACATAAGTTAAACAACTCTACAAGACAAACCACCACCTAATCACTTGTAATTCTCAATCCTAAGAACTTTTCTCAAATCAATGACAATGGGACAATGGATGTCGAACACCCAATCAACCCTTGACTGGTCAGACACACACTACCCACCGGCAGGATGTCAGCTCTCCATCGTCATCTTTCCTGTTCATCAATACGAACCGCCAGTCATTGAGGATCGAGAGTGGGCAGGAAGAGACAGGAACGATGATACTTTAGGCGCCGCCACCAGCTCGAGAAATCTTTCTCCTCCATTGGCATATTCAATTGTTTCCTTCACTAAATGAGGCCCGCATCTCTTCTGTGGGGGAGGCTGACACCTGCGTTTTTGTCCTATGCACAATCTCTTTGTCAACATAGCACTGTCCCCTGGCGTCCAGCAGTGAGGATGGGATCGTAGATCTCACGGAAGATAGAGACGTGTCGATATCGAGGTCGGACGTGTAGCCGTCGTCGCTGCCCATTATTGGAACATCACCGAAGGAGTCATCATCATCTCCACCATAAGTTTCATCCTGAGGCTCTGCACCACCACTCATGGCTGCCACGCATTGCAATACCCATTGCATCTCTAGCAGATCAAAGTTCGGCAGCGGGAGACTTTCGGGGTCACTTGTTTCAAAACATATTTCATCACCAGAACAGATTTTCTCATCTGTGTTGACATTGTACAGCTTTGTGACATGCGACCGGCCCATTCGATGATCCAGCTTTTCGAGTATGGATGGAGACTCATCTAGGTCAACACCCTCATCAGAGTGTTCAAATCGTGGAAGCCACCAAAAGCGGACAGTGAGCCGCATTTTATCTTCCGTAAACATAATCGGTTGAAGTGCAAACTGCGCCCGTTCATGATATTTATGGACATGAGGTGCAAGGCACATCAAGTTATCCACGACCTCTGTACCTCGAGAGAAGGTGGCTTGATACCAAGCGTCCACCCGCTCCTTGCTCCAAAAGACTCGCAGAATGCTCCAGAACGAGTAGGGGTCGTTAGGAATGTCTCGGATATGTTGCATCGAGAACGGATATATGTGTGCTACTTCTATTGGCTCGCCAGCAAGTGTTATGACACATTTGTCACCATCTCTCTTCCGGCACTAGAGATTATTTAGTCAGAATTTTATAGATAGCTAGGAGAAACTTACCAGTGCGGCCATGTCTCTCGAGCGATTATTACTTCCAGTATGAGATTGGGGGGACATTGTAGAAGGATTGAGGGGCGACGACGGTAGTTGGCCTCGCAGTGAGGTCGATAGAGGTGCAGGTGGGGAGGGTAGTCCAGGTGGTGTCGCCGCAGTAGAATCAACTCTGCGACGCTTTGGCGATGCCGTTGCAGAGTTAGCCGAGATACGAATCCGCTGAGACCCTATATAATGTCAGAAAGTTGATGTAATAACCACATAGAAGCTATAAACTCACAATGCTGTATTATTTTGCCCTTCTCCAGAATAGATGTCAGAAAGACATATTCTCTGGCTACATCATCCTCAGCTTTCTGCACTAGCTTTCTCAACATTTCGATATCAGACATCCATAAGAAGCTCCATAACTCTGGTGAGACACGTTTCTGAAACAGTGATTTCAACTTTCTAAGCAACGCAATACGTTTCGGGTCCATGAACGTTGCAGTCGGTTGCTTGAGTAGCGATTTAGCAGCGTCCTCAGACATTGTACATGGTTCCTGTCCCACCATCTGATTGTTATCTGAGGACTCCATTTTGACATTGGGGCGCGCTGAACAAGGGCTGAAGAGAGTGATGGGCAAATGCAAGAATGGTAAGAATTGCAGAATGTGTAGACTTAACAACAAAGAAAAGGTCATTGAGAACAATGTAGTTTGGCACATAAATGTCTTGTGCAAGTCGCGTCAACCAAGTCGTGAAACATTGATAAGAGATTAGACTGAGATCCTATCTACAACTAGTCCTTTTTTGGAACTAGTTCTCTAACCAAAAATGGTTTAGCGCCAAAGGGCATTGCTGTACTCAGAATAAAAAGGATGTTGGAAGGTTACCATTTCCAGTATGGTTGCCCTCGCAGATTGTCTTAGTCAGCAGTCCCTTAGATAACGTAATCAATCACCGAGCGAAACAGATCACCGAGCGAAACAGATCACCGAGCGAAACACCCACCAACGCCATTATTATTAGATATCTAATTATCTCACCACACCACCCCTAAATTGAAGCTATTTACATGTAAAATAATTGCCTATTTACTAGGGCAGCTGACCCTAGTATGACCTTGAATATTGCAGTTGCTGCACCACAGTGGTGCACATCTTTTAGGCTGCATATCAGCTTGGTC